>WNFC01003895.1_pt1 | contig 18923 bp, 15 predicted proteins | sample 5400541 | NCBI WGS metagenome assembly WNFC01 (sample SAMN13153342, study PRJNA577476) | soil metagenome | isolation source: 120 cm saprolite under Douglas fir tree site 2 hole 2 replicate 1 | place: USA:California | collected 2015-04-18 | reverse complement strand
GGTAGATCAGATCCACGATGAGCTTCAGCTCGTGCAGACACTCGAAGTAGGCCATCTCCGGCGCGTAGCCCGCCTCAGTGAGCGTCTCGAAGCCCGCCTGCACGAGCGCGGTGACACCGCCACATAGTACCGCCTGCTCGCCGAACAAATCGGTCTCCGTCTCCTCGGCGAACGAGGTGCCGATCACGCCGGCACGCGCGCACCCTATCCCGGCCGCGTACGCGAGCGCGTTCGGCAGCGCCGACCCGCTGGCATCCTGATGCACCGCAACCAGTGCGGGCACGCCGCGCCCCGCCTGGTACTCGCTGCGGACTAAATGGCCGGGAGACTTCGGCGCGATCATCGATACGTCGACGGCGGCCGGCGGCACGATTTCGCCGAAATGAATGTTGAACCCGTGCGCAAACATCAGCGTCTTGCCTGGGCCGAGTGCGGGGGCGACCGCGCTCTCGTAGACGGCGCGCTGCTCTTGATCGGGGACGAGCATCATGATCACATCGCCCGCTCGCGCGGCGTCAGCGACGGAGCGCACTTCGAGTCCATCGGCGGCCGCGCGCGCCCACGATTCGCCTCCGGGACGCAGCCCGACGATCACTCGCGCTCCGCTGTCGCGCAGGTTCTGCGCGTGCGCGTGTCCCTGACTGCCGTACCCGATGATTGCGAAGACGCGGTCGCGCAAACGCGCGCGATCGGCGTCCGCGTCGTAGTAGACGCGCACCGATGAGCTCATGAAACCTCCGAAAGGAAACTGGGAGTGACCGTCGTCTCGCGGACGCCGATCACGTTGTTGATTTGCAGGACGAGCCCCTTCAGCGCGGCGTCCTCCGCTTCGATCACGCACGAGAGCGTCCACGTCCCCGGCTGACCGTTGGAGACCACTGCGAAGTCGCGGATCGGCATGTTATGCCGGCGCAGCACGCCGCACGCCCGGCCGAGCGTGAGCAGCTCTTCCTCGAGCCGCACGGTCACCGTACGGGCCTGCTTCATACGGGCGCCGCTTCCAGCGGCTCCGAGAGCGAGCCGCCGGGCACGATCATCGGAAAGACATTGGCCTCCTGCTCGATCACCAGCTCGACGAGCGCGGGACCGGCCGACTGGTTCGCCCGCCGCAGCACGTCTTCGATCTCGCCGGCGCTCTTGATACGCCACCCCGGAATGCCGTATGCGGCCGCCAGCTTGACGTAATCGGGACTCCAGATGGGCGTGCTGGCGTAGCGGCCGCCGTGGAAGAATTGCTGCCACTGCCGCACCATGCCGAGATAACCGTTGTTGAAGATCGCGAGCTTCACGACGAGCCCTTCCTGAATCATGGTCGCAATTTCAGCCATGTTCATCTGAAATCCGCCGTCGCCAGAAATCGCCCACACCGGCTCGTCCGGACGCGCGAGATGCACGCCCATCGCCGCCGGCACCGCGAACCCCATGGCGCCGAGACCGCCCGAAGTGATGTGCGAGTTGGGTCGCTGGAAGGGATAGCGCTGCGCGACCCACATCTGATGTTGACCCACGTCCGACACGATCGTCGTTCGTCCGCCGGTCACTTCTGCGAGCGCCGAAAGGATCGTCTCGGGAGTGAGCCCGCCGGAGAAGACCTCTTCGCGCGAGCGCATGAGTCCGCGGATCTCTTCCTTCCAGCGTGGGCAGTCGCGCGGCTCAACGAACGTGAGCAGCCGGCCGACCACCGCCTTCGCGTCTCCGGCAATTCCCACGGCAATCGGCACGTTGCGGCCGATTGCAGCGGCGTCGATGTCGATGTGCACGATCTTCGCACGCGGTGCAAACGTCGCGGTATTGCCCGTAACACGGTCGTCGAAGCGCAGACCAATGCCGACGATCACATCGGCCGCCTGAATTGCCTTGTTGACGTGAACCTCACCGTGCATCCCCGGCATGCCGAGGTGCAACGCGTGCGCCTGTGGGAAGGCGCTGATGCCAAGGAGGGTTGTGATCACCGGCATGCCCGCGCGCTCGGCAAGCGCCCGCACCTCGGCGTACGCGCCGCTCACGATGATGCCCCGGCCGATCATCATCAGCGGCCGTTCCGCGGACGCGATCAGGCGGGCGATCGCGCGGAGTGCGTCGTCATTCAACGGCCGCCCGGCTTCGCGAGGCGCCCTCGCGGGACGGATCGCGCGAGGCTCGTACTCGGCTTTCTGGTTCTGGACGTCCTTCGGGACATCCACGAGCACGGGGCCAGGCCGACCCTCGACGGCAATCGCCATCGCCTCGCGCACCACATCCGCAAGCTCGGCGACGTCACGGACCAGCGCGTTGTGCTTCGTGACCGGCGCCGTCACACCGACGACGTCGGTTTCCTGAAATGCATCGCGTCCGAGCATGGGACGCGACACCTGACCGGTGATCGCGAGGACGGGCGAGCCGTCCATGTGCGCCGTCGCGAGTCCCGTGACGAGGTTGGTTGCACCGGGACCGGAAGTCGCCACGCAGACGCCTACGCGATTGCTCGCGCGCGCGTAGCCGTCCGCGGCGTGGGCCGCTGCCTGCTCGTGGCGGACGAGGATATGCCGCAGCCCGGGATGCCCGTGGAGCGCGTCGTAGAACGGCATGATCGCCCCGCCGGGATAGCCGAACAACACATCGACGCCCGCGTCCAGCAGGGTCCGGCAGAGAATCTCACCGCCCGTCAGTAATCCGCTCATGAGTGCCTACACTCCCCAGAAGTAACTGCTGCCCAACGCCGCCGCTTCGAGTCCGTCGGCGTGGTCTACTTTGTTCAACGCGTGCACCAGCGCGCGTGCGCTAGCGTCGACGATGTCGGTGGAGGCGCCGTGCCCGGTCAGCGATTTCCCGTCGATCCGCACCTGCAGGAGCACCCGGCCAAGGCTGTCGCGGCCGGGTGTCACCGCCTTCACGGACAAATCGAGTACCTCGATGCTGCGGCCGACTGCTTCACCGATGGCCGCGAACGCGGCGGCGATCGGACCATTGCCGGTCGCTGTGGCGGTACGCTCCCCGAATCCGGGTCCAGCAACGCGCACTTCTGCGGTCGCCGGCTCGGTCCCGCAACTGACGCGCAACTCGGCGAGGTGGTAGACCTCGGGCGCGCGATGGAATCCGTCGTGCAGCAGCGTCAGCAGATCTTCGTCGAGGATGTGGCGCTTCTTGTCCGCCAGCTCGGTGAACTCGGTGTAGAGCGCCTCGAGCGCATTCGAGTCGAGCTCGTATCCCAACTCCCGATAGCGGCGCTCGAGCGCGTGACGCCCGGAGTGTTTGCCGAGCACGATGCTCGAGCCGCCGGCTCCGACCATTTCCGGCGGGATGATCTCGTACGTAAGGCCATTCTGGAGCACGCCGTGCTGATGGATGCCCGCCTCGTGGGCGAACGCGTTCCGGCCCACGATGGCTTTGTTGGGCTGCGGAAACACGCCGATTTCATGCGACACCATCCGACTGGTTCGCATGATCTCGCGCGGATTCACCTGGCAGCTGAATGAAATGACCTGCGGCCGCACGCGCCCCGCCATGACGATCTCCTCGAGCGCCGCATTGCCGGCCCGTTCACCGATGCCGTTGATCGTACACTCTACCTGACCGGCGCCCGCCTCGATCGCAGCCAGCGAGTTCGCGACCGCGAGGCCGAGATCGTCATGGCAGTGCGCGCTCAGGACGATGTCTCGCGTCTCGGGCACGCGCTCGCGCACGGTCCGGAACAACGCGGCGTACTCCGCGGGCGTCGTGTATCCGACCGTATCCGGCAGATTGATGGTGGTCGCGCCCTCAGCGATGGCGGCAGCCACCACGCGACACAGGAAATCCGTATTGGTACGTGTTGCGTCTTCCGCTGAGAATTCGACGTCGGCGGCATGGCCGCGCGCCCGCCGCACCGACGCGCGCGCCCGCGCGAGGCATGCCTCGCGGTCGATCTTGAGCTTGTGCTCGAGATGGATGTCGGAGGTCGCGATGAAGACGTGGATCCGTTTGCGCTGCGCGGGCTGCAGCGCCTCAGCGGCGAGATCGATATCGCGGTCGTGGCAGCGCGCGAGCGCCGCGATGACGGGACGTCTGACCGCTTCGGCGATGTCCCGAACACCGCGAAGGTCGCCCTGCGAGGCCGCGGGGAAGCCGGCTTCGATCACGTCCACACCCAGCGCGTCGAGCTGCCGGGCCAGGCGCAGCTTGCTGTCCGGGGTCATGGCGTTTCCCGGTGCCTGCTCGCCGTCACGCAACGTGGTATCGAAGATGATCACATCCCGATGCATGGCTTCCTCCTCGCTCTGCAGTAAAAAAAAGCCGCGGACCTTGTTGGGTCCGCGGCGCCGGTCTTCAGTCCTTACGACTCTGCTAGATTGTCCACTCCACGCGCGCCGCGAACCCTCTCCTGAACAGTGTAAGGCTCAGGAGCAGGACGACGACGAGCAGCAGCAGCGCGAGCGAGTTCATGTGCGAGAGTCTAATCTCCCCGTATCTGGTGCGCTGTCAAGCCCTGACAAACGAGTCAGAAGGCGACCGCAATCCCGGCGCGGCCCAGCGCCTGCTGAATCGGCGCCGGCAGCGCGCCGCCAGCGCCGTTCGTTTTCCTCGAAATGCGCTGAAAATCGTAGTCGCCGTTGAATCGCAGGCGGCCGCGCAACGCATCGACGGTCAGTCCCAAGCCCAGGTGTAGCGCGCCGAGTGCCGAAATGGTGCCGCCGCCTGAGAACCGCGGGCCGAACATCAGGCCCCCACTCAACGCCATGTGCACACCCGGCCCGAGCAAGTAACCCATATGCGCGCCGGCCGTGATCGCGCCCATCGACTGCGCGTTGAACTCCGGATCCGCTTTCCGGTTGATGAACCCCAGCTCGGCACTGATGGGGCCCGAGACGTAGTAGCGAAGGCGCACGTCGACTTCGCGGGCATCGAACTGCTGCGTTGTGGTCCCGGTGCTCGTCGGTTTGTACGTCACCTTCGAGATCGCGACATCGGCGGAAAATTTCTTCCACGTCACCGTCGCCCTCGCGCCTCCCCCGACGCCGCGATAGCGCAGGTCGGAAGACACCTCACGGTAGTCCCCGAAGGCGACCTCGGGGCCGATGGAGAAGTGTTGGGCGGAAAGATGGAAAGATGGAAAGATGGAAAGAAGGACGACGACCGCCGCGATCAGCCGTTCCATCGTTCCAACATTCCAACGTTCCGTTCTCATCGCCCACCTCCCGCGCGCGGCAGCGGGACTACACGCAATTCCACCTCCTGACGCCGGCGCGTATTCTCCTGCGCGATCTCGGTATTGCGCCGGGAGATTTGCTCGCGCAACAGTTGATTGTAGAGAATGTTGCCGCGCGCCGGCTGTGGAGCGGGGTTTTTCAACGTCATCACGAATCCGGCGATCACCAGCCCAGCGCCGATCACGCCGCCTTCACGCAGCGAGGTCGAGCCGAGACTGCCGTTCGAGAGCGCCGCGGTTCCGGCGAGCGCTGCCCCGGTATAGACGGACGCGAGCCCCAACGGACGCCAACTCTTCGGCGGCACTTCCGTCTCGGGGAGATACGTGTACCCCGGCAGGCTGGTGAGATGTGGCAGCGTGTCGACGGCGCCGTGGGAGATCCGAATGGGCAGTGACGTGGCGAAGTTGTTCTGCCCGACCGCTGCTTCCACAATGACGTTGTAATCCCCGGCCGGAAGCGGATCACCGCTCGGCAAGCGAGCGGGCCAGCGGATGTTGACCTGTCCACTCGCGACCGTCGAATCGATCTTGAACGACGTCTGGCCGCTCACCACGTGTGTCACGACGCGCGCCGGTTGAGTCACGGTGTAGCGCACGGCGACGGCTCCCTGCCCGCCGATGAACGATACGCTGTCCACGTGCAGCTGACGGATCACGAGCACCTGGGTGAGCGCCACTTGGAACGCGCTCAATGCCTTGGACGATGTCTTGGTCGGGTCGAGGTCGCGTTCCGGCTCGAGCAGAATCACCTGCTTGAAGGCGTCCACGCCACGCAGGATCGAATCCATGCCGCTGTAGGTGAAGCCGAGCAGCTCGTAGGCGCGGGCGCGCTCGTAGCCAGTGAGGCGCTCGCGCAGTGCCGCCTGTCCCGCCGTCAATGCCTGGCGGTAATCGAGATTGTCGAACGCCTGCTGCGCCCGGCGCAGCGTGGGATTTTGAATGGTCTGCGCGATGCACGGCGCGGACGCGAACGCGAACACGACAGCCAGCGAGAGACGCATGCGCATGATCACCCCTCCGGATCGAGCACCCACGTCTTGCGGACGGGAGCGCTCGGCGAGACGTCGATCGTTTCACTCTTGGTCTTGTAGCCCGCGCGTTCGACGCGAACCGTGTGGCGGCCCGGCGGCACCGCGAACTCGACAACGGGCGTTGGCCCCGCGTCCCGGCCGTCGATGAACACCTCGCCCGGCGGGATCGAGTTCACCGTAATGGATCCCTGCTCCGCTGCGGGCGGAGGCGCCGGCGGCGGAGTGGGCGCGCTCGTCTGACGGCGGTCGTTGCCGCGTCGCGGCGGCGGTGGCGGATGCTGCGCGGCAACCCGCACCGTCTCGACCGGCGCGGCGAGCGGCGGTGGAGCGGGAGGTACGCCAGCCGCAGACTTCCTGCCGATGGCGAGGTAACCGCCGACGCCGGCGGCGGCGACAACGATCGCGCCGACGAGCATGCCAACTCCCGACCGCTTCTTCTTCGTCGACGGAATCTTGATTCCGGCGCGCGGAATCGGCGTCGTCGGTGCGTTCGTCACCTCCGTGGGGGCGTCGGCGGTCGCGGTGCGCGCGCGCGGCGGTGGTGGACGACGGCCCTTTTGCACGGTCCCGGTCTTCGGCGACGCGACCGGCTGCTCCGGCCAAACGGCGGTCGCGAAGTCTTCCATGGTCGGAAAGCGCTGGTCGGGCTCTTTCGACAAGGCTCGCGAAATCGCCGTCGTCAGAAATGCCGGCGTGTCACCGCGCTTGGAGGCGGCCCGCGGGATCTCCTCGAAGATGTGCTTATAGAGGATTGTGTGAACCGAGTCGCCGGTGTACGGCAGCTCACCCGTGATCATCCGATAGCCGACGACGCCGAGCGAATATTGGTCCGCCCGGCCGTCGACCGTGGCACCCTTCGCCTGTTCGGGCGCCATGTAGTGCGGCGTGCCGATGATCATGCCGGTGCCGGTGAAACCGCTGGCGGCCTGCAGCGCCTTGGAGATGCCGAAATCGGTCAGCATCACGCGGCCGTCGTGGTCGAACATGATGTTGGCGGGCTTCACATCGCGGTGCACCACGCCGCGCTGATGCGCATGGCCGAGCGCGCAGGCCGCTTCCCAGAGGACACGCTGGATGTAGTCGTTGTGCAGCGGCTGCTTCTGATCGAGCACGTCCTCGAGTGACGTGCCCACGATGTACTTCATGACGAAATAGTTGAGCCCGCCTTCGCTCTCGACGCGGTAAATCGGAATGATGTTGGTGTGGTCGAGCTTGGCGGCCGTCTTCGCTTCCTGCTGGAAGCGCTTGACGATGTGCTCGTCCATCGAGATGTCGGGCGGCAGCACCTTGATCGCCACTTCCCGCTCGAGCGTCAGGTCATGAGCGAGAAAGACTGCGCCCATCCCGCCTTTGCCCACCATGCGCTCGACTCTGTACTTCCCCTCGACGAGTCGTTGCAGCCGCTGCATCAATCCTTCGACGCCGCTACTCGCACCCAGCGTGCCGCCACCGGTCACGTCCGCGCCACAGGCGTAGCAGAACTTGCTGCCGTCCGGGAGCGGAGTGTGGCACTTCAGGCATTCCATCATGGATCCGGCAGCGCCCTCTGCGGTCATTGGCGCCGGCGTGAGCCGAAGAGCGAGCCCAGCGCGCCCGTGCCGCCGATCATGGGCGCCAGCTGCGGCCGCAACTTGCTGCGCGTGAGCGCTGGCGGTCCGGGGAGAATCAGGGTACACGAGCGGGCAGTGGCGAGCGCCGGGATTTCCTGAATGCACAGGGAGTAGCGCTCTGCGACGCCCGCGTAATCCACGACGGCGAGGTAATACGATCCGGCCGCAAGATTGACCATCAGATTTTCCGTGGATCCCGCGTTCACCGAGGATCCGACCTCGGTGAGAGTGCCGGTCGAGCCGGGGACCGTCAGGACGTAGATATCGAGGTCCGAGGAATCCTGTGCGGCAACGAAGGGCCGCCCCTGCAAACGGATCAGCACGGAGTCGCCCGCGTTATGGGCTGGGACTTCGAGCCGATACCAGTCGAGCTCGAAGGGATTATCGATGTTCATCGTGTCGCTGAAGCCGGTCGTGGTCACGTGAATCCGCGACCGGGGGCTCGGCCGGCCGGGAATGCTGTCAGCGTCGTGGCAAAAGCGGTTCCCTTCATAGGCATCCGCCTTGATCCGCGGATCCGCCGTGAAGTAGCCCCGCGCGACGCTGAGCGCATACCGCTGGAAGCGCGTGAAGAACGTGATGACGTGCAACGCATGACTCGGGAGCGTTTTGAGCGCCACCGTCAGCGACTCCCGCGCCGCCTGCGATGGATTGAACGAGAGTCCCTTGCAGCGATAGAAATCCGTCCCGATGAAATCCGCGGAGTCCCGACCGAAAAACTTGTTGATGGGATCTCCGGCCGCGCCGGTGAGATAGTAGAGGGAATCGAGCAGGAACGTGCGCGCGGCGATCGTGTCGCTGAACGACGGATAGTTGACGAACACCGTCAGCGCCTGTGTGCTGTCGCTCGTGGCGAAGCGGAACCAATCCTCGCCCACGCCGTTGACGCGACCGACAGCCTCGAATGCCAGCGCGGGATTCGTGAACAGAATCGGCGCGAGCACCGTCCCCGGCCAGGGCCCGCCCAAATCGAGGTCGATCTGCGACGGCACGGTGTCGTTGGGCTCGAAGATGTCTTTGGCACCGACACGCGTGAGCGCCGTATCACGGCCGAACACGCCCGCCCCGAGATAGAAGAGCGAATCGGAGTGAGCGGGCGGCGGCACCCAGAAAGAGATGCGTCCCAGGCCGGTCGACTTATTGCGGGTCCGAGAGAACGGATATTCGATCAAGTTCACGCCGTCGAGACTGGCGAGGAACATCGAATCCACACCCACGCCGTACACCGTCACCACCTCGCCGTACCTGGCGAATTTCGGGCGCACGCTGTCAATCTCGAGCGGGTTCGCCACACGCACGGCGAGATTGGCCTGGCGCGCCTGATCGAATCCGATCGCGCGCGCGTCGATGTCCACGGTGCCGCTGTTCACGCCTGTAACGGTGGCGTACCCGCCGGAGTTTTTCTCGACCCGGGCGATCGTGTTGCTGCCCGTGCTGAACGCGAAGTCGACGTTGGCGATCCGTTGCGTGTCGATGCCGACCACATGCCACGCCTGCGCGTAGACCGACATGTCCTGCCCGCGCAACACCACCCGGGCGGGGGCGTCGAGCGTCACGAACACTGTGTCGCTTTTGTCGGTCGGGAAGGAGCAGGAGGCGCCGGCGAGCGCCGCCGCCAGCGAGACGATAGGTGTGGCTCGATTGAGACCGCGCATCCAGTCCAATCCGTGAGCTTGGGTTCCGAACATACTATACGGCCGATGCTGCGGCCAGACAGTGATTCAGAGCGTACCGCGACGCTTCAGATCGAGATACTTCGCGACGACGGCCTGGGCGGCGCGCTCCGGTGTGACATCGATCACCAGCACCCCCGCGCGGCGCATGTGGCCCAGCGCTTCCTCGCGCGCGTGCAGCAGCTCCTCCGCGGCCGCCTTGCGAAACGCGTCGCGCGTCGTCTCGGGTCGCAGCGTCGCGACGGCGTCCAGCTCGGAATTGCGCAGCGTCACCGCCAGCGGCAGATGGCGCGGCCGCAGCGTCGCGACGTTCGCGACCAGCGCATCCGATGCGAAGCGGTCGATCACGTCGGTGAACAGCACCGTCAGCGCGCGCTTGCGGTTGCGCGCCGCGAGATACCGAAAGGCGCCCGGATAATCGGGCTCGACCAACTTCGGCTCCAGCACCGCGAGCACATCGAGCACGCGGCGCACACCGGTGCGGCCACGCTGCGGCGCGACGAAATGCTGCACGCCGTCGGCGAACGCCATGATGCCGACGTTGTCGTCGTGCTGCGCCGCCGCGTACGCGAGCTCCAGCGCTGCTTGCACCGCGAAGTCGAGCCGCGAAACACCTGATGCGATTTGTGCCGTCATCAGGCGGCCCGTATCCAGCATCAACAACACCTGCTGGCGACGTTCGGCCTCGTACTGGCGCGTGATCACCTTGTTGCGTCGCGCCGTCGCCTTCCAATCGATGTGCCGCAGATCATCGCCTGGCACCCACTCACGCAGCGACTCGAACAACCGTCCCTCGCCGAGCTGGCGAATGGGCCGCATTCCCGCCTCGCGGCGCAGCGCCTCAGCCACGGACGCGCGCAGACGCACGGAAACGAGCGGCGGATACACCACGACCTCCCACGGCAGCGCGATTCTCATTCGACGGCGGCCCAGTCCCAAGGGACCCGCGCTGTCAATGACGAATCCGCCTTCGCCGCTGCTCTCCCGTCCGCGGCGCACCGGTACGACAGGCACGTCTTCGCGGCTGGTAGATCGAGCGGGAACGGTCATCGCGCGGGGAGCTTGAATACCACCGAGAATCGTCGGACGGACTTCCCTGACTCGCAGTCGCACCGGCCGGCGCGATTCGTTCGTCCAGCGATACGTGACTTCGCCGGTGTGACCCACGGACAGCGCCGGCAGCAGTTCGCGCGCGACGGTGACCGGACGCGCCAGCCCCGCGTCGATCCAGATCAGGATGACGAGCGCGAGATCGGCAAGGAGCATGATGTCGAGCGCCGACGGGAGCCAGTGCCCGAGCACACCCAGCAGTGAGAGCACCGCGCCGACGATGAGCGCCCGCGGCGTCCAGAGGATGCCGGCGCGGCCGCCCAGCAGATACCAGAGTGCAACGAAGCCGGCGATGACCGCGCTGACGCCTACCAGCGTGACGAAACTCAAGCGGTGGGAGCCTCAATGCGATCGAGAATGGCCTTGAGCGCCTGATCCGCGGTCACGCCCTCGAGCTCCAGCTCCGGCGCAACATTGACGCGGTGTCGCAGCACGGCTGAGGCGAGCAGCTTCACGTCATCGGGAATGACGAAGTCCCGGCCCTCGAGCAGCGCCGCGGCGCGCGCCGCCTTGAACAGCGCCACGCCGGCCCGCGGACTCGCGCCGAGTGTGAGCGACGCGGCTTCGCGCGTGGCGCGCACGATGGCGGTGATGTACGCCGTGATCCGCGGCTCTACACGCACAGTATCCACGGCGTGGCGCAACCGCTCCAGCCCGTCGGCGTTGACGACCGGCGTGACGCCGTACGTGTCGGTGCGATCGGCCTCGAAGCCCTCGACATAGCGAGTGAGGATTCCCTGCTCTACCGCCGCGGCAGGATAACCGATGAGCACCTTCGCCATGAAACGGTCCAACTCGGCTTCGGGCAACGGGTAGGTGCCCTCGAACTCGATGGGGTTTTGCGTCGCGAACACCGTAAACGTGGTGGACAGCGGATGACTCTGACCGTCCACAGTCACCGTGCGCTCTTGCATCGCCTCGAGCAGCGCTGCCTGGGTTTTCGCGGGCGCGCGGTTGATCTCGTCGGCGAGGATCAGGTCGGCGAAGACCGGTCCCGGCCGGAACGAGAATTCGTGCGTGCCGGTGAGCAGCGTGATGCCCGTGATGTCGGCGGGCATCAGATCCGGCGTGAACTGGATGCGCACGAACCGCACGTCGAGCGCGAGCGCGAGCGTCCGCACGAGCAGCGTCTTCGCGGTACCTGGAACGCCCTCGAGCAGAATGTGCCCGCGTGCCAGCAGGCAGATCAGCACTTCGCGGGTTGCGGCCTCTTGTCCCAGCACCACCTGGCGCAGGGCTGCTACGATGCGTTGCGCGTCGTGCGCGGGCGCAGCTCCTCCCACACGTCCTCCACGGCTTGGGCAGCATGCAGGACGCGAGCGGGGTCGCGATCCCGTACCGTCAAGAAATTACGAAGCCGGCGAACCGCGGCCCGTCCTTTGGGGCCTCGCGTCGCGAGCTCCAGACTCTCGAGCCACGGCACCACGTTTTCATCATTCGCCCGAACGCGACCTATACTCAGGCGGCGCCTAAGTCCGAGCGCGAGTCGTTGCACGGCGGTATCCCCATCGTCCGCGCTCTCGAGACCGGCGGCCAGCGCTTCGAGATGCTCGAGCGGCGAGCGACGGCGCCGCTCGATCACAGAACGGGCCGGACCAAACCGCACCGCGGTGAGCGCCAACCAAACCAATCCGACCGCGACGAGCTGCAGGACCGCCCATCCGGTCGGCGAGTTGCGCAACCAGCTCCACGTGTGAGCCGCCAGCGACGTCGCGCCCGTATCACTGAACCCTTGATGGTATTCGTCCCACGCAACTCTGCCCGGTCGCTCCGGGCGCGGCGTCAGCAACGGCAAGGCAATAATGGGTACGTCGGTGCTCCGCCAGACGCGATTCGTGAACCATCCTGGATCCGCGACCAGCGTGATCGTCCCACCGCCACGGTAGGAGAGCCGCAAGATCACCGGCCGGTGATTCACGGCGGCGATAACGGTGTCCTGCTGGAACGGGACCAGCGCTCCACAGATCCCGGTTTCCGATCTCGCGTCCTTTTTTTCCAATCCCTGAAGCGCGGTCGGCACGGTGTCCTCGTCGATGATCCGCGTCAGTACCCGCTCTGCCCGCGGCAGCCAGACGCGTTCCCCGGACTTCGGTAACCGAACCGCGATGCTGTCCTCCCCGGGGGAGGGCGATGCGCGCTGCGTACGCCAACCGGCACAGCGTGTGACACCGCCACCCCATCCTGTCGCCAACACCGCGCCGCCGCCGCGCACGAACCGCGCGACTTGCTGCAGCTCCGCATCCTGCAATCCCATGGCGGGATTCAGGAGAACGAGGATCGCGGGGCGATGGGCGCGCTCCTCGGCCAAGGTGAAGAGCGGCGTCCGGCGACGCTCCGTGACCCGACCGAGACCGCGGAGCACTTCATACAGACCTTTGCTGCCGTCCGGCCCGCTGAGGTAGGTCGAGGGGCGGAGGTCGAACGGCGGTGTCCGGGGCGTCCGGTTCGCGGCCCAAATCGCGACCCCGATGGCGCCGGCCAGGAGCAGTGTCAGTCCGACTTCAAGCCGGTAGGACATGCCGCCGTGTCGCCAGCTCCTGGGCGGCGATGCCGAAGGATTGATACTCTCGCTCGTCGCAGGGCACCGCGCCGAAGAGATGACGGTAGAGTTGCGCCACCAGCCGGGCGAGCGACGCGCGACCGGATTCGTCGAGCCGCGCTTCGCCGACGTATTCCGCCGGAGTCTTGGAGGCGTGGAAACGGAGTGCGCCGATGCGGTCCAGCTCGAGGACCGCCGCCAGGAATCGGTGCGCGAGTGCTTCGGCGTAATGTCCGGCCCGCGCGAGTTCCTCCGCGCGTGCGACGTGCCACGCGGCATTGACGATGATTCCCGGCCGCGACGTGGTCGTCGGTGCTCCAGTGCGCGCGCCAGGACGAACGATCCGCCAGACGACGTATCCGATGTGCACGACGAAGACGACGAGCAGGATCACCAGGAGGCCGAGGCCGATGTTATAACCGGTGGGATGCTGCTCTGCGAGGCGGTTGAGCCAGTCTCGAAACTTGTCACGCTGCTGGAGCAGCCAGCTGAGCACGCGATGCCGTTCCACCCACTGGAATTCCGGACGCGAGAACACCTGGCCCACCACGCGTCGCAGCGAATCGGGCGAGGCTGGCAGCGAAGTTTGGAAAATCAGCGTGGGCCCAGCTGCTCGCTCAGAATCTGAATGTCGAAAGCCTCTCGCCGCACGCGCAGATCGTAGTACGCGAGGGTCAGCGCGCAGGGCAGAATCGGCGCGAGCACGATTCCCAGAAGCGAGCCGAGCACGGCAAAGAACGGCTGCCAGTTCGAGCCGGCGGTCAGACCCACGGCGGTGCTCATGCCACTCACCACGATTCCCGGCAGGAATTGGGAAATGAGCAACGTGACCGCGACGGTTGCGAAGAGCTTGCCGCGCGAGCCACGAGTCAGGTCCCACGAGCGGCCGAACGCGTCGAACGAGCTGGACAGGTCTTCCAGCACGACGACGGGCGTCGTCACGCCGTACGCCGTCGCGATATAGGGGATGAACCAGAAGAGCGCACAACCGGCGGCGAACGCGAATAGACCACCAATCGCTCCGATGATCTTGGCGGAGAGGGCCAACAGAACCACCACCAGCACGCCGAAGAACATGATCAACAAGAGCAACAGGTTCTTGCTGAGCGTCACGAGCAGGAGCGGGATGATCTTCGAAGTGCCTAAGCGGAGCGCCGATCCCAACGTCGGCTCCTGTCCGAGATACGAGTCGGAGATGATGCGAATCGTCCCGGTCCGGAGCAGCAGGCCGGCCGTCGTAAACACCACCAGCAGCACGAGTCCCCATAACACCACGCTCGCCGCGTGCTCCTCGAAAAAGGCGAGCATCGCCTGGGGATTGCCGCTGAAACGGAGCTGGATGTAGATCCCCAGCGCGGTCGGCAACCAGACGAGCAGGACGCTGAGGCGCATGAAGAGGCCGAAGTGGCGGCGAAAGATGTTGAAGCTGCCATCGAGGATCTCGCCGAGCTGCATCGGCCTCAGATTCGAGGTGCTCAGATTCTCCGGAATAGTCGGCTCCCTGCGCGAGTGACAGTCGCAGGGTAAGATGAGGACGTGCAGCCTTCCGCGCGAGACCTCGATCTCCGGCAACGCCACGGCGTCGAAACGCCGGAGCACGTCGACGTCCACTTCGAATTGGCCGGCATCGGCTCCCGCCTGGCCGCGGCGTTGCTCGACCTGCTCCTCATGTTGCTCGCCCTCCTCATTCTCGCGATGGTCTTTGACGCGGTCGTCGGGCAGACAGGAAGAGCGGTGCGCGGCTGGCTGGCCGCGCTCATGTGGCTGCTGGTCTTCCTCCTGGTGTGGGGCTACTTCACGCTGTTCGAGGCGTTGAACGGCGGCCGCACCCCCGGCAAGCAGGCGTTGGGCATTCGGGTCGTGATGGATACAGGCCGGCCGATCACGCCGGCGGCAGCGGTGATTCGCAATCTGGTGCGAATTCTGGATACCTACTTCGTCCCGCCGCTGCTTCCCGCACTGCTGACGATCTTCCTCCATCGGAGCAATAAACGGCCGGGCGACATAGCGGCGGGGACGATCGTCGTTCGTGATCGTCCAACGGATTGGACGTTGGGGGCGGCGCTGCAGACTGGAGCGGCGACGCAACCGGCTGACGAGCCAATCGAGACAGGGCCGCCCGAGCTCTCGGAGCAGGAGTTCAGGCTGCTGGACCGGTTCCTGGGACGGTTGAACGAGCTGGCTGCCGACGTACAGGTTCGCATTACCGCTGATCTGGTGCGGCGATTCGAGGGGCGGATCCCGCGCCGCAACGCGGACCCGGAGGCGTATCTCGTCACCGTGTTCGCGGAAGAGCAGCGCAAGCGCCGGAGCCGTTTTGCGGCCCGACCGCAGGCCGGCGCCGCCGGTCGCATGAGCGTGCCGGCGGAGCGATTCGTCGAGAAGAAACGGCGCGGCTGGGAGTCGTTTCGCGAAACCGCGATCCGCATGGAGCGCTCCGGGGTCGGTGCGCTGTCCGCCAGCGAGATTCCGGCGTTCGCGGCGCAATACCGCGAGGTGGCAGCGGATCTCGCCCGTGCTCGGACCTATCAAGTGGATCCGCGCGTCATCGATTATCTCGAGCGCGTCGTCAGCGCCGGACACAACGCGCTGTATCGCGCGCGGGGCAAAGAGCACACCCTGTTGCTACACTACATCCTGTACGACTTCCCGGCCGCCGTTGTCGCGTCGTGGCAATACGTGTTGCTCGCGTTTCTCCTGTTCACCGTTCCCGCCGCCGTGGGCTACGTCATGATTCGGGAGCGGCCGGCGCTCGCCGAGGAAATCGTGTCGCCCGTCATGGTCAGGCGCGCCGAGCAGGCCGCGGAACGAACGGCGGAGGGACGCGGGTACGCCGAAGCGCCGGGGGAAGAGCGACCCGTTATAGCGGCCGCCATCATCACCAACAACATCCAGGTCTCGTTCGGCGTGTTCGTCGGTGGGCTGACGGGAGGGCTGCTCACAGCGTGGCTGCTCTTCGCCAACGGAATGATGCTCGGGCTCGGCCTGGGGCTATTCAAGAACTACAACGCGCTGAGCTACCTCGTCACATTACGCGCTCGTCCTCGAGGGCCGGATCGCCGCGCGCATGCTCGGCGCGGTCGTGACGTTGCTCGCGATCGCCGGCACGATCGAAGGGTTGTTGTCGACGTCCGACGCCAGCGCGGTGTGGAAGTACGGCGTCAGCGCCCTCACGGTGGTTTTTCTCTTCCTCTATCTCCTCAGCGGCCGGCGACACCTGAAGCGCGCTTAGTTGTTCGCCGCTCCCTGGAGAATCCAGTTCCGGATCAGGTTGATGGTCGCGTTGTCGAGGCAGGACGACCCAACACAGCCGAGCGGCATCCTCGCGCCCGATCCACCAACCGAGGTCTGTGTCCCTTCGATCTTGTGAACGAGGTACGATGAGTCGGGCCGGAAGCTGCGCACGCGCGCCAGCGTCGGCACTTCTCCCGCCGCCTTCTCGACGATGTTGTTGTATGACACTCCGCTCACGAGGCTCATTCCCTGCGGCGCCCCCGGGCCCGCGTGACAGCTCGTGCAGTTCGTCGTGAAAATCGTCTGCACGCTCGTAGCGTAGCTGATGGGGGTGGAAGTCACGTTGACGATGCGCGACGCGGTGGCCGTCCCGGACGTGGCCGTAATGGTGGCGGCGCCGGTGGTTGCGAACGTCGTGACCACGGTCGAATCGAGCGTCGCCGCACCGCCGACGTTCGCGACCGCGGCGTTATTGCTGGACCAGGTCACACTGTCCTTCTGGTCCGGGTGGTTCGTCGAGTCGAGCACGATTCCATAGAAAGGCGCCGTTTGACTGGTCTTCATCTCGACGTCGGGCGTCACGCCGAAATTCGCCGGACTGATGCGGATCGAGGCAGGTACTTGATTGACCGTTACCTGGTTGACTCCGAAGAGTGCGGTCGCGGCCTGAGCGCGAACCGTGGTGGTGCCATTGCCGACCGCGGTGATTGTGGTCGTTTGAGCCGTCGTGGGATTGAATGAGACAACGCCCGCAGTGCCGGCGCTCCAGGTGCAGACGTGGTTCGGGATCGTGTCGCTCGCGGAGTCCAGCACCACGCAGGACGCCGTAGCCGTCCGGCCGAACGCCGTGAGGGTCCCGAACGAATTCGGGTTCAGATTAGCGCTGGCAGGCACCTGACGGACCTGGAGTGTGGTGGAAGAGTCGGTGATGCCGCTCGTCGCCGCTCGCACGCGCACCGAAACGCCGGTCGCGCTCGTGCGGCTCAACGCCGTGGCCAGACCAGCGGCATCGATTCCCAGCACCGTGTTATTAGTCGACCACGTGATGGTGAGCCCCGGGATTGCGGCCCCGCCCGAATCCCTCGGCTCCGCGGCGAAGCGCTGCGTGTCGCCGACGAAGTTCAGTGCCGCCGGGCTCGCCGGCGTAACCGCGATGCTGCCAATGACCTGCCGCACCACGAGCGGCACGCTGTCGCGCGCCGTCCGCGCCACGACGACGATGGTGTCGCGGCCGCTGTTCGAGTTGCCGGTGATCAAGCCGCTCGCAGCGCCGATAGACGCGATGGTCCCCGTCTTCAGCGACCACGCGATGCCCTGTGGGTTCGGCACGACGGTGCCACCTGAATCGCGCACGACGAGCCCGAGCTGCAGGGACCCGTTCAATCGATTGATCACTGCCGAGTCGATGACCGTCGATAGCGGGGGAGGCGTCGTTATGGTCACGGTCTTGTAGACCAGGGCGACAGCAACGTGGACCGTGTCGGCCAGCGAGCCCGACGAGGCGATCACGAGCGTCTGTCCTTCATTCACCGACGTGATGGCGCCGCTCGTTGCGTTGACCGTCGCGACGCCGCCGTTCTGCGTGGTCCAGCCAATTGCGGTCACCGCATGGCCCCGCGCGTCCGCCGCCGTAACGATAGGCGTCAACGACGCGCCAATACGATTGAAACTGGCGGTGTGGGGAGTGATCGAGAGTGTCGTAGCGATTTGTTGCACGGTCGCGGTGATCGAGTCGGATACGCCGTCTCCTGTGACCACGACGTTCGTGGTGCCGTTCGCGACCGCCACGACATCGGCCTGAGCCGTGTTCGCCCGCGGCGTGGCGCTCGCGACGGCTGGCGTGCGCGACTGCCAGGTAAACGCGACCCCCGAGACCGGAGCGTTCCGGGCATCACGTGCTTCAGCACTCAGCAGTGCTGAATCGCCGAGGGAGGCGAACTGGGGAGCCGTGGGAGCGATGACGACCGCGCCGATGCGAGTGCGCAGACCGTGCGTGCTCGATACGTTCGTCGGCGTTCCATTGAGGACCGCCTGCGCCGTGATGGTGGCCGTGCCCAGACGCACGCCGCTCACGAGACCGCTGCTCGAAACGGTAGCGCGCGTGGTGTCGCTGGAAGTCCACACAAACGTCACGCCGGTCGTCAGGGGGCTGCCGCCCGCGTTCGCGACGGCCGTGAGCTGTCGAGTGCCTTTGAGTACAACGGTGGAATCGCCGCTGATCGTTACTGAGGTGATTGTCGGAGGACCGCCGTCACCGCCGCCACTGCCACACGCGCTGAGCACCGCTGCGACTGCGCCAAGTAGAATCGGACGAAAAGGCTTCATGATGTCGTCTCCAGGAGAAAAACTCATCTACGGGCTGACGATGACCGTCCCCGTCATTCCGGGGTGAATGTTGCAATGGTACGTGAACGGCGAGCCGATCGACGTGGGGAACGGCTGCGTATAGGTCTGTCCCGGATTCACCGTGGCATTCCAGCCTGGCTGATCAGATGTCGTCGTGTGCGTAACGGTGCTGACATTCTGCCACGTAACCGTCTCGCCCGCTTTGATGGTCACCGG
>WNFC01002762.1_pt1 | contig 18925 bp, 23 predicted proteins | sample 5400541 | NCBI WGS metagenome assembly WNFC01 (sample SAMN13153342, study PRJNA577476) | soil metagenome | isolation source: 120 cm saprolite under Douglas fir tree site 2 hole 2 replicate 1 | place: USA:California | collected 2015-04-18 | reverse complement strand
GAGCGGCGAGCCGCAAATCATCGCGCTGGCGTTCGCGAGCGCCGCGCGGCTGCTGCTCGCCCACGGCCGCCCGCGGGAGGCGAGAGCGTTGCTGCTCGAGCTCGAGCAGGTCGCCGGCCTCCGCGCCGACCCCTACTACGCCTCCGTCCTGCCCGGGCTCCTGCGCAGCGCGCTCGCCCAGGGCGAGCTGGAGCTCGCCGCCAGGCTGATCGACGGCGTCGAGCCGCGCACGCCGCTCGCCGAGCACGCTCTCTCCACCTGCCGCGCCCAGCTCGCCGAAGCCGCCGGCGACCAGGCCGAGGCCGCCGCCCTCGACGCCCAGGCGGCCGAGCGCTGGCGCGAGTTCGGGAACGTCCCCGAGCGCGCCTACGCCCTGCTCGGCCAGGGCCGCTGCCTTGCGGCCCTCGGCAAGCCGGAGGCCGAGGAGCCGCTGCGCGAGGCGCGCGAGCTGTTCGCGTCGATGGGCTACAAGCCGGCGCTCGCGGAGACCGATGCGCTGCTCGCGCAGACCGCCGCCGCTGCGTTATAGGCGAGAGCTCATTCTGTTACAGGCGAGGCCGTCCTCGAGGAGCAGGGGAAGGCCGACGACTACACGCCGGACGAGTATCTGCGCGCTGTCGCTGTCGCCAAGCGCCGCACCGGGCTCGACTACGGACCGGCGAAGGCGAAGCGTGAGACGCCGGCGGCCAACGATCCCGAACGCGGCCGGCAGTTGCACGCGGTCGCCGAGCTCCTCCTCGCCAGGGACGGTAAGGAACGGAATCCTCGCGGCGAGCTGATCTGCACGGCCGCGGAGTACGCCCAGGCGCTCCAGGAGGCGCATGAGCTCACGGCGGTCGCCTAGAGACCGTCCAGGTAGGCGAGGCCCTCTCCTTCGGCGAGGCGGGCAATCAAAGTGGCGCGCCGGTCCAGGCATCCCGTGCGCCCTCCTGGAGGCGTCCGCCTCGTTGGCCTCGCCGAATTGATCTGGTTGGCGTGCAGCCATGACGCGAAGAGGCGCGGCACCAGGACTGCCGCGCCCTCGTCCTCCACATGGCGTATCTCTCGCCGCGACCAGGCCAGGCCGGGGTGTTTCCCGCGCGGGTTCCCACCCCGGCCGTTGACCTCCGACTGATCTAGCCGGCTGCCCGCGAGCGCCACTGGCGCGCTTCTGGCGCGCGCTCGCTGAACGCCCCTTTCCAAGCACACATCTAGGCCGCCACCGGTGTCCGTAACCGGCGCGGCAGAAGGCTCCCATGTCGGACTCAACGCTCCGCCCTGTCGAAACAATTCGGCAGAGATAGAGTCGCGTCATCCAGGGCGAGGCGACACTTCCGCTGCCTGGCGACACGGCGCTCGCGGCGGCGGCAGCTGCGCTCCGGGACACTGGCCAGTGGGCCGACGTCGTCGACCGAGATTGGCGGTGCGTCTACAGCACCGACGACCAACGACGGATCTACGGGGGATTGACGGAGCTCGCGCCGGTCGCGATCGGTGAGCACTACTTCGGACCAACGGCAGTTAGTACCCGCCTGCGCTGGCGAAGCGGCCCGAACACGCCGGAGCTCATACGCGAGCTGTTCACGGTGTTCGGAGGGCTCGTCCTTGCAGACACCCCCGGCGGCCGCGACGAGCTGCGTGGCCTTGTTGACCCCGCGCTCAGCGACATCGTCGGTGAGCTGTCGCCCGTCGACGCGTTGCCGGCGTTCCCCCTTGCATGGCACGGGACTCACGTCGGCACGCCGGTGGACGCCCTGACGGCAGCCGTGCGCATCCACGACCACGCCGGCCGGCGCGTCGGAACCGCGCTTGTCTCCAAGCCCGGTGCCGGCATGGCAGTTCTCGCGACGGTCGCGGTCGGCGGCGACTTGCGGCACTTCGAACGCATGCAGAGCGTCGCAAAGGCAGGACGCCGACCCGCAGCCATCCTGTTCGCGGACCTCGATGGGTCGTCTCCACTCGCTCGACGCCTGTCTACGGCCACCTACTTCGCGCTCGGACGCCGCCTCGTACGAGCGGCTGATCGGTGCGTCATCGATGCTGGCGGGCTCGTCGGCCGACACGTCGGCGACGGCGTAGTCGCGTTCTTCCTGGCCGAGGTGGCCGGATCGGAGTCCGCCGCTGCACGGAACTGCATCGTGGCCGCCCGCACACTGAGAGAGGCGCTCGGTGAGGTCGCTGCGCGCAGCGACCTCGAGCCGGGCGACATCGTTCTTCGCTTCGGCCTGCACTGGGGCTCGAGGCTCTACGTAGGCCAGGTCGCGACGAGCGGACGCACCGAGGTCAACGCCCTGGGAGACGAGGTCAACGAGACCGCGCGCATCGAAGCGTGCGCCACAGGCGGGCGAACACTTGGGTCGAAGGACCTTCTCGAGCGACTCGAGCCGAACCACGCGGCTGAGCTTGGGCTCGACCCGGACCGCATCACCTACACCGCACTTGGTGACCTGGATACCGCGACTGCGAAGGCTCGCCGCGACGCGCCGGCAATTGCTGTCTCCGAGGTGTAGGTGTAGCCGAGACCGGGTGGGCCGGAGCCGATGGCCGGCTCTTCGCGGGGTCCGCGATGGCGACGCGCGCTTCGGGTTTTGCAATCCATCGCGCACGCTAGCCTTTAGGAAGCATGGACGAGCGCACCGGCGGGGATGCGATCCAGTGCGGCAACGAGTACCGGGTCGGCCCGATGGGCGCGGATCGAGTTGATGCTACGACGCTTGAGCTGGCCGAGAAGCTCTGTCGGCGTTTCCAGCTCGAAGTCGGCCCCGGCATCGTCGAGCTCAGCTTCCACAACGGCCGCTTCGAGCACGCCTGGCTCAAGAGGCGTGTGCAGAAGGCGCAGCTCGCCGACGCCTATGAGCGCCCCCGAGGATGAGGCCACCTGCACGTATGCCGACTGCGAGGACCCCGAGGCGACGTTCGTCGTGTCCAGGTAGCCCGGCCCTCGGCTGCCCCTGAGAACCCGCCCGTGTCAGACTCGCGCGAGGATCTGTCAGACTCGCGATGGTCGGCACACCTGCATCCCGCGCGAACATCCACCGCCCGGACGGGAAGGTCGACCGGGACGTCACGCTCCTTGAGGTCCCGCGGTCAGGCCAAGTCATCGAGCGACGCGGGCGACGCTGGCTCATCGTCGAAGTCCGCATGGCGGGCGCCGACGACGCGGCCGAGGGAATCCTTCACGACGTCCAGGTTGATTTGCTCGAGGAGCGCGGCCAGCCGGGACGATCGTCAAGCGGCTCTTCGTGACGTGCGACGAGCGGCCGGCTCCGCCCTGAGGATGCAACTGGCGCGGGCACTGGCGCGCAGCGTGAGCCGTATCCTCTCGATCCCGCATGCCAAGCCGTGTCGCACGTTCATGGTGGGCGGTCTCGAAAACCGTTTCGGGCTCTTGGGTCCGACGAGGGTTCAAATCCCTCCCCCTCCGCTTAGCAGAGCCGGAGTGCGCGTCTCGCTTCCGGCTGCGGCGGAATCGGCTTAGAGTACGGCTATCGAGGCAAGCACAGGTTCAACCGATTTCGTCGCGCTCGGCCATGGCGAGGGCTACGCCGGCCTGGAGACGTTCGCGAATCCGGGCGTATCTCACGTCGAGATGACCAGCGACGAAGTCACGGCCGTCTGCCCAATCACCGGTCAACCCGACCTGTATGTCGCGACGATCGAGTACTCGCCGGGAGCGCTATGCCTCGAGTCGAAATCGCTCAAGCTCTACCTCAGTAGCTTCCGCAATGAGGGTGTCTTCTGCGAGGCCCTTGCGGTCAAAATCCGCGACGACGTCAGCAATGCGCTCGACTTGCCGAGCGACAAGGTACGCGTCACCCTCAAACAAAAGGCGCGCGGCGGAATCACCATCACCGCGACGTCGTAAGCCCCGGCGCGCGACCAGCCCGAGCCCGCCTCAGAGAGGCAGAAGGGCGGCTAGGAGAAGGCCGCCCTTCCGCGTGAGGGGGTCAGGGACGAAAGAAGCGGCGAGCTTCCCGGGGACGAGGGTTGCGGCGTCCCTTCATCCTGGTCCCTGTTCTCGTGAGGGACATCGACCCTGCCGCGGGCAACTTAGTGACCGGATCGCATGAAAACGAATGAAGCTTCCTGTCGAACCATCGCTGCCGCTTATGGACCCTGGCTCCCAGGGCCAGCCTGCCCTGACCCTCCAGGCCCTTATCCCACCACTGTCCCTCGAACGGGGGTTAACAGAGGTGCTCAGGCGTCGATGAAAAGGCAACATCAGGGGATGTGCACCGGGAGAGGTTCGTCGCAGTTCCTCTCACCCGAGAAGCTCGCCAACAGCTACGCGCCCCCTGCGAGAGGGCGGCCCGGCTTCTCCACCCGGGCCGCTCACTTCTCAACACAAGAAGTGGCCCGGGATCTCTCTACCGGGCCGCTTTCTTTCCTGGCCGAGCTCAGCGCGCCGAAGGCCGGCCTTGTCCTCCGTGACTAGGGCACTATTGGCGGTTGTGGGTGCCGCGGCAGCGCCGAACGGAGACGACCGAAGGCGGGTTCGGGAACTGCTCGCGACCGCCCGCCAGTACGCGGTCCTGGAACCACGGGGACGACGCATCGGGGCGTTCATCGAGCTTGTGGGCGCGGACGACGAAGGAATCGCGATTCGCCGCGACGGCATCTTTCTGTGGCGTCGACGTGTGCTTCCGATCACGGTGGTTGCAAGAGTCCTCCCCGAGCAACGCGCCGTTGTGCTCAAGGTCGACAGCCGGGAACTCGACCGAGCGAACGCGGAGTCGACGCCTGTCTCCGGCTCGGCGCCTTCGGACGATGAAGATGCGTCCTCGGACGGAGCCTGGCAGGAGCGGATCGCACGTTACGTCTCGATCAACGACGACAACGGCGACGAACAGAAGAGGGGCGAACATCCCGAACGAGCTGAAGCAGGCCAAGCAGAAGAGCCGAAGCTGGAATCATGGCGGAGCGATGAGGACGCCGATGAGAAACACCTCCTCTTCGTTCCAACCGCGCGCGGCTATCTCCTCGTCGAACGAGACGGTCCGCCGCCGACCGCTCTCGGCGAGGTGACCGTGCCCGGGCACGAGGGCGTTTTTCGCGTCGTCAAGGTCTCGTCGTCGCCCCTACCCAACGATTCGCGGGTTTGCGCCTATGTCGAGCAGGGCTGGTAGCAGGTGCGCGCACTGATCAAGGAGAAGCGGGAGGTCGCGAAGGGAACGCTCCTCGTCGTCTTCGACCTGCTCGGACGAGAGGTCGACTTCGAGCCGGGTCAGTATTTCTGGGTCACTCTGCTCGATCCGCCTTACGACGACGAGAAGGGGCCGCGGCGGCACATCTCGGTCGTCACCTCACCGAACGAGCGCGGAGTGCTCGGCCTGTGCACGCGAATCCGTGACACCGCCTTCAAGCGCTCGCTCGTCGAGCTGCCGATCGGGGCCGAGGTCGACGTCGAGGAGCCGAAGGGAACGTTCCTCCTCCCGGAGGAGACGGACAAGCCATACGTGTTCGTCGCCGGCGGCATCGGCATCACGGTCTTTCGCTGCATGCTCCGCTACATCGTCGAGGAGCAGCTTCCATACCGGATAACGCTGGTCTACTCGAACCGCGATCGAGAGTCGGCCGCGTTTCTCGACGAGCTCCTCGAGCTCGAGCGGGTCAACCCGAACCTCCGGCTCGTCGTCACGATGACCGACGACCCGGACTGGGAGGGGGAGACAAGACGGATCGACGCCGAGTTCCTCCAGGACCAGTTCGGCGAGGAGCTGCAGTCACTCACTTACTTGATCGCCGGACCGCCCGAGATGGTCGAGGGTGTCGTCGGGACTCTGGAGGCTGAGGGCGTCCCCGACGAGCAACTCCGGCCCGCCCGCTTCAGCGGCTACTAGACGCAGCAGAGAGACGCTGCCGAGCCTGAAAGACGAAACCCGCCTCGGATAGCCGCAGACGGGTTTCAGATTGCCGGGGTATGAGGGGGGAGCCGGCAAGCTCATTTTCGTGCTGCAGCAGCACCTTTCCTCCCCCGGGAGGGGGATCCGAGATATGGCTCGGCTATCCTGCGGCGCAGCACGCGGAGAAGTGGCCGAGTGGCTGAAGGCGGCGCCCTGCTAAGGCGTTATGGGGGTGAATGCCTCCATCGAGGGTTCGAATCCCTCCTTCTCCGCTTCGCAGCACGGAGAGGTGTCCGAGTGGCCTAAGGAGCGCGACTGGAAATCGCGTACGTGCTGAAAGGTGCGTCGCGGGTTCAAATCCCGCCCTCTCCGTAAAGCGCGGGGGAAACCATGTTTCCCCCGCGAGCCCCTTCTTCTTGGCGACGCTGCGGGTCGTGTGCGCTGCGGCGGAAGCGCGGTCCCGCCTCGGCGCGGCGCATGGCATTGAACCCAGAGTGGTTAGGCTAGCCAAGCGGTGACGGCCCCGATCAACGTCTGGGACTACGAGCGGCTCGCCGAACAAACGCTCGACGCCAACGCGTTCGCATATTTTGCGGGCGGGTCCGGGGACGAGATCACGCTGCGCGACAATCTTGCAGCGTTCGAGCGGCGCAAGCTGAGGCCCCGGGTTCTCGTCGACGTCAGCTCCATCTCGACCGCGACGACCGTTCTCGGGACAGACGTCGCGCTGCCGATCCTGATCGCGCCGCTTGCCCTCCAACGCATGGCGCATCCGGACGGCGAGCTCGCAACCGCGCGCGCGGCGGCTGCGGCCGGCACGATCATGTGCCTCTCGACCGCGTCAACGGCTCGACCCGCGGAGGTAGCAGCGGTCGCGCCGGGCGCGCCGCGGTGGTTCCAGGTCTACGTCTTTGCCGATCGTTCGGAGACGGAGGCTCTCATCGCCGAGGCAGTCGCGAACGAGTTCTCCGCCCTGGTGCTCACCGTCGACACGCCGCACCTTGGCCGGCGCGAGCGAGACATCCGGGTCGACTTCAAGATCCCGGAACATCTCACCGTCGCGGGCGACATCTTCGGCGGCCACTTCGACACAGGTCTCAGCTGGCATGACCTCGAGTGGCTTGCCGGCTACGGCGTGCCGGTGGTCGTGAAGGGAATCCTCACAGCCGAGGATGCGCGGCTCGCCTGCGACCACGGCGCAGCTGCCGTCGTCGTCTCGAACCACGGTGGCCGCCAGCTCGACGGGGTGTCGAGTTCGCTCGACGCACTCGAGGAGGTCGTCCACGCCGTCGGCGGTCGCGCCGAAGTGCTGCTCGACGGCGGCGTGCGCCGCGGCACCGACGTGCTCAAGGCGCTTGCACTCGGCGCGCGTGGAGTCCTCATCGGTCGTGCCATGGTGTGGGGGCTCGCTGCCGCCGGGGAGGAAGGCGTGGCGGACGTCCTCCGGCTCTTGCAGAGGGAGGTCGAACTCGGACTCGCCCTCCTCGGTTGCGCCTCACCCGCCGACGTCAGTCGTGCACACGTGCAATGAGGTCGGCCCGCCGCATCACCTTCACGGCGGCGCCGCCGAGCCGCACGTCGTAGCCGGCCTCACTCGGGAAGAGGACCTTGTCACCCGGCTCGACGCCGCCGGCCTCGGCTCCGACGGCAGTGATGACGCCGGTGCGGCAATCGGCCTCCGTCGAGGCGGGAATGATCAGGCCGAGATTGGTCTCGGACTCCTCGTCGGAGGGCTGGATCACCACGTAGTCGTCGAGCGGCTCGAGCGACAGGTCGATCCCCCGTGTCTCGGGCTCGCGCATGACTACAAACTAGCTCTCGTCACGGCGTCATGACCTCTGGAGGCGGCGGAGGAACGGGTGCGGCGACACCGCGGCGCCTCCGGAGCTCGGAGAGAGCGAGGAATCCAAATGCGAGCCCGGCGAGCACGATCGTCGCGATGCCGAGCTGCTCGGCGGTGTGGCGTGCCGTGCCCTCCCACTCGCCCCGAAGATAGAGGTCGGAGGTCGAGCTCGGTGGGATGAGGTCGATGCCGTCGGGATACCGCGCGGTGTGGCGGCTAGCCCAGGTGTCGAGCGGCAGCAGCAGCACGAGAACGGCGGCGATCGCGGTCAGAGACGAGGTGATCACGCCCGCACGGCCGATCAACATCCCGGCGGCTCCGATCAGGACGAGCCCGACGGGCGGCACGAGTGCGAGTAGCCAGATCGCTCTCTCCGTGGAGCCGGAGGGATCGCCGAGCTTCGCGATCATCTTCCCGTTCTTCAGGACGTGGTGGACGGTCGGCTTCTCGAGCGCGAGCGACATCGCCATGAGTGCCACGAAGAACAGGGGCGTCGCGAGGATGCCTGCGACCGCAAGGGGAGCCCTGGGCGCCTTCCGTAGCCGCATCACAGTCGCCCCGCCTCGATGATCCGCGCGAGGAACTCGCGCGTCCGCTCCTCGGTCGGGGCCGAGAAGATCTGTTCAGGCGTGCCTTCCTCGAGGATCACCCCGCCGTCGAGGAAACAAACCTTGTCCGCGACCTCGCGGGCGAAGCTCATCTCGTGCGTCGCGAGGATCATCGTCATGCCGGTGTTGGCCAGCTCGCGGACAAGGCTCAGGACCTCGCTCACGAGCTGGGGATCGAGCGCGCTCGTGATCTCGTCGAGAAGCATCAGCGTCGGGTTCATCGCCAGGGCACGAGCGATCGCGACCCGCTGCTGCTGACCGCCGGAGAGCCGGTCGGGGTATTCGTCGGCCTTGTCGAGCAGGCCGATGCGCCCGAGGAGCTCCTGAGCCTGCGAATGCGCCTCGGCCTTGGAGAAGCCGCGAGCCTTTCGGGGCGCGAGGGTGATGTTCTGCATCACGGTCATGTGCGGAAAGAGATTGAAGGCCTGGAAGACGATGCCGATCTTGCGCCGCAGCGCGTTGACGTCTGCATCGCCGTTCGTGATCGTCTCGCCGTCGACGACGATCGTTCCCTCGTCGACGACCTCCAACAGGTTCACGCAGCGAAGGAGCGTCGACTTGCCGGACCCGGAGGAGCCGATCAGGCACACCACCTGGTGCAGATCGACCGTCAGGTCGATGCCGTCGAGCACGGTGAGCTCGTCGAAGCGCTTCGTGACGCCCTCGAGAGCGACGAAGTGTCCGTTAGCGCTGTTCACACGAGTTGGGCGCGCTCGCGCCGCTCCCGCACTTTGATCAAGCGATCCGTGAAGCGAGCGAATGGAATGGTCAGGATCACGAAGAAGACGGCTGCAACCGTGTAGCCGACATAGAGGAAGTAGTCACTGGAGTAGAACCCGGCCTGGGCAAGCGCGTCCGTCACACCGATGACCGTGATGATCGCGGTGTCCTTCTGCAGGCCGATGAAGTCGTTCAGGAGCGGCGGTACCACGCGGCGGATCGCCTGGGGAAGCACCACATACCTCAGCGTCTGCGCGTACGTGAGGCCGAGCGAACGCGCCGCCATCCGTTGACTCGGGTGCACGGACTCGATTCCGGCCCGGTAGACCTCGGTCACATAGGCCGTGTAGACGAGCGTCAGCGAGATGATCCCGTACGTGGCGAGTGATTGACTCGAGACGATGCCGGCGTGCAGCGCCGGGATCCCAAGACCCCAGACGTAGGCGACGAGGATCAGCGGGGTGCCGCGGAAGAAGTCGGTGTAGGCGATCGCGAGCATGCGGAGAGGCAGCGTTGCGCGTCCCGGGAGCCCGCGGACGATCGCGATCACCAGGGCGAAGAGCAAGACAAGTAGCTCGGCGATGACCATCAACCTGATGTTCGTCTGGAAGCCGTCCCAGACTTGCGGGACCGCGTGGCGGAAGCCGAGTGGGCTGAAGAAGGAGTGCAGGAACTTGCCCATCTCAGCCTCCGCCGCGGCGGGCTAACCGGTTATTTCAGGACGGGCGGGATCGGGTTGAGAAGCCACTTTCTCACCAGACGCTTGATCGTTCCGTTCGCGGTGAGCGCCTTGATCGCCCTGTCGAGGAAGGGCTTCAGCTTGCTGCCCTTCTCCATCACCGCCCCGTAAAACTCGTTGGTGACGATCTGACCGACGACGCCGCCGTACGCCCCCGGCTTCTTCTTGCTCTGCGCTGCGACGATCGGGACGTCGAGGATCAGCGCGTCGCACTTCCCCGCCTCGACGGCGTCGAATGCCGCGGTCGACGACGCCGAGTAGACGAGCGGCTTCTTCTTGGGCCGGAGCTTGTGCTGGATGAACGCGAGTCCCGTCGTAGTCGACTGGGCGCAGAGTTGGAGACTCTTGAGATCGGCGAGGCTCGTCGGCTTCTTCAGACCTTTGCGGATGAGCACCCCCTGATTGGCGTCGAAGTACGGCGCCGAAAAGGACACCACCTTCGCGCGCTCCGCGGTGATGGTGACCTCTTCGAACGCGAAGTCGTACTTCTTTGGCGAGGGTGAGAACAACCCGCCGAAGGGCGCCCGCAAGTATTGGACCTTGCTGATCCCTAGCTTCTTGGCGATCGCCTGTGAGAGGGCGTATTCGAAGCCGGACGGGTTCTTGATTGTCGTTCCGGTGGCTCGACCGTTCCAGAACGACGGAGCGGGAAGGTCGAAGCCGACTATGAGCTTCCCCGCATGCTTGGTTGGAACGGACAGCGACCTGGCGCTCGCCGTCGCCGTCATCGCCAATACCGCGATGCTTGCAGCCAGCAGGACTCGTTTCATGGATCCTCCCTCGGTCGAATACCCGGCAGGGACGAATCTAGCGCGCCCGGGTCCGCAAGTTAGGGAGTACGGAGCAGCGGCCGGGTGAGGCAGGTCGGGCCGCCGTCCCCTTTTGAGAGCTCGGCGCCGGCGTAGAGGGTGACGTCCACCCCCACCTGCTCCATTCGCCGGCGGGTCCGCGGATTCCCCTCAACGGCGACGGCGACTCTCGGCGCGAGTGCGAGGACGTTGGGCCCGAGCGTGTCGAGCTCGCCGTCGGGCACCTCGATCGAACGGACACCGTTCTCCGACAGCAGCTCGAGCAAGCGAACCGGTGCGAGCGGCGGGTAGACGAGAGCGAGATCACGGTCGAGCATGCTGATCACGGACATCAGGTGGAGGACCTCGCCTGGGCCACGGAAGTGCGGCAGATCCAGTGGGACGACGTCGACGCCCAGCAGGTGCTGTTTCAGCGCCTCGATCCCGGCGCCGTTCGTCCGGTAGCTCCAGCCGACGAGGAGAGTCTCCTCGTTCAGCCACACGATGTCGCCCCCCTCTGCGCACGCCGGCGCATCCAGGGTCGCGAGGATCGGGACGCCGGCTGCCTGAAGGTCGGTCGCGGCCGCGGGAACCTCGGCGCGACGAAGCTCCTTCCCGGGCCGCAGCACGATCGAGCCCTCGTCCGAGATCAGGCTCGGATCGTGGACGTAGATCGCATCTGGATCGGCTTCGACCGGAGACTGTCCAACGACGACCTCCGCGCCGAACTCGCTGAGAAGATCGCAGAACTGCTCGTGCTCGGCGAGCAGCCGGCCGGGATCCGGTGCCGCTCGCCAGCCGAATTGAGACCAGTGCGCGAGCGAGCTCGGGTCGGGCGCGCGGACGAGCACCCGGCGCAGGCGTGCCACCATCGTCTGACCGCCGAAGAGTTGGGCCGCCACCCCGTTCATCGTCAGGTCAGCGTACTCAGCATGATTGGCTCCGTGCACGTGGCGATCAGCAACCCGGACAAGGTCTTCTTCCCGGAGCGAGGCCTGACGAAAGGCGACCTGGTCCAGTATTACGCCGATCTCGCCGACGCCGTCCTCCCACACCTGCGGGGCCGGCCGTTTCACATGGTGCGTTACCCGAATGGCGTGGAGGGCGACTTCTTCCACCAGAAGCGCGTGCCGCCGCATCCGGACTACGTGGGCGAGCAGTACGTCGAGTTCCCCAGCGGCCACTCGACGGTCTTCGCGGTGATCGACAACGCGGCCGCGCTCGCCTGGGTGATCAATCTCGGTTGCATCGAGCTGCACACGTGGCACTCGCGCGTCCCTGAGATCGAGAAGCCCGATTACCTCCTGATCGACCTCGACCCGACCACCGACGGCCAATGGCCGTATGTGCGCGAAATCGCGGTCGTCGTACGCGACGTGATGGAGGAGCTTGGACTCGCCGCCTATCCGAAGACGTCCGGCGCGACGGGGCTCCATGTGCTGGCGCCGATCAAGCCTGAGCTGCCGTTCCCGGAGGTGCGGCGCTTTGCGAAAGCGCTCGCGGAGGAGGTGGAACGGCGGGTCGGCGTCCAGGAGGTGGCGACGACGATCTGGCGTGTCGCCGATCGCCGCGGGGTCTTCGTGGACTTCGGTCAGAACTCCCGAGACAAGACGATCGCGGCCGCGTATTCGGTGCGCCCGACTCCGGAAGCGCGTGTGTCGGCACCGCTGGCATGGGAGGAGGTGCCGACGGTCGAGCCGCAGACCTTCACGGTCGAGACCATGCGCGATCGGATCGCCGACGTCGGCGACCTGACGGAAGGAATGTGGCGTCGGAAGGTTTCGCTTCGCCCACGGTTCGCCAAGCTCGGGCTCGATCGGCCCTAGCCGGCGAGCAGGCTCTCGAAAGTCGGGTCGTCCTTGCGCCGCGGCGGCCGGACCTCGCGCCAGGTGCAATCGTGCGGATCCTTGTCGTCGCGGAACCGGATGAAGCGCGACCCGTGCCGGAAGCGGTTGCCCTGCACCTTGTCGTAGCGCACCTCGGCGACGAGCTCCGGGCGCACCGCCGACTCCTGCAGCTCGCCGCTGCCCCAGCGGTTCGGCTCCGAAAAGCCGCGGTCCGGCGCGTCCTTCAATAACGGCTCGATGCGGTCGAAGATCTCCTTGTGCTTGCTTGCGGCTACCGAGGCGGAGCCGACGTAGTCCACCTTGTCGCCCTCGCCGTACAGCCCGAGCAGCAGCGTTGCAATCCGCGTGGGCTTCTCCTTCCAGCGGACGCCGACGATCACGCAGTCCGCCGTCTTGAACGGCTTCACCTTGAGCACGCCGTCGCGCGAGCCCGGCAGGTACGGCAGCCCGAGCTTCTTCGCGATCACCCCGTCGAGGCCGGCGGCCTCGAAGCTGTCGAGCCACTTCTGCGCGTTCCCAGCATCGTCCGTCGTCGGTGACAGCTGAAAGTCGTCGCCGAGCACTCGCTCGAGCTCTGCGCGGCGCTGCTCGAGCGGCTGCTCATGGATCGGCTTGCCTTTCCAGAGCAGGAGGTCGAACACGATGAAGTCCGCCGGAATCTCTGCGGAGAGCTTGCGCACGCGAGACTCCGCCGGATGGAGCCGCATCTGCATCGAGTCGAAGTCGAGCACGCCGTTGCGGGCGATCACGATCTCGCCGTCCAGGGCAGAATGCGGCGGCAGGAGCTCGCCCAGGGGTCGCAGCTCGGGGAAATAGCGCAGGAGCGGCCGGCCGTTGCGCGACCAGAGGGCGAGCTCGCCGCCGTCGTTCTCGAGGATGCCCCTGAAACCGTCCCATTTCGGCTCGAACTGCCAGCCGTTCGTGTCAGGAAGGTCTTTCACGAGCTGAGCCTCCATGGGCGGGAAGGGGACGTTTGGTCCGGGCACCGCGCGGAACCCTACTGCCGTGGGTGAGCTGGACGGGGTCTGGGCCGTCGAGCGCGTCTCGGGCGCGCTTCCGCCGCTGCTCGGATGCGTGAAGCGGATCCACGGCTCGCGCGGCACAACGGAATTTCCGCACGTTCCGGGTCTCCCGTTCGAGGTCCGCGGCCGGGAGCTGCACTATCCATTAGGGCTCCTCGTGGACAGCCTCGAGCCTCGGAACGGCGCATATCTCGGGCGGGCAACTCTGCTCGGCGGCGAGCTCGGTCAATTCAGGATGAGGAGGTTGGACGAAATGGGCCAGTTGAACGAGCAGCTGATCAAACACATCGACGAGGCGCACGCGATGGAGCAGAACGTGCTGCGCATGCTCGACGGGATGATTGCGACGACAGACGATCCGGAGATCCTCGACGCGCTCGAGCATCACAGGATGCAGACGCAGGGTCACGCAGACCGCATGGTGCGGCGTCTCGAGGCGCACGGCGTCACGCCTTCCACCGTCAAGCAGCTGGGCGGCGTGCTCGGCGCGCTCGCGAAGATGCCGCTCGACTTCGTCCGCGGCGAGAAAGCCGGTCGCAATGCGCGCGACGGTTATGCCGCCGAGCACATGGAGATCGCGAGCTACGAGCTCTTGAGCCGCGTCGCCGAGAAGGCAGGCGATGCGGAGACGGCGGCCGAGGCCCGCGAGATCATCGAGGAAGAGCGCGCGATGGCGAAGGTGATCGAGGAGAACTGGGACAAGTTCGCGGAGCTCTCCCTGCAAGAAGAGGGCATTACGGTCTGATCAGTTGGAGCTGGCCCGGGGTCTCGACCCCGGGCCGGCTCAGTTGAGCCAGGGCGCCAGGAAGCCCTCGATCTCGCGGCAGCCGCGGGGCCGCTCCAGGCGTGCGGCGACGGCCTTGTTCTCGACGACGACGAGAGTTGGGACCCTCTCGATCATGAAGCGTTGGAGCAGCTGGGGGTGCTCCTCCTCGGCCACCTTCACGACGTCGAACGTGCCGTGGTTGCGCCGCCGCTGCAGGACCTGGGCAAGAAACCCCTCGACGCGCCGGCAGTGACCCGAGAGGCTCGAATGGAAGAAGACGAGCCTCGGCTGGTCCGCCCCTGGGGGGATAGCCGTTGTCATGTCGCACCTCCGTTGGATCTGAAGGGCGAGGACTTGGCCCTTGCTAGGAACGAGTGGATTCGTGCCCCGAAGCTGCTGTTTCGTAACCTCGGCCCAGGCGCCGACTCGGCGGCGCCGCAAAGAGGCCGTGCGGGCTTCGCCTGCACGGCCGTCCTAGCTAACACTCTGGGGTCGACCCGCGAAGTCGGGCGGTAACCGGACTGGTGACAGCCGTGTCTAAGCTCACGCGATGAGAAGGGTCGGGGTCACAGGGCTCGGTGCCGTCACGCCGCTCGGCAACGACGCGCCGTCGACCTGGAGCGCCGCCGTGGCGGGCGAAAGCGGCATCGACTGGATCCGGTCGTTTGACCCCGGTGACGCGCCGGTGCGGATCGCCGCGGAGGTCAAGGACTTCGACGCGACGCAGGTGGCCTCGCCGAAGGAGGTGCGGAAGCTCGAGCGGAACGTCCTCCTCGCCCTTGGCGCCGCCCGGGAGGCAATGGGCGATGCCGGGCTGAACGGCTTCGATCCGAAGCGCGTCGGCGTCGTCTTCGGCACGGCGATCGGCGGCGTGAACGGGTTACTCGAGCAGGAGGAGATCCGTCGCGAGCGCGGGCCCGACCGGGTCTCGCCGAACTTCCTCCCGAACGTTCTGGTCGACTCCGCCAGCGGGCAGTTGGCGATCTCACTGGGGATCAAGGGCCCGAACTACGCAGTGGTCTCGGCCTGCGCGACCGGCTCGCACGCGATCGGCGAGGCCGCTGAGCTGATCAAGCGCGGCGATGCCGACGCGATCCTCGCGGGCGGCGGAGAGGCCTGTATGCACCCGTTGATCCTCGCCGGCTTCACGGCGATGCGGGGGCTCGCGGTGGAGAACGAGGATCCGCCGCGCGCGTCTCGGCCGTTCGACGCCACGCGCGCCGGGTTCGTGATGGGGGAGGGCGCGTGCGTGTTCGTCCTCGAGGAGCTCGAGGCGGCGCAGGCACGGGGTGCCCGTGTGTATGCGGAGGTGCTCGGCTACGGCGCGTCGAATGACGGACACCACATGGCGCAACCCGAGCCCGAGGCGACCGGCGTCGCCGACATGATGCGCGCCGCGCTCCGGCGCGCCGGCATCGAGCCCGAGCGCGTCGGCTACATCAACGCGCACGGCACATCGACGCCGCTGGGTGACCTCGCGGAGACGAAGGCGATCAAGGACGTCTTCGGCGACCACGCCTACGAGCTGGCGGTTTCGTCGACCAAGTCGATGATGGGCCACACGTTCGGCGCGGCGGGGGCGATCGAGGCGATGATGTGCGTTCTCGCTCTGCACGAGGGAGTAATTCCGCCCACGATCAACTACCGCCACCCCGATCCCGACTGCGACCTCGACTACGTGCCCAACGAAGCCCGCGAAGCGAAGATCGACGTCGCCCTCTCGAACGCGATGGGACTGGGCGGGCACAACGGCTGCGTCTTACTGGGGCGCGTCGAGTGAGCTTCATCGTCGAGCCGAGCGTCGAGGGGTACGCCGAGGAGCACACCACGCCCGACGGCGAGCTGTTCGAGCGTCTCGCCGCGGAGACCCGCGAGAAGACGACCGCGCCGCAGATGATGGTCGGCCGGCTCGAAGGCCGCTTCCTCGGCGTGCTGGTCAGCAGCCTGCGAGCGAGGCGCGTTCTCGAGCTCGGGACGTTCACCGGGTACTCGTCGATCTCGATGGCGCTCGCACTTCCGCCGGGCGGCCGGGTGATCACCTGCGACGTCAACGAGGAGACGACCGCGATCGCGCGGCGCTATGCGGAGGAGGCCGGAGTTGCGGATCGCATCGACTACCGGCTCGGTTCGGGCCTCGAGACGATCGCCCAGCTTGACGGCCCCTTCGACCTCGTCTTCATCGACGCCGACAAGCCGAACTACGTCAACTACTACGAGGCGACTCTGCCGCTGCTCGCCGAAGGCGGCTTGATCGTTGTCGACAACACGCTCTGGTCGGGACGGGTCGTCGACGAAGAAGATGAAGACGAGTCGACGCAGGCAATCCGCGCGCTCAACGACCATGTGGCGGAGGATCCTCGTGTGGAAAACGTGCTGCTCACCGTGCGAGACGGAATGAACATCGTCTGGCGGGCGTGACATGATCGGGGACGTGTCCGGGGCGATGGCATCACCACGGATTCAGCGCGGTCCCGTCGGCAATACCCGCTCGATCGGGTTGTCGATCCTCTGGGCGATCCTGACCCTCGGCATCTACACGTTCGTGTGGACCTACAAGACCCAGGAGGAGATCAAGCGCTATTCCGGCAACGGCGTCGGCGGCGTGATCGGCTTCGTCATCTACTTCGTGCTTTCGCCGGTGACCTTTTTCCTCGTCCCGTCCGAGGTGCGTTACATGTACGAGGACCTCGATGGGCAGCACAGCCCCGTTCGTGGGCTTACCGGCTTGTGGTTCCTGCTGCCGCTGATCGGGCACATCGTCTGGTTCGTCAAGGTGCAGGGCGCGCTCAATCGCTACTGGCAGTCGAAAGGCGCGTCACCTCCCTAATCGTCTCCGGACGCAGGTCGGCGATCGAGTCCAGTACGACATCTGCCAGCGTGAGCACGTCCGGTGGCGGCGGGAACGCACGATTGGGAATCGCGACGACGTGCATACCAGCGGCATGAGCCGAACGGATCCCGCTGGCCGAATCCTCGATCGCGACGCTGCGCGCCGGGCCCACGCCGAGCCGGCGTGCGGCCTCGAGGTAGACGTCGGGCGCCGGCTTTCCCTGCGCCACCTCCTCCGACGACACCGTCACCTCGAAGTAGGGCGCCAGGCCCGAGACCTCGAGCACACGGTCGATCAGGCCCCGGTTCGACGACGAGGCGAGACCGAGCGGCCAGTGCGCTGCGAGACGCCGCACCGCGTCGACGGCGCCGTCGATCAGCGGCAGGCGCTCCGAGTAGCGGGCGAGCATCCGGCTCACGACCTCACGGTTGATCTCGTCGGGAGTCTCCGGCAGGCCGATCACCTCTTGCAGGTAGCGCGACCATTCGGTCGAGCTCATCCCCATCATGTCCGCCTGCGCCTGCGCGCTCCAGCGACCACCGCGTTCGCGCACGAGACTCTCGCGCACTTCGTTCCACAGTTCCTCGCTGTCGATGATGACCCCGTCGAGGTCGAACACGACCGCGTCGATCACGCGGGAAGGTACTCGCCGCCGCGGTACACGAGGCCCTTGTCCATGAGGCCGAGCTCGCTCGATTCGACTTCGCCCACGAAGATCGTGTGGTCGCCTGCGTCGTGTTCGGACAACGTGCGACATTCGAGCCATGCGAGCGCATCGTTCACGAGCGGCCCTCGCGTGCCGTCCCGCACGTCGACGCCGTTCCACAGCGCGACGGGCGGTATGCCGCTGCGCGCGAAATGCTGGGCGACCTTCACCTGGGCGCCTGACAGCAAGCTTGCCGTCCATCCTCCCGCGCGACGAATCGGTTCGTGCGACGACGAGTCCTTGCCGATCGAGATGCCTACGAGGGGCGGCTGCAGCGAGAGCGACACGAGCGAGCCGACCGTCAGCCCGAACCGCTCCCCTTCCACCGCTGCCGTGACGACCGCGACCGGTGCAGGAAAGCGGCGCATCACTTCCCGCAGCTCTTCGCCCTCCATGCCCTCGATGATAGGGAGGTGACGAGGCGAGACGTCATCGAGCTCTGCGTCGCGGGAGTGCTCGTGGCCGTTGCGGCGACCGCGCACTTCGCCGAAGCGACGCCGGTGCTCACCTTCGTGCTGACGGCGCTGGCGATCGCGGTGCTCGCCCGACTGGTCGGCACTTCGACCGAGCAGCTCGGCAGCCGAGTGGGTTCCTCTGCGGCCGGTGCGATCCAGTCTGCGCTCGGCAATCTGCCGGAGCTCTTCATCGCGCTCTTCGCCCTGCACAAGGGGCTCACGCTGGTCGTTCAGTCGGCGCTGGTCGGATCCGTGATCGCAAACAGCGTGCTCGTGCTCGGGCTCGCCTTCATCGTCGGCGGGCTCCGGAACGGGACGCAGACCTTCGACTCCCCGCGCGCAAGGCTGATCGCCACGCTGACGATCCTGGCTGCCGCAATCCTGTCGGTACCGACGCTCTCGCACGCCGTCCACACGACGGCGGCCTCGCACGAGAAGTCAGTGAGCCTCATCTGCGCAGCTGTCTTGATTGTGCTGTTCTTCCTCACGCTCCCGGGCTTGCTGGCAGTCCGCGACACAGTCGAGCCGGAACCTCCGCGCTGGTCACTTCCCATCACGGTGACGATCCTGGGTGGGGCCGGTGTGGCCGCAGCTCTGGTCAGCGATTGGTTCGTCACGGCTCTGAAGCCTGCGACCGAGGCGCTCGGCATGAGCCAGGTCTTTGCGGGGCTCATCGTCGTCGCCATCGCCGGCAACGCGGTCGAGAACGTCGTCGGTGTCCAGCTCGCGGCGAGAAACCGGCCGGACTTCGCGATCTCGGTGATCATCAACTCGGCGTT
>WNFC01002760.1_pt1 | contig 18927 bp, 17 predicted proteins | sample 5400541 | NCBI WGS metagenome assembly WNFC01 (sample SAMN13153342, study PRJNA577476) | soil metagenome | isolation source: 120 cm saprolite under Douglas fir tree site 2 hole 2 replicate 1 | place: USA:California | collected 2015-04-18 | reverse complement strand
CACGCAATATAAAAGGCGCCCACTTTGCGGTAGGTTGTGGTTATTCGTATCACCACCTACCGAAAGGAGCGCCGTTATGAGCCAAGAGAAATATATCGGCATGGACGTCCACCAGGCAACGATCTCAGTTGCAGTCTTGGATTCCCGGGGCAAGTTGATCATGGAAAGTATTCTGGAGACGAAAGCGGCCACGATCCTTGAGTTCCTCCAGGGGCTGCACGGAAGTTTATCGGTGACCTTCGAAGAAGGGACCTCTGCGGCCTGGTTACATGACCTGCTGAAACCTCACGTCACCCGTCTCGTGGTCTGCGATCCACGCAGGAACGCCCTATTGAAAGACGGCAGCAAGAGTGACCGGATCGATGCTCGAAAGCTGGCGGAGCTGCTGCGTGGCAACCAGCTCACGTCGGTTTACCACGGCGAGCACGGGATGCGCACCTTAAAGGAATTAGGTCGCAGCTACGTGACCATTACGCAGGATCTCGTCCGGGTCATGAGTCGAATCAAAGCACTCTACCGAAGCTGGGCCATTCCCTGCAGCGGTACCAGCGTCTATGCACCGCGGCATCGCGCAGAATGGTTAGGCAAGATCCCGGAGCCCGGAGTTCGTCTCCGGGCCGAACGGCTCTATCAGCAACTGGATCTGCTGCAGCCGGTGCGTCAGCAAGCGCGACGCGACTTGCTGACCGAGAGCCGCAAGCATCATGCCGTGAAATTGCTTCGCCAGATTCCTTCGATCGGTCCGATTCGTGCAGCCTTGCTGGTTGCGCAGCTGCAGACGCCACACCGTTTCCGTACCAAGCGTCAGCTGTGGGCTTACAGTGGTTTCGCGCTGAAGACCCACGACAGCGGTGAGTACCGCTATGTCAGAGGGAAACTGCAACGAAACCAGGAGCGCATGACCGTGCGCGGCCTGAATAACAACCACAATCCCGATGTGAAGAATCTCTTCAAAGGGGCTGCGATCTCCGCTAGCACTCACCCTGGCCCTCTGTACGATTTCTATGTTGCTCTTCTGGAGAAAGGGATGCGACCGACGATGGCGCGTCTCACCCTGGCACGAAAGATTGCCAGCATCACTCTAACGATTTGGAAGAAAGGAGCGGATTTCGACGCCACACAATTGCATCGGCAAGAAGCTTGAGCGTCTGTGATGAAGAGGCCTTTCCATCTCCGGCGATTCTCTCTGGTGGTGGTCGCTCGGGTTCTCGAGACGCTCGGTTCGAGGTGAGTATCAGTCAATGAGTTCGGCCCTGTGTGCTTCGGCACCGAGTCACTGAGTCACGCTATGCCTCCTCGGATAACCAGAAATAGCGATAGGCCACGAGCTTCTAATAGAACCATGGTTGACACCCAAATACCAGGTCCGCTTGCCAAGTCTAAGACTCGATCGGCGTCGTCACCACCGGAAGATGAAAGCCACGGATATGGCAAACAAGCCACAACGAACCTCTCGAGCGAATCGAGGGGCACACTCACAGGCAGTGGGCTGGATCTCGAGACAAAAATCTTCTCGGCGTCCGGTCGAGGGAGAACTTTTTTCTTGACATCCCTTTTTATAGAACCCATTGAGCGAAACTTCCGCAACGCTGGTGACATAGATACCACGTTGGGCGCGGGTCCAAGTACCTTCCCCAGTGGCAACGTACAATGCTTGAATGCTACGAAACCCGTTTACTCCTGCTGAGATAGCTAGCTCTCCGGACGACTTCTTTGGAAGAGAGAAGGAACTCACGGAAGCCAAAAGAGCGCTGTCAAAAGGGTCGGTCTCGATTCAAGGCCAGATTGGAATCGGGAAATCGTCCTTACTCGCGCGTACGCGATTAGAAATGGAGGGTTTCGGAACCGAGCATACAGCCACATCGATCTTCGCTGTCGGCGATAAAGACATCACTAACGCCGATCAATTGGCTAGGACGCTACTGGAAGACATGGTGGAGGTCGACGAAAAGCAGAAGAAGATCGCCTTCAAGTTGGGCAGCCTTGTTGAGATCGGTTCGAACGAAATCTACAGGAACTTCGTCGAGGGCCGCAATGTGGCGGCTCTCCTGCGGCTGCTCGAACAGAAAAATATGAAGCAGCTGCTCGCGGGTCGCGAACTTCTCCTGATCACAATAGATGAGGCTGATAAGTGTCCAGCAGTTATCGCCCGTCTAATTAGGCAAATCACGACCTACACACAGCAGCGTGGAATCAAAGGGGTTCACTTCCTGATGGCCGGAGTTTCACCGTTTTACCAGCAAATGCTTGCGGAAGATGCCGGAATATCGCGATTCGTTTATCGAACCATAATGTTAGCACCCATGGACGACCCAGATGCTACCGAGCTAATCGAAACAAAACTTGGTCTAGTAGCAGCTGATGCAAGGAAGCAGGGGATTCCGCTGCAAATCGACCCGGGAGTCATTCCTCGGATAGTTTCTCTGTCAGGGGGCCACCCGCATCTCCTGCAGCTTTTGGGTTCCTACCTGATTGAGAACGAGAACGAGAACCCGGACGGAATGATCGATGCCCAGGATTTAGTTACATCTTTGCGGCGTATTTGTTACGAGGACCGTGCTCAAATATACGATTCGACCCTCCACAAACTAGACATCGACGGCAAACTAGAGGCATTTCGGAAGCTCATGTTAATTGCGCCTTCGAAGTTTCCGACACGGATTCCTCAACCTGACGCAATGAAGATAGTCGATTCCAATACTCTGCATTGGTTCTTCGAGAACAACCTGTTTTCAGTTGAGACAGATGGTTGTTATCGGTTGCTAGATGAGTTCCTACGCATCCGGCTGATGATGGATGGAGCTGTGGAAGAGGAGCAAGGAAGCCGGATAGAGCAACGACTCCTTCTTGGCAGCTGGACACTTCCCGACGTAGAGGAGACGGACGAAGAGGAGTTGGAGCGCTACTAGCGGACAAAGCACTCGGTGGTGGCCCATTTGTCTAGTTGTGCGCTGTCTGGGGCAGCTACAACTTCGGCGTTGCGCTCCCGTTTTGTATTACACGATGCCAAAAGACGGCGTGTCCATTAGCGCTACTGCAAAGAATTCATCAGCATCAAACCAGCGGTTATTATCGTCTCCCCTAATCGGGACGGTCGAGGTCGCCGTGAATACGGCGCGGTTGGTAAGTGTGCAAGTTGGGTCGATCGTTTTCATCGTCCATCCGCGCATACGGTCTTCCCGCATAAGCTTTATCAAGCATTGCATTCTCTCCATAATGCAATACGGCTCATCTGAGTGATCCGGGAAAAGCTCAGAAAGTATCCCAATCTGCGTAAACCAACTCGTTTCGCATCCTTCATCATGCAACCTTCCCATCTCCTCGACTAAGAAGAGAATGTCCTCTGGGTCGATCTTTACTTGGTTCGTCCACTCCAGCGAAAACCGTTCCATCCAATCGTCCGCTTGCTTCGATAAACTCTAAACCATGCGTCGATTGTCCCCTCGGGCCCGGCCCCGTCCTGCACCCACACCTGTATCGAATAGGGAGTCTCTCATCCCGGTTTGAGGTGCTGAACAAAAGAACAAGATCGATGCGCTGATTAGGCTGGGCGGGGACGATACGCAGTCGATCTCGCTGGCGCTGAGTCTGGAACGGTGGGATTGGCCGGAATTCTTGGCCAGATTATGCTTGATTTTCGTATGCTTGGCCACATTATGCTTTGATTCCTCTAGAGCGCGTCGATTGACGCGCACTTGAAACAAAGGGCTTTCAATGGACTCAATAGGTCTTATCTGGCCAGATTATGCTTGAAACAGCACTGCTGCTGTCGAATAAAGGATAATCTTGCGCACGCGCAAGATTAGGGCACCTACCAAAAGTTGTAGCGCTTCGGACGAAAAACCCATAATTGGCCAAATGGCCACCTTATGGGTTATTTTCTGTCAGACGGGCGTGTTAACAGACCAGCAGATGATTACTTCATGATTCTTGGGTGACTCCTTAGAAGCCTTTGTTACAAATGCGTTTCAGATGAACCTGAGCCCGGGTTTTCTGGATTCGAAAGCTGACAGCCTGGGGGTACGCTGACATTTTCATGGGAACAGCCTCTCCGAATGGAACGACCTGTTCATCCCATTTATCAGGATTGATTCGCCATCGACGTTTTGGTCAGCAGTAGGTCCTGGTTCCCGTGGCAATCGCCATATCGTTTATTCAAGCCGCACCAGCAACGTTGGGTCGGCTTGATTTGTCGTACATGTTCCGCAGGCGTCATTGCTCGAGCGGATGACGTCCTGGCTGGATATCACTTCCTCGTGGGCGATTGCATCGCCGAGTGTGAGGCGGGAGACGGTGGGCGCCGCCGTATCGAGATGTGTGCTGAGTTCGCGCATGAGAGCGGGCATTCCGCCGGCGTGGTGGAAGTGCGCACCGGAGGGCTTGAGGTTGAGCAGTACGGGGATCTCACGGCCGAGTTGATCGAAGGCTTCGAGGTCGACTTTGCCACCCGCGCCGCGCGGTGATGCGATGAGGTGGATCAAGCCGTTCGTGGATCCGCCGATGGCCCGAAGCATGATCGTGGCGTTGCGGACGGAGGCGCTGGTGATGAGATCACTGAGCTTCGGGCCGCCCGAGGTGGCCATCTCGGCCGGCGCGCTTACCGCTTGCCTCGGCGATGCGGCGGCGGTCGACGTGGGTTGCGGGCGCAGTGGCGGACATTGGAAGGTTGAGGCCGAGGGTCTCGATGAGGAAGGCCATGGTACTCGCCGTGGCCATGACGCTGCAGGTTCCAACGGAGGGGCAGAGGCGGCGCTGATGAGCTTGGGTTCGGATGCGTCGATGTTGCCGGCGCGGCGCTGCGCCCAGAAGCGGCGGCAATCGGTGCGGGCGCCGAAGACTTCGCCTTTGTAGTGGCCGACGAGGCATGGGGCCGGTTCAGGAGCGAGTACTAGCAAGTTTGCTGGATCCCTTCAGTCAACCTGGGGATTTGATATTCGCGGCCGGCGGATGCTTATCGTCTCGTAAGTTATTTCTAAGAAGCCGTTTAGCCATGTTATGGAGACGTTACAGGTGTGCGTATAACGTCTGTTCCGATCTGTATGGAACGTGGCAGAGTCTGGCTGAGTAATTCACACTGATTTCACAACAGCTACAGCTTCACCTCTTCCAACCGGTCACCTCGCACCAGAGACGTATGCAAACCGGTGACATTCACGCCGGGGCAGTACCCAGCCAGCGGGGAAATCGGCATGGGATCTCTATATCTGTCGACCGACAGATAAGAGCGAAAGAAATCTAAGGAGTTCCGCCAATGAAGGGCAAACTTTTCTTTGTTTTCAGTCTGTGCGTGTTGCTGGGCCGGCCGATGCCAGGCCAGGTTGCCTCGTCCACAACGCTGGTAGGGACCGTGACGGACAATTCGGGCGCTGTCGTCGCAGGCGCTGATGTCGTCGCCGTGCAGAACGCTACTAAGGTCTCCTATACTGGCAAGACGACGGCCGCTGGCGATTACTCGCTCCCGTACGTCGATGTTGGAACTTATACCGTCACCGTGAAGGCGCTGGGCTTCGACAAAGTCGTACACATCAATGTGATGGTTGAAGTGAATGCGACTGTGCGCACAGACTTCTCTCTCAAGGTCGGGTCCGTCAGCAATGAAGTTACAGTAACCGACAGCCCTCCCCCCCTTGCTACGGATGACGCTGCCCTGATCCAGACTCTCTCCACGGACGCCATCAACAATCTGCCAATTCCGGGACACGACTCATTGAAGCTGGCTCTTACCACGGCTGGAGTGATTCAGTCCGGAGATGTCACGGTTGGCGATCCGCCGGGAGAATCGTTTGCCGGGCCCGGGACTCGTGGAGAGCAAAACGACGTCACGCTGGATGGCGTCACCATTATGAACACTCTGCATACAACGATCGACTTCCCGCCGTCGCCGGATGCCGTCCAGGAGGTCAGTGTGCAGACCGGAACGTATTCGGCTCAATACGGCAACTATCTGGGGGTTCACATCAACGCTGTCTCCAAGGCAGGCGGCAATTCATTTCACGGAGTTCTCAGCGAAGCCATACGCAACGATGCCTTCAACACGCACAGCCCGCTCGATCAGCCAAATACAAAGATCAACCCATTGCGGCAAAACCAGTTCGGCGCGGAGCTGGATGGTCCCGTCATCCTGCCCTGGTTATACAACGGGCGGAAAAAGACCTTCTTCATGTTCGCCTATCAAGGCCGGCGTCAAACCTCCAAGACGACAGGGCTCTACACGGTCCTGACCGATGCGGAGCGTGCGGGCGATTTCTCTGCACTCCTGACGGCAGCCAAGAAGGTCGCCCTATCGGACCCCGCCAGCCCCACATGCATCGTGGCCAATGTCATTCAACCGCGGTGCGTCAATCCACATTCGCTGGAGGTGCTGAATTTCCTGCCACGGGCTAATCTGCCGGGGTTGACCCAGAACCTGAGTGTAACTCCGACGAGCGGCAATAACTGGGATCAGTACTACACACGCATCGATGAAGCCGTCAGTGACAAGACACGCTTGTACTTTCGATACGCCTATCAAAAGGCTAATCCGTACACTGGGGGCGTGTTTTTTCCAGACTCCACCTACAGCCCGAGCACGCAGAACAACTTCGTATTCGGCTACACCCGGGTATTTACGCCGAACCTGATCAACCAGGCGCTGGTCGGCCGCAATCAGGTCGCGCTCAACAGCGCCAATGGATACTTCGAGAACCCATCGCTGCAGAGCCAGTTGAATGTGCTGACCATCCCCGGCTATGCCGATCCGCCGGGAAATCCGGGCGATCCCTCCGTTACAATGAGCGGTTATACAGGAACGGGAAGCGCCGCTCGCAATTCCCTGCAGACCGACGAGGTCTGGACGGGAACAGACACGTTGAGCTGGAACCATGGTGCTCATAACATTATTGCGGGTTTCGACCTGTCTCGTGTGTTTACTACCCGCTACGCAGCGAACAGCCCACGTGGGAGCTTCAACTTTACGGGCGTAATGACCGGTGATGGCGGGGCGGATTTCATGCGCGGCCTCATCGCCAGCGACACCACTCCGGTGCAGCAACTGGAGTCCTCCGGGCTGCAATGGCGCGATGACTTCTACGTGCTGGACAAGTGGAACGCGACCCACAAGCTCAGCTTGAATTTAGGCATCCGGTACGAGCTCCCCACTGTCCCAACCGCTCCCAGCGGGCTGGCAAACACGCTCAGCCCTGATGGCACGACGCTGGTACCGAACTCGGTGGTGCCCGGATATGTATTCACCAACCCCAATCATAATCAGTGGGCCCCGCGCGCCGGCTTCGCATACCGCGCGGGAGGTGGCTGGGTGGTGCGTGGCGGTGCTGGTCTCTACTACAGCCCCGACACAACTAACGTCATCACCATCCTCTCCCTCAACCCGCCGTTCAGCACCAATTTCACTTACAACGCCTCGCATGCAAATCCCGTGCTCACATTCAACAATCCGAATGCGGCGGGAGCCCTCGGCACGGTCGCTGTCCCGGACATTATTACGATCGGCCCGCGTTTCCCATCGGCGGAGATGACGCAGTGGAGCTTCGACGTCGAGAAAGGCCTCTGGAACGACGCCGGCATCGACGTGCAATATCAGGGTAACTACACCTATCACCTGGATACGAGCTGGCAGATGAACGCGCCTCTCCCGGGACCCGGCACAATCCAGTCCCGGCGTCCGAATCAGCACTTCGGCAACATTCGCAACCTCTACAACGAGGCGATCTCGAAATACAACGGCTTGAACGTGGTCTTTACGCAGCGCATGCACCACGGGCTGAGTGCTCAACTGAACTACACGTATTCGCACAGCCTTGACATGGGGCTTTACTCCACGGCGTCTGGCGGGCAGATCGTGAACCCTTATAACTTCAGGTCGGATTACGGAAATTCAGGCGACAATGTGCCGCACCGCTTTGTGGGTAACTACGTGTGGCAGATTCCGTTCTTCGCAGGCAGGAGCCCTCTTGTGCGCACGGTTGCCGCGGGATGGTCGCTGAGCGGTATCGTAACGATCCAAACCGGTCTGCCGGTCAACGTCACCATCAGCCAGGACCAGGCCAATACCGGACAGGCCAGCCAGAGGCCAAACCGAGTGGGCACGATCCACGCCGAAAGCTGTGGCAGGGTGCTGGTCAACTGCGTAAACAGCAGCGCCTTCGCGATGCCGGCGCTCTACACCTACGGCAACACCGCTCGAAATGTCTTCGCCGGTCCTGGCTACGTCAACTTCGATACGGCACTGGCAAAGACCTTCCGCATCCATGAGGGCCTTGGGTTTCAATTCCGCGCCGATGCCTACAACACGTTCAATCACCCGAACTGGGGGTCTCCAAGCGGCAACTTCTCATCGTTGGCCACCTTTGGCAATATCACGACCACAGCTACCACGATGCGGATCTTCGAATTTATGGGTCGGCTGACCTTCTAGTCTCGCAATACGCATCGCTCAAAGGAATGACATAATGCCCCAAATCGCATCTGATGCAAAGCGCCCTAGAGTTGCAGTCTTGGCCAACGTTTACAAGACACATCTTCACACGCAGCACATCATCGATCGTGTCCTCGAGGGATACGATTGGGGCGGAGTGTTTCGCCATCCCGCGTTAGACGTGGTGTCTATCTACGTTGAGCAGCGAGGAGAAGGGGATCTGGTGCCGGAACGTGCCGAGCGGCACCCGGCAATGAAGGTATGCGCCAGCGTTGCTGATGCCCTGACTCTGGGTACGGGGAAACTCGCAGTCGATGGAGTGATCTACATCGGCGAACAGGGTGACTACCCGACTAACGAAAAGGGACAGACCCTCTATCCCCGCTACCAGTTCTACAAACAAGTCATCGAGGTGTTCCGCAGCAGCGGGCGCTCTGTGCCTGTGTATACCGACAAGCACTTTTCATGGAACTGGGCCTGGGCAAAAGAGATGTACGACGACTCGCGCAAGATCGGCTTCCCGCTGATGGGAGGATCGAGCCTGCCGGTCACGTGGCGGATTCCACAGGTTGAGATGCCTCAGGATGCGGTGGTCACCGAAGCTATGTGCGTGGCCTTCGGTAGTTTGGATAGCTATGACATCCATGCACTGGAGACTCTGCAGTGCATGGTAGAGCGCCGCAAAGGCGGAGAGACAGGAGTCGAATGGCTTCAAGCCTATCGCGGCGACAACTTCTGGAAGGCCCACGAAGAAAGTGTGTGGTCTCCGGCGCTGTTCAAGGCGGCTCTCTGCCGCAGCCATACTCTGGGCCAGAACAGGGAGAGTTTTACCGACGTGTATCCGACGCCGCAGGAGATCAAGGCGCTGGTCAAAACTCCTATGGCCTACCACTTCAAGTACAAAGATGGACTGCGCGGCACGATCATGCTGATGAACGGTCTGGTTGAAGACTTCAACTTCGCAGCCACCATCCAGGGGCAGGAGAAGCCGTTCTCGTTGATGATGTACCTTTCGCGAGGAAGAGAGCTCGCGACGTTGGAATCTTATTTCGATCCGATCGTGTACTACATCGAACAAATGATGTACACGCACAAGGAGCCGTATCCGCCGGAACGCGTGTTGCTGGCGACAGGCCTACTTTGTGCCGGCGTTGACAGCCTCTTTCAGGGAGAGCAGCGCCTGCAGACGCCGCAGCTCGCCATCCAGTATCAACCTGCTGCATCAACTCTCCGGAGGACATAATGCTGACACGTCGCCGCTTCCTTGGATATTCTGCGTTGACGCCAGCGGTGCTGGCGTACCGTCCGCTGCTGAGCATGGGTCAGACGCCGGCGAAAGGACGCATACGTATTGCGGTCCTCGGCACTTCGTACCACTATGGATCGGCTATGCAGACGATTGCGGACCGATTTCTTGTCGGGTATCCGCACGAAGGTGAGTGGCATATGCCCGATGTGCAGGTCGTCTCGATGTATCTGGATGCCCGGCCTCACGGCGGAGAAGGTGTACACGGCGTTGTTCGCTCCGTGCCGCAAGATGCCGGCGATCTGAGCATGGGACGCGCGAAGGAATTCGGCTTCCGAGTCTGCAACAACATCCCGGAAGCTCTCCGCTGCGGCGGGACTAAGCTCGCGGTAGATGCCGTGTTGTGCGTGGTGGAACAAGGCAACTACCCCCGCAACCACAAGGATCAGATTCTGTATCCTCGCTATGATTTCTTCCAGCAGTGCGTGCAGGTCTTTGAAGAAGAGCGCCGTTCTGTTCCCTACTTCAATCACGAAAGCCTGTCCTTCAGCTTCCCGGAAGCGAAAAGCATGGTAGCTGCGTCGGAGCGGCTGAAGTTTCCCCTACTGGCAGGTTCCTCGTTGCCTGTGACCTGGCGCATTCCCGACGTGGATATACCACTCGGCGCAAGGATCGAAGAGGCAGTGATGGTGGGCGTGGGAACCCTTGATGGAATGGATTTCGACGCTCTCGAGGCCATGCAGTGCATGCTGGAGCGGCGCGCCGGAGGCGAGACCGGGGTGAAGGCAGTGCAGTTGCTCGAGGGCGATGACGTCTGGGCAGCCGGAGAATCAGGCCGCTGGTCGAAGCAGTTACTCAGCTCGGCGCTGTCTCGTAGCGACGCGATCCAGGGATTGACGGTAACGGACGGACGGCCTCAGGACATGGTCGCCGGTGGGGTACTGCCACAGCTGGTCAAGAACCCCATGGCGTATTGCATCGAGTACCAGGATGGAACCCGTGCAACCATGCTGATGCTTAATGGCGCTAACGAAGATTTCGCGTTTTCGGCTCGTGTGGCCGGCCACGGACTAGTTGCCACTCAGTTCTTTCGTTCCCCTCCTCCGAACGTCACCTATTCAGCGTGCCTCGCGGCCAAGATTGAAGAGCTGTATTGCAAAGGCACAGCACCGTATCCGGCACGTCGCACCATGCTGGTCAGCGGAATGATGGAGGCCTGTCTGAACTCCAGGGCGCGGCTCAACCAACGCCTCGAAACGCCGCATCTGGACGTGCATTACAAGCCTTCCGCCGATTCGCAATATGCCTGCGCTTGAAATCAGGAGATATTGATGCTGACACGCCGTCGCTTTCTAAGCTCTTGCGCTGTGGCTCCCGGAATGTTGCTTGGCGGCCGGCTTCTACAGGCGGCCACCGCCCTTGCCGACGCGCCACACGTCTCAAGCAAAGCGCTCGCCATCCATAAGCGCGCACTCGTGTTCGACGGCCACGTTCATGCACTTGACCGCGAGTTCTACCAAGGCGGCAGTATCGGTACCCGCAAACAGGATGGCTACTGGGATCTGCCCAGGGCGGTTGAAGGTGGCGTGGGCGCCTTCTTCTGCTCGGTCTATATCCCGGAGGAATACTATCCTTCCCGGTTCGAGACCAAGCAGGCACTCCGCCGCGTGGAGCATGCGCTGGAGCAATTAGAACTGAACCGTGATGTCGTACAACTCGCGCTCAATGCCGATGACATAACAAGAATCCGGGCCAAAGGTAAGATCGCTGCAGTCCTTGATATTGAGGGCAGCTACGATCTGGATGGAGATCTGGGTGTGCTGCACGATCTCTATCGTCTTGGCGTCCGTTCCGCGCAGCTATCGGCCCATAACTGGAGCCAGAACTATGCTGATGCCTGCTGCTCGCCTGCGCAGTGGAACGGCCTTACTCCGCACGGACATGAGGTAGTGCGCGAGATGAACCGCCTGGGAATGGTCATCAACGTTTCACACGCATCAGACGATACTACCTCTCAAGCGATCGATGCCAGTACCGATCCCATATGCGCTACGCATCATGGCCTGCGCAGCGTCGTCAACATTTCTAGAAATATGCCTGATGCGCTGTTGAAGAAGATGGCGTCCAAAGGCGGTGTGTTCGGTTTTCAGGTCGGAAACGAGTTTCACAGCCCCACAGAGTATGCCTACCAGACGCAGCATGCGAAGCATTCTTTCTGGGATACGTCGATTGTCCGGAAGGAGGTTGAAGGTAAATCAATTTATGAAGTCGACAAGCTGGTTGGGCCACAGTTCCCAAGAGTAGGCCCAGTTGTGCCAGACGAGGTAAAGATGACCGCCGACGAGTGGGTTGCGGTCGTCGACAAGGCCATTGAGATGGTTGGTGAGGATCATGTGTCCTTCGGGAGCGATTTCGATGGCGGTCCGAATCTACTGCGCGGCATGCGCGACACGCGCGACCTACCTATGTTCACTGACGCGATGGTGTGCCGCGGTTACTCGGAAGCGAGAATTGATAAGTTCTGGGGTGGAAACCTCTTGCATCTGTTCCGGCAAGTTACTCAAAAATCCTGAAAATCAGCAGACACCCAATTAATTAGCAGCAAACTTACCAGAACTTGCTTGCCACCAGAACAGGGGTGCCAGCAGTATTTCCGAAGACTTCGACCTTGAACAAGAGCTGCAGGTTCCGGGTTTGCCAGCCCTTCGGAGCATCTTTGAGCGCTTTGCTTAGATTTGCCGGATTGGTAAGAATCTCTCCGGCGACTTGCGTGCCAAAGTGCGACAGACCGGCCGCCAGCACGATCATCTTCCCCGTCTTTGATTCGAAGACGCGAGTAATGACGATGTAGTCGACCTTGGGAGGACCGAGTTCGAAACTCCATTTATTTCCGGGATTCTCGTTGTCCCGGATGTAACTCTGTGTTGCTGTTCGTTCAAAGGCAAAGCGCAGATTGTTCGCAAGCTGCATCGTCCACTGATTCGAACGAGCACCAATAAGGATGGCTGGAGTTCTGCTCAGTTCTGTGTAGGACACGTCATTGCTCATCCTGATCTCCGGCTTCTTCTGATGGAGAGCAAAAAACGTCGACAATTGAGCTAACGCCAGGGCATCGCCCCAGCCTACATAGTGGCCTGAATCATGGACCAGTTCCGAGGCGGGGACGCTGGCAGGCAAGATTCCATTGAAGGCTAATGTGTTGTAGTTGTCACTCAACTTCAGTACTTCAGGGTCTGCAACGCATATCAGCGGAGCGGTCGCGCCCTGCAATACCGGCCCCCAAAACTGGTCGACGACCCCTGCCGTGTGCGTCGTTCCGAGGAAGTGCCAACAACCGACGGCCAAAAGCAGTACGACGAACACGGCCACCACGAAATGCCTCCAGTGGGGATAGGCGCGCGGCATCGGCTGTGCCGTTTCGGCGGATATGACTGATTCCGGGAGCGCCTCTGGCTTTGAGATAACCATCCAGCGGAACTCAGGCGTGTAAGAACCTCGCGGCAGTTGAATCTGCACGACGGAGGGGTCGCTTACTTCACTGTAGAACTGGGCCAGGCGCTTCCTCAGTTCATTCGCCTTGACGCGGACAATCGAGTGTTCACCGGTGTCGTAGTCAGGCAGGCGGTGGAAGACCACATGGCCGATGACCCGCTCTTTCAGATCATCGAAGCGGCCATCCAGCGTCGTGATAACGATATATCGGAGAAACTCCTGCGATCGTTTTGAGGTGCGGAATCCGGGGCTCTGCAGGATCCGGTCCAACTCAGCTTCGACTTCCAGCCGCCGCTCCACCTCCCCGGAATCAAGTGAAGTAGGAGAGAGTTTAAGGGCCATATTCCACACTAGCACGTCAAATTCTCCGGATGGAAGACTTTAGGCACCGCCAGCAGGTTCGTAACGTCACGTAACAACGCTCAAGAGCAGGATTGGCGCAGGTTACGATCCGTTCCAAGCGTATTTCTGCAACTCCTCTGCCGGTAGATTATGCGTACTAGACCTCCTCGTGCGGAAGTGCTTCGCGCATGACTTACATGATTTATGGGGCTCCAAAGGAGTGCATTCGTGATTGATGAAAACCTGGAAGTGTCACCCAAATCCGCCGAGTTCAAGGCAGCCGCCGATCGGCGGGTAGTAACTTCACCCAGCTTCCCCCGAGCGCTGGGTCCGTACTCACACGCGGTGGTCGCTGGCGGGCTTGTATTCGTCGCGGGGCAGGCTCCCATCAATCCGTCGACGCAGGAGTTCGAACTGGGCGATATTGAATCGGAGACCCGCCTCGAACTTACCAATATGTCGACAATCCTGGAAGCTGCAGGAAGCAATCTGGCGAGTGTCGTCAAAGTGAGTATCCATCTCTCCAGTCTGGATGACTTCGATGGAATGAACCGGGCTTACGTGGAGTTCTTTCAGTCTGACTATCCCGTTCGTACCACGACGCAGGCGGTCCTGCGCAGTGGAAGAAAGATTGAAATCGACTGTATAGCACGGCTGAAAGACTAAGGAACACTGTCTCGTCGCTCTCGCCGAGAGCACAGGGGCAGGCCGGAAGGATGTATGACAGATACACTCGCTGCGACCGGCGTGGATAAGGAGGAGCATCTAGCAGGCAAGGGACATCGCGCCGCAGTACTGGCGGGCTTCCTTGGCTGGATGCTGGACGCCTTTGACTTCTTCCTCGTTGTATTCTGCCTGACCGGGATCGCTCAGGAATTCCACCAATCCGATCGCGCTATCGCTCTTTCGATCACGTTGACTCTCGCGTTCCGCCCGGTAGGGGCGTTCATCTTCGGTTACCTGGCCGACCAGTTTGGCCGGCGCGGACCCTTGATGCTGGCTTTGGTCTTCTATTCGGTGATCGAACTGCTATCCGGCCTCGCGCCGAATTATGTTACGTTCCTGGTTTTGCGCGCCCTGTTCGGAATCGGGATGGGCGGAGAATGGGGCGTCGGGACATCTCTCGCCATGGAAGCCGCGCCGAAGGAACGGCGAGGACTTCTGTCGGGACTGCTGCAACAGGGGTACGCCGCGGGCTACCTGCTCGCAGCGCTCTGCTATCTCTTCGTCTATCCACGATTCGGCTGGCGACCGTTGTTCTTCCTGGGGGGGCTGCCGGCTCTACTGGCGCTGTATGTTCGATTCCGCGTGAAGGAATCTGACGTTTGGAAGAAAACTAAACAGGCAAACGGAAAAGACTTCGTCCGGGTTGTTGCTATCCACTGGAAACTACTGCTCTATATCGCCTTGTTTATGGCGGGGCTGCAATTGACGACCCACGGAACGCAGGATATGTATCCCACGTTCCTGGAGCGTTACCGTCACCTGAATACGTCGGACCGCGCCTGGATCACCTCTGTTTCCATGATTGGCGCCATTGCCGGCGGTATACTTTTTGGCCTCCTCTCTGATAGGTGGGGACGACGACGCATGATCATCCTCGCACTGGTCGGTGCGCTGCTTGCCATTCCGTTATGGGCATTCGGGCTCTCGAAGATAGCGATCGTTGCCGGCGCGGTGGTCATGCAGTTGTTGATCCAGGGCGCCATGGGCATCGTGCCTGCCCATCTTTCTGAGCTGGCTCCCAATTCAGCTCGGGGGTTCATCGTCGGGTTCGGCTACCAGTGCGGCGTGCTGCTGTCGAGTTCTGTTGTCTATATCGAGGCCACATTGGCGAGCCATATCAGCTACGCGTGGGCTATGGCGCTATCAGCGGCCATCGCTTTAGTTCTGGCCATCATTGGCACCGCTGTCGGGCCCGAACGGCGCGCCGCTGCGTTTGCACACGAGTCAAGGGGTGACACGAGCTAGCCAACGATCGCCGTCAGTTGCAGAACCGCGTCTCCTAATCCCGATTGCCCTTTAACTTGATCTGCGCACGGGCGGAGTCGCGATCGATCCAATTAGTAAAGCAGCTTTGTATCTCTGGCTTTTGTCTCCCCCATCGATTGAAATACTTGTAAGGGCAGCGTAGCCACCGGTGTTATTCGGCAGCGGAATATCGGTGTTGCAGCTCGCTGGAGGATTGGTTCCGACGACAATTGGCTTCGCCATCGAAAAGGAAAGCGGACCCGGAAACCAGGTCTCAGGGCCGATGCCAACCTTCATGTAATACGTGCCGGGAGCGAGATCCGTTATACGAAAGCTGCTATCTTTGTCCGTGTCGAACTTTGCCTCGTTCTCAAGGATATGGAACTCCGGATTGTAATGAAAATAAATAACCGATGTATCCGCAGGGCCGATTTGGGGCGGTCCGATGTCCCGCCCCCACTGGTCGCGGGGAGCAATGTCGTGGGTTACACGTCCACAGATGGAAAGCTTGTGGGTCAGTTCGATGACAACGCCCTTGCGGTGCTCTCCTCCGAGCAAGTGGACGGTTCCGGAAGGCATATCGGCGGGGAAGATTGCGGTAAACCCGCGAGGCTGTTGCCGGACTCGATCGCCGCCTGTGCCGGGGGGCGCCATCGGGAGCTGAGATTCAGCGTCTACCGTAAGCCTGTAATCCCCAGGAGGAATCTCCGAGAAGGAGAAGCTGCCATCAGGCCGTGGCACGGCTTCATATCCGTCGTAGTAGCGCAACGGATCTTCGGTTGCCGGCTCCAGATGAACGGCCACGATTGCGCCAGAACCGCCCTTCAACACCCCTGCGATTGAAGCCGTTGCGTGAGAGCGGTTTTGCGGATGGGCAATATTACTGACGAAAAGTGCACAGAGTACGGCAAGCAACTTCCCAGACTTCCAGTTCATCGAGCAGCACCCTCAATATCTTAAGACACCGTGGAACGGTACTTCAGTTCCACGTCAACAAGATACGCTCAGACCAAGAACTTTGAATGTCAGCTCCCACGATCAGCCTCCTCGCTCACAGCAGCGACAGGCAGACTCAGGAATTCCGCGCAGGAACCTAACTGAGCTTCGATGGCGTAGCGCGTGCTACTGGTCGTCGAACTGCCCGCAATGACTTTTCAGGAACGCTTGGAGGATTACCAATCACAAGCTGTGCAGTAGGTCAGTTTGAATCTAGTCGTCGCCGCCTAGCGCCAGAAATATGGAACAGGGGACGTCTCCCCAAGTCATCGAAGAGATTGGCTTGATGGGAGGGATTTCCCGGATGGACTTTATAGGCTTGATTTCTTTGATTGATTTGATGGGTTCTATCTGAGGCAGTCGAATTACGCTTTTTACTCCGCAAGCCGCATCACCTTCGCTATCTCGAATCAGTCCCTTATCGAACCAGCTAAGATGCTTCCCATTGAACCCGTAGACGTGTGTTGCGCGATTTCCACTATAGAGGGTAAGCGACTGGCTTTCCCGACCATAGATAGATGGTGAGGTCATCTGCGACGTATGCAACAGGCCTTCCCTTAGAGTCATAAAGGGAAACCTCATTGTCATATTGCGCAGAAATACTCACGGGAGCAGAAATCAGCAGCAGCAAGCAAACCATGCGAATAATCATGCCAGCCATGCTCTCAATAAAGGCCGTTGAAATCCACTTCTTTTTGTAGAGGCCCGCTCTGACCATCGCGATCAGGAAGCATGCGGACGTTCCTCATTCCCGCGAACGGGGATTGCGGCAAGTTCACCCGGCCGGAGACGCGCCAACGGGAACTTGGTCAAAACCCGACTTCAGGGGCACTTCACGCACAGGGCGATTTGGCGCATCACAGAACCCCTCCAGTCGACATCGGCGTTTCTCGTTACCGATCGATCACATTCGGGAACAGACTGTCCCGTCGACGCAATGCAAAAGGATTTATAAAGCTGCGAGGCCACTGGGTACACCCGTTGAAGCGTCCTATCGCGCGTAAGGCGCCACATTTCTTCGAATGATCCCCCATTCGCTCTGCGTCAATAGCAGGTCAGGATAGACCCGATTGTAATAATCAGCCAAATTGTCTCCGTTATAAGGCCAGTCCGAACCGGGAAGAAAATGCCGAAGGCCAATGCGCCGGATCAGCGCAACGAGTGTTTGCTTGTCTGCGGCTGAGCTCTTGTCCGTCCATACTCCCGACAGATCGAACCACACGTGACGAAACCGGCGCGGATTTGATTCGATAGCGGCGGCGAATGCGCTCAACGCAGACAGTGTCGCCTGATCGATGCCACCCCATCCTGCAGCATGCGCGATCTGGACGGGTGTGTTACCTGCAGCCGGAAGGACATCCTCGACGAAGCGTCGAATGTCGGGCGCGCCGTAATCCATTCGTTGCGTGCGCAGATGGATCACGATAGCAAACCGGGTCTGGGTAGCCGCGCGGAACACCGCGGCAAGTGCGGCTACGTCACCGTCCCTCCGCAGGTCGACGCCCGAGGCTGTCAAATGCACTTTTATACCTGCAACCGCCGGGTTGTCCCGCCAGCGACCGATCTCGGGCAGAGCTGTCGGGCGGAGAGGATCGACTGCGATGAAGGCGGAAAGCCGTTTCGGGGAACTCCGGGCTAGGCCCACAGTCCAGTCATTTGCCACTCGCATCAGATCCGCCGCGTCTGGCCGCTGCGGCTCCATCATCGGGCTTTCGGCTAAATAGCCGTCCGACAGCACCAATGCGCGCTGAATGCCGGCCCGATCCATCTCCGCCAGCAGGTCCTGAACCGAGTGCGGAGAGGTCAGCGCAGGATCGCACTGGCCGAAACGACGCATGCTTGCACAGAATTCAGGCAGAAAGGCCTGAATCGCCGGCGAATTGAGGTGAACATGGTGGTCAACTCGAACCGGAACGATGTGCGGAGAATGCAGGGGCGATCCAGCGGCACAGAACACCAGTAGAAGCAGTAGAACCCCGATCCATCGGAAAGCACCCATCACCAGCGACCTTAATGCGGAGTTCCAAACAATGTGCCTCACCAACGCTCGCCGCCCATGCAGGAATTTTCCTCGAAAAAACACGCTTTTGAATAGCTGCAAAGAATCAGTAATTATAAGTCGGCAAGGGTTTGGTGTCCTGTGCGCGACCTTGGTCGCTAGTGGTGTCGCGATTGCCATGTACCTGCCAAAACCGGTCAGCCTCGGCGCTTGGCTCACGGCAGCTCTCCTGTTCGTGTTCGCCTTCGTCGGGCGCTACGTTGCGCGGCGAAAAGAAGAATAGCTCAGCGTCTGGGCAATTCCGTTGCTTTGTTCACGAAAAACGGTGCCGGGGTTACTGAGATGGTCCGCCGCTAAAACCTCATCCCAGTGATGAGGATCTTATAGGCAGCTTGAAGGAGGATCATCGACATGGAGATTCGTTCCGTAGGCATCGACCTTGGCAAGACGACATTTCACCTGGTGGCT
>WNFC01007640.1_pt1 | contig 18928 bp, 16 predicted proteins | sample 5400541 | NCBI WGS metagenome assembly WNFC01 (sample SAMN13153342, study PRJNA577476) | soil metagenome | isolation source: 120 cm saprolite under Douglas fir tree site 2 hole 2 replicate 1 | place: USA:California | collected 2015-04-18 | reverse complement strand
TTCGTGCTGGATTCCTTCCTGTGCCCGGTGCCCGCGGGGGTGGCCGGGGAGCTGTACCTGGCCGGGGCGCAGCTGGCCCGCGGGTACCTGGGCCGTCCGGGGCTGACCGGTGAGCGGTTCACCGCGTGCCCGTTCGGCGCCGGGGAGCGGATGTACCGGACCGGGGACCTGGCCAGGTGGACGCCGGGCGGGCAGCTGGTGTTCGCCGGGCGGGCTGATGACCAGGTCAAGATCCGCGGGTTCCGGGTCGAGCCGGGTGAGGTCGCCGCGGTGCTGGCCGGCTGCCCGGGCCGCGGCGGCGCGGGAGCACGCGGCGGCCCGGCTGCCCGAGCACATGGTGCCCGCGGCGGTGGTGGTGCTGGACGCGCTGCCGCTGACCGCCAACGGCAAGCTGGACAAGGCCGCGCTGCCCGCCCCGGACTACGCGCCGTCTGCGGCGGGCCGGGGCCCGGCCACCGTGACCGAGGAGGTCATCTGCGCCGCGTTCGCCGGGGTGCTGGGGGCAGAGAACGTCGGGCCCGATGATGACTTCTTCGCGCTGGGCGGGCACTCGCTGCTGGCGGTGCTGCTGGTGGGGCGGCTGCGGGAGCAGGGGGTGCGGGTGGCGGTGCGGGCGCTGTTCGAGGCGCCGACCCCGGCCGGGCTGGCCGCGGCGGCCGGGGTCGGCGCGGCGCAGGTGCCGCCGAACCTGATCCCGGCCGGGGCGGCGCAGATCACCCCGGACATGCTCACCCTGGTGGGGCTGACGCAGGAGCAGATCAGCCGGGTGGTCGCTGGGGTTGACGGGGGCGCGGCGAACGTGGCGGATGTGTATCCGCTGGCCCCGCTGCAGGAGGGCATGTTCTTCCACCACCTGCTGGCCGGCGAGGGCCCGGATGTGTACCTGGAGTCGTTCGTGCTGCGGTTTGACTCCCGGGCCGGGCTGGGGCAGTTCACCGCCGCGCTGGAGCAGGTGATCGCCCGCCATGACATCTTGCGCACCGCGGTGGCCTGGGAGGGGCTGCCCGAGCCGGTGCAGGTGGTGTGGCGGCACGCGGAGCTGCCGGTGACCGAGGTGAGCCTGCCCGGCGACGGCGACGGCGGCGACGGCGACGGCGGCGGCGGCGGCGACCCGGCGGCGCGGCTGCTGGCCGCGGCCGGGCCGCGGATGGACCTGGGCGCCGCGCCGCTGCTGCGGCTGTATGCGGCCGCCGACCCGGCGGGTGCGGGATGGCTGGTGCTGCTGCAGCGGCACCACCTCGTCTTGGACCATGTCGGCCTGGCGGTGGTGCAGGGGGAGGTCGCGGCGCTGCTGGCCGGGCAGGGCGACCGGCTGCCGGAGCCGCTGCCGTTCCGGGACTTCGTCGCGCAGGCCCGGCTGGGGGTGCCGCAGGAAGAGCACCGGCGGTACTTCGCCGCCCTGCTGGGCGACGTGACCGAGCCGACCGCCCCGTTCGGGCTGCTGGATGCCCGCGGCGGCGGGACCGCGGCACAGCGGGTCGGCCGGCCGGTGGATGCGGGCCTGGCCGGGCGGGTGCGGGAGCTGGCCCGGGCGCTGGGGACGTCCCCGGCCACGGTCTTCCACCTGGCCTGGGCGCGGGTGCTGGCCGTGGTGGCCGGCCGTGATGACGTGGTGTTCGGCACCGTGCTGCTGGGCCGGATGGATGCCGGGCCGGGCGCGGACCGGGTGCCGGGGCCGTTCATGAACACGCTGCCGGTGCGGGTCCGGACCGGCGCGGACACCGTGGCCGCGGCGGTGGCCGGCATGCGCTCGCAGCTGGCCGGGCTGCTGGCCCATGAGCACGCCCCGCTGACCCTGGCCCAGCAGGCCAGCGGGGGTCCCGGCGCACGCGCCGCTGTTCACCGCCTTGTTCAGCTACCGGCACAGCACCCGCCGCGAGGACCGCCCGCACACCCCCGGCATCACCCAGATGCACTCCCGCGAAGCCACCAACTACCCGCTGACCGACGTCACCAACTACCCGCTAGACGTCTCCGTCGACGACACCGGGGACGGATTCTTCATCACGGCCGACGCGACCGCGCCGGCCAGCCCGCAGCAAGTGTGCGCGCTGCTGCACACGTGCCTGGCGAACCTGGCCGCCGCGCTGCAGGACGCCCGCCACCCCGCTGCGCCAGGTCCAGGTGCTGGATGCGGCTGAGCGGGCGCAGGTGCTGCGGGAGTGGAATGACACCGCGGCGGAGGTGGCGGCGGCCACGCTGCCGGGATTGTTCGAGGCGCAAGCGGCCCGGACCCCGGACGGGATCGCGGTGGCGTGCGGGGACGCCGCGGTGACGTATGGGGAGCTGAACGGGCAGGCGAACCGGCTGGCGCGGCTGCTGGCCAGGCATGGGGCAGGGCCGGAGTCGGTCGTGGCCGTGGTGCTGGAACGTTCTCCGCAACTCATTGCCGGGCTGCTGGCGGTGCTGAAGGCTGGCGCCGCGTATCTGCCGGTGGATCCGGTGTACCCGGCGGACCGGATCGCGTTCATGCTGACTGATGCTGGGCCGGTCTGCGTGATCACGGGGACTGAGTTGGCGGGGACCTTGCCCGGGTCCGCGGCCGTGCCGGTGCTGGCGATCGACAATCCTGCGCTGGGCGCGGAGCTGGCCGGGATGGATGACGCTGACTTGGGTGACGGGGACCGGCTGGCGCCGCTGCTGCCGGAGAATGCGGCGTACGTCATCTACACGTCCGGGTCAACCGGTCGGCCGAAAGGCGTGACCGCCACGCACGCCGGGTTTGTGAACCTGATAGCGGCCAACCGGCGGTTCGGGGCCGGGCCCGCGCACCGGGTGGCGCAGTTCACGTCCGTGAGTTTCGACAACTTCGGGACGGAGTGGTCGACCGCGCTGGTGTCCGGGGCTGCCTTGGTGGTAGTCCCGGCGGAGCGGCGACTGGGCGGAGCGCTGGCGGAGTTCGTCACGGCGGCTGGGATCACGCACGCGATGCTGCCGCCGACGGCGCTGGCGACCTTGGACGAGGGCTCGGTTGGGGCGGACGTTGTCCTTGACGTTGGGGGCGAGGCGTGTCCGCCGGAGGTGGCCGTGCGCTGGTCGGCCGGGCGGGTGCTGTTCAACTCCTACGGGCCGACGGAGACGACGGTGGACGCGGCGGTGTGGCGGTGCCACCCGAATGCGGACATGGTCCTGATCGGCAGGGCAATCGTGAATACCCGCTGCTATGTGCTTGACGAGCGGCTGTGCCCGTTGCCAGCGGGGGTGGCCGGGGAGCTGTACGTGGCTGGGGCGGGGCTGGCGCGGGGTTACCTGGGCCGTCCTGGGCTGACCGGCGAGCGGTTCATCGCGTGCCCGTTCGGGGCGGGCGGGGAGCGGATGTACCGGACCGGGGACCTGGCGCGGTGGACGCCGGACGGGCAGCTGATGTTCTGCGGGCGGGCTGACGAGCAGGTCAAGATCCGCGGGTTCCGGATCGAGCCAGGCGAGGTCGAGGCGGTGCTGGTCGGCTGCCCGGGGGTGGCGCAGGTCGCGGTGATCGCCCGCGAGGACACCCCGGGCGACAAGCGCATCGTCGGCTACCTCGTGCCCGCCTCCGGCCACGACGACGGCACCGCGGGGCTGGCCGCCGCTGCGCGGGAGCACGCCGCCGCCCGGCTGCCGGACTACATGGTGCCCTCAGCCGTGCTGATCCTGGAGGCGCTGCCGCTGACCGCCAACGGCAAGCTGGACAAGGCCGCGCTGCCCGCCCCAGACCGCACGCCCGCGGGAACGGCCGCTGCCCGCAGCGCGGCGGCCTCGCAGTTCGAGGAAATGCTGTGCGAGGAATTCGCCGGGGTGCTCGGCATGGAAAGCATCGGGACCGACGACGACTTCTTCCGGATGGGCGGCCACTCTCTGCTGGCGGTCAAGCTAGTGACGCGGCTGAAGGAACGGGGGGTGTCAGTCTCGGTACGTGACGTGATCGTCGCGCCCACCGTCGCCGGGCTTATCGGCCAGATGAGCCTGTCCTCCGTGCACGGCGCGTTCAGCGCGCTGCTTCCGATACGGAGCAAGGGAAGCGGGCCGTCCCTGTTCTGCATACATCCCGCGGGCGGGCTGAGCTGGTGCTACATGCCCCTGGCCAGGTACGTCACGGAAGACTTCCGCATCTACGGGCTGCAGTCCCGCGGCCTCGACGGCACCGGCGAGCCTCCCTGCTCGGTCCGCGAAATGGCGGCCGACTACATCGGGCTGATCCGCACTGTCCAGGAAACGGGCCCCTACTACCTGCTCGGCTGGTCCGCTGGCGGGGTTCCCGCGCACGAGATCGCCGTCCAGCTGCAGGCCGCCGGCGAAGAAGTCGCCGCCCTGATCCTCATGGACGCTTACCCGGCGAACCGCAGGCCAGAACCTGGGGCCGCCGACCAGGAGAGCGTGCCCGCCGAAAATCCGGACGAGCCCGAACCGGATACTGAAGCCGGGGACGCCAGGATGGTCCGGCTGATCGAGTGGATACGCCAGGAAACAGGCGAATTCCTCGGTGCGATCTCAGACGATGAGGTCATGGTCCTTGCGCAGACGTTCCGGAGGAACGCGGAATTGGGAAACGGCCACGATCCCGGCCGGTTCGACGGGGACGCGCTGCTGGTCACCGCCGCAGAGGGCAAGGATGACGGCATGCCGACCATTGAGCGATGGGCAAGTTACGTGTCCGGCGCAATCACGGAAATCCGACTTCCGTGCGCCCATCTAGACATGGTCAGGCCGGATATGCTAGCCCAGGTCTGGTCTGCGATATCCGCGCATCTCGGCCTGGGGGGATCGGATTAGCGCCGATTTTAACAAAGCGAATCGGCCCAGTCGGCGTCAGGCGTACTCGTAACGAAGGGTGCGGTCTTGCCGCCAAGGGACGGTGATCGTTTCGGGGACGGTGACCTGCCGGAGGATCGGCGAGTAGGTCCGCCGGTTGATGAGGATGGTGATCTGGGGTTCCCTGGTTTCCGATCGTGCCGCCGGTGTGAGTTTACGGCCGGTGCTCGCTGCTATCGGCTTGGTGGCGGAGGGCGAAGATCGCTGCCTGGACGCGGTCTTGCAGGCCGAGCTTGGTGAGGATGGCGCGGACGTGGGTCTTGACGGTCTGCTCGCCGATCGCCAGGTCCCGGGCGATCTGCCGGTTGCTGTGACCGCGGGCGATCAGCCGGAGAACTTCGCGTTCGCGCGGCGAGAGCGGCTGTAGCGGGTCCGGCGGGGGTGGCCGGTGGAGCGCTTGCGTGAGCCGGGTCAGCAGCTCGGGGCTGAGGCTGGCGGTGCCGGCGGCGGCGTCGCGGACGGCGGCGATGACGTCCTCAGCCGGGGCGGTCTTGAGCAGGTAAGAGGTCGCGCCGGCGCGCACGGCGCGGACGAGGTGCTCGTCGTCGGTGGCGGAGGTGAGCACGACGACGGCGGGCCGGTGCTGCGCGTCGTGCAGTGCGGCGAGCACGGCGTGCCCGTCCAATCCGGGCATGTACAGGTCGAGCAGCAGCACGTCGGGGCGGGTGGCGGTGACGACGTCTACCGCCTGCCGGCCGTCTCCGGCTTCGCCGGCGACCTCGATGTCTGGTTCCTGGCCGAGCAGGTAGCACAGCCCGTCCCGGACGACGCGGTGGTCGTCGGCGATCACTACCCGGATCGTCATGGCACCGGCACCCGGACGGTGAGCGCCGCGCCGCGCCCGGGTGCGCTGTCGATGTCCACGGTGCCGCCAAGTTCGGCGGCCCGGTCACCGATGTGGGCCAGTCCGGAGCCGGCGTGCGGGGCGGCCGGGTCGAAGCCGGTGCCGGTGTCGCGCACGGCCAGCTCTATGTGCCCGTCCTGGCGGGTCATGGACACCGTGAGCTGGCGGGCGTTGCCGTGCCGGACGGCGTTGGCGCATGCCTCCTGGGTGATGCGCAGCAGGGCGTGCTCGACGGGCGTGGGGACGGTGACGTCGTCCAGGCTGGCGTCGACGGCGACGCCGAGCCGGTCGCGGTAGACCGCGCAGATCTCCCGGAGGGCCGGGGCGAGCCCGGCACCGTCCAGGCTGGCCGGGCGCAGCTCCATCAAGAGCGCCTGCATGTCGCGCAGTGCCTCCTCGCTGATGCGCTCGATCGCGCGGACTTGCTGATTGCCCGGATCGGCCCGGCGCATTCCGGCGGCGATCATCCGCAGGCCGAACAGATGCTGGGAGATCGCGTCGTGGACCTCCCGCGCGATCCGGGCGCGTTCGGCATCGCGCGCGTCTCCGCTGGCGCGTTGCCGTTCGGCGGCCAGCGCGGAGCCGAGCTGGCGGGTCATGGCGGTGAAGTTCGCCTCCAGCCGGCCGACCTCGTCCCGGCCGGAGACGGGCAGGGTGACGGTGTAGTCGCCGTCGGCGACCGCGAGGGTGGCTCGTTCCAGGCGGCGTACCCGGCGGACGAGGCGGCGTGAGGCCAGCAGCCCGAACAGCACGCCGACCGGCACGATGGCGATGAGCAGCGCGTAGGGGGCCGCCAGCAGCTGGTCGGTCTGGCCGAGCTGGCCCAGCTCGCTCCAGGCACGGATGGGGCTGATGAACCCCGGCGACCATGGCGCCTGGACATAGAAGTAGGCGACCTGTCCCGGCGCGCTGGCCGGCGGCTTGCTGATGCCGGCCCGGCCTGTCGGCTCCACCGTCCAGAGCACGCCGCCGTACGTGGTGGTCACGTCGCCGCCTTTGGTCATGTAGCCGGCTGCGATGGCCGAGATCGCCTGGGCGGGGAGTTCGCTGGCCGCAGCTCGCCCGGGCGGATACAGCGATGGCGCGGATGACGCGACGACCGTGCCGTCAGCGGCGATCGCCACGACCGCGGTGACCGGCTGACCGCTGGGGACCGGGCCGGTGATCGCAGGAACGATCAGCGTGCCGTCAGGGGCCGTCTGGGCCAGGCCCGGGCGCGCCGGCTGGCCGGGGTCACCGAGCACGGTCCCGGCCGCCATGCCGCCGGAATAGCTCTGGGCGTAGCTCTTCGCCGCGGCGTCCACCTGGGCGTGCAGCTGAGCGCCGTTCACCAGCGAGGGTACCTGGAAGCCGAGCACGACCGCCTCCACCAGCACCACCACGGCAAGCGTGACGAGAATATAGGAGGCGATCAGCCGGCCCGATAGCCCCCACGCCCTGCGTCGCATGCGGTCCAGCACACCTGCACGCTACCTCCGCGCAACCCTCCGGCGTATCCCTCCAGGGATGGACCCGCGCTACCTCCGGCGCGTGATGCGCCCGCCGCGACAGGCCGGGATGCTGGCTGCCATGAACCTACAGTCACCCTGTTCAGCTGCGAGGAGCGCGAGATGAACAACTGCCCCGTCCGCGTACCCGGCCCGCGACTCCCCTGGCCCCGGCGGGCGCGAGTCGCAGCCGTCATCACCGTCACGGCCGCCGCCCTGCTGACGGCGGCATGCAGCAGCAGCCCGTCATCCACCGGCGGCTCACCGAACGCGGGCTCACCGAACGCGGGAGGGTCAGCGAGCTCCCAGTCGCTGCTCGCCTACTCGGGCTGCGTCCGCTCCCACGGGGTGCCGAACTACCCCGACCCCGGGAGCAACGGACAGTTCGATAAGCGGAAGTTGCATCTCGGAGTCAGCGATTCCCAGCTCCGGGCGGCGCAGGATGCCTGCCAAAGCCTGCTTCCCGCCGGGACGGGTTCTCTCACGGCCCAAGACCAGCAGGACTACCTGAGGGCTGCCGCCTGCATGCGCTCACACGGCATCTCCAACTTCCCCGACCCGACCTTCTCCGGCGGAAACGTCAACTTGACCCTCCCCTCGAGCATCGCTACCAGCTCACCGCAGTTCAGCCAGGCCAGGCAGATCTGCGAAAGACTCATCCCCGCAGGACTCCCCTTCAGTGGGTCAGGTGGCGGGTCGTGAGCGGGAGGGTTTCCTCGTGGCGGGGAAGCGGGGCAGCAGGAGGTGGTCCGGGTCGCCGCGCAGCATACGGGGCCGCGCCAGCCGCGTCGGCGGGCTGCTGCACCTAGCCCATCTCCCGCATCTTTGCGGGTTAGGCGGCGGTAACGTCCTGCATCTCCAGGATCCCCGGACTCCTGGCGGGTCAGGGACAGCGGGCTGGAGCTGCGGCTGGCGCGGGGCCGGACACGATCCGCGGGCAGGTCCTCGCGGTGCAGCACCGGCAGCACGGATGGCGCCGCGCGGCTCATAGCGGAAGCGGAATTCGAGGAAACGGAAACGACGGAGGTGGATCGTGAGTGAGACGGCTTCCCGGGACCAGCACGTTCCCGGTGGCCAGCAGGTTCCCGGTGGCCAGCAGGTTCCCGGTGGCCAGCAGGTTCCCGGTGGTCGGCAGGGTTTCCCGGCTCAGGGGGGCGTGCCGCCGGGGCCGCGGGGCGAGCGGCGGCGTCGCCGGGGCGGCTGGGTGGCCTTGGGCATCGTGGTGGTGATGGCGGCCGGCGCGGTGTCGGCGTGGCGGGCCGGGGTGTTTTCCCCGGCCGCCTCGTCCGGGACCGGGCAGGGGGCGCCGCCGCCGGCGACGGCGGCGGTGACGGCGGCGGTGACCCGGCAGGACCTGTCGCAGACGACGCCGGTGACCGCGACGCTGGGGTATGCCGGGTCCTACACGGTGACCGGGCAGGGCCCCGGGACGCTGACCTGGCTGCCGTCGCCGGGGAAGGTGATCCGGCAGGGGCAGGTGCTGTACAAGACCGATAACGGCTCCCCGGTGGTGCTGCTGTACGGCAGTGTCCCGGACTGGCGGGCCATGGATGAGGGGATCACCGGAGCGGACGTGTCCCAGCTCAACCACGACCTGGTGGACCTCGGCTACGCCGACCGCGCGGATATGGTCTCGCTGGGCTGGGATTACTACTCCTGGGAGACGGCGTACGGCGTGCAGCAGCTTGAAGAGCACGTGGGGGTGTCCTACCCGCCGGGGAGCCTGTCGTTGGGCCAAGTGGTGTTCGAGCCGGAGGCGCTGCGGGTCAGCCAGGTGCCCGGGAGCCTGGGCGGCCCGGCCTCGGGGCCGGTGCTGACGGCGACCTCGGACCGGCACGTGGTAACGGTCCCGCTGGATGCCTCCATGCAGACGGAGGTCAAGGCGGGTGACACGGTGAGTATCACGCTGCCGCACGGGGCGGCCACGCCGGGCGTGGTGTCCTCGGTCGGCACTGTGGCGACCACCACGTCCGGGCAGGGGCAGGGGCAGGGCCCGAGCACGACGATCCCGGTGTACGTGGAGTTGACCGATCCGGGGGCGGCGGGGACCCTGGACCAGGCGCCGGTGACGGCGTACATCACCACCCAACGCAGCCCCGGCCCGGTGCTCGCGGTGCCGGTGACGGCGCTGGTGGCCCAGTCGTCGGGCGAGTACGTCGTGGAGGTGGTCGGTCCGGGGAACACGCGGCGCTGGGTGCCGGTGACGCCGGGGATCTTCGACGACAACTCCGGGCTGGTGCAGGTGACCGGGAACCTGACGCCCGGGGAGCATGTCGTGGTGTCGGCGTCGTGACCGCGGCGCAGACGACCGGGGACCTCGTCGGCCGGTCGGCGGGGGGCGTGCCGGTGCTGGAGCTGGAGCGGGTGTCGAAGGTGTATCCCGGGTCGCCGCCGGTGCGGGCGCTGGACCACGTGAGCCTGGCGGTGGCGGCCGGGGAGCTGGCGGCGGTGGCCGGCCCATCGGGGTCGGGCAAGTCCACGCTGCTGCACCTGATGGGCACCCTGGACAAACCGGCCAGCGGGACGGTGCGGATCACCGGCCTGGACGTGGCCCGGATGAAGGACAGCGAACTGGCCGGGCTCCGGGCCTCCCGGATCGGGTTCGTGTTCCAGCAGTTCTTCCTCGCCGAGCACCAGACCGTGCTGGGCAACGTGGCCGACGGGCTGCTGTACGCCGGCATCCGGCGCGGCGAGCGGCGGCGGCTGGCGGCCGACGCGCTGGGCCGGGTCGGGCTCGGGCACCGGACCGCCGCCCGGCCGACCCAGCTGTCGGGGGGCGAGCGCCAGCGGGTCGCGATCGCCAGGGCGATCGTCGGCCGTCCGCCGGTGGTGCTGGCCGACGAGCCGACCGGAAACCTCGACTCCGCGACGGGCGCCGCGATCCTGGCCCTGCTGGAAGAACTCAACCAGCAGGGCACCACGGTCATCATCATCACCCATGACCACGCGGTCGCCGCCCGGACGCGGCGCCGCATCGAGATGCTTGACGGGCACATCATCACCGATACCGGAGCGGACACCGGGACCGCCGCCGGCGGCGGGTTCCGGCACGTTCAGGAGGAAACCTCATGACCATGACTTCCGGGCACCCCGCCGGGACGGCCGTCTGGGCGGCCCCGTTCCCGGCCCGGCTGAGGCTCGGTGACCTGGCCGGGCTGGCCGCGGTCGGGTTGTTGACCCGCAAGCTGCGCGCCGGGCTGTCGGCGCTGGGCATCGCGATCGGGGTCGCGGCAATCGTCGCGGTGCTGGGCCTGGCCGCCTCCTCCAAAGCCGCGCTGCTGAACGAGATCAGCCAGCTCGGGACCAACCTGCTGACCGTCACCAACGGCCAGACCTTCACCGGCCAGCCCGCCGAGCTGCCGACTAAGGCGCCCGGCATGATCGCCCAGCTGCCCGACGTCACCAACGTGCAGGACACAGGCACGGTCGGCGGCCTTGATGTCTACAAGTCCCCGTACATCCCCTCGGGTCAAACCAACGCCCTGAGCGTGGATGCCGCCACCCTGGGCCTGCCCGCCGCGGTCGGCACCTCGCTGGCGCAGGGCCGCTACCTGAACGCCGCCACCGCCCGCGAGCCGGTCGCTGTGCTCGGCGCCACCGCCGCCCAAAGGCTGGGCATCGACCGGATCCGGCCCGGGATGCGGATCTGGGTCGGCGGCCAGTGGTTCTACGTCACCGGCATCCTGAGCCACGCCGTCCTAGCGCCGGAGATCGACTCCACGGTTCTGATCGGGTTCCCCGCCGCCGAGCAGTACCTGCAATTCGACGGGCACCCGTCGCAGATCTACGTCCGCACCGTCGACACCCAGGCCGCCACCACACGCGTGGACAGCCTGCTCGGCGACCAGGCCAACCCGGAAAACCCGAACCAGGTCGACGTCTCCCGGCCCTCGGACGTGCTCACCGCCCGGGCCGAGACCGAGGGCGCGCTCGACACCCTGTTCCTCGGACTGGGCGCGGTCGCGCTGCTGGTCGGCGCGATCGGGGTCGCCAACATCATGGTCATCTCCGTCCTGGAACGCCGCTCCGAGATCGGGCTGCGCCGGGCGCTGGGCGCCACCCGCGGCCAGATCCGCATCCAGTTCCTGTCCGAGGCGATCCTGCTGTCCCTGGCCGGCGGCGCCGCGGGAGTCGCCATCGGCGCCGCCGCCACCGCCATCTACGCCCACGGCCACCGCGAGCTCATCTATATCCCGGCCGAAGCCTGGGCCGGTGGGCTGGCCGCCGCCGTCGTCATCGGCGCCCTGGCCGGGCTGCTGCCCGCCATCCGCGCCGCCCGCTTGTCCCCCACTCAGGCGCTCTGGAGCATCTGACAGCACGGGCACCACGAACAGAGTCATTCGCCGGTTGCCGCTGCGAGCAGCGACTGCTCGTTTCATCGCGATCATCGCAGCACAGATCTTGTGGCCCTTGATTGCCTTGCCGCGCGAGCGAAGCTAACATCTAGTAAAATCGAGGCCGCTATATCGAGCGGATTCTTGCACCGCCTGCTTGACTGCGGCACATCTTCGGTTGAACGCTCGATCGGCATGAATGCGTGGCGACGATATTGAATACAATACCCGGCGCCGCTCGAACCGCACCTGTCGCGACATGACCGTTACAAGCCTTGACGGGCACCCAGGCGAACAGGAATGCTAAGATCCGCCAGCCAGATAGCTGCGACGATCAGGAGATCGGGTCGTTCATCATGGATGTTACAACGATCCGACATCGGATCTCGCTGCCCATAGGGAGCACTCCAATCGTCCAACTTCATCTCAAAGTCAACGGTGTTAAGCGCCTGCTTGGGCTCAAGCTCGAGGGGTATAACCCCTGCGGTTCTCTTAAAGATCGGATAGCCGCCGCTCTCATCGACAATGTAATGAACAGGGTGGATCAGGAAGCTGGCATCATTGAAGGGTGCGGCTCTTCTGAGGTGATGTGGCGTGAAGCGTTTTACTGCACCCGGTGGTGATGTGTCCGGTTTGGCGGTGTCGGTGCGTGCGTAAAGGGCTCCTTCCCGTTACGGTCCCGGTTGTCTGACGACGGGCTGCAGCACGCTGAGCTGGAGGATCAGCTGGACGTGCGGGGCCGGGAGCTGCTGCGGCGGTTGTTCCAGGACCGGCTGGACCTGACGGCCGCGCGGGAAGAACGGCGGCATGACGTGAGGGGGGAGGACGGCGTCGTCCGCACGCGCGCGGAGAAGGGCCGGGCCCGGCCGCTGGTGACGAGGTTCGGGCAGGTCAGCGTGTCGCGGATCGCCTACCGGTCGCCGGGCAGGAGCAATGTGCACCCGCTGGACGCGGCGCTGAACCTGCCCGGGGAGAAGCACTCCCACGGGCTGCGGAAGCTCACCGCGATCGAGGCCGCCCGCGGCTCGGTCGACGCGGCGGGTGCCGCGATCACCCGCGCGACCGGCGTGCGGATAGGGAAACGGCAGCTGGAGGAGATGGTCCGCCGCGCTGCCGCGCACGTGGAGGCGTTTTACCTGTCCCGCGTGATCAAGCCGGCCCCGGACGGGCACCCGCTGGTACTGACCTTCGACGGCAAGGGCATCGTGATGCGGCCGGAGGCGCTGCGGCCCGCCACGGCGAAAGCCGCCGCCGCGGCGGAAGGCAAGCTCGCCACCCGCCTGTCACCAGGGGAAAAACACGGCCGCAAGCGGATGGCCGAGCTGGCCTGCGTCTACGACGCCGTCCCGGTCCCGCGCGCGCCGGAGGACATCATCAGCACCCCGGCCGCAGGCCAGGGGCAAGTGGCTGACCGCCTCGGTCACCGACGACATCCCGGCCGTCATCGCGGCCGCCTTCGGCGAGGCAGAACGCCGCGACCCCGGTCACCAGCGCGAATGGGTCATCCTGATCGACGGTAACAACACGCAGATCGAGGCCGTCACCGCGGAGGCCGCGAGCCGGGGCATCACCGTCACGATCGTCATCGACTTCATCCACGTGCTCGAATACCTGTGGAACGCCGCCTGGTCCTTCTACGACAAGGGCGAGCCGGCAGCCGAGGAATGGGTCGCTGACCAGGCCCGCACGATCCTGGCCGGCACCGCCCGCCAGGTCGCGGCCGGGATCCGCCGCCGCGCCACCACCTACGGCTACTCACCCGCCGAGCGCGCCGGTGCCGACGAATGCGCCCGCTACCTGGACAACAAGAAGGACCACCTGGATTACGCCACGGCGCTGAAGAACGGCTGGCCCATCGCCACCGGGATCATCGAAGGCGCGTGCAGGCACATCGTCAAGGACAGAATGGACATAACGGGCGCACGATGGGGGCTGGAAGGCGCCGAGGCCGTTCTCAGGCTCCGCGCCCTCATCGCCAGCGGCGACTTCGCCGCCTACTGGCGCTACCACCTCCGCCGCGAACACCAGCGTATCCACCACGCCAAATACCGCGAAACCTACATTCTCGCAGCGTAACCAGCTCACCTCAAAAGAGCCGCACCCATCATTGAATCCACATCTGGCAATCTTGGTGTGGCGATGGCGGCCATATGTAATCAACGCGGAATTAATTTCAATGCTGTCGTTGACCCGCATGCCAGCCCCCTGCTTATCGAACGGATGCGTCGGCTTGGTGCCGCGGTTACGGTCATAGATGAGCCGGATTCAAGTGGCGGCTATCTGATGAATCGTATACGGTATGTACGACATCAGCTTGTTATTCGCCCAGGCCTGGTCTGGACCAATCAGTATGAGAATAACGAAAACCCAAGGGCGCATTCTTTGAGTACAGCGCCAGAACTTTTGCGGCAGGTTTCCGGTTTCGCCACCATCTTTGTTCCTGTCTCTACCGGCGGCACGCTGGCTGGTTTTATCCGGTTTGCCGAAGCGGAGAATCTGGCATGGAGACTTATCGGTGTTGATGTAGCTGGTTCCGCCGCGCTCGGCCAAACCGCTGGGCCGCGGATTCTATCAGGAATAGGCAGCAGCCGAAATTCCTACTTCCTGAACCTGGATAAGGTGGAGTCCGTATATGTCCACGCTGCCGAAGCCATCTCGGCCTGCATGTGGCTCGCCGACTGCGCGGGCGTCGATATTGGCGGGAGTTCCGGCGCCACGGTCGCCGCCGCCCTGCGCATGCTCAGGATCGATCCTGGGCTGCACGACCTGGTCTGCATCTGCCCGGACGGCGCGGACCGTTACCTGACCACTATTTATCAGTCGAATTGGCGAGACGCCCACGGCGTGACCGACGTGCAGATCGGGGAGGGTGTCGAACTGCTGAACGTCCAGTACATCGCCTGACATTGAAGGAGGGTCCATGGCCGAGCCTGAATTGCGCGTTCTTGACCGCGGTGTTGTCGAGCGGTGCGTAGCGGCGTTCGACCCGCTGGACGTCGTAGAGTCCGCGCTGCGAAGCCATGCGACGGGAAGCGCGGTGCTCCCGGCTGAGGCGTACATGGAGTGGCGCAACCAGGCCGGAGCGCATTGCCGGTCTATCGCCATGCCCGGCGGTGTGCCGGGACGAGACGGGCCCGTCTATGGCGTGAAGATCATCAACGCGGCGGTCAGCAATCCCAGCGCGGGGATGGATCGCGCCGGTGGTGTCACCATGCTCTTCGATCCTGGCACGGCACGCCCGTACCTCATGGCCGATGCCGGTTACCTGAGTGCGCTGAGGACTGCCGCGTACACGTTGCTGAGTCTGCGGCACCTAGGTCCGCGAGCATGCGAATCCATATCGCTTATAGGCTGCGGCGCGCTCGCCAGGGAGCACCTTCGCCTCTTTGCGCGTTATTACCCCTCAATAACCGTTGCCTACGTCTATGACCTCGATCCCGGCCGTATCCGGGCACTGGCCGACTGGGCCGCGCTGAGCATCCCAGGAATTACCGTCGTCTCGTGCCATTCCGCACCTGAGGCAGTAGCCGCGAGTACCGTCGTAATCACGGTGACCACCTCCCGGAAGCCATACATCGAACGCGGCTGGTTTCGGCCAGCGTGCTTCGTGGCGCACGTATCTCTCGACGACCTCACAGAAAATGTATTCTTGGAAGCTGAGGCGGTTTTCGTGGATGACGCTGCCCTGGTCAGGGACAATCCTCGGCGCATTCTCGGCAGGCTGATGGCCGAAGGTAAGATACATGAAACCGTCGGCACCCTTGGTGAGGTTCTCGTGGGCACCCGGCAGGCCGTCCGTCCGCAGGACGGAGTGGTGGTCAGCAACCCGTTCGGCATGTCGATCCTCGACATTGCCCTGTTGGCACGAGTGGCGCGGACCGCGGAAGAAGCGGAACTTGGGAGCCTTCTGCGCGTCTTTGGGTTAGGAGTGGATCGAAGGCAACCGGGGAACGCGGGCTTTTCACACTGTCCGAATTGAAGACGACGGAGCTGGAATCCCTCGTGGCGAGATCGTGCGAGTTCAGGCGGCAGGGCCCGCCGGGGTACAGCGGCCCGGAGGATTACCGTGCGCGCAGGAGCCAGTCCCGGGCCGCTAGTCATCTCGGTGCGAATCTGGGTCTACGAGCGGCGCGGCACCAGCTTCACTGGCAGGTGTTCCAGACCGTTCACCACAATGGAGCCGAGCCGCCGCGGTTCGCCATCTAGCTCGATCCCGAGGGATCTATCGATGAGCTCCTGGTACAGGAGCCGGATCTCGACGCGGGCAAGCTTATTTCCCACGCAGAAGTGCTCGCCGAAGCCCAGGGCCAAGTGCCGGTTGGGCTGTCGGCTCACGTCGAATTGGTCGGGATTCGTGAACACTTCGTCATCGCGGTTCGCTGAGGGTATCCACAGCGTGACCAGATCGCCGGCATCAATGCGTCGGCCGCGGATCTCGAGAGGCCGCAACGCGGTACGCAGGATGTGCGTCGGAGTGGACGTCCAACGCAGGACCTCTTCGACCGAGGTCGGCAGGAGAGTGGGGTCCTCGACGAGCCGCCGCCACTGTTCCGGATGCTCAAGGAACGCGAGCATGCCCCCGGCCGCCGCGATCCGGGTGTTCTCAGCCCCGCCCACGAACAAGTTGTCGCAGTTGAGGATGATCTCCTCCTTGCTGATCCGCGCGCCCTCGATCTCGCCGGTCACCAGCACGCTTACCAAATCGTCGGCCGGGTACGCCGCTTTGGCCATAGCGAGGTTCGCGAAATACCCCATGATCTCCAAATGCGCGAACCGCCTGGTCATCGCGTCGTCGGCCCCGAAAGCCTGGCGGCTCAGCGTGAACAGCCTCTCCCAGTCCGATTCCGGGACCCCCATCATGCTGCAGATCATGTAGAGCGGTATCCGCGCGGCGATGTCTCCCACGAAGTCGCAACGCTCCCGTTCCACGGCCAGGTCAATCACGCTCCCCGCGACTTCCCGCATCTTCGCCTCGATAGCCCGCACCGAACGGACCGTGAACCACTCCTCGACCAGCCCTCTCAGCTGGCGGTGCCGAGGCGGGTCGGTGAGCGCCAACGTGCGGCCACCTCCGGGGTCGGCTCCATGCCCTGAAGGCCGCAGCAGGATCCCCTGAGCCGAGCTGAACGTCTCCGCGTCGCGGAAGACAGCCTTGACATCCTCATATCTTGTCAAAGCCCAGAAACTCGGGTAATCCGTAGGTCCATGGAGGTACACGGGGTCGTTCGCGCGCAGCCATCGCCACTGCGCAAACGGATCACCATCGGAGTAGAGCCCTGGATCCACCAGGTCGATGCGGGGAGGCTGATCCAAAGTGTCACTGCGCACGGGAACCCTCACACAAGTCCACCCGAAACCGAGCACGGGCACAACGCTAATATGGCGACGTAGAAGACCATGCCCAAACAATCGGGGCGACCGGTTCGCGTGTCTCCTCCCAAGGCGCACCCGAGCGCCCGCGTGGTCCCTAAGGGGACTGATACCGTTTTCCGGATCAGAGTCAGTTTCCTACCTCGGTTCCCCGCCTACAAGAGCGGCTCGCTTGTGCTTGGCGCAGAACGGACCGTTCGGCCTAATAGAAAGGAAGCAGGGAGACGGCCCGGACCCGCCGGGGGTATCCGCCGCCTTCGTTCAGCGGCGGTTCAGCGCGTGGCCGCCGACGGGTCGATGATTCGCGCCCGCCCGTCCAGTTCCAGGGCGAAGTCCTGCCACATCTTCGCGTACTGGCGGGCGAGCTGCACGACGATGCCGACGCAATGCGGGGGCACGGCCGCGGCCACGTCCGGCAACTGCTCCGCGCCGACCGCGTTGACGTGCAGCAGCCGCAGCATGCCCTTGCCGCGCTCGTTGCGCAGCGACGGGTCGCGCAGCAGCATTTCCACCGCGGCGGCCGGATCTGGCGGTGCCGCTGCCGCGAACTGAAACGGATGGCCTGGGCGGAGGCGCCATCGCTGCCCGTGTCAGCCTCCGCACCGTTACCGCTGGCACTGTTGCGGACGGCGTTCGCGGCGTGCTTGGCCGGCACGGGTGACTCGCCGCGTTCCAGGCGCTTGCGCACGTCGAGAACCGTCGCCGGGGATATGCCCGCGGCGCGTGCCACGTCGCGCAGCGATGCGTCCGGCTGCTGCGCCAGGAGTTCCGCGGCCCGCCGTCGGCCTGCACCGCTGTCCAGCGGGCGGATTCTGCCGTCCCTGCCGACCCGGGCGTTTGACTGCGGTATTTCTTCGCTTGAACTTTTCCTGATCGCCGCCACGGTCTTCGCCGCCAGGCCGACCGAATGGCCGATCGCCCGGTCAGACATGTGCGGATGCGACGCGATGATCCGCTCTGCCGCGGCGGTGTAATGTGAGGTTCCTGTTGTCACGATGGAAGGCTGGGGCGCCATATTCCGACTGATCTCGTAATGATAAGTAGGCCAGGCAGAGCACCGGTGTGACGGTGCTTGTGCCCTGCTGCGTGTGTGTGTTCAGTGATCGATTCGGTCAGGGGCGCCTATCGGTTGAGTCTTTCAAGCAAGACGGTCCGGGCGTTTTCGGGTTAGCTCCAGCAGGAGGCGGGCGAGGTCCTCGGGCCGGTTGCTGGGAATCATGTGACCAGTGGCGATTTCCCGGCAGCGCCAGGCTGGCGAGGCCATGGCCCGGTCGGCAGCGGCCCAGAACGGCCCGCCGGGCTCGGGCCGGGGCTCCCCGGTCGCCTTGATGTAGGTGCGCGTGAAGGGATAGTCCTCCAGCGGGCGCGCCAGCCGGACCGGCTCGGTGAAGCAGCCAGCTGGCTGCGGCGTGCGCCGCGCGCTGGCCCACGCCGCCTCAGCCGGGTCGTCGAACTCGCGAGGCAGCGGCGCCACCAGCCAGTCGCCGCCGAGTTCGATCACGCCGCGCCCCGCCCCGTCCCCGTCGGTGGTGTGGACGCTGTCGCCGTCATCGGGCACGAAGGCGTCGAGGTAGACCAGGTGCCGGATCCGGTCGCCGATGTGCTCCAGCGCCCCGGTGACCACGAACCCCCCATACGAAAAGCCGAGGAGCACGATGGCGCGAAGATCCTCATACAGGACGGTGTTGACGACATCGGTGATGTGGGTCGTCAGGCAGACTTGGGGACTGGTGAGGTGGACGCGCTCACCGATACCGGTGAGACTCGGCGTGAAAACCTCGTGGCCGGCCGCCCGAAGCGGACCGCGGACTTTGCGGAAGCCGTGTGCGCCGCTCCACGCGCCGTGAACCAGAACAAAGACCGCCATCTATTACTTCGTCCCGACGTAACGAGTGCTCACCGCGAAATCGGCGAAATAGGCGTACTCGGTCTTCGCCGGACCCCAGGACGTGTCGTGCCCGCCGAATATTACAGTCGCGGTTTCACGTTGAGTCATCGTTGATATGTGGTGAGTAGTCGGCGGTCCGGCTCCTCAGGTCACGGTGAGTGACAGGGCCCCGGGTGGCCCGCGAGACAGTGACGGTGAAGTTACCGCGCTGTGATCC
>WNFC01005685.1_pt1 | contig 18937 bp, 16 predicted proteins | sample 5400541 | NCBI WGS metagenome assembly WNFC01 (sample SAMN13153342, study PRJNA577476) | soil metagenome | isolation source: 120 cm saprolite under Douglas fir tree site 2 hole 2 replicate 1 | place: USA:California | collected 2015-04-18 | reverse complement strand
CGCGGTGCGCTCCGGAACCCGGGCGGCCGACTTTGTCATGCAATCATGAAAGGCGCACATCCTTAACATGCAGCAAGAATGGCCTTCCCGATCTTCCGGATCCGCCGTCGACCGGCCGGCGCTGGACGGCTCCATCGCGGCCGCAACACAAGCTCTCATCGACTGTCAGCGCAGCGACGGTCATTGGGTGTTCGAGTTGGAGGCCGATTCGACGATCTCGGCCGAGTATGTGCTGCTCAAGCATCACCTTGATGAGCCGCTCGAGGCGGTGCTGGAGCAGAAATTCGCTGTCTATCTGCGCCGGCAGCAGGGCGCCCACGGCGGATGGCCGCTGTTTCACGACGGCGACTTCGATATGAGCGCGAGCGTAAAGGCCTATTTCGCACTGAAAATGATCGGCGACTCTGCGGACGCCGCCCACATGGTGCGGGCGCGCGAGGCCATCCTCTCACGCGGCGGGGCGAAGCAATCGAACGTGTTCACCCGCATTCTGCTGGCGCTTTACGGCGTGATGAAGTGGACGAGCATACCGGTCATGCCCGTCGAGATCATGCTGTTGCCGCGCTGGTTTCCATTTCATCTGAGCAAGATTTCCTATTGGGGACGTACCGTCATCGTGCCGCTTCTCGTCCTGCGGGCTCTCAAGCCGCTTGCCAGGAATCGACGCGGGGTGACGATCGACGAATTGTTCCTGGAAAATCCACGCGACATCGGACCGCCGGAAAAGGCGCCGCACCAGAATGCGGGCTGGTTCGCGCTGTTCCGCGTCATCGACGTGATCCTGCGCGCCGCCGAGCCCTGGTTGCCGGTTTCACTGCGCCGGCGCGCCATCGCCCGCGCGGTCGACTTCGTCACCGAGCGGCTCAATGGCGACAGTGGCCTTGGCGCCATTTACCCGGCGATGGCCAACAGCGTGATGATGTTGGAAGTTCTAGGGTTTCCGAAGGACCATCCGGACGCCGTGGTGGCGCGTGCTGCGATCGATAAGCTCGTGGTGGTCAATGATCACGAGGCCTATTGCCAGCCTTGCGTCTCCCCAGTGTGGGACACCGGACTGGCCTGCCACGCCTTGCTGGAATCCGGAGACGACGCCGCGGCCTTGAGTGTTCGCCGTGGTTTGCAATGGCTTCTGCCGAAGCAAGTCCTCGACGTGAAGGGCGATTGGGCGGCGCGGCGTCCCGACGTTCGCCCCGGCGGCTGGGCATTTCAATATGCGAATGCGCACTATCCGGATATCGACGACACCGCCATGGTGGTGATGGCATTGGATCGCATGCGCCGGCGGCAGCCGACCCGGGATTACGAGACCGCGATCGCGCGTGCGCGCGAATGGATCGAGGGCTTGTTGAGCCGCAATGGCGGGTGGGGGGCGTTCGACGCCGACAACACCTATTATTACCTCAACAACATTCCGTTTGCGGATCACGGCGCGCTGCTTGATCCGCCGACCGAAGATGTCACGGCGCGTTGTATTTCGATGTTGGCCCAACTCGGTGAACGACCAGACGCCAACCCCATGCTGCGTGCAGCGGTCGACTATCTGCGCGACACCCAGCTCCGGGATGGCAGCTGGTATGGACGGTGGGGCATGAATTACATTTACGGCACCTGGTCGGCGCTGTGTGCACTCAATGCAGCAGGCGTCAAACCGGACTCCGACCTCGTTCGCACTGCAGCCGACTGGCTCACCGGGATCCAGAATCCGGACGGCGGATGGGGCGAGGACGGAACCAGCTACAAGCTCGGATATCACGGCTATGAACGGGCGCCGAGCACAGCCTCCCAGACGGCGTGGTCGCTCTTGGGCTTGATGGCCGCAGGCCGGACGGATCATGAGGCGGTCGCGCGCGGCATCGCCTATCTCGCCAGGACTCAAAACCAGGATGGATTCTGGACTGAACAGCGCTTTACGGCGACGGGATTTCCGCGTGTATTCTACCTACGCTACCACGGCTACCGAAGATATTTCCCGCTATGGGCTCTTGCCCGCTACCGGACCCTAAAGTCTGGCAATAGTCGCGCCGTCGCATTCGGCATGTGACGCAAAAGCTACAGTTGTTAACTAATTGATAAGTAAACTTGAATTCTCGCAACGCCCGTGCTTATTTTTGCGCGTGCGACGGCGGGGGTCGCGGGGCTAGCCGACTTTGCGTTTCCGAAAAGAGAATTTTCGGGGCCGGTACCTCAGGGGGTTTCATTGAGTGGTGTGAACGGGCCGCGTTTTGTGGCTGTAACGGGCCTCGCTTTTGAGGCCCGCATCGTGGCCGGTCCTGGGGTCACCGTGGTTTGTGGCGGTGGACAGATACAGTTCCGGCGTTCCCTTGAGGCCGCAATTCGGAATGGCTGCCACGGTGTCTTGAGCTTTGGCATCGCGGGGGGATTGGCGCCGCACCTCAAGCCGGGGGCGTGCGTCGTTGCGCGCCACGTCATTGCGGAAAACGCTCGCTATGCAAGCGACATTGGATGGTCACAATCTTTGATCGAAAAGATGCAGGGGCGGGCGTCCCGGTTTGCCGCGTTACAAGACGTTTCATTTGGCGATATTGCGGGATCCGATGTGCCCGTTGCCTGCACTCACGCAAAGCGCAGGCTGCACGAGAAGACCGGTGCCGTTGCGGTCGACATGGAATCTCATGTGGCGGCCCGGATCGCCGTCGAGCATCGGGTTCCGTTCGCGGCGTTTCGGGTCATCACCGACCCGTCGCACCGGGATTTACCGCCGGCGGCGCTGGTGGCAACCAACGTCGACGGCGGGGTCGATTTTCAGGCCATCACACGATCGCTGGTCCGACACCCGAAGCAGGTGCCGACGTTACTCCGCCTTGCCCTCGACAGCTGGGCGGCGCGCCGGGCGTTAGTTCCTGGTCGCCGCTTGCTTGGCCCGGACCTTGGGCTCCCCGATCTGCGCCAGCATCTTCTGGACGTGGCGTGAAAACACGTACTGCGCCGGGCGTTGCCGCGCGAGCGAGATTTCCGGCGCCATCGCACCTTCGGTCCGCACGCCGAGCAATGCCACCTTGAGGGCTTCGATCGGGTGCGCAAAGCTGGCCGCCGCCGCGGTCGGCTCATAGCCGCAATGGGCCATGCAGTTCGCGCATTTTTCGTAGCGGCCGGTGCCATAGGCATCCCAGTCCGTCGTTTCCATCAATTCGGCGAATGAGTTCGCATAGCCCTCGCCGAGCAGGTAGCAGGGCTTCTGCCATCCGAAAATATTCCGCGTCGGCATGCCCCAAGGGGTACAATGATAAGATTGGTTGCCGGCGAGAAAATCGAGGAACAGGGCGGAATGCATCAGGTTCCAGCCCTTGCCCCGGCCGAGCGCGAAGACGCGGCGGAACAGCTCCTTGGTTTTGCGGCGGCTGAGAAAATGCTCCTGGTCGGGCGCCCGCTCATAGGCATAGCCGGGTGAAATTGAGACGCCGACATCGAGCGTCTTGGCGAAATCCAGGAATGCCGCGATGTCCTGCGGGGAATGGCCGTCGAATATCGTCGCGTTGACGTTGACGGCGAAGCCGCGCGCCTTGGCGGCCCGGATCGCCGATACGGCGCGATCAAATACGCCCTTCTGAGACACCGACTTATCGTGGTGATCCCTGAGCCCATCGAGATGCACGGAGAAGAACAGATAAGGCGACGGTTCGAATTGATCGAGCTTCTTCTCCAAGAGAAGGGCGTTGGTACACAGCGACACGAATTTCTTGCGCGCCACGATCCCCCTGACGATGGCGCCAATGTCTTTATGGATGAGCGGTTCGCCACCTGGGATCGCCACCATGGGGGCGCCGCACTCATCTACTGCAGCGAGGCACTCTTCAACCGAGAGCCGCCGATTGAGGATCGGCTCCGGGTAGTCGATCTTGCCGCAACCAGCGCAGGCGAGATTGCATCGGAATAGCGGCTCGAGCATAAGCACCAACGGGTAGCGTTTGCGGCCAAGCAGCTTCTGCTTGAGCAGATAGGCCGAAATCTTCATTTCCTTGAAGAACGGTATCTTCATTCGCGGCTCTTTCCCAAAAAGCAACGTGCCCTTGCCGGCTGGGGCGGCCGGCAATGATCTCGATTAGAGCCGGCACAACGCCGGAGACTTAAGCTTGATCCGATAAAGCCCCTCACCCCAGCTATGGTTCCTACACGAATTTCGGTTTTGAGTGCACCCGCAAATTCGAATTATCTTTATGCAGCTGGCACATCCACATTCGTGGCTTAACTAGGGCGGATTTAGGGTATATTGAAGACGACTGCGGATAGGAATTCCGCCGCAACGAAGATTAGGCCGGAAGGCGTCAATTCAGGGGGAAGTTGCGCCACAATATAGTCTAGCATCTTGTCTTTTGTCATTATGTACGGTTCCAACTAGGGGGCGTCTTGCCAACTCACAGGCTTCGAACACAATTCGGTCAGGCCGGGGATCGATTGTGGTTACGGCAATCGGGAAATCAGGAAATATGGTGAAGACAGCCATCGTTGCAATTATTGGTTTTTGTACAAGGTATGCTTATGCAACTATCGCAGTGTCGGTACTTCTCGCGGCGGCATCAGGATACTATTCTGTAAAAAACTTTGCTATAAATACAGATATTAACACTTTGATTTCGGAAGACCTTCCGTGGCGGCAACGTGAACTCAATTTCGAAAAATCTATCCGTGGAAAGGACGAGAATATACTTGTGGTTGTGGATGCACCCACACCCGAACTCGCCGCCCTCGCGAGCTCCGCTTTGGCCGACAAGCTGTCCAACAACAAAGAATTGTTTCCGTCAGTAACGCAACTCGCCGGCACGCCGTTTTTTGCGCAAAACGGGCTGCTCTTCCGATCAAAAGAGGAAGTCGGCGCGATCACGAGACAACTCGCTACGGCCGCCCCTCTGGTGCGCGTTCCGGTGGTGGATCCGAGCTTGCGCGGTCTTAATCAGATGATTGCGTTCGTTTTGGCTGGCGTGCGGGAGCATGAACTGACGCTCGATGATGTGGCGCGGCCCTTCGCCATGGCGACCGCAGCACTCGAGCGCGTGCTGGCGGGTCTCCCGGCGACCTTCTCGTGGCAAGAGCTTGTGAGCGGGACACCGCCGGCGCCGAGCGATTTGCGCCGTCTCATCGACGTCAGGCCGAGACTTGACTTTACGGCACTGGAGCCCGGAAAGGAGGCAACCGACGCGATCCGCGCTGCGGCCGCGAACCTCGATCTCGCGTCGCACTTTCAGGCGCGTGTCCGGCTGACCGGCCCGGTGCCGATCGCCAACGAGGAATTTTCCACCGTCAAGGACGGCGCCTTGGTCAACGGTACAGCCACCCTGGCGCTGGTGCTGCTTATTCTGTGGCTGGCGTTGCGATCGTTTCGGATCATCCTTGCCGTTGTGATCGCCCTGTTCATCGGCCTGTCGATCACCGCCATGGTTGGATTGGCCCTGGTTGGCGCGCTCAACCTTATTTCGATTGCTTTCGCGGTATTGTTTATCGGTCTCGGGGTCGACTTCGGCATTCAGTTCAGCGTTCGCTACCGACAAGAACGGTTCAAAATGCCGGATTTGCGGACTGCGCTGACTGAGGCGGGCGCCCGCGCCGGATTTCCGTTGACGCTTGCGGCAGCTGCCGTCGCGGCGGGATTTCTGTCGTTCCTCCCGACCCCCTATCGGGGCGTCTCCGAACTTGGAGAAATCGCCGGCGCTGGAATGATCATCGCCTACGTGGCGAGCATCACGGTGCTGCCCGCATTGCTCTACGTGTTCCATCCGCCCGGAGAGCCAGACGGGCTCGGATTTGCATGGCTGGCGCCGGTCGATACCTTCCTGGAAAACCATCGGGGGCCCATCATCACGGCAACCTTCGGGCTTGCGATCGCTGGTTTGCCGCTGTTGTATTTTCTCCATTTCGACTTCAACCCGATGAATCTGCGTAGTCCGAAGGTCGAATCGATTGCGACTTATCTGGATCTGCGACGCGATCCGAATGCCGGCGCCAATTCCGTCAACGTGCTGGTGCCTTCAGTGGCAGCCGCCGATCAAGCAGCCGGGCGGCTCAAGGCGCTGCCGGAGGTTGAGCGGGTCATGACGATTGCGGATTTCGTCCCCGCGGATCAGGCGGAGAAGCTTGCCATGATCGCACAGGCCGCGGCTGTTCTCAATCCCGTCCTGCGCGCACCGCCGCGGCCGATACCGACGGACGCCGATAACATCGAGGCGCTCAAGCGGGGCATTGACGGTCTCACCAAAGCCGCAGCCGAACAGCCGGGACCAGGCGCCGACGCATCGCTACGCCTCGCCGCAGCTTTATCGAAACTCGCCGCGGCGGATCAGGAGGTCCGCAAGCGCGCCGAAGCCGTCTTCATCGTGCCGCTCAAGAACAAACTCGAGGATATCCGCAATCTTTTGCAAGCAAGGCAGGTATCGATCGACAATCTGCCGCCTGAACTTGTCCTCGATTGGCGTAGCAAGGATGGCAACATTCGCGTCGAGGCCGTCCCGAAGGGCGACCCGGACGACAATGAGAACATCCGCACATTTGCAAGAGCGGTGCTGGCGGTCGAGCCTAACGCGATCGGTGGACCGATTTCCATTCTCGAGTCTGGCAATACCATCGTGCGGGCATTCATGCAGGCCGGAGCGTGGGCGCTGGGGTCAATCACGATTCTCTTATGGTGCGCGCTGCGCCGGTTCGGCGATGTGCTGCTGACGCTCATTCCATTGATACTGGCGGGCGTCTTGACGCTGGAGATCTGCGTTCTGATCGGGCTGCCGCTCAATTTCGCCAACATCATTGCGCTGCCCCTGCTGCTGGGCGTCGGCGTTGCTTTCAAGATTTACTATATCCTGTCGTGGCGCGCCGGCCGCACCAAGCTCCTGCAGTCGAGCCTGACGCGCGCTGTCATCTTCAGTGCCGCCACCACCGCGACTGCATTCGGCAGCTTGTGGCTTTCAAGCCATCCCGGAACGTCAAGCATGGGCAAGTTGCTGGCGTTGTCGCTTTGCTGCACGCTTGCGGCGGCGGTGCTATTTCAGCCCGCCCTTATGGGGCGTCCCCGGACCATCCGCGATACCTGAGCAGGCAGAAAGCGCCGGCGAAGGAGCGCGATTCGGTCGGCTGGGGCGTTGCGATGCGGGTGCGCGTTGCTGCGGGAGAGCTTCATCGGCCGCCTTGATCCGTGTCCAGTTCTCGCCGCCGCACAAGAAGCCGAGCACGCAGCCCTCGATTCGCAAGACGTCCGGTGACGTCAGACTCATTCGCGAATCGTAGGTCTTGCCATTCTCCGGGTTGTAAATCTCGCCTTGCCAAAGCCCGGGTTTGGTCGGCTTCATCGCCCGAAGGATGTGTAGCCCGAGGGTCGGGTGGTTGCGCTCGGCGGGATCGGGGTTATACGAATCCACGCCTCCGGGCTCCTTCTCCCACGAGATAATGCCCCACAGGACGCCATCGCAGTCGTCGATCCGAACGTTGGCGCGCCCGTCGACCGTGCGCCATTCGCCGATCGGCTGGGGCTCGGCGGCCGCGGCAAAACCTGCAAGCAAAAATGTCGCAGCCCAGATCGCGGGAATCGAGCGCATGATGTCTCTCGGTCAGTTTGCCATCAAACTTATAACGAACTGGGGTTTTACCGATCGTTTCCGGCGGCATTTCGACAACCGCCGAATTGCGGAGGTAGGAGGAAAACCGTTGAGCCATAGGCCCCACCTGATCTACGCGAGCGATAGCCCGTCCAAGAGCATGGACATCGCGCACCTCTATGCGCAGAACGAAGCCGACCGATACGAGACTCATACGCGCCATCTCAACGAGCAGATGGTTCGCGTCCTGCGCACGATTGGGTATGATGTTAGGTTCTGCCGCGGCGCCGGACAGTATCTGTTCGACCGCGAGGGCAACAAATATCTCGACCTCCTGAGCGGATACGGCGTGTTCGCGATCGGGCGCAATCATCCAACGCTGCGCGAAGCGCTCAAGAGCGTGCTCGATGCGGACTTGCCCAATTTGGTCCAGTTCGACGTCTCGCCGCTCGCCGGCGTGCTGGCGAAGCGGTTGCTCGAGTTCGTACCTTATCTCGACAAGGTGTTTTTTGCCAACTCCGGCACTGAGGCATCGGAGGCGGCCATCAAGTTTGCCCGCTGTGCCACTGGCCGTCCCGGGATTGTATATTGCGAGCACGCGTTTCACGGCCTGACCAACGGCTCGCTGTCGCTCAATGGCGATGGAATCTTCCGCAACGGCTTCGAGCCCCTCCTGCCTCATTGCCGCGTCGTGCCGTTCAACGATCTCGCCGCGCTTGAGCGGGCGCTTACGTCGCGCGACATCGCGGCGTTCATCGTCGAGCCGATCCAGGGCAAAGGCGTCAACGTGCCGGCCGACGATTATTTACGCGAGGCGGCAGTTTTGTGCCGCCGTCACGGCACGTTGTTTGTCGCCGACGAAATTCAGACCGGGCTCGGCCGCACCGGGCGGTTCCTTGCGGTCGAGCACTGGGGCGTCGAGCCTGACATGGTGCTGCTCGCCAAAGCACTGTCGGGTGGCCACGTGCCGGTGAGCGCGCTGCTGACCCGTAAACGGGTCTATGACAAGGTTTTTGACCGTCTCGACCGCGCCGTCGTGCACGGATCGACCTACGCGAAGAATGATCTCGCCATGGCTGCCGGCATCGCCACCCTCGAGGTCATGAAGCATGAGCGTCTCATCGCCCGGGCCGACCGCCTCGGCGAACGGCTGCGGCTGACATTCGAGCGCCTGTTCGAGCGCTACGAATTCGTGCGCGCGGTGCGCGGCAAAGGCCTGATGATCGGAATCGAGTTTGGGCCGCCGACCTCATTGAAGCTCAAAGCAAGCTGGAATCTTCTGGAGGCTGCGAATAAAGGGCTGTTCTGCCAATTGGTCACAATCCCGCTGTTCAGGGACCACAAGGTGCTGACCCAGGTCGCCGGGCACGCGAGCCACACCATAAAGCTGCTGCCGCCCCTCATCATCACGGACGAGGACTGCGACCTCATCGAGCACGCCTTCGACGACGTCATTGCCGCCACCCATCGCGTGCCGGGTGCCATATGGTCACTCGGCAAGACGCTGGTCGGCAATGCCGTGCAGGCGAGGGGGTGACGGATGTCGGATGACAGATGTCGAACTTTCTCTTCTGACATCTGTCATCCGACATCTGTCATCTGATCAATGCAGCCGGGGCGCCTTGAAGAATCTGCTGCGATCCGCAGAGGCGACCGTCTGCTCGACCGTATGGCCGTCGCGATCCAAGATGATGGGAATTTCCACCCCGGCCTGGCCGAGCGACCATATGCGCCGGAACATCCCGGCGAGACTGCGAACCTCCCCATCGCCGATGGCCCGCACCACATCGCCGGCACGCAGTCCGGCCCGTTGCGCCGGCCCCCGATCCGCAAGCCCGATCACGACGATCCGGTCTTCGATCTTGGCCGCGTAGAGTCCAAGCCAGGGGCGGGGCGGCCGGTTGGGCCGGCCATACCGCAGCAGGTCATCAAGGATCGGCTTTAGAAGATCGATCGGCACGATCATGTTGAGATGGCTTGAGGCGGTTTCGCGCCGCAGCTCGAACCCGCCGTCTCGCTCCTGTTCAAGCTTGAGCGAGCCGATGCCGAGCAACTCCCCCGATGCTCCGATCATTGCGGTGCCGCCCCAATTCGGGTGTGCCGGCGCCGTGAAGATCGCCTCGTCCAGCACGTATTCCCAATAACCGGCAAATTCCTCCTTGGCGACGATGCGCGCCGCGACCGAGCGCTGGCGTCCTCCCGCCCCGGCCACGATGACGCGATCGTCGAGCCGTGCCTTGGCCGAGCTGCCGATCGGCAGCGCGGGCGCGTTGAGCCGCGCCAGCGCCTGCACCAGACCGAAGCCGGTCTCCTGGTCATACGCAAGAGCGTGGCCCTGTACCGGGGGGCCGACGCCCGGGCTCAGCCAGATCGTTTCCGCCTCCGTGATGAGGTATCCGATCGTAAGCACGAGCCCGCTATCCCGGATCACCACGCCGTTTCCGGCGCGCTCGGTTCCGAGCATCTGTGCGGTAAAAGCATCCTCCGGAATCATCGCGCGCAGGCCCACCACGGCGCCGATCGCAACCGCGAGGTCGAAGGCGTAGTCGGCGGGACGCGGCTGGTCGTTCGGCGGGACCTTCCAATCGCTCAGGGACGGCATCCTCGAAAATCCTCTTCTGCCGCGATGGGCCATCTGTGGCGAATGAGAGCAGGTGCGGGCGATCGTTTCAAGCGCGCCCTCTCACGACTGGACATCAGTCCGTTGCGCAGACGCCTCGGTATTCGCCTCAGCCTCGGGCTCTTCCGCCTCTCTGAAATGCGCGAGCCAGCGCTGGCACATGCGCTCAAACGGTCCGCCAAATATAAGTAACACGAAAACAAGCACCACGCCGGTTGCGACGATCGGCCATGCGGCGAGGCCGCAGACCAGCCCGAGGCATGCGGTCGTCCACGCGCAGGCGGCGCTGGTCAAGCCGTGGACCTGTTTGCCGATGCTGCGCCGTACGATCACGCCCGCCCCAAGAAAGCCGATGCCGGTCAACACCCCCTGGATGACGCGGCTCGTCGCCTCGACCGAACGAACGCCTTCGCCGCCACCCGGCGCGACCGCGAGAACCGCGATGGCGCTGGCAAGCCCCACCAACCCAAGGGTGCGCACTCCGATCGGCTTGCCGTGAAGATCGCGATTGAGCCCGATGGCGGCGCCGATCAGTGTGGCGGCGCCGAGGCGCAGAATGACATCGGCAACATCAGTCATCAGGGATCAGGGATCAGGGATCAGTACTCTGTGATTAATTATTAGCACGTCGCAGTTCGAAAATCTGCGTTCTTGATTACTGATTCCTGATCCCTGATTACTGTCACGCTCAGATCTCGACGGCATCGACGTTGTAGGTGAAGATCCACTCATAGCGGCGGATGATGGCTTCGCGACTCCATTCCCGGTGCACGTAGGCGGCGGCGTCTTGCTCGGCGCCGAGCGCCGGATTGTGGAAGCGCTTGGCGTTGTCGTTGGCGCCGGCCACCTTGCGGGTGGTGACGGCGACGCGAGCATCCTGATAGCGCGACAGCGCCGTGGCGACGTCGCCATATTTATCGAAGCAGCGGCCGAGAATCACGGCGTCCTCGATCGCCATGACGGCGCCCTGGGCCAGCATCGGCAGCGTGGGATGGCAGGCGTCGCCGAGCAAGGTCACGTTGCCGACCGTCCATTGCGGCAACGGATCGCGCCCCATCAGCGCCCATTTGAATAAGCGCGGAGACGCGGCGATCAGCGCCTGCACATCGTCATGCCATCCGGCGTGGTCATTGGCGCACTCCTGGGCGGTTCCTTGCATTGTCCACGACTCGACCTGCCAGTCGGCGCGTTCCTGGATGCCGACGAAGTTCATCAGCTTACCGGTACGCAGCGGATAATGGACCACATGGCCGCCGACCCCGATCCAGTTGGTTGCCTTATCACGGCTGATATGGGGTGGCACCCGCCCGATTGGGATCACGCCGCGCCAGGCGATCATGCCAAGAAACCGCGCATTGTCGCCGCCGAACAGCTCCCGGCGGATCACCGAATGGACCCCGTCGGCGCCGATCAGGGCATCTCCCGTCGCGGTCTTGCCGTCTTCGAACCGCAACAATACCTTCCCGCCGCCCTGAGTCATCCCGACCGCGCGTCGGCCGAGATGGATCGCTTCCGGCCGTTTCGCGCGCACCGCATCGACCAGCACCTGCAAAAGGTCGGGGCGGAAGACCGTGACATAGGGAAATCCGTAGCGCTCGATCGCCTCGGCGCCGAGATCGAATAATTTCCAGGTCCGGCCGGTGTTCCACAGGCGGACCTCCTTGCCCTCGGTATCGCAGGAGAGCTGGCGCAGCGCGTCCAGCACGCCGAGCGCGTGCAGGGCGCGGCTGCCGTTCGGGCTGATCTGAACGCCGGCGCCGAATTCCTTGAGTTCAGGCGCCTGTTCGTAAACGTCGACGTCATGGCCGCGGTTGATCAAAGCGAGCGCGGCCGCCATGCCGCCGATACCGCCGCCAGCGATGAGGATATGGTGGGTCACGAAGGATTGCTCTTGCTACAGTAGTGTTGTGGCTATGACAGTTTATCCCATTGCGGTGTCATGCCCCGCGAAAGCGACGCGAAAGCGGGGCATCCAGTAACCCCCGCGCGTCAGGAAGAACTGAAGCCGTGCCCAAAGCGAAGTCTTGTGGTTACTGGATCGCCCGCTTTCGCGGGTGATGACGACATCGTGAACCGAAGGTTAGAAGCGCAACACCAGCCGATCGGACGCTTGCGGCGTGAGGCTTGTGTTGCGTTTCCGGATTTCGACGCATATTTCTTGCTGACTTGGGTAGCCTCGCAGTTTCCGTCAAAATGTAGGAACGGACAATTGTCTGGTTCAGCTTTGGTTGTGGTCGCCAAGCTCTGGTTCAGTCGCTGGGATCGTACGGGACACGTTTCGCGGGAGACCAGCTTCCGGCGCGTGCCCTCCAAGCGCGGTGCACCATTCTCGCAGTTGACGCTCGCAACCGCCGAGGCAGACGGGAAAAAGGCCGCAAGGTGCGTCCTCACCGGTGTCGTGTCCGCCTTGCTCCTTTCCGTTCTGACATTTTTGCCCTCCCTCGCCACCGAAATCGCCCCTCAAGATCGTCGCTCCGCTTACGCCGATATGAGCCGCGAGAGCAAGGCGATGCAGGACGACGATACCGCCAATCCCGGAATGCTGGCGGTGCTCGATGGCGAAGCGCTATGGAACCGCAAGGTCGGCGCCGCCAACCGCTCGTGCGCGGACTGCCACGGCGATGCAGCGCAGAGCATGAGGGGAATGGCAGCCCGCTATCCGGCTTTCGACGTCCCAAGCCGCAGGCCGATCGACCTCGCAGAGCGCATCAATCTCGAACGCACCGAGCGCCAGAAGGCACCGCCGCTGCGCTACGAGAGCGACGATTTGCTTGCGCTGTCAGCCTATGTGGCGCGCCAATCGCGAGGCCAACCGATAACGCCGCCACAGGATGAACGGCTCGCGCCCTTCGCGGCTGCCGGCAGGGATTTCTTCAACAAGCGGCAGGGGCAGCTCAACCTGTCCTGCGCACTCTGCCATGACGACAATTGGGGTAAGCGGCTCGCCGGCAACATCGTGCCGCAAGGGCATCCGACCGGCTACCCGCTCTACCGGCTCGAATGGCAAAGCGTGGGTTCATTGCAGCGCCGCCTGCGCAACTGCATCTCGGGCATGCGGGCGGAGGTTCCCGAGTATGGCGCACCCGAATACGTCAATCTCGAGCTTTACCTGATGCAACGGGCCCGCGGCATGCCGATGGAGTCGCCGGCGGTGCGGCCGTGACACGCCACACGGTCGGACTCTTCACTCACGCAGCGCCCTCAAATCCAGCGGTCCATCGTAAAGCATCTTCGCCCGCGCCAGCGCCGGCGCGATGCGCGCCTCCGGCCAGCCGCCGTGGCGGGCATTGAAGATGAACTTGTCCTCGATGTCCTCGCGCGTCAGCGGCTCGTGGGGTCGGTGAAATCGCCAAGCCCCACATTGCCGCGCGCGAAGGCGGCCGCGATGCAGTAAGGGGTCGAGAATTTTCCGCCATAGCCGTTGGAGGGACGCTGCTTGTCGGCGAGCGGCTCCCACAAGCGGTGCACCGTCCCCTCGGCCACCTCGCATATCAGTTCCATGATGGCGTCGGGATCAATGCCTCGCGCGGAGAGCCGGCGGGCGCAATCGATGTAGGGATGGGTCATCGTCCCACACGGGTAGGGTTTGAAAGCGAGTGCCTCGCTGACCCACCGCTCGCCGAAATCACCGACGAGCGCCTCGTAATTGCCCTTGGCGGTGTGGGCAAAGCCGTGGAAAAAACCGTGCGTGCCTTCGAACACAGTGCGCGGGCCAATGAAACCATGCTTTGCCATCAGGGCGGCGCGCAATCCCGATTGCGCCGCCCAACCTGCATGCATGCGTTTGGTCCAGGCGCCCTCGGCGAGATATTCGATGATGCCGGCCGCCATGCTGCCGGCGATGCCGAGCGCGTCGACAATGCCGCGACGATCGAGGCGGAGGGCCGCTGCCACCCCGGCCGCCGCCGCCATGGCGCCGAACACCGCCGTCGGATGAAACCCGGCCTTGTGAACGAGCTTCGGCGTCACCAGGCCAAGCCGGCACATGGTCTCGATGCCAACCGCAATGCCGGTCAGCGCCGCAGCGCCGTCCGGACGGTGGCGCTCGCACGCAGCCAGCACCGCCGGCACGATGACGGCGCCGGCATGCACCGGGCCGCCCTCGAACGTATCGTCGAAGTCCTCCCCATGGGCAGCCGTACCGTTGACCAGGGCAGCACCGGCCGCGCTCAACGTGCGGGCATGGCCGATCGCCGTGCACGGGCCGTCATCGTCGCAGGCTGCAAGCGTGCTTTCCACATAATCCAGGCGGCGCGCCGTGAGGCAGAGCCCCACCACGTCGACCGCAAGATCTTCGCATTTTGTCCGCATCGCGGACGCAATGCGCTCAGGCTCGACAGCGGCGATGCGTTCGGCAAGGCGCTCCGCGATGGCGACGGAAGGGAGGGACTCGTTCATCTTTGCCGCTTCAATTGTTTCGCAGCCGCATGGCGCCAAAACCGGGAATGCGATTGATAAGGACGACGACCGCAAATGTGAACATCAGCATGATGATGCCCAGCACAGCGATGGCGCCGAGATCGCCGCTCTCGTTGAGATCGAAGATCAGGACCGAGATCACCTTGGTATCGGAGGTGAACAGCATGACCGCTGCCGACAGCTCGCGGATGACGCCGATGAATATGAAGCACCAGGTCGCGATCACGCTGGTGCGCAACAGCGGCGCCGTGATGCGGCCGAGCGTGCCGAGGCGCGTGGCGCCGAGAATGCGGCTCGCCTCTTCAAGGTCCGGATTGACGACGCGGAAGGCGGATTGCAGCTGCTGATAGGCGGCGGGGAGCGCAATGGTGACGAAGGCGATGAGCAGGATCCACAAGGTGCCATACAGCACGAACGGCGGACGCGTGTAGGTGAGAAACAGCCCGACGCCGAGCACGATGCCGGGCACCGCCACCGGCGCCGTAGCGAGAAAGCCCAAAGCCTTGTGCCAGGCGATGACCTTGCGGGAGGTGATGTAGGCGATCACCACCGCCATCACCGTGCCGATGGTGGCGGCGCTGGTGCACAGGATCAGGGTGTTGCGGAACGCGACACCGGTTGACGACAGTTCGAAGAACACGAACCCGATATTGTGGAGGGTCAGGTTTTCGAACGAGACGAACTCCGACGGCACCCGCGAAAACGCCGCGTTGAGGAGCGCCCCGTAGGGCAGGAACACCGGATTGAGCAGCACGAGGAAAGTCGCCGCGAGCGCCGCCCATTTCCACCTGCCGAGCGCAACGCGACGCGGATCGCCCTGTCGGCCGCCCACGACCGAATAGCCGCGGCGGCCCAGGATGACGGCTTGCGCCCGCAACAGCGCGACGGTGAGCAGCAGCAGCGGCAGCGAGGCCGCGGCCGCAAGCTCCAGCTTCGGCGGATATTGGAACAGGCTCCAGATCTTGGTCGTCATGGTATGGAAGCCCGCTGGCAGCGCGAGAATTGCGGGCGAGCCGAACAGCGTCATGGCCTGGAGAAACGCAACAAGTGCGCCCGCCAGTAGCGCCGGCATCGCCAGCGGAACGGTGACCCGGCGCGCCGTCGTCCACGCGCCGGCGCCGAGAATCGAGGACGCATCCTCCAGGTCGCCCGGCATGCGATCGAGCGCGTTGGCGACGAGCACAAAGACGTAAGGAAACGTGTAACACGAGATGACGAAGATCAGGCCCGGCAGAGTGTAGATGTCGAACAGATGGTCGTCCGGCTCGGCGCCGGTTACGGCGCGAAAGAGCTTGTTGAGAAGGTGCGCGCCACCAGCCACCCCATGGGCGCCGCCACGGCGCAGCAGATCACCGCAGAACTCACCGCCAAAATGACGGTCGTGACCAGCGGATCGAGGAAGGTCGGATCGGTGGCGAGCGCAACGAAATTCGCGACGGTGAGGCCGCCGGTGCGGTCATGAACGCTGTAATAGACGAGCCAGGACAGCGGCAACAGGATCAGGAGGCACAGCGCCGCCGAAAATCCAAGCAGGATCGGCAGCGACACGTCGAACGCTCCCACCCTATCCTCCCCCGCATGCGGGAGAGGATAGGGTGGGGGCGGCGATGTGGAAACCGCGAGGGTCAAAATCAAACCCGGAAAATTTTGGTGTAGCGTGTCTTGATTTCTTCGCTGAGCCGCTCCACCGCGGCCGCGTCCTCCTTCATCAGCTTGATTTCGCCAAGCGGCCGCCGGCCAGGCCTCTCCTTGATCTGCCCGTGAAGCGAACGCATGGCGCCCCTATTGACCACGAGTTCCTGGCATTCGGCGCTGAAGCAGAAGCACTGGAACAGTCGCGCCGCATTAGGATTGGGCGCCGCCTTGAAGAGGCCGTTCGGCGACAGGCTCAATGGGGTTCCCTCGCTCGGATAGACGGCTTCGACCGGGCCGCCGGATTCCTTGACCTGAAACAGCACATATTCGTTGCCGTCCGCCATCACCGCGCGTTCGCCCAGCCCGAGTTTCTTCGGGGGATCGGCGGCAGACTGTACTTGCATCACGCGCTGCTTCGCGAGCTTTTCGAAGAAGTCCCAGCCGATATCGCGCGATATCTCATAGGTTGCGGTCATGATGGTGCCGCTGTAACCCGGATGGCCCTTGACGATCTTCCCGATCCATTTCGGATCGAGCAGATCCGCGAAGCTCTTCGGCGCATCCTCCGCTTTGACGAGCCGCGTGTTGTACCCGATCACGCTGAGGTTGGCGCGAAACGCGGCGAACATGCCGTCCGGGTCTTTTTGTTCGGCCGCATAGTGTCTTGCCACGTCCTCGGGGACGAAAGGCGCCAGCAGGCCGTCCCGTTTCCATACGATGAAATGCGCCGCGTCGGAGGAATTGACCACGTCCACCGCGTGAATGTTGCTCGCATACTCCTGGCTGATGCGCTGAAAGACCCGCTCAGCGCCGGTGCGTTCGACCCGCACCGCGACGCCGGGATACTTTGCCTCGAACGCCTTGGCGATCAGCTCGGCGACCGGCAGATCGATCGGCGTGTAGTACACAACTCTGCCTTCCTTCCGGGCCGCTTCGATCAGCGCCGGCGTGACCGTGGTCGGCTCGGGCGCGGCGGCCCGGATCGGAGACGCGAACGCGCTCACAGCAGCAATCCCGGATGCTCTGAGCAGCGTGCGCCTTGAGATGTTTCCGTCCGGCATCGCGATTCTCTCCCTTGCAGATGTGCCGCCTTGCGGGCGGCCTTTTTTAAGATTCAAGCACCCGGCATCGTTGCGCCGGCAATCTCAGCCACACCTTGCTCCCGGGCACGATGTTTTCCTCCGGCGAAGTCACAACCCGCAGCTGGGTGCCGTCGCCGATCTCGATCATATAATCGCGGCTGTGACCGAGAAATACGTTGCGGGCCACGACCGCCGGGAGGACATTATGCCGATCGCCGGCCGGCTCTGCACGATCGATGTGGATTTCATGCTGGCGGATCGAAATGGCCGCGTCACGGCCGGCTGCGAGCCCGGCGCCCGTGCACGACACCGCAATGCCGGCGACCGTGATGTGATCGGCATCGAGCGCCTTGCCTTTCAGGATATTGCTTGAGCCGATGAAGCGGGCGACGAATTCGGAGCGCGGTCGCGCGTAGATGTCCTGCGGCGGGCCAACCTGCTCGATCTTGCCGGCATTCATAACGGCGATGAGATCGGCGGTCGTCATCGCCTCGGACTGGTCGTGCGTCACGTAGACCGTCGTGTAGCGGTATTCGTCGTGCAGCCGCCTCACTTCGAATCGCATCTCCTCGCGCAGATTGGCGTCGAGGTTGGACAGCGGCTCGTCGAGCAGCAGGGTCTCGGGCTCGACGATGAGCGCGCGGGCAAGTGCAACGCGCTGCTGTTGGCCGCCCGACAGCTCGCCCGGGTAGCGCGCAGCGAGATCAGCGAGCTTGGTGGTGGCGAGAATTGCCGAAACTTTCTTGGCCACTTCCTCGCGCGGCAATTTACGCAGCGTAAGCCCATAGGCCACATTGTCGGCGACTGTCATGTGCGGCCACAGCGCGTAGCTCTGAAAGATCATCGACATTTTACGCGCTTCAGGCGGAAGCGTGCGCCGAGCCGACGACAGAACCCGATCGCCCACCACGATTTCTCCGGCCGTCGGTTCAACGAAACCCGCGATCAGGCGCAGCGTCGTGGTCTTGCCGCAGCCGGAGGGCCCGAGCAGGCAAACCAACAATCCGTGCTCAACGCGCAGCGACACGTCGTCGACCACCGGCGATTTGTCATATCGCTTGGTCAGATTCCGCAGCTCGACTGACGCCACGCATTGTCTCCTTGCTCCCTCCCCCGCAGGTTCCTCCGCCGGGAGCGCGGGCGTCTCGCCCGCTCTTTGTCAGGCGGGCGGGACGCCCGCGCTCCCAGGAAACGCGTCACCTGCCTGTGAACACGGGCGTGCGCTTCTCCATGAATGCGCGGCGGCCTTCCGTATAGTCATCGCTCTCGAAGCATTTCTTGACCATGGCGGCGCATTTGGCGAGGTCGCGCTTCGACTCGTCCTTGACGACCTCACCGATGATAAATTTCGTGGTAGCGATCGTCATCGGGGCGTTTTCGCCGATCGTGTCAGCGTATTGCTTCACATAGGCTTCGAGTTCGGCCGCCTTTACGACGCGGTTGACGAGTCCCATGGCGCGCGCCTCTTCGGCATCGAACTGGCGCGCCGTGTAGAAGATTTCCTTGGCGAAGGAGGGGCCCACCACGTCGACGAGCTTTTTCAGCCCATGGAACGCATAGCCGAGGCCGAGCTTCGCAGCCGGCACCGCGAAACGCGAATCATCCGAGCAGATGCGCAGGTCGCAACACAGCGCGAGCCCGAC
>WNFC01002975.1_pt1 | contig 18939 bp, 17 predicted proteins | sample 5400541 | NCBI WGS metagenome assembly WNFC01 (sample SAMN13153342, study PRJNA577476) | soil metagenome | isolation source: 120 cm saprolite under Douglas fir tree site 2 hole 2 replicate 1 | place: USA:California | collected 2015-04-18 | reverse complement strand
CCGCTGCCCGTGTTCGTCGGGACCCAGCCCACGGCACTCACAGAGCGCTCGTTCGGGTTGAGCGTAGGGTCCTGGACCGGCCCCTTGACGGTCACGAATACCACGCCGATCTGCGTCCCGTTGACCGAGATCGGAATCGAAGCGCTGCCGTCGTAGGGGGCGGGCACCGTCGCCAGCGATGTGGGCAGGCCGTTCGGGTCGGCGGGGTTGTCGAGGGCCCAGATCGCCCGCTCCAGGCCAGACTCGGCCACCGCCCGCGCCTGAGCCACCATCTTCTGGTTGGTGGCGATGAGGGGCTCAGAGGTCGCCAGCAAGGCGAACGCGATCACGAGCGTCGAGAGAATGAGAAGCGCCAGCAGGGCCATCGGGAGGGCGATCCCTCGCTCGTCCCGTAGCAGGCGGAAGGCCGGGTGATGTATGCGCACACGCATCTCCTTGTCGCTACGGAATATTTCGCAGGCGCACCAGAGTCTCCATGGTGGCGCTCTGATTGCCGGGCGAGCCTGAGCCCACCTGGTCCTCGGTCCCCGTGACCAGCTGGAGCAGGATCAGCTTCACCTGCGCGGGCGTCGTCGCGCACGCCGGGAGGGCAATATTCTGAGCGGTAGTTTGTGATGGGTCCCAGGCGGAACAGTAGGTCATGGCCAACGAGTTCACTCCGCCGATCAGCGGCGTGGGCGTGGCCGTGCCCGCCACCGTGACGGTGCGGTTCAGGATGGCACCCGAGATCTGGTACTGGATGGTGTTGCCATTCTCGTCCAGGAAGGTCAGCTGCGTGGCGCTCGGGACCGGGACCGCCGTGATGGACGTCGCCGATCGGAGCTCCCGGACCATCAGCTCCAGGGCCGCCCGGTTGTTCTGTTGCACCTCGACACGATGCGAACCGAAGATGTAGGCTTGCTGCCCCTGTTGCTGAACCAGCACGACGGCGGCCAGGATCATGCCGAGCACGGCCGCCACCACCAGCAGCTCGGTCAGCGTGAATCCCCGTTGATCCCTGAGCGTGGTCTGCATCTGGCTCATCGCTGGGCGATCTGCATAGTGACGCTGACCGACCGCGTCCCGGAGATCGCATTCGTTCCCGTGGCGCTGAGCGGCGTGTAGCTCACGGTTACGGTGACCTGCCGGATCCCGGTGCCGCTCATGTTTCCGGCCGCATCGCAGGTCGCAGCCGCAACCACCGAGTCAATGATGCGCACCTGGCGCGAGTACCCGCTGTAAGGCGCCGCGATTGAGCTCTCGTCGGCAAAGGTCACGGCAGCGCTCGGGTCCTTCGGGGCTGCCGTGGATGGGGCCGAGAGGCCAACCCTGTCGTTGGTGGCGTCCACTATGGCGGGGCCGGCAATGACCACGCCGGAGGCGTCTACCTGGCACGTGGCCGTCCACCGCGCGTTCCGGACCTGCTCGAGCCGCTGATTCGCGAGGAAGGTGGCCGTCGAGGTCTGCCGGCCCTCCTGCGTCGCGTAGGTCGAGAGCGGAATGGCCGAGAGCAGCGCCAGGAGGCCGATCGTGATGATCGGCAGCGCGACCAGCACCTCGGCCAGCGTCATGCCGCGTTCGTCGGAGACGACTCGTCGCATCGGGCTTGCTCCTGTCACGGGGCGACCGTGACCCGGCCGGAGGCCGCCACGGATACCGTGAGAGTGGCGCCGGTCTGGGTATTGGTGAGCGTGAAGCCGCCCGCCTGGGTGGCGGCCGATCCGACGTAGTCGAAGATCGGGCTGGCGACGAGGACCGCCGCGGTGATGCTCGGCGGAAGATTGATGTTGCCAGCAGCGTCAGTGCCGGGACCCACCCAGGCGGTGCCCGCACAGTTGATGCGCGTATACATCATCTGAGTGGGGCTCGACATCTTGACGCACAGCTTGCCGTTCTCCTTGATCGCCAGCTCCCGCGCCTGGTTTACGAGCGTCGCGAACTGCTGGGCGCCTGACTTCAGCGTGGCGGCCTGGTAGTAGCGCAGGAACGAGGGGACCGCCATGACGGAAAGGATGCCGATCACCGCGATCAATATGACCAGCTCGGCGAGCGTGAAGCCTCGCTCCGCCTGCTGGGGCGGGAAGGGCCAAGTCCGGTCCGCTTGCATGGTCTTCATGGAGTTCCACGGCTCGGTGGCTGCAAGGGAAGTGCCGCGGGAGCCCGGGGAGAGAACCGCCATATCCACCGGGTGTTAGGGTGCACATGTCATCGCGACGGCGACCTCCCCCGCCGCCACGACGACAAGCGGCGTCACTTGGCCGACAGACCTTGTTGGCTCAGCGGGTCAGGACCATCACGCCGAGGACGATCATCACCGCGCCCGCGACCAGCCGCCAGTGGAGCCGGGCCCCCTCGCGGGGCATGAGGTAGGTGATGAGCAGGACGAAGAGCGGCGCGGTGCCCGCCAGCGGGATCACCACGCTGACGTCGCCGAATCCCAGCGCGAGCAGGAGCAGGAACACGCCGCTGTTCTCCGCGATGCCGCCCGCGACGAACCAGCCGAGGCTCTTCCGGTCGCACCGGAGCGAGGCGAGATGGCCGGAGGCGGCCACGAAGGTGGTGGACGCGACCAGCGCTGCGGTGACGTTGATCGCCGCGTCGAAGAGCGGCCCCGCGGTGCTGAGCCCGAGCTTGCGGACGATCGCCACCGTGCCGAAGCACGAGGCCGCGATGAAGGGGTAGGCGAGGTGGCGGACCCGGAAGCCCACGTAGCGGCCGCTGAGCGAAAGCAGGATCGTGCCGGCCACGATGACCAGGGTGCCGCTCAGGATCGGCAGCGTGACGTGCTCGCCCAGCAGCGGGATGGCGAGGCCGGTGGCCACGAGGGGAGCCAGGTTGTTGACCGCGGCCGCCACCGGCGCACCGACCTTCTGGATGGCGAGCACCCGGAAGAGGCGGCCGCCCGCGGTGCCGACCACGCCGGAGAACACGAAGTAGGGCACCGCGCGCCAGGTGTAGTCGTGCCACGGCACGAGCAGGAGCGTCGCCGACCACGCGGCGACCGCGCCCACCACCACGTTGATCCAGGCCCCCGCGTAGAAGTTGGAGCGCTGCAACCCGCGCTGGATGAGGAGGGTGGCGCACGCGGCGCAGAGCGCGCTCCCGAGCGCCATCACCTGCGGAAGCGGAGTCAATGCAGCTCAGCCCACCTCGGCGCGGATGCGATCGTGCAGCCGATGGAGCTCCGCCGTCATCGCCTCGACGGAGCGCGCGCCGGCCTGGAAGATCGCGGTGGCGTTCAGAGCGACCCAGCCGAAGCCCATCGCCTTGAGGGCGGCCACGCGGGCCACCACCTGGTCGTGGTCTCCGTAGAAGGTCTTGCCCGCCGCGTCGCGGGGCGGAGGAGCCACCATGCTCTGGAGCCCGATGGTCCCCGGATCGCGTCCGGCCGCCTCCGCGTGGCGATGGATGGCCTCGATGGCCTGGCGCGCGCCGGCCGCGTCGGTGACGCGGCTCGCGAGCCAGCCGTCGCCCAGCTGCCCGACGCGGCGGAACGCGGCCTCCGAGAGGCCGCCGATCCAGATCGGCAGGCGGCCGCCCTGCGGCGGCTTCGGCTCCATCGCCATCGACACCGTCGGGTAGTGCGCGCTCGCCAGGTTGACCTCGGCGTCGGTCCAGTACGCGCGCAGGAGCCGGATCACCTCGTCCATCCGCGCCCCGCGGTCGTGGAAGCTCTCGCCGAGCGCCTCGTACTCCGACTCCTGCCAGCCCACCCCGACCCCGAGCCGCACCCGCCCGCCCGAGAGCGTGTCGAGCGTGCTCACCTGCTTGGCCACCAGGGCGGGCTGGCGCTGCGGCAGGACCAGCACCTCGGTGCCGAGCGTCACCCGCGTGGTGACCGCGGCCAGGTAGGCGAGCGCCATCAGGGCCTCGAGGATCGGCATCCGGGGATTGTAGGGGCCGCGCTCCCGCCCCTCGATCGGCACGCCCATCACCACGTGGTCGAAGATGTCGATGTGGTCGTAGCCGATGCGCTCGATGGCGCGGGCGAGCGCGGCGACCGCGGTCGGGCCCTCCCGGTAGGCCACGCTGGGGAATTCGACCGACAGCTTCATGCGGACGCGCTCATGACGGCCTCCTTTGGCCAGGCGCGGCTACGATATCACGGAGCACCCGGGCCTCCCCGGCGGTGCTACGATGCGGAGCATGGTCGGGCGAGGGCTCTTGACGGTGCTTCGGTCGCGAGCAGCGGCCGATCCCGTCGAGCCGGTGGCCGCACGACCGACGCAGCGGCTGCAGTCCCTCGACGTCTTCCGCGGGCTCACAATCGCGGCCATGCTCCTGGTCAACAACCCCGGCACCTGGAGCCACGTCTACCCGCCGCTCGAGCACGCGGAGTGGAACGGGTGGACGCCGACCGACCTGGTGTTCCCCTTCTTCCTCTTCATCGTCGGCATCGCCACCGCGCTCTCACTGGGCGGGCTGAGGGAGGCGGGCACGGGACGGGCCCAGGTTTTTCGCAAGGCACTCGTGCGCGCCGCGATCATCTTCGGGCTGGGCCTGCTGCTCCAGGGGTTTCCCCACTACGACCTCCCCCACCTCCGCATCCCCGGCGTGTTGCAGCGCATCGCGATCGCCTACCTGCTCACCGCGATCGTCGTCCTGCTCACCGGGATGCGGGGTCAGGTCCTCACCCTGCTCGGGCTGCTGCTCGGATACTGGACCCTCATGACGCTGGTGCCGGTCCCCGGAGTCGGCCGCGGCGTGCTCGAGCCCGCCAAGAACCTCTCCAACTGGCTCGATTTCCGCCTGCTCGGGGTCAACCACGTCTGGCAGGAGACCCGGACCTGGGACCCGGAGGGGCTGCTGAGCACGCTGGGCGCGGTCGCCTCCGTGCTGTGCGGAGTGCTGGCCGGCCACTGGATCCGCTCCCGGCGCGGGACGGACGCGAAGGCCTTGGGGCTGTTCTACGCGGGCAGCACGACCCTGCTGCTCGGGTGGGTCTGGAGCCACATCTTCCCGATCAACAAGAGCCTGTGGACCAGCTCCTACGTGCTCCTCTCGGCGGGGCTGGCCTGCCTGGTGCTCTCCGCGATCTTCTGGCTGGTCGACATCGAGGGCTACCGCGGCTGGACCGTGCCGTTCCTGGTCTTCGGGACCAACGCGATCACCGCCTACTGGCTGTCGACCCTGTGCGGGATCGTGCTCGACTGGATCACGATCGCGGGCCCGGAGGGGGAGCCGGTGGTGCTGAAGACCTACCTCTACGAAGCCTACTACGCCTCGTGGCTCGCGCCCGCGAACGCGTCGCTCGCCTACGCCGTGTCCTACGTGGTGGTCTGGCTGGGGCTGCTGAGCTTCCTCTACCGGCGGCGCATCTTCATCCGGATCTGATCTAGCGCGCGTCCCGGGACATCCGGTTGTAGTCGCGGTAGCTGATCAGGCGGATCCCTTCCTCGGCGATCGTCTTCTTGACCTGCTCGGCGGTCAGGGTCTGCAGCTCCACCTCCCGCTCGCGGTCGTAGATCGCGTCGGGGCGGCTCTCGGGGTAGCCGGGGTGACAGGAGATCTCGGTGACGCCGGGCTTCACCGCCCGGAGCATCGCCACCAGGACCTCCACGCTGATCTTGCTCAGGTCGGCCTTGCCGAACTCGGGCTGGCCGTAGAAGCGGCCAACGAACACCACGTCCGAGAAGCCGCGCACCGGCACGTTGTAGCGGCGGCCCGCGACGAGGAAGAGGCGCGCGACATTGAACAGACGATGCATGTGGTGGTGCGAGTCGATGTGGTCCGGCGGGCTCCCCACCATGCGGATGAACGCGGCGACCTGCCGGTCGATCTGCTGCTGGACCGCGGAGAGATCCTGCATGTCGGTGAACAGCTTTCCCCGCTCGTCGAAGGAGACGTGGATGCCGAGGCCGAGCTTCGGGCGCTGCCGCGCCTGCTGGATCGCGGCCTCCGCGTCCGGGCCGTCCACCAGGAGGCTCGTGCTGGTCACGATGCCCGCGTCGTGGGCCTCGAAGAGGCCGCGGTCGATCTCGGCGGCCAGGCCGAGGTCGTCCGCGTTGACGATGAGGAATCGGTCGGGGGCCGCCGCGGCCGCCGACCGGCGCGAGGCAAGGAGGGCGCCGGCGGCTCCGAGGCCGGAAACGAGGAAGCCGCGTCTCGACAGGGTCGAGTCCATGACTCTTTCAAGATAGCCCGACCGGGTAAAAAATGCCCTGGATAGTGCCGGTTGCCAGTCGTGCGATGATCGTCCATATGAGGCTCGTCGCGGTCACCCTGGCCCTCGTCCTGACCCTCGGGTCGACGAGCGTCCGGGCCCAGGCCCCGCGGGTTTACGAGCCCGAGCAGTCCCGCCCCTGGGCGGTCTACTTCTCGCCCGGCGGCGGCGCGGCCCAGGCGGTGGTGGAGGCGATCGGGCGGGCCGGGCACACCGTGCTCGTGCAGGCCTCCTCGCTCAGCTCGCCCCAGATCACCAAGTCGCTCGCGGATGCCCAGCATCGGGGCGTCAAGGTCGAGGTCATCCTGGACCGCAAGCACGCCAAGGGGCGGCCGTCATCGGCCGACTCGCTCACCCGGGACGGGGTCGTGGTGCTGATCGACCGGGCGCATCCCGCCAACAGCAACGTGATGGTGATCGACACGGAGGTCGTGCTGACCGGGAGCTTCGGCTTCACGGTCGCGGCGGACCGGGAGAGCGCGGAGAATCTGTTGATCATCCACGCCCCCACGCTGGCCGCGCGCTACGGCGAGAACTGGCAGGCCCACGCGGCCCACTCCGTCCGCTACACGACTTCCGCTTCCCCCTAGCTGCCGACCAGCCACCCGGTGGTGGGAAAGGGTCCAGATGGGCCCTTTCCCACCGCCGGGCTAGGCTTCGACCCAGGGGGTCCAGAGCTGGAACCACTCCTCCGGCGGGTTGACGAAGCCCTTCACCTTCGGGTTCAGCACCACCAGGTTCAGGTCGTTGCAGATGGGGAAGAACGAGGCGTCCTCCTCCATGATGATCCGGTCGATCTGCTTGTAGACCGCCGCGCGCTTCTTCTCGTCCAGCTCGGCGCGGGCGGTGTCGAGGAGGCCGTCGACCTTCGGGTTCGCGTACCAGCCCACGTTGACGCCCTTGTCGGGCTGGCGCGTGGAGCGGGCCACGATGTCGATCCAGAAGTTGCTGGTCATGCCCCACGAGAGCTGGTAGGCCCCGTGGCCCGGCCGTAGCCCCTGGAACATCTTCGAGAGATAGGTGATCCAGTCGAAGGTCTCGAGCTTGACCCGGATGCCCACCTTGGCCAGGTCGCGCTGGATCCACTCCGCCATCGCCACCGGGATCATCTGCCCCGAGCCCGACGTCGACGTCCAGAACGTGGTCTCGAAGCCCGAACCGAGGCCCGCATCCTTCAGGAGCGCCTTGGCCTTCTCCGGATCGTAGGAGTAGGGCTTGTACTTGGGGTCGTAGGCGACGGTGGCGGGCGAGATCATGCTCCACGCCGGCTTCGCGGTGCCGCGCAGCAGCTCCTTGCACATCCGGTCCTTGTCGACCGACATCTGGAGCGCCTTGCGCACCCGCACGTCCTTGAACTTCTCGTCCTTCATGTTCAGGTGCCAGTACCAGATGTGGGGCGCGTTCGACTGGAGCACCTGGAACTTCTCCTTGCGGAGCGCCTCCACCTCGTCGGGCGGGGGCGCGAGGATGAAATCCACCTCGCCGGTGCGGAGCGCGGCCACCCGGGCCGCCGGATCGTCGAGGCGCCGGAAGACCAGCTTGTCCACGTTGGCCGCGGTGCCCCAGTAGTCCTTGAAGCGCTCGAGCACGATCCGGTCGCCGGGCACGTTCTCCACGAACTTGAAGGGCCCGGTGCCGACCGGGGCGTCCGCGAACTTCTCGTTGCCGGTCTTCTTGACCTGGGTCGGGCTCACCATCATCGGCTCGCCCCAGCTCTGCAGCGTCATGCGCTCCCACTCCGAGTACGGCTTGCTGAACGTGAGCTTCAGCGTGTACTCGTCGACCGCCTCCGCCCCCGTGATGTACTCGACCACGTAGGAGGTGTAGCTGTTGGCCCGGGCGTAGAAGTGCGGGGCGTCCTTCTTGTACATGCGCTCCCACGAGAAGACCGCGGCCTGGGCGTTGAACGGAGTGCCGTCGTGGAACTTGACCCCCTTCCGCAGCTTGAAGGTGCGCGAGAGGCCGTCCTTCGCGGTGGTGTAAGACTCGGCGAGCTTCGGGACCACCTTCGGGATCGTGACCTCCGCGTTGGTCAGGTCCTCGGCGAGCAGGCCTTCGAACATCTGGAACGTCACCCGATAGGTGAGCCAGCAGCCGGTGGCCTGCGGGTCCAGGATGTCGGACGGGCCCTCCATGCCGTAGACGAGCGTGCCGCCTTTCTTGGGAGTCTGCGCCCGCCCGCGCTTGGGCAGGGCCAGCGTGCCCGCCGCTCCGGCCGCGCCGGCGGCGGCGGTGCGGAGGAAGTCCCGCCGGCTCACGCCGTCGGGCAGCATGCGCATCATCAGGCTGATCTTCTCTGCGTCCATGATCCCTCTCCTTGGGCTCGACCCGGGGGTCTACCGGCGCGCGCGAGGGTCGAGGGCCTCGCGCAGACCGTCTCCGACGAAGTTGAACGCGAGCGCGGCGACGACGATGACGATGCCGGGGATGGTGGCCACGTGGGCGGCGCGGTAGAGCACGAGCCGGCCGTTGCCTACCATCACGCCCCAGTCCGGGGTAGGGGGCTGCACGCCCAGGCCCAGGAAGCTCAACCCGGCCGAGGCCACGATCATCATGCCCACCAGGGTGCTGGTGTAGACCAGGAGCGGCGGCAGCACGTTCGGCAGCAGGTGGCGCCCGATGAGGCGTCCCCCGCTGGCGCCCAGCGCGCGGGCGGCCTCGACGAATTCGAGCGGCTTGACCGAGAGGGTCGCGGTGCGCACCACGCGGGTACTGTACGGCACCAGGACCACCGTGAGGGCGAACATCTGGTTTTCCATGCCGGGGCCGATGACGCCCACGATCGCGATGGCGAGCAGCACGAGCGGGAACGCGAAGAAGACGTCGAGCGCGCGCATGATGACGTGATCGACCGCGCCCCCCAGGTAGCCGGCCAGCAGCCCGAGCCCGAGCGCGACGAGGCCCGCGGTCACGGTGGGCAGGATGCCCACCAGCAGCGAGGCGCGCCCGCCCCAGATGAGGCGGCTCAGGATGTCGCGCCCCTGCTCGTCGGTCCCGAGGGGATGGCCCGGGGTGCCGATGGGCGAGAGCCGCTCGACGGCGGCCGAGGTGAGCGGATCCCATGGGCTGATGAGCGGCGCGGCCAGGGCGGCCCCGCCGATGATCGCGATGATCAGGAGCCCCACCATCGCCTGGCGGTCGCGCGCGAACGCCCGCGCGGACTGCGCGAGGGCGCCGCGGGGGCGGCGGGCGCGCGACGCGGCCGCGGTCACGGTGAGCGCGGTCGAGGTGGTGGCCACGATCAGGCCGGCCGCGAGCGCGGGTCGAGGTAGAGGTTCAGCAGGTCCACCACCAGGTTCACCATGACGAACGACAGCGCGATGAACAGCGCGGCGCCCTGGACCGCCTGCACGTCGCGCGCGAGCACCGAGGAGACGAGCTGGCGTCCGAGCCCCGGCCAGCCGAAGACCTCCTCGGTGAAGACCGCCCCGCCCAGCAGGTAGCCGAGCTGCAGGCCCGAGATGGTCAGGATGGGCGGCCAGGCCACCCGCAGCGCGTGCAGGCCCAGCACCGCGCGCTCGGAGAGCCCCTTGGAGCGGGCGACCTTGATGTAGTCCTGGCCGAGGATCTCGAGCACCGAGGCCCGCGTCATGCGCGCGATGATGGCGGCGGGCGCCGCCGCGGTGGCGATCGCGGGCATGATCAGGTGGGCGAGCAGGTCCTGGAAGCCGCCCGGGCCGCGCGAGGAGTACATGCCCAGGCTCGGCAGCCAGCGCAGGTTGATCGCGAAGAACACGATCAGTACCAGGCCCAGCCAGAAGGGCGGCATGTTCCCGATCACCAGCGAGGCGCCCATCGCGGCGCGGTCGACCACCGTCTGCTGCCGCGAGGCCGCGAGGACTCCGACCGCGACGCCCCCCAGGACCGCGAGGGCGAAGCTGGCGCCGGCCAGGATCAAGGTGTTGCCGAACTTGGGGAGCAGCAGCTCCACCACCGGCTTGTGCACGATGGGGGAGAGCCCGAGGTCGCCGTGCAGCGCCCGCCAGAGCCACTTCACGTACTGCACGTGGATGGCCTGGTCGAGCCCGAGCGCGTGCCGGAGCTGGGCGAGCGACTGATCGGTGGCCATCGGGCCCAGCAGGGCGCGCGCCACGTCGCCCGGGATCAGCTTCATGGTGAGGAAGATCACCACCGTGATCCCGAAGAGCACCGGGACCAGGCCCAGCAGGCGCTGGAGCACGTAGACGATCATGCCGGCCGGCCGTCGAGGTGCGCGCGCACCCGCTCGCAGTAGGCGGCGGCCTGCTCGGCGAAGCGCGTCTCGAAGAACTCGTCGACCGCCCGGCTCAGGATCGCGTCCGCGTCGGTGCGGATCGGCAGCGGGCTCCGGCTGCGCAGGGTGTTCACCGCCAGCGTCTTGAGCTCCGGGGCGATCTCGTAGTCGAGGGTCAGGCGCACGCGAACCGCCGCGTCGCCCGGCTCGAGCTGCCAGCGCCCCGCGACGGTGACCAGCTCGCCGCGCAGGGTGAAGCGGCGCTCGCGCCGGCCGTTTCGTCCCGCCCGCCCCACCGACAGCGTGGCGGTCTGCTCCAGTCGGTCCACGATGGGCAGGTCGAGCGCGTGGGCCAGTGGGCCGCCGCCCTTGCCGGTCGCGGGAGCGATGCCGGGGAAGTAGAAGTACGTATTTCGGCGGCCGAGCGCGGTCCAGATCTCGTCCGGCGAGGACGACAGGGCCGTCTCAGCGCTCACGGTGACCATCGTTCTCCAGAAAGTCCACTGGCCCGATCGGTGTCGGCGGCTGCTCGCGACGAGAGCACGCCACACCGCGGGCCCGGCCCACTATAGTCCATGGCATCATGCAGTCGCAACGCCCTATCCCGATCGGAGGACGAAGCCATGCTGAGGCGACCCGACGTCGACGAGGTGATGGAGTACGGCCGCGCCCTGGGATTCGACCTGACCCCGATGGAGGCGCGCATGATCCAGGCGCGCATGATGGACACCATCGCCGCGCTCGAGACCTTCGACGAGATGCGGGTGGAGGAGCGGCGCCCGCCGCTGCGCTTCACCGACCGCGATCCGGGGCGCCGCCCCTCCGCCGCCGAGGACCCGCTGGGCGCCTTCATCACGCGCTGCCGGGTGCCGGGCGCGGCGAGCGGCCCGCTCCACGGCAAGACCGTCGCGCTCAAGGACCACATCGCCCTCGCCGGGGTGCCGATGACGTTCAGCTCGCACATGATGGACGGCTACGTGCCGGACTTCGACGCCACCGTGGTCACGCGCCTCCTCGACGCGGGCGCCACCATCGTGGGCAAGCTCAAGATGGAGGAGTTCTCGTGGGGCGGCCCCGGTCTCTCCGGGGTGGGGGACTACGGCCGCCCGCTCAACCCGCACCGCCACGAGCACGTCACCGGCGGCTCGTCGTCCGGCTCGGGCGCCGCGGTCGCGGGCGGCGCGGTCGACATCGCGCTGGGCGGCGACCAGGGCGGCTCGATCCGCCTGCCCGCCGCGTGGTGCGGCATCGTCGGGCTCATGCCGACCCACGGCCTCGTCCCGCACTCCGGCGTGTTCGGGCTCGAGCCCACGATCGATTACGTGGGGCCGATGGCCCGCACCGTGGAGGACATCGCGGTGTCGCTCCAGGTCATGGCCGGGCGCGACGGCCTCGACCCGCGCCAGGCCGACGTGCCCGCGACCCTGCCGCCCTATCCCGCCGCGCTCGCGCGCGGGGTGAAGGGGCTGCGCATCGGCCTGCTCGACGAGGGCTTCGGGGTGCCGGGCGGTGACCGCGCGGTCGACGAGGCGGTCATGGAGGCGGTGCGCACCCTCGAGCGCGCGGGGGCCCGGGTGGAGCGGGTGTCGGTGCCGCTCCACACCCAGGCGCTGCCCGCGCTGCTGCCGATCTACCTCGAGGGCGGCAAGCGGATGTACGACACCCACTTCGGCGGCACCGGCGCCAAGACCTACTACCCGTCCTCGCTCATCTCGATCTTCGGGCGGCTCAAGCAGAGCCACGCACGGGAGTTCTCGCCGAACCTCAAGCTGAACCTCCTGCAGGGCTACTACCTCCAGCGCAACTACGGCGGGCGCCTCTACGCCAAGGCCCAGAACGTGCGGCCCACCTTCGTGGCCCAGTACGACCGCGTCTTCGCGGGAGTGGACGTGCTCGCGATGCCGACCATCCCGATGACCGCACCGCGCTGGCAGGAGCCGCGCGACCACGAGGACGCGATGGAGCTGACCATGCTGGGCGGCAAGCGCAGCCTCGACCTGGGTCCGGTGATCGCCAACACGTGCCCGTTCAACTACACCGGCCACCCCGCGATCAGCGTGCCGTGCGCGAAGATCGGCGGGCTCCCGGTGGGGCTGATGCTGGTCGCGCCCTATTTCCGGGAGGACACGCTGATCCAGGCCGCGGCGGCGTACCAGCAGTCGGTGGACTGGGCGGCCCTGATCGCCACGCCCGGCGCCTGAGCGTCGCGTCCCGGACGTCTCACGCGCGCCGTGCCCGAGCGGGGGACTCGGGAGCGGCCAGCCACGCGCCGGCGTGGCAGACCGCGACGTAGGACCGCCAGGGCCTCCAGCGCCGGTGATCCCGCTCGCGCGGGGCCCCGCGTCGGGGCGACGGGGAAGGAGACTCGAGGCCGAAGGGCGCGGCGTCCGGCTCCGTCAGGCTGCGCATCGCGATCCAGTGCGCGGTGGCAGTGTCGAAGCCGGCCTGCTCGGTGAGCTGGAGGACGAGACGCTCGAAGGGCGCGGTCTGGAACTGGATCGCGCCCGCGGCGGTCGCCTCCGCGAGCCGCCGCAGGTTCCGCGCCCCCGTCCTCGACAGCCCCAGATCGGCTCGCGAGAATCGCGCGAGCGCCGCGGGCTCCGGAAAGAGCAGGTGAGGACCGCGCGGAGGCCGGGGCTCCAGCGGTCGACCGTGGACCCTCGCGAGCCGCTCCATGACGCCGGCCACCGCCACCGGCCCGACGTCCCGGCGCATCATCCGGTGGACCGCGATCTCGAACCCGTCCCAGGCGCCGGGCAGGCGCACCCCGCGCAGCCGGCTCAGCAGCGGCGCGAGCGCGCCGTCCGACGCCAGCTGCCGGGCGATGCCCTCCGGATCGGCGGTAAGGTCGAACATCCGCGACACCCGCTCGATCACCGCGCGTAGCGGCCGACAGTCCGGCAGCCACACGCCGAGCTCGATCTGACCCAGGCCCGGCACCGGGCGGACCGAGATCCAGCCGGCCCGGCCGTCGACGACGATGGTCCGGCGATAGCCCTGGAGGCTCACCTCCTCGACGCCGACGGTGCGCTCGGCGTCGAAGAAGCGCGTGAGGTTGCGCCAGCCCAATGGTGGCCGGAACGCCAGCCGGAGGGCGATCGCTCCGCCGTCGATCCCGCCTTGGGGAGCGAGCCGCCGGATGGCGGAGGGCGGGCGTCGGTAGGTCTCCCGGAAGACGGCATTGAAGCGCCGGATGCTCTGGAAGCCGGCCGCGAAGGCGACGTCGGCGACGGTCAGCCGCGTGTCGCTCAGGAGCATCTTGGCGAGCTGGACCCGGCGGGTGCGGGCGGCGGCGCTCGGAGAGGCGCCCACGTGCTCGAGAAAGAGCCGCGTCAGGTGACGCGGCCCGATGCCGAGGATGGCGGCGAGATCCGCGACGCTCCCTTCGTCGAGGGCGCCCTGCTCGATGAGGCGAAGCGCCCGTGACACCGTGGCCGCGGTGCCCCGCCACGCCGGGCTGCCCGGAGCGGCCTCGGGCCGGCACCTGAGGCAGGGCCGGAATCCCGAGCCCTCCGCCGCCGCGGCGGTGGGGAAGAAGACGACGTTCCGGGACCGCGCCGGCAGGACGGGACAGATCGGCCGGCAGTAGATCCGGGTGGTCAGGACGCCACTGAAGAAGCGCCCGTCGAACCGGACGTCGCGCGCGATGCGGGCGCGATCACAGGCGGCGCGGTCGAGCATCAGCACCCCCTCAGTGTGCCTCGATCGCGGCGGCGTGGCCACGGGGTCGCGACGACCAGGTCCGAAAGCGACCAGCCCGCGGGCACCCGCTGCCACCATACTGCCCGCATTGTCGCCGACCCGATCGGGCGGCGGTCGAGGGGGCACTCGCCATGTTCGTGGGGTGGAAGATCGTCATCGTCGCGTTCCTGATCGCGACCTTCGCGTTCGGCATCGGCTTCTACGGCCTCGGCGTGTACCTGGTGGTCCTGCGTGACCGATCGGGGTGGCCGGTCTCGCGCATCTCGATGGCGATCACCGGGTACTACGTGCTCAGCGCCACCATGATCACGGTCGTCGGGGACGCGTTCGACCGCTTCGGGCCGCGGAAGGTCCTGATGGTCGCGATCGGCTCCCTCGCCGCCGGGGTCCTCGTGGTCGCCTCGGCCACGCGGCCATGGCAGCTCGGCCTGGGTCTGGCCGTGATGGCGGTGGGGTGGGCCGGCATGAGTGGGGCCGCGATCAATGCCATCGTCGCGCCGTGGTTCGAGAGGAAGCGCGGTCTCGCGGTCAGCATGGCGATGAACGGCGCGACCTGTGGCGGCGTGCTCCTCGTGCCGCTCTGGACCGTGCTCATCGCCGCCGTCGGTTTTCCCGCGGCCGCCTTGGTGATCGCGGGCGTCATGGTCGTGCTCCTGGTTCCGCTCGTGGCGCTCTACATGCATCGCGGCCCGGAAGCGCTCGGCCTCGGACCGGACGGAGACGCCCGGCCCGGCGGGATCGAATCGGTCGGCGCGCCGGCCCCAGGCCCCGCGCCGGAGCCGATCCGGCGCGCCGACCTCGTTCGCACACGGCGCTTCTGGACCATCTCGGCCGCCTTCGCCCTGGGGCTGCTCGCGCAGGTCGGCTTCCTGACGCATCAGGTGGCCTATCTGAGCCCGCGGATCGGCCGCGAGGGCGCGGCGCTCGCGGTGAGCCTCACGACCCTCGCCGCGATCGTCGGCCGGCTCGTGACCGGCGCGTTCATCGATCGCGTGGACCGGCGCGTCGCCTCGGCCTGCAACTTTGCCGTCCAGGCCCTCGCGGTCTTTGCGATGATCCGGTGGCCGTCGGTGCCGGTGCTCTATGTCGGCTGCGCGCTCTTCGGTCTCGGGGTGGGTAACATGACGACGTTTCCCAGCCTGATCGTGCAGGTGGAGTATCCGAAGGCGCACTTCCGGCGGGTGGTGAGCCTGATCGTGGCGATCAACCAGTTCACGTTCGCGTTCGGCCCGGCCTTGCTGGGATGGGCGCGAGACCGGTGGGGCTCGTACTCGGTCGCGCTCGGGCTGTGCGTCGTGTGCCAGGCGGCGGCCGCGCTGATCGTCGTCTTGAAAGGAGAGCGGGAGTCGGCGAATGGAGGAGCCCCGGGCCCACGTTGAGCGGATCGAGTCGGCCGGCGTGCGCACCGTCACGCCAGTGGCGAGCGGCGCGATGGCGTGGCGCGCCTGGGGCGCGGGGCCGCCACTGGTGTTGCTCCACGGGGCGAGCGGCTCCTGGACCCACTGGATCCGCAACGTGCTCCCCCTCGCCGGGCATCACCGCGTGCTGGCGGCCGACATGCCGGGCTACGGCGAGTCGGACGCCCCGCCCGAGCCGCACACCGCCGACGGCCTGGCCGGGCTGGTGGCGGCCGGCATCGACCGGATGGTGCCGCCGCCGGCCGTCTTCGACCTGGCCGCCTTCTCGCTCGGCGCCATCATCGGCGGCCTCGTGGCGGCGCGGCTCGGCGCACGGGTGCGCACGCTGGTGCTGCTGGGCCCGGGCGGGCTCGGGCTGACGCCGGCGGCCCCGCGTGCGCTGCTCCGGCTCGAGCCCGGGATGGCGCCGGAGGCCGTCCGGCACGTGCACCGCGAGAACCTGCGCACGCTGATGCTCGCTCGCCCGGAGAGCGCGGACGATCTGGCGGTCACGCTCCAGATCGACAACGTGCGGCGCGCGCGCTTCAAGTCGGGCGCGATCCCGGTGTCGGACGTGCTGTTCCACGCGCTGCCCGCCGTGCGCGCCCACCTGGCCGGCATCTGGGGCGCGCGCGATGCCTTCACGAGCCACCACCTGGAGGAGAGCCGGCGGGTGCTGGTCGCCGCCGACCCGCGCTTCGACATGCGGGTGATCGACGGCGCCGGCCACTGGGTGAACTACGAGGCGGCCGAGGAGGTCAACGCCCTGCTCTCGGAGATGCTGGCGCGCCGGACGCGGTGAGCGCCGGCGCGCCCCCGGGCCTAGCGCCCCTGGAACTGGGGCCGGCGCTTCTCGGAGAAGGCCTTCACCCCTTCCTGGTAGTCCTGGCTGTCGAAGCAGTCCTTGATGAGCTTGTCGAGCAATGCGAAGTCACGCTGGGCCTCGGGGCGCAGCAGCTGCTCCACGCTGGCCTTGGCCGAGCGCAGGGTGAGCGGCGCGTTGCGCGACATGGTGAGCGCGTAGTCGCGCGTGAAGCGCTCCAGATCGGCCTTCGGCACCACCTGGTTCACCAGGCCCATGCGCAGCGCGTCCTGGGCGGTGAAGTCGGTGCGGGCGGTGAAGAAGAGCTCCTTGGTGTAGGCGGGACCGATCAGCGACATCAGCTTCTCCATCCCCTTGTAGTGATAGCCCAGGCCCAGCCGGGCCGCCGGGATACCGAAGCGCGCGTCGTCCGCCGCGATGCGCAGGTCGCAGGTGATGGCGATGGAGACGCCGCCCCCGATGCAGAAGCCGTGGATCATGGCCACCAGCGGCTTGCCGAGCCGGGCGAGCGACTCCCCACCCGCGCCCGAGATGCGGCGGTACTCCTCCTCGTCGGCCGCGTTCCGCCGCCGGTCCTTGAACTGGGAGATGTCGGCGCCGGCCACGAAGGCGGTCTCGCCCGCCCCGCGCAGGATCACCACCCGGATGGCGGGATCGGAGGCCAGGTCGGCCACGTACTCGGGCATGGCCTGCCACATCTCCTGGCTCACCGCGTTGCGCTTCTCCGGCTGGTTGAAGGTGATCCAGCCGATGGGGCCGTCCTTCTGAAGGAGCAGCTTCTCGGTCGTCGCGGTCTCGGTCATGCTCGTTCTCCTGGAGGTGGTGGGGATGCCGACGAAGACTGGTGTATCCCGGCGGCCGGGCCTTCCGCAAGGGGGGCGGACATAAGGTATGCTCGGCCCCGCGATGACGAGCCGGCCGACCTATCGCGATGCCTGCCGGGCCTTTCGCTGGGAGGAGAGCGCCCGCGCCCTGGGCTGGGTGGCCGGCGAGCCGGTGAATCTCGGCCGGACCATCATCGACCGGCACGCGGGCATCGACCGGCACGCGGGGGGCGGGCGCCCCGCGCTCCGATGGCTCGGCAAGCGCGGCGAGGACCGCACCTACTCGTTCGACGAGCTTCGCGAGCTGACCGCGCGCTTCGCGACCCTGCTCCGGGCGCGGGGAGTGGAGCGGGGTGACCGGGTCGCGGGCTTCCTGCCTCGCGTCCCCGAGATGCTGATCGCGATGATCGGCGCGTGGAAGGCCGGTGCGGTCTACGTGCCGATCTTCACCGGATTCGGTCCCGACGCGGTGGAGTACCGGGTCCGCCACAGCGGGGCCCGGGTCCTGGTCACCCACTGGGAGCATCGCGGGCGCCTGCCCGAGCCGGTGCCGGACGGGGTGACGGTCGTCACGGTCGGCGGAGGCGACGCGGTTCCGCCGGGGGACACCGAGTTCTGGCGCGCGATGGATCGCCACCCGGAGGGGGCCGACCCGGTCGCCTGCCGGCGCGACGAGCCGGCGGTGCTCCTCTACACGTCGGGCTCGACCGGGCCGCCGAAGGGGGTGAAGATCGCCACCAATTTCCTGATGGCGATCCATCCGCACCTCGTCCACGGTGCCGATCTCCGGCCGGACGACGTGTTCTGGCCGACCGGCGATCCGGGCTGGGGCTACGGGCTCGTGTGTTACATGGGCGCGCTCGCCCTCGGGGTGCCGGTGCTGTCGCACGAGGCGGCCCCGACGCCCGAGCTCCCGCCTGCGCGCGGCGAGCAGCTGCGGGGAGCCCCTGAACGCGGAGGTGGTGCACTTCTTCCGCGAGCACTGGGGCGTCACCGTGATGGACCAGTACGGCTCGAGCGAGTTCGGCCTGCCGGTCGGCAACTTCGGCACCCTGGACATGGCGGTGAAGCCGGGCTCGATGGGGCTGTCGCTGCCGGGCTGTACGGTGGCGGTGGTGGACGACGAGGGCCGCGAGGTGGAACCGGGCGTGGTCGGCCACGTTGGGATGAAGCCGCACCCGGAGGGTTACTACTCGCTCGGCTACTGGCACGACGCGGAGCGAGACCGGGAGGCGTACCGGGGCGAGTGGCTGACCGTCGGCGATCTGGCGCGGCGCGACGCCGACGGCTACTTCTGGTTCGAGGGCCGCGCCGACGACGTGATCAAGAGCGCGGGGTACCGGATCGGCCCCTTCGAGGTCGAGAGCGCGATCCTGAAGCACGAGGCGGTGGCCGAGGCCGCGGTGGTGGGGAAGCCGGATCCGCTGCGCGGGCACATCGTCAAGGCGTACGTGGTGCTCAAGCCGGGTCGCGCGGTCCAGAGCGGGCTCGCCACCGAGATCGCCGACGTGGTGAAGACCCACGTCGGCCGCCACCAGTACCCGCGCGAGGTCGAGTTCCTCGACCAACTGCCCAAGACCGAGACCGGCAAGATCCAGCGATTCCTGCTGCGGGGGCGGTAGGTTCCCTACCGGGCTCGAGGAGGAGACGATGGCCGCGTACGAGGTGATCACCGGCGGGTCCGCCTGGCCGGCCCGCTACACGTTCTCGCCGGCGGTGCGCGCGGGCAATCTCCTCTTCATCTCGGGCACGACCGCGGGGGACGAGCACGGGCAGATCGTCGGGCCGGGCGACATCGTGGCCCAGACCCGCTACATCTTCGAGAAGTTCGGCCGGCT
>WNFC01014857.1_pt1 | contig 18942 bp, 20 predicted proteins | sample 5400541 | NCBI WGS metagenome assembly WNFC01 (sample SAMN13153342, study PRJNA577476) | soil metagenome | isolation source: 120 cm saprolite under Douglas fir tree site 2 hole 2 replicate 1 | place: USA:California | collected 2015-04-18 | reverse complement strand
TGGCCATATGTTCCCGAAACCGGCCCACTGCTTGCAGAAGGAGGATGGGAAGCCACAGCTGCTGAAGGGAACTGGATCAAGCAGGGTGCGAGTTTGCCATTGCGGGGATGGGGTGCGACATATACGATAATTTCGTCATCCTCGTTCATGTCCTCATCCAGTGTCCGAGTATCGCAATTTTCCGCCAGGATGGGATTGGTGGGGAGTTGTGAGCGCTGCAGTGGTGGAAGTTTGGTGTCGACACAAACACCCTTAAATCGCTCTTCAACGGTCGTTATTGTGGCCTGGCCCTCTGCGTTTTCAGCACCCACACTTGTGGTTTTCTTCAATGAGACTGCTGCTGCTCCTTCAAGGCCCTCGACCTCATTCATAATCCTGCCCAAGTCCGTGAAATCGATCTCCAGAAGCTCTTCAACATCGGAAGGTGACTCCAATGAATTGGGGGCTCCATTACCATGGAAGATCCGAAAAACGCGCTCAGCAGTTGGAACAAGGCCGACCTCTTGCTCCCCTGAGGGTAATAAGACGATCAACAGAATTAACTCAACAATCATGTGGTGAGACGGTGCACCGACCGGCTTCCTTAGCCACGGGCTCGAAAATCTCCTCCTCTCTGAGAAAAAGTGTTGGGGCGTCTTTGGACCTGACGAATGAAATGGGTTTAAGGAGTGGCCGATCCTCGTATAGCAGCTGTGAAAGAGGTGCCTCGCCGTGGTGCAGTTTAGATTCTAAATGATGCACTCGCGCGCGTTCTTTTTGAGGTGAAGAGTCTGGGCTGATACGTCCGACCCATCGACCGCGACCATATCGAAAACCGCTCCCGCGGGATAAGGTGGCTCCCTGTACAGGAGTCTGGTACCTCGGATTATTGCCCGAATCACCAATACTGGTCACTTGCCCTGCATATCCCCTGGCGATATTTCTGGGGCCTACACCGACGATGAGGCTTCAGGACAGCCAGAAGGATCGGACGTACGAAGAAGCAAGTTACCAAAGGCGAAATCTGCATCTTTTTCGTGCGTTGCCGCATCATCTTGGCCCCCGTATCCTCCGCCCCTTGCACGACCTCCACGACCTCTACTACCACCGCCGCGATCAATGCCTCTACCCCTGTTGCCACGACCCCGACTACGTCCGCGTTGTTTTCTTCCCACCATGGATTGAAGTTCTAGTGTCCACTGTTCAGATCCACTGGAGAATAGGTGACTGAGGACAAGGATGGAACTGCGGCTTGATGACCCAGATAGAACAGAAGAACATCCCGGACGCACCGGACCGGAGCACCACACCGCGCGCCGTCTGACATTCGGACTTTGAAATGAGTAACCTGCCTGAACCATGAACACGTCTGAGCAGATTCTTCACGACCGCGTCAACCTTGTTCGTCTCGTGCGACGCCTCGACAAATCAGTTAATGAATTTAACTGGGTCTCTGAACAAAGTCCAGCCCTTTGGTTCAAATCCGAAGGATTACTGCAAGTGGGCCTTTTTTTTGCGCTGTGGATGCTCGATAACTAACGATCGTCTATCTAGCAATTGAAGCATGCAAGAAAGTTACTGAGCAACGTAGAGTTTCACAATGATCTCCATCCCTCAGCGTATGTTCTTTCCAATTTTCAGGCCAACTGTGGCATAAAGTCGCCAGATCTATAGACAACTCAGACGTCGACTCGCTGACATCCGTTGTCTCCTTGAGAAGTTGGACTCTTTCATGCTATCGGTGAACGAGGTACGATAGATCCGGTCTATGCCCCTTCTATGCTTATGCATAGATGACTCTAGAGGGTTGTCCCCGAGGCTCCACGTGTAAAGCCCTTTCTTCCGACCTTGTCATTCCCATGGCCCCCTGCCCGACGAACCGATCCACCAGTGGTCCAGCACCTGGCGCCACCGTCTGCCGTCACTTCAGGCCCTCTCAAAGAGATTGAGTCTTCTCCGGTAAATGTCGACCTTCTTCTTGGTACCGCAGAGAAGGGCAGTTCCGGTCTCTCTGGGGAGCTCTCCCTCGAAATGGGTTCTGCGTCGACGCCCCGTTTTCCCCCAGGCATTCCGGTGCCTCCTTTGGCATCTGCGGCCGATGCCACCCCTTCCCAAGTTCTGTTGCAACACAGCACGGCACTACAAGAAGAGCTCTCTGCGCAGCTCGCGCAAATGGCTGGCCAGCTGCGGCGAAATGCTGAGCATTTCTCGAAAGCACTTGCTGTGGATCAAGCGGTGCTGCGCGATACGGAGGAGAAGATGGGCACAAACTACGATGTGATGAAGCGGGAACGTGTGCGACTACGCGATCATCGAGGCAAGAGTATCGGAACAACGTGTCTGACAATATCAAGTGTCTTCGTAGTCGCAGTCGCTTTCGTAGTCATGTTCTTTGTTCTTCGGTTCACATAAGCGGCCATTATCCTATAGATATCCTTCGTATTCAATACTCAGGTATTTCCTCGTGGACGAGCCAGCCACATGGTGGCTGAGTTGCTGAGTTGAAGCGGAGGTTGTGATTATGTAATCCTATGTTGATGTGGCGCATTGGGGACCATGACTCCCAATTGACTCCCACTCCCACCCTTTGCCCTCTATACACCAGCCTTCCTCTGAGATTCTAGTCGCTCCTCTAAACCCCCACCCAGAGAGCACTCGATAATATGAGACTCTTAGTATACTCTTTTCTATTTGCCGGCTCTGGTTTAGGTATGTGTCCTTTATCAATTGCTGGACGACGATACAACCCCTCTCAATGATGTACATCTTGTAGCCATTGCCAGTCCTCTTAACTTCAGGATATCAACTACTGAAGTTTCCGCCATTCGCCTAGGACACGCTGCGGCGAACGCAGGACTGGCCGATAGCCCAGACGCCACGCCCACCAAGATGCGTCACCTCTGCAAGAACATGCAGAAGGCGGTTCAGGATACCGCCGGCCGCCTCCTCGCCATCATCGGCATTAGTGGACCTTCGCCGTCCGGTTCTACTCCCGTCCCCGAGGGCTTCTCCCGCATCCAAATTATTCATCATAAGCTCATCCCCGTCCCTGTAATTGATCCTGCTTTCATGATCAAAACGGGGGAGCCCCACGCTGGGTCCCATCCCGACGTCGCCGTGATGCACCATGAGGTGCACGAGATCCATAATGACAATCACCATCGATCCTATTTCCTGCATCGCGTCCATCGTGCGCTGATTTCGCTCGGGCCTTGGGAGGGACGTATCGTTGCCTTCGTTCTAGGTGCTTTTTTTCCTTTCTGTGATGTTGTCAAGTTTTCCCACTAAGTGTGCTTCTCGATGATAGGCTGCGGGATAGGTGTGCTGTTGCGCATGTTCTGGGTCTTGGCCATATTACTTGTGCGTGGCGTCCGTAACAACCCCGAGCGCGAGGAAACGATCTTCGTGTACGCCGAGGAGGTCGCCCCCCTTTACAGAGAGGTTGAGGAGAAGATGCACCCCGACGCTACCAACGCCGGAGAGAATTGAGACGAGATGGAACATCGTGGCATGATGGGCGATCATTGTTAGCTTTCTACCGTCCCATCGGAGAAGGATTTCTCTTGTCCTTAATGATCCCCAACTTCGTGCGCCTTGACAGATATGTATTGATGTAGTTACATTGCGTCGCCTGTCGAGACTCATCCGAATGTAATCAATGTAATATTTACGCACGGCACGTGATCACCCGGATTGTAACGTGTAAAGCCTCGAATTAAACTGAATCCTGAATCCTCCCTCGGTTTCCCGTCTCTTTCATACGGCATTTACTTTTCAGAAGTCCGGATAATCCGTTGCTTGAGACTTGGGGCCTCAAGGTACGTGAACATGCAGGAGCAACGTGGCAATTGCTCATTCCCCACAGCCTTCCGCCGGAGTTGTTCGGGGTAAAACGAAAAAAAGCTCAACCACGGCCACTCCGTCACTACGCATCATCGAATATTCCCTCTACAATCACGTTTTCCATCACAGCCACAACCTGGTACAACCACATCATTCTACTGTCCTCACCATTGTTCGTGCATCCTCATTTGGCAGTGCACACAGTGTGAACCCTCCGCCCGTTAGGCCATTTTCCCTGTCTCCCCTCGCCATTTTGTTTTTTTGTCCACGGTTTGCCTGCATCAGGAATGCAGCACCCCCAGCAGGCTCAGTTCTTCCCCGATCTCTCACTCCCTCCAGGTCAGGGCGACCTCGAGGCGCTCGAGCGCCTCAAAGAATTCATAAAGAATAATCAACACCAGATTTTCCGCGCGGTTCCACGGCCGGCTGCACTGGCCAATTTATACAAAGGCCCCCTGCCATCCCTAGTTCCTTCCTATCCAGAACAGATCTCCGGCAGCCTACCCGAGAAGTCTACCACTACGTCGTCTGGTCCGAGCTTCGAGACATCGTCGTCATCTAGTTTTGTTAGCGACGCTCATCGTCCTCACGTTTCACCTGCTGTTCATGGAGTTTCCTTGATCAGTAGTCAAGGTCGTGCCAGCGCACCCCCCAAAACCGGCATTTCTAGTGACACAGTGCGCGTTTTATTACGCTCAACTCGTCTTCACTCACCGACCTTTGACTGCTACGTAGCCTCCTTCTCCGGTGGATTCTTCCGACCAGAGTCGCCTCTTGACCAACGGTCATGCGACTGTGCAACAAAATTCTGATGACCCTCTCCACCCAACTCCCACTCAGTTCAGGGTTGCTTCTGCAGATCATGTTATGGATGTCAATGGTACCGGTGTTGCTGTCAGCTTAAGATCAAGTCCTTCCTCAAAGTATCTTCCGGGCTCCACTTTTGCTTCACGAGACCCCTTGCGCCGTGATGGTACGGGCGATACGCAACGAGTGCAGCCACAGTTGTTTTCTTCGCCAGAGAGGCGCCATCCCAGTTCTGACAACGACCGTTCTGCTCGTCCTTCTTTCTACACGGCGGATAGAGAGAGGCCATCGCTTCGCGAAATGCGGCCGTATGATCGCGAACGGGACTCCGGCAGGGTGCACGAGAATGAACGGACACGTGAACAAGATCGCGAGAGGGAGCGAGAACGACGTGGAAGCTTGAGTGACCATCGACGATTCGACCTTGACCGACGACCCTTTGACAATGACCGGCGCCCTCCGCCAGACGGTCGCCGACATCCGAGCTACGACAGGCGTCCGTTGCTGAACGATGATAGACGTCTACCTCACTATGAAGATAAACACCCGCCTGGTTTCGTTGACCGACCCGTGCTTGATGATCGCCTTCCTGGCTATGAGCGTCGTCCGTCAACAGAAGAGGTTCGCATGGGGAATGCTTCGTTCCAAGACCGTCCCCAGGAAGTTCTCCCAGAAAATGAGAGGCGTCTGGGTCCCAATCAGCCTATGAAGACTCGTGTGCCTGCACTCTCTTCCGCTCCTCCCCCTCGCGGTGTTGCTGTCGTTATGGCCCCTGATCCTGTCGATCCTGCTGCCGATGGGGCTCTGGCTGGTGACCATCGACCTACTAGTAGTTCTTCTGTGTCAGCGGTCATCGATAACCAAGTCATTTCAGCTTCATATTTTACGACTTCTTTGGGGGAACGTTCAACTCAGGCGTCTTCCGTACACGAACGCATCTCCGATACATATGACCAGCTAGGGCCACGTACAGAACTCACACAACCTGGGCTATTCCCCAGAGAGCGCCTTGCTAAACCTCTCGAAGACACGGCACCAACCCCTACTTCTTTGCCAGGTACTAACCAACCAGACGATGATTCGCCACACACCCGTGTTTCTGAGCCTTCACGTGCGATTGACTTGCGCCCAGGCTTTAACGACGATCAAAAGCGCTTTTCACTTCCTGCTGCGGACAACCAGACACGTTCTGTATCTGCTGCCTTTCCCGGTGCGCTATCTGTTGGCCGAGATGAATCGAAGTTTCAGCCTCTACCCCCACCCCCGCCACCGCGTACCTCCACTCCTTCGGCATTCTCATCTGGGCAGTCGTCACTGACACTTCGTGCTCGTGAACCCTCTCGTGAGCGCCCAGCCAACCTCCGGCCGTATTTGCGCTCTGAGTTCAGCCGCCCTCCGGAAGATAATCGTCGTCTGGACACACAGCCTTTACAACCTAGTGACGGCATCAGGCGCTATGATGAACGCGGGCGCTGGTCTCCGCCATATGGGGATAGACGTAGCTATCGTGAATACTACGACCGGGATCGCCCCTATTGGGACAGCAAAGACCGTGCTCGTGATCGTCCGCCTCAGCCTCATGCACCGCCTCCACCTCACTGGGATCACGAGCGTCCGCGGTATCCTGACCCTTTGTACGCTGGCGTCGGCCTAGACCGACGGTTTGAGGACCGCGACCAAGGAAACCGCGCTAGGTGGTATCCGCCTTCATACGAGAACTCATCTAGACGGCAATTTGATACGTTTGCGGCACGCGGACGCCCGCGTAGCCCAGGCTCACCATCTTGCGATCTACCAACACCGAAGAGGGTACGTGACGATGCGTATGGGGGCAGTCACAACACAACAGGGGATAACTATTACACTCATGCTTATCATCCGCCTGCCGTATCATTGAACAAGGAGCCGCTGGTGCCACCGCCTTCATCCGTACCAACACCTGTACCTATACCGATTCCCCGACCCGCTTCCCCACTGTCACAGCCACCACGCTATAATCAAAATCGCCCACCATCGTTAGAATATGGGGGAACGTTTGGAGGATATGAACGTGATGGTGGACGCGGGCCAGCAGGTCCTGGCTATTCAAGGGAGGCACCTCGGTGAGAGGTGAGCGCTGAGCCATCGAGGATGGCGGAATGTTGCGTTGTACCGCGGACGGACCGTCCCTTGTGTCGCCAGTTTATGATAGTACGATTTACGCTACTTGGTATCTTTTTTTCTTGTACCGTCCCCCCATTCTTTTTGGTTACATACTGCAGTTCATGGATCTGCCCAAACACAGAATCAAGTCGACAGTTTATAACGGGCTTGACAACCGCTTCCAGATTCGCTTCCAGATTTCTTTTTACCCGGCGGCGACAGCTATCCTGCTGCGGAGCGGTAGATGATGGCGGTCGGTCCATCAGACTGCGGTCAGGAGGCGCCTTTGAGGTCGGGTTCTCGTTGAGTCGCATGGCTCGTTCGAAAAGTCTGATGTAGACCCGGTGAGAAAGTGCTTGACTTAGTAGGCCTGAGTATGATCATCATTGCCAGCAGTGCAGACCAGTCGTATTATCGAACGTCAGAGACTTCTATGATGTGATATAAAACCGTCTAAAAGGAACATTCTACCCTTGGGTCCTCGAAAGACCGTGATGATCTTGATGTAATGACGCAGGCGGCTTCGTGGGCCTGAGCGTTTCTGTTGACAGCAAAGAACGCCCACGTGTGCGCCAGTATGCAAGCGGGCCCATAGGTGGGTGCCATAATGGGGTCCAGAGTGGTGTTCCGAGTCGGTGATGCAGAACGAAGAGTCGATGATGGCGCGACGAAACTCGGTGCCTTTGTCCGACGTCATGAGTCCTGCATGGAGTGCCAAAGCACGTCAAGTCACCGCCACATCAGAATGAAAGTGCAGAACAAAGGAATGTCAGGGTGGCGTACCAATGTTGAACGTTGAACCGTGATAGACGCCATACTCATGTAGTTTGCGGTCTTCTTGGTACGAGAACGGAACTCCCATTTCTTGCCAGTGGACAGGATGGAGGCATTGACTGGTGGCAATACGGTCGTACGACCAGCGGACCCGTGAGAAAAAGTGTGCCCGGATCCAACCTGAACCCTGAGATACTAGAGCCGCGTATTAATGAGTCAATTTCTTCGAGAGACTACTGTAGTCCAACCGATGTGGCGCCTCAAGCCCCAGATCAAGGCACAAAATCGAAAATATCGCATGCATCACCGATTGCATCATGTTTTGCGCGTTCCTGAGGGTAAGTGAGAAAGGAAACGTCATAACCCACGACAGACGGCTTTTGAAAACAACCGAAGCAACGACGAGCCAGAACGATGTCACAGGATGCTTCGCCCCTCGCCCCAAAGCATCTCCACAATGTGGGGAAAGCGAACCGCATCCCTTCATAAAAACTTACTTCTCGCCGGCTACCCGGCATCCCGCTGGTGGCGGCGAGAATGTCAATTTCAACCACCCTTCTCTTCGATGGCGTCACACGCCACGGTGCAGGAGGGAAAAAAAACTGACCTTACGCAACTGGAAGAAGGAATGTCAGATGGGTGCGAGCGCCTGGCTGATTTGCTCTGTGACCCCGTCAGCCGACTCGATCACATCAAGGCCAGCCGTTTAGTGAGACGCCGAAACGGCATCATGAGGCGCCATCGTGTAACCGTAGGATTGCATGCATTTTTCTAAAACATTAGCAAAACCGCGCAACTTCCGTAAGTTCCTGCCGAGTGCTTCAAGTAGCAGGTTGGGCGAACGGCGAGCGCCCGTATCCGTCCCGAAAGGGAAGTCGAGTCACTACCTCTGGTCAGCTGACGCGAACTAATTCAGCTGTCACACCGGGTCAGTTGTCAGTTGTCAGGACCAGGACTTTACCATGACGCGCAAATGGATATGCGTGCATGCCACCCGTGCGAGAACATGAAACGCAAACAAGAAAACTTAGCACAAAGGGCCCGATCCTTATCGGACAATCCTGAACTGTGGCCCAGGCCATTGTCGGTTGAATGGACGAGCGGTTCGGTTCGTTGCAACCATTCGCATGAGCCATCAAGCAGACTCGGAATAACCTTCACTCGCTACTCGACCTTGACTGGGAACTGCTCATACTGTGGGAACATGTCACTCGTGCGACTGGTCTGGTGATATCTTGGCCAGCCTTTTCCCGATCAATTTCAAGTTCGCGGCACCGGTATGGATCGTCTGTCCCACTGGCATGCTGCTGACGTAGACCATTTACGCCCCAATCCCGATTTCGCATCATACAGTCGACCATCGCGAGGAAGCGTTGGAGGAAGGTGCACGCATGTCTACGCGTCTACTAAGCGCGCGAGCCTGGTATTATTGTAGTCTGGAATCGCATAAGTGTCTAGAACAAACAAACAAGCACCCCAACGCCCGTACAGTGTGTAATGAGTGTAAGACACCTTTCGTCACATGCTACGGTGGCGGTGGTGATCCATTCTAGACCGAAGTCTCGAGATCAAGTAGACAATCAGCAGGAGTGGGGCACAAAGTCGATGAACAAGATAGTGAGAAGCGCTTCCAGGCCAAAAGGTGACATGTGACAGGTGACTGCCCCCGATAAATCAAGATCCTTGTGACGTCCATTTCTTCGACTCTATAAGCGGACAAACCGATTTCTCATGTAGTTGCCGTAAGGGCAACTGAGACCTTATTACAATCCTGTACGGTATGAAGTTCCCGAAGAGAAGCACATAACCTATGCCAAAGTTGAAATATTATTTATTCTTATTACTGCCCGCACGGCACACGAACGTATCATAAATTCATAACACATCTACAGGTTGATCGAGATCATCCATGTCTGCGTACCGGTATGCCATAGCAATTGAGGTAGTAGGGTGTGCGAAAGGCATACCAACCTTCGTGTACCACCTATATCGGTACATTCGCGATGCTGAGCACGGCGAAAACTACCCTGGGAAGCCTCCTTGAGACAATCCGACCGCTTGCTTAGCTGCCGAGCTACCGCGTTTATTGGGAGAGGGAATCCATTCCCGGCGTGATGGACGGAAAGTAGCCATCGCGACGATATATAGAACCCGTGGGATAAAACATAGCTCAAAGTCATCAGGAAATCAAGAAGATAGCATGTGCAGAATGGAAGTCCGGGCAAACAGCGTTAATTGCGCAAGAGCATCACTGTTGGCGCTACCTATGGATGCGTCGGCGGGGTCAACTTCAAAAGGCCGAGATCGAGGGTTTGGCATGTGGTGGTCCACAGGGCGCATTTCCACTTGCTCGATCCGCGCGGCGAGAAGATATCAAGAAGAGAAGGCCCCTGGATAACGGGACAATTTTCGAGTGGGGCTATCTGTGGGTGATGTTCATGGCAAAATTCGCGCACCAGGTGTTAGGGAATGGCAAAAACTACGCAGACACTTTGAACCACCTCAATAGGCGTCGAGAATACCCACCTTGGCAGCACCCAGGTAGGTTGCCTTCTCGCTCGTCATTGTAGCATCCGGACTGATGGTGCTCCGTCCGGAAATCGCTCACATCGCGCCGAGTTGTGTATCCTGATATCTTTTCCTTGAGTTGTCTGCCGGGCGTTACCCTTTCATCACTCATCAAGTTAGTATCCTCGTTGTGCGTTGAACAAGGAAAAGATGGTCCCAATGCACTGGTCCAAATGCTCCATCGCCGCGAGCCGGGGACTGCATCGTTATAACGTGCGTCGTGGGGACGGACTTTCCATTCCGGCGGATGCCAGGAAACGAACCAGGACTGAACAGCGACGAAGACAGTGATCGGGAGGAAATCGAGGCTTCAGCGATGAAGTGAGGGTCACAGAGCAAGTTCAAGGCTGCGCGGCACAAACTTTGTATGGGAGAGGGGCCGTGCCTGAATATGACTCGGCTTGGCGATGTCGGCACTGTTGGAAGGGATTACAAGCATTTTAGGCGGGGTGTTTGTATGAGGTGTACGGTAGCGAAGTTAGGATAAGGCAAAAAAAGCTCTAGAGGCGGCAGTGGGTAGCGTGAGAAGCTCAACCTGTGCAGGCTGTGAAAGGCGTAACTTGTACCTGCGTGGGCCTTGTTGAAGGTCTCGGCCCACTGATATCAAACCTGTCATCGCCGTGAACACGAGGGGGCCTGTTTAAGGATGGGGGCTGCGGTGAGAAATCTCGATGCGTTCTAGGACAAACTATCAGCGTCAAGGACAATTGCAAGGCATTTGAGGACAACTGGATGAGTAAGTGGGTCTGCTGATGATGCAACGTGACGCGGATGTCAGGTGTCAACCTATGAGAAAAGTTCTCACACCCTGGCTTCCATCCTTCAGTGTAGCTCAGGAGTCCACTACACACGGTCGCGGTGCCTGACACTCTTGGACGCATGCTAACGGCATCGGGGCCGGTATGACAACGCAGACAGCCATTTCCCAATGGCTGGCGGGTTACGAAGTTCCATCCACCATCGACCGTACCTGCGGATAGATGTCACCTATGAGTTTCAGAATCGAAGTTGTGTATGAGACGAGCATGGGGTGTGACGCACTATGTAGCTTTCCATCTCCTGCAATGTGTGCATGTCCAAGGGACAGAAGGCAATGAGTATAACAGTAGCGCCATCGATCGCACTTTGGGCATAGGAGAGATGAGGGGCCAATAATCGTGGTAAGAGCGACACAGGGGATGAGAGACACGAGGAATGCCCAATCGGTTTTGAAGGCAAAAATAATAATAATGAAAGGCCAGAATCCTTGCAGATGGGATGAAGGTTGATCCGCTCTGGAAGAGGGTGGGGAATCGGTGGCACAAGCGTGAGATCCGGGAGCATTGCCACAACCTGCGACGAGGGCGGGTCTTGTTGATAGCATGGCTGGGCAAGCGATGACGTCGACGAATTTAGGGCGAGAGGTGCAAGGGCCATCGAAGAGGGACTTGAAGGAAGTAGGTGACTCCTGTGACCATTTCCATTTCCATTCCACTTCTCGGCTCATATTTAGGGTGGCGGGGACCGAAGACAGAGCCTCAGCCACAGGTATGTGAAAAAGGGGGCCTGCGACTATGGGTGCGATATCAAATATCAATGATGAGGTCAGTGGCTACCGTCGGGGATCACTCGGATGTGTTTGCATCCGTGCCGTGTGGGTAGCAGTAAAAGGAGGAGCCGTTGTCGGAACGCGGTGCGTACAAGGGAGCGAGGCTGGGGAGTGCGAGTCGGAACGGTATTGGTATTTTTGAGAGACAAGGGGGTCTTGTCAAACACAAAACAAAATATAAATTCGTCTCGGACGGGTCTGGAATGGGAGATCTGGCGATCCAGACTCAAGATCTGGGGTGCATTGCCTAATTTGGCGATAACACCCGCGCATTTTATTATGGGTAAACAAACAAATTCGGATCCACTCCTTTTTATTTTCCTCCCAATATTCCTCAGCAACCCCCGCGGCCTTCAAGGCCAGGCCTCCCCACTCCACCCCTGGTGCAGTTTTTTTGCCAGTCGGGAAGAGGAACGGGGCGCAAATAATCTGACCAAAGATCATCCGCCTCGTGTGGAGAGCGACTCCCAAGACGGGCATATCCCACGCAGTTTGCGCCAGGCCGAGGTCCTGTTCGAGGGCTGTGCAGCCAGATCGTCGAAATGGATCAACATGGACAACATCGTTCGCGTTCCAGTTCACGGTCTGAACTTCCCAACCACCTCTCAGCGGGTGACCCTCATAAGACCCACAGCACTCGCCTCCCTCCCTCGCCTTGTGCACCGACATATCCATCTCCATCTACTCCCAGCCACAAACACACCCGCCGGGCTATTACTTCAACTCCGCAATCCAACGAGGCAAACGCGCTTTTTCCGCCCCACTATATTACCTCCTCTCCCTCAACCCCTCGTCGCTCCTCATCTGTCCTCCCCTCCCCCTTCCTAGTCCCCTCCTCTCCTGTCCTTCCCACCTTGCTAACTATGTCTCCACAAGTACTCGCTCCTCCCCCCGCGCCTCTGAGCCCTCCATTTCACGACCAACCTCGTCCTTCGTCCCGCTCCGAGCGTCTCCTTCGCGAGACCCTCCAGCGCGACCGTGCTGCATCTCTTTCCCCTCGCTCCCGTATGCCTCGGCCCGAGTCCCGATCTCGTCGCATACCGAGCACATCTAGCGAGATGTTCCATTGTGCCTGTACCGACAGCGATGACGACGAAGGTGACCATGCCTTGGAGACTCCCCTTCATGTCTCCCTCCTCTTCGCCAATTTGCCCCAGCACCATCAGACACCCCCACTCTCGCTCCAACGTTCTTCCAAGAGTTCAGCGGACGTACCGTCTCTTTCTCGTCGCCGTGAGTCCGATATCAAGGAGAAGGAGCCTATAGTACCCCTATTCCATGTCAATCCTCCACATCGCAGTGCACCACGGCAAAGGCCCTTTGAGGGCTATCTTTGTGGTGCCGCCGTTGCACAAGGGCGCGACCGTCATCCAGACCGTGAGTCAACGTGGAGTTCCCCCGAGGTAAGTACCTGATTTACATGCGCCACTGGCACTTTCTACGGAGATGCTTCCGCACGTTGTTAGCTTCTTCACCATACTTCTTGCGCATACACTCTTCCCGTTCTTTCTGCCACCCCATCCTACCATTATCTCTTGCTGTCTCAGTTTAGCCCGTTCTTCGTGCTGACTAACCATGTCTACTCCCTAGTCATCATCTCTTCCGTCTCCTACACCTTCCCATCACCAACCATTGACACCATCACCTTCACCTTCACCACCTTCCCACAGCACCCTCGCAGAAACAATGTCGCGCATGGCAAGTACACGGGGGCGTGCACGGAATAATACGCACCCAGCTACTACCGCCCCATCGCCGATGCAATCTCATCAGTCCCCGCGGTCTCAGTCTCACTGGCACAGACAACAAGTAACGCCACCACCAACACCACCGACATTTGACGCGCGGGGTGCCGCAGCCAAGCTACGAACCATCGACGGCTACGTCTCTTTCGCGAACGTCGAGGGGCTCGGTGCACCACCCGGTGTAGATGAGGAAGTAACAGATGACGACAGGCGCCGCGGGTTGTGGTGGCCATGGCGCGGGCGCGAACGTAGCGGAAGTCTCGGTGCCACATAAATTCCGCTCGCCCCGAAAAAAAGACAAGGCCTTTCGGTATCATGGTTTCTCTTGCCAATTTTTGGCTCGTTACACACCCATACATTTACACATCATACATCCACGCATATATATCACGCTTTTACGTATTGACGTACGATGAAAATGATCTTTTTTTGTAGCCTTGCGATGCAAAATAAGACGAGTATCTGTACGAATGACGATTATTTGACATGCTCCTGTCTACAGAACCTCTTGTTCTTCCAGACTTTAGCGTACTCCATCGAGTTACGTCGTATGTTTCGTCCCTACCTAGGCTGTGGGCAGTGTAAGTGGTATTGGAATATGGGGGATCGTCCTTCAACCCTGGGAGTTAGGGATACAGATCTGTCTTGCTCCTCCGAATGATTCTGCCGGCTACTACTACTTCCGCGCCTACCACCACCTGCGATGATCACTTTATACCGCCTGCCACGTCCGTGTGGTATCAGCAACGGTCCAGGATGCAGCAAGGGGGGAAGGGAAGGAATAATAGTCTCCTGTGGGGACGCCAGATCAGGGCGCAAAATACGGGCGTCGATTAGTTCTGAGTAGAAGTTCTGAAGCGACCGTGACTCACCCCTTCCCCAATTCCCAGGCTTCTTCAGGTGCTGGCCGTTTGCCATCGGAATGTCTGCATCGATAATGTGACACGATTGCGTGGTTCGGCATTGCTATACAGTCACCCATTCAGTGCGCATGATTCGATGGCAGATAACAACCAGTCACAGCGCTAATGGGGAGGCCACCAAGATTGCTGCACGTCTAAGCACATTCCTCGGCGCGCTCGAGAAGACGGGCCCACGAGTCTTTCCGGCCGCTTCGGAGGAGATGTTCATTTCATAATCATTGCATACAAGGCAAAGTTTTCCACGCCCATGAAACGCAGGTACCCGAGCCATCGATATGTAGTGGTGGCGAGAAGCTACCGGCGCCCCGGGTGACCGAAGCGAAAAGAACAATAAAAATAAAGAAGGGAAAGGACTGCCAGTGGTCACCCTGGGTGCGTTAGCTTGAAGCACGCAGCACCCTGGAAATGCGTCAGGTACTCCCCTCTGGCATCGTAGACCATTTGACCGCAACTGACTTGCGCCACCCAGATTGGGAATGCACTGGCCGCCAAACGGCGCTAATACGTTGATTTGCCTGTGTTGGTGGTACGCCATACCTGTTGATAATCATCCAATAAACACGCAAATACGGGCTGTACGTGTTGCATTCTCCGTCCTTGCAACGTAAAACACGGTGCAGTGGCGCCGTGCATCACCTAAGGGGTACATTTCATACATTTCCACCTCGGGTAGTCAACCCCCGAGTACTGCAGGAAAGTTGTGAGCAGCCGGGCTCGCCGCGAGCATACCGTGCGAGGTTTCGAAGTTCTTCTCCGGCCTGGTCGCTCCTTCGGATCCAGATTTGCCGCGGTGTCGTGTCAGAGCAGGCTCGCCACTGCAAGAACAACTATGGATGTGATCCCTATGTACGGGGAGAATGAGAAGGATGTGTCCTTGAAAACGTTCGCCGTCGAGGCGTGGTGATAAGAAAGCGGTGGCGCGAAAAGAACCCGAATGTGAGGAAACTACGGTGCTCCTGGAGAAGCTTGATCATGATAAGGGGTGGAGCCTACTTGTGTGGTGACAACACCTTGGCTCCTCGCTCTCGAGGCGCAATGGTCCCAAGGCAGAGGCAGGGGTTCGGAAATGAATGCGTGAACGACTCACAGTCGATCGCTCGGCCACTAAAAAGGTTTTCTTTCCCTTTCCGCCCACCGTGGACTGATTCAGAACGTCGGTCCCGCTCCGATTGAGCCGTGCCTTGTACGTACAGCTGTTCTCTTATCTGTCCGACGCGGGCAGAGGTACATCCATCTGCTTCATCCATATGCACGGCGCCAGCACCCTAGATCGTCAACTCGGCTCGAAGATATTCCGGACGAGCGACTCGGACGAGTGATTCTTTCAAGGCGTACTCGGCATTCGGCGTTCGGAAGAACATCTCTCCTCTCGAATTGAACTTGTTCATGTCGCTTTGTTCCATCCACACTCCTGGCCACGTATGAATTCCTGATCAATGTGGAAGACCACCCGCGCCTTCCATAATCATGGACAGCTTCGTATCTTCTCAGGGTAAGGGTTGAAAATTGACAACGTTGGTTCTAACTCGCCATCTTTCCTTATCCCAAAACAGGACCACGCGGTCCCTCGCTATCACTTATTTCCCGCCTGTCCCTACCCTACTGTATCCAGTCGCCAACATCTGTTCTTCAGAAATTGAGAACGCTCCTGGGTTTCCTACGTTCTCTTAGAGGAGCTTTGTAATGCATCACAAAACATGGCAAGGCGTCTTTCACAGTATACCTCTTGATTGCGTCGCGATTTAAAGTCATACATTAATACAATTGCTTCAGTGTTCGAACCTTTGCATAGTGCACACCTTGACCTACCGAGTCTTGCTTACCCTCATTGATTGGTAGCAACATGGTAGTAGAGGTCAGCGCAGTGAGCCCCATTAATTGATTCATGGCTGGCAGGTCACTTCCGTTCTTCTCGTCCCCCAGGATGCCACGCACACCGATGTATATGCCCGATGATTGCGATGGATCTGGTAGCGCCATCCGCGACCTATAATATGCAAAACGGCCTTTTCCCCAGCCCCGCCCCGGAATGTTTTGGCTCCACCTGGCCGCACGGACACTTCTTTCCGATAAATATATGGTTATCTGAGGCGTCAGAGAACTCCACTGCACATATCCGGCTGCACCTTGTTTACCTGAGAAAATTGCACCTCGAGGCCACCGAGGATTCGCTCGGGAGTGCTTAAATGACAAGGTTTGTAATTCTTATCAGAGTGTCAGGGCCGATCAGGAGCACGGACATCCAGCGGGATATCTTACTTGCCAGTCGGGTTGCTGTTTGCCAATACCCCATACGTTTACATATCAGTTCGCACTTTCTTTGGAACTGAACATATACTAAACACAGACGAAGTTATGAGTGAATCTCTGGAGCGCGGCGCGGCGCGACCCACTTTTGGTTACGGCCCTGACCGTGACTGTTACCTACGAGCTTTAGCATAGCAGTTAGGTCCATAATGACTGCCTTTTTGAAATAAATTTACCACGGACGGTGAAACTCGTGATTATTGCTGCACTGCGGTTGGAAGAGTCAGATATTCAGATAGTTGCCATGGCGAGGCAGCTCGTGCTCCGAACCGACGCGCTGCGTCTTCCGAACTTCTGAACCATCACCGTGACCACTGTCTCGGACCTTTTTCCTGATAATGTACGTTCACCCCTTGAGCTCGACAAATGACGATTTGCCATTCACTCAACACCACGAACCCCTCAAGGCTCTAACCTCCATCATCTCGAAATTAGTCATACTGCCCAGCTGCATATCACTTCAAATATCGCCCCCACTTCGACGGCACCCGCTTCCTGATGCAACTCTCCTTCGCTTCCAATTATAGCCTAGGACACAGGACATCCCCTACAAAGCTATCCAACCCCCCGGGCAAGTCCAGTTGGTCATATGTGTCTTCGTGAGGCCACGCAGGCGGTCGCGCTCTCCTATTTGCTTCGTGGCAATAGTTGGCCGATACGCCAATCATGGTCCCTTTTCGCCAATGACCAAAGTCCGGGCCAAAGCATGATCTTTCCAGGAAAGGATCGTTTTTCGAGCCCTGTCAACGAATGTGGTCGCTTTGTCCACCCGTGTGGGTGTGCAAAGAACACCTAAGTTTGTATTCTTCGTTTGTTATCGAAGTTAATTGCCAATACACCCTTCTATCCTAGCAATGCCTCGGTGTATAGCAATCACCGCGACTGTGACTGGTGTTGCTGTCTCATGTGACGGCAACTTGGGAATCTAACCCTGTTGGTAGCCGCATTTTAAGGCAACTGACGGAACTTTTGAAACCGGTTTTATGGACCTTGGGTCTTTGACTCTACTACATGGTACATGATACGGGCATCCCTTCTGGGACCCGTGGGCGTTTGACTATACACAGTGGGTTAAACCTCGATGGATTGCCTACGAGAGCAGTTGCTCAGTCTCTTCTGCCTGGCAGGGCAGCTCGGGCCAGCCATTCATAACTGGGCAATTACTTGGCAGTCCTGTGTCACATCCGGTGCTGCCATTCACCCAGCTTTTTGCCAACTACTAGATGTCACGACACGAAAGACAAGGTACCCATGGACGGAGCCCTTTCATGGGGAAACTGCGCGTGGGTTACCTGTCTCCTCAAACTAATCAGCTTGGCTGGCAATCATAGCTGCATTCACATTAATACGACGTGCGTCCTTTCCGGCACTCTGGGGGAATACGGAGATGAAACACCCGTCTCATGGGCTCATCCAAACTGTCCACCTGCCGTTCTTGTAACGGCAGGATGTCTTCATACCAAACCCACTGCATATAGTGTTCACGGTACCGTGCATGGTGTTAGGGCTTGTGCTAAAACGCTGTAGTTGCCTGCAATTTCATGTGCGACCCTACTGACTGCGGGAGGCGTACAAGTGTCAGGTGTTTATATAGGGCTGAGACTGTCTTTTGTTATCGATGCCACCGACGTCATTCAACTGTGCTGTACTTGATTAGCTTGATTCTTTGTGAGGGAGTGGGCTAAAAGTGACGAGAGAAACGGTGAGCACTTGCTAGAAAACGTGTGCATCGCCGTCATGACGGTTGCTAGGAAATCTCAGTTTCTTCACGACCATAAACTCATTAACCCAGGTTACCTTCAAATGACGCCGCTGTAGCATTTTGGTTGTACTATCGACAGGAGGCACGGCTTGCACGTGAAGAACCGGAACGCGGCGGGCACACAGTATGGGAACGGAACGGAAGCTACGCTTGATTATTAGCTTGATCGCTTTCGTTCTCGCTCACCAGCGTTCTCCTATCTCGGGCCATTTATCAGAGGAAAAGAAAGTCAATAATCTATGAACGGTCTTAGATTACGATTACCGGGTCAATTCCTCGCTTGATTTCCCGGCCAGGTTCGTTACGTGATGGTCGGCTTTTCGGTAGGATGAACTCAACTCATACTATCACTGACCCTAACATCAAACCCCCCCCCTCGTTCGTACTGTCACGCAGTGTCACAGGGTCTTTTTGAATCCCCGCTCGGTTGGTCCCAGCATACATATGCACACGTGATGAAAGCAGCGTTTAGAAAAGTAAACTCCAACTCGGCATTTGTCGGCA
>WNFC01002872.1_pt1 | contig 18943 bp, 16 predicted proteins | sample 5400541 | NCBI WGS metagenome assembly WNFC01 (sample SAMN13153342, study PRJNA577476) | soil metagenome | isolation source: 120 cm saprolite under Douglas fir tree site 2 hole 2 replicate 1 | place: USA:California | collected 2015-04-18 | reverse complement strand
CAAGGCAATGGCGATCGTGGTCGGCGAGGGCCGCTGGAGGCTCTGGACCATGAAGGTCATCTGGTATTCGACACCGGTACGCCGGTAGTTCTCGTTGTAGATGCCCAGGCGGTGGAACTCCTGCCGGGTCACGAAGTCGGAGAGCTTGTGGGGCGACCCATCGCCGGTCCGCCGGTAGTGGGCGACCACAGGCTGCTCATGCAGGTACTGCCGGACGACCATCTCAAGGTGGGGCACCTGCGCCGCGGCCGGCTCCACCACATATCTGATCCGCGCCGCCCGGTGGTCGATCTCGTTGTAGGATCCGAACGGGGCCCGGACGACCCGGCGTAACCCCGCGATAACCTGGCGCGGGAAGGCCTCCAGGTCCAGCGTGGCATAGGTCATCCGCAGGCAGTCCAGGACGGCCCGCAGGTCACGACGGCCCAGTCGTAACATTCCCTCTCCTCAGCTGCCGGACCAATTGATGTCTGCCGATCGGTCCCGGAACAGTGAGTCAACCGGGCGCCCTAGTCAAGTCGCCCGGACTGGTGGTCCTCTTACGCATACGTCAAATGACGTATAGACGCCTGGGACCCGCCCACCTTATAAGGGTCAAGTGCTGTTGAAGGTATTTCGTGCGAAGTGTGAACTGCGTTTTGTTGCCCGTCACGGAATCGCTATCGAAGAGGTATGACACTACCCAAGAGTTGACGAGAAATGAGGAACCGGTTCCGACTGGCGACCCCCGGTGGCATGGACGCTCGACGTTTGTGCCCATTCCGGCCCATAGATCCCGTCGAGAGCACTCAGGAAGGGAATAACGATGGCTAAAGCGAAAATCAGCTATCCAGTCACGATGCCCATGCGCATTCAGGCGCGTAAAGGTTCGCTCGCGGAGAGGCAGTACTACAGGAAGAGTGCGCTACCAGGCGGAGCGTGGCCAATGCCCAAGGCTATAGCGCCAGGTATTGATCCATCGCCGCTCGATGACCTTATCTACCACGGCGGGAAAGTGATTCCTCAGATGGAGTTTCAGAACATCTATCTCGGTTCGAATGCTGATTGGGCACAGAATGACATATCTTCGATCGATGCTGCGATCGCGCTCGCGATGCGCGATAAGCGCCTCAACAACGTCATGGTGCAGTACTTTCCAGGCACCACACTCACATGTGATCCTCGTCCTTCTCTACTGCTCAACGACCCGAAACCTCAACAACTCGATGAACCTGATGTACAGGCTAAGATCGTGGCGCTCTACGACGGGAACAAGATCGGTAAAGCGGATCTCGGTACGTCGGTCTTCAACCTCGTACTCCCGCCGGGGACTGTGCTCAAGCTCGGTGCTTCTTCCTCGCTCAACGGACTCGGTGGTTATCATGGCTCGGTGCACATCAAGTGCGCTGGCAAGTCGGTGGCCCTGTACTATTCCGCGAATGTCTATTCCCAGATGGTCTCCTCCTCCAGAGAAAATGGCATTGTCACCTTCGACAAGCCATGGAAGAACGTGGTTGGAACCCTCTACCATGAACTCAATGAATTTCGGACTGACGCTGACGTCAATGACGCGATCGACACCAACAACAATGACTTTCTAGGCTGGATGTCGCGAGACGGAAAGGAATGCGGAGATCAGCCGATCTTCGTAGCGAGGTCACTCACGCTCGTATTCAAGGAAGTTAGGCTGACGAGCAGCACCAAGAAGGTTCCGGTTCAACTCATGTATTCAAATGCTGTACACGGTGCGGAAGGGCCAATCGCGGCGGCGCATGCTTAGTCACGTGAGGATCACCAAGCGCTCGGAAAGCGTACGAGATTCGAATCGGGTCAAATTGTGAGCAATAGAGGCCAATGATGAAGAGAGCGCCGGCGGGGCCGAAACTAGACGTTGCACCCGGTACTAGGGATAACGATCCCGAGCTCGAATTGCACGATATCCAAGGCGATGTGCTGGTTGGATTGCAGAAGAATGTGGAAAAGTTCATGTTCTTCGAAATCACGGATGCGACGGTTTTCAAACGAAGGATGAAAGAGAAGGTGATAGTTCGAATCACAACGGCTTTGGTGGCGCACCTCCGTGAGTTCCAAGTCATTCAGCGTAAGGCCCTTGGCGGTCAAGGTCTTCTGCCATTGGTAGGGCTGAACGTCGGCTTTACTTTCGATGGGTTGAAGGCGTTGCTGGGTCCCGACGTCGTGGGGTTTGACAAGTCGTTCGAATCGGGCGCTATGCATCGAGCTAGAGATTTGAACGATCCAGTCGACGGGAAGGGTAGGCCGTCGACATGGAAGCCGCAGTTCAGATCTGGTCGGGTCGATGGTGTCTTCCTCGTGACTGGCCCGGACGAGGATGTTGTCGGCGCAGAGAGTGCGGAACTCCTTAGCCGCCTCGGCAACTCCGTAAGAGTTGTGTACTCGGAGATAGGCAGCGTTCGTCCGGAGCGAGGACATGAACATTTCGGATTTCTCGATGGCGTCTCTCAGCCTGGGGTACGCGGTTTGACTGCGCGGCAAAACGCAAGTGACGAGGATCAGGGCCTGCCAGGACAAGACTTGCTTTGGCCTGGGTTATTCGTGTTCGGCTATCCCGGACAGGATAAGGTCAATCATAAGAAGAAGGGTCGAGAGCCCGCGATGCCGTTCCGATGGATGCGAAACGGCTCCTACATGGTCTTCCGCCGCCTGGAGCAAAAGGTGCCGGAGTTCCGTGCATTTATCGCCGCGCAGGCGCTAGAACTCGGTATTGACCCAGAGCTTCTTGCAGCGCGCATGGTCGGACGCTGGAGAAGCGGGGCACCGTTGATGCTCGCCCCGCTTCAAGATGACGATCCGCTCGGGAACGATCCAATGCGAAATAACGATTTTGAGTTCGGGAGCGACGGCGGACAACGCCGCTGCCCTTTCGCCGCGCATATCCGTAAGACCTATCCGCGGGATGATCTTGGTGATGAAGGCCCCATCCAAGTTCGTCGGATTTTGCGTGCCGGTATTCCATTCGGACCTGAGGTGGGTGTAGAGGAAGATGGGCAAACCAAGAAGGAACGTGGGTTGATGTTCGTCTGTTATCAGACATCGATCGTGAACCAGTTCGAATTCGTCCAGATGCAGTGGGCAAACAACACGCAGTTCGTGCCTGGCAAAAAGCGACCGTCGAACCAAGCACCAGTAACTCCTGGTCACGACCCCATCATCGGCCAGGCGAATCAGGGAGGAAGTCGAGGGCGTAAGATGGACGAAGCAGTTCCCAACTACCCCATAGGCAACCAGCGATCTCAGCTGAGCATGCCGAAGGACTTCATCGTTCCGACAGCCGCTGGCTATTTCTTCGTCCCATCTATCACCGCACTGCGCACCGCGCTTACCTAACGGGATCGTTGGGGATGAACGATTGCGGATCCGGCATTGCACACCACCCGACATCGCTGCTGCGAGAGTGAGATGATCCAGCGCGGCGTGAGCACCGGAGAAGACTCAGACCGATGAGTTGGCACGGGAGGACCCAGTATGCACATCTTTGATGCAGTGCGCCTGGTGATCAACCGTCTCGCCCCTCGGGGCTGGCAGCAATTGCTCGCGCTTCACGGACTCCGTTTAGACGCAGCGGAACTCGCGAGCGAACTGACGCGGCCTCTAGCGAACACAAAGGGCGAATCGACAATAGATCGAGAGGTGCCAGGATTTGACGACTTCTGCCCGAGCGGTCTGCGCGCCATTGAACCTGGTAAGCCAGCACTTAGTCTCTTGTATCATGCCCTGGCGAGTCCACACGTATACCCAAGCGTGGTTGGTGCACGGACCGACCAAGATTTTCCCACTCTAGAGGAACTCGATGTCATCGAGAACTACATTTACAGCCTTGCCAGGAAGGGGCTCAAAGACTTCAATAACGCTGTCGTTGCCGTGTTCGCGTATCAGTATCGCAGCGGGGCACGCAGCGTTCACCGAGTTCATGCCGACATGGCATATTCCCGCGCCGGTATTGCTCGTGTCGGAACCGCACTCGCGCACTACGATGCCGTCCGTCGGAGCTTCTGGGTTGCTCCGGCCAACAACGCGCCAGGCGTGTCCGTTATGCCAGCTCGGTATGCGGCCTTTATCGCAGAACGACGGAAGTTAACAGCCGAGGATTCAGTCATACATCCTCTTGCTGCGAAGATACCCGGGGACGATAAACGCACGTTTTTGGTGCCCGTACACAAACTGTTTCCGGGTGAGAAGGATGAGTGTCTCGTAGGGGACCACGTTGAGGCACTGTCCTTCCTAGAGTATCACCGCAGCGAAAAGCTTCGCAGGATCCACGTGTTTGATCCCGCGAAAGGGGGTGTTCCGGCGCTCCCGGGGTTTGACACCAATCAGGCGCCATTCGTGCGTGAATCGAAGGATCTAGTGACGCTCCGACCCACAGGCGCATCCATCCTGCTTGTTCCGAATTCCCGAAGCACGCTGGCGGAAACGGCAACGCAGTTTAACAGCAAATCCGGGAAGGATGAGATCGTGCGCTTCCGAGTACCGCCCCAAAATTCCTCCCTGGGCGGCGGGCGAGGTAACAGGTTCGATGAGTCCTCGTTTCAAATTCCGGCTATGGACGCAGGTCGGGCCGCTCCCGAGTACGCGCATATCCGCCTTCACGTGAGACCCACTGGTCAGCTGTTCGACGTGAATACCCTGAGCACGTCAGACTTCCTGAAAGTTCTGAGAGAGGCCCGGTTCGAGGGAGTCGCCGGCCTCGAGGATGGACCGCTTGAAGCTGCTCACCTCGTCGACGGCTCGTGCGACGGCGCGATCGCTGTACGAGTCCACTTGAGTAGACAACTCGAGATATTTTGCGCGGTGTCTTTTGTAGCCGCGCCAGACTTTTTACCCTTAGTCGACCAGATCGAAGTTCAGCGTTGGGCCGAGGAAAGGAAAATCGCCGGATCGGCAGTTTATTTCTCACAAGGTGGGCCCGAGCCGCTTTGCTACGGTCGAGATTGCGCGCCTAACCCTGCACTGGTGGATCCAAGCAATCACAGCAGACCTGCGTTCGAGCGCGCAGAACCTGCCAATAGAACCTTTACTGCCGTGCTTAGCCGGGCCCCGGAGTCGATGGGTAGTCCCATTTCCACCAAAGTCAGCGTCTCAACGACTTGGCTACCGGATGCCGCCGCCGATGTGTTCGAACCAGGGTGGGACACGTCCATGTTCAGCGACAAGCAGGGAGAGTTCTATGCGAACTACGGCCTCGGAAGCCCGTTTCCAGAGGATACGAAACTCTGCGCGGCGCTCAACTCGTTCTGGCCTGCCACCGCTCCGGATGTCGGTCGTACCTTCGGCCAGATGACGGCGCTGCCACTGCTCGACGGGGAACTCGGGTTCCATTCGAAGCACCCGAAGGTTCTGGCCGGCCAGGCTACAAGTAGCCCGGGATGGGATGGAGAGTTTGGTCCTTTTTTTGTAGGCAAGGGTAAGAAGGTCAACTTCGCTTCGATCGTACGTGGCGACTACACAGTGAACTCGCTCCACGGGCAAATTGGAATCGGCGAACTGGGACAGATCGACACGGTTGAGCAACTCGCCAGGATGGATGCTTTCCGAGAATGCGCCGATCGAATCCGTGGTAACACGCCCATGAACAGATTCAAAGGGCTACTCGTCACTGCGGAGAAGGTGTCGGACTGGACACAGCGCCGCGATCGATTCGATCCTAGCCTCTCCGGAGCAGGCTATTTTTACGTATTCGCTGACGTCCGCAATCCGCCCCAGGATGATCCGACTGATCCGCGCCGCCAAATAGGGGACGTAGTCAAGACATACACCTGTCAAGTAACGTCCCAACTCGTTGCGATACGCACAAATGGTGGACGACCCGATGTCACTCCGTGGAGACATCCTGTGCGCGCAGGTTCGGCGCCCCCCTCAGCAACAGCGCGGCCCGCCTATGCGACACGTGCTACGCGGCCGGCCCCAGCATCGGCCACTAGGTCAGGGCGTCAGCGTGGTCGCATCCGCTGAACAGTTTGACGTGGTGATCGTAGGCGGCGGCCCTGCGGGCTCTGCTACTGCTCTTCAGTGCCTGCAGGCCGGTCTCCGAGTCGCTATCCTAGAGGCAGAGTTGTTCCCACGGCACCGGCCTGGCGAAACTCTGCCGCCGGGCATCGAGGCTTTGTTAACGCAGCTGGGTGTAGTCAAATTGGACTACCCGAGATTCAACGGACAGTGGGTAGCTTGGGAAGGTGCTCCACGGTTCGAGTGTTTCGGATCGGATGCAAATGGTCCATGGCGTGGCTTTCACGCCTGGCGCCCGGATTTTGATGCGCAACTTCTCCGGCAGGCTGTCGAAGCTGGCGCCAGGGTGCTTCACCCGCAACGCGCACTCAATCCAGTCCACAATAGCGATTCGCGTATTGTCGCGGTCGTCACCGATGGGACTACCCTAGAGTGCCGGTTCGTTGTCGATGCCTCTGGCGCTAGACACTGGCTGGCCCGGCATCTCGGTCTTCCATTTGAATATGCCTCGCCAAAGATCATGGCGACCTATGGTTACTGCGACGGGCAGATGGAGGATGGGTCGCCTAGGCTCGATGCTGATCGGACAGGTTGGACGTGGATGGCCCAAGTCAGGCCGAGCGTGGTCCACTGGACCCGCCTGAGTTGGTCGGATGAGGCTTTGCCTCGCAATTGGGCTCCCGCGCAGACTCGTCTGCTGCGTAAGGTTGGAAGGTCGCAGCGCGCTGATGTCACTTGGCGCATCACTTCGGCCCCGGCTGGGCCGGGGTATTTCATAGTCGGTGATGCTGCCATTGTGTTCGATCCGTCCTCATCCCACGGCGTTCTGAGGGCGGTGATGTCGGGCATGATGGCGGGGTACCTCATCACGGAGCATATCTCTGTCAAAATTCCGGCTAGTAAGATTGCCGCGGAGTATAATCGCTGGCTGTCCGCATGGTTTTCACGCGACGCATCTCGGCTGCGTGAGCTCTACGCAAGGCTTCCTTGTCCACCCAGTTGGCTGAGTTGGCTGCTGCCAGCATAGAGAGGTGCGGAAGGATAGTGAAACTCGCAAGAGGGTATTTCAATGGCCAACTATGGCTGTACTGTCAGTGGACTCGAGAATGGAGTCCCCCCCTTTGCCAAACGGAACAACGTGATCACACCTTGCGTTGTCGGGACCGAACTTTGGTTCACCTGGACATGTAGATATACATGACGTACCAGCTCTACTCCGTTACAGCGTAGCGGATGCTGATCTAAGGAGATATCGGACATGGCCGACCGTTCTGCGCCAGCACGCCTCAAAGACTTCGACCGTATACAGAATGCAGCGGCGCTGTATGGAAACTGGCACCAGCAAATGAACGGGCAAGTGTCGTTCAATATGCGGAACTTTCCGGTCTTCTATAGCGCGATCGATGCGCCGCTGGGACTATGCGCAAGGCTACCGCGCCAGAAATGGACCATCCTGCCGCGGACCATCAAGGGCGTCGTTGCCCCTCGATCGCGGCGGCGGCGAAGCTGGTCGACGACCCGCGCACGATCGGCGCGTTCGACCCAGTCGACATGCAACAATACGATCCATTCCGCGATGCCAGTGTCGATCCGTTTCTCGGGCCGGCCTACCGATCGCAGGACGAGTATCTGGAATGGGGCAGTGCGTCGCGACAACGACGGCGTCGTGAGCGAAGTGGCATTCACTGCCAATGGCCCGGAATACTCGGACCAGATCGCCGAGGACAAGGACCTTCTGACCAACTCTGCCCCAGTAACGATGGCGACGTGGAGAGGCCGCCAGGCGCCGGTGAGTTGGGGCGCGCTGCCTCGTGAAAAGAATGGACCGCTGAGAAATGGCCATAGGCCATGGCGGTCCGGACCTGGGTTGGTTATGTCGCCTGGCATGGAGGACTTGGATGGCTAGCCATTTCCGCCGTGGTCGCGAACCGCATATCCCTCCTGATCCAAGGACGGTGACCCACATCCCCCATCACATCGAAGCCCGATCTCTCAGAGGACTCGCGCAGACGCCGCGACATACCTTTCAGGCAGCAGCCACACCCTAACGAATCACCAATACCAATGCGCGAACGACCTTGGAAGCTAATTCAATGGAAGCAGGCGCCGCGATCCAAGTTTGTCGATGCGGTGAGTTCGGTGGGCACGCTGGCCGCAACCGCGGAACTGTACTCTCCTTTTGTCAAGGATGCCTCGCCGCAGCAGGAAGCAGAGATACTACTCTGCGCGGCCGCCGAGATAGAGCACGCCTTGCTGGTCGAATACTTGTACGCGGCCTGGTCGCTCGGCCCAGATGCAGGAGACTTGCAAAGTGCTATTACTACCGTAGCGGTACAGGAGATGTGCCATCTCATCACGGTGCAGAATCTGCTCCTGGCGTTGGGGGCCAAACCTTACTTCGGCCGTCAGGACGATATTCCTCATCCCGACCTCGATCCATTTCCTTTTCACCTGCGCCCGTTTAGAAAACATCCGGTGCTCGAGGAATTCCTGCTTGCCGAGATGCCTCCACTGGATCAAATGGACGAAGATCAACAGAAACTCATGCGGCCGATCGTGGATGCGCATAAATTGGATCCGCGTTTTCATCGGGTCGCGATGATTTATGCACGCCTCTTCTGGTTGTTTCAGCAGAGTGACAAACCAACGGACCCGTGGCCACAGATCGCCGGCCTGCATTTCGCGCCAGGATTTCACATCGACTCCTTTTCGAGCTTCGGATCGGCGAATACATTTCAGGCCGACCGCGCGCTGGAAATGAGAGCCTGGCACGCAGGATACCGTCGTGGGGGAGTTTTTGAAGTAATTGACTCACGCGAGGCAGCTTTGCAGGTACTCCACGACATCGCAGCACAAGGTGAAGGGCTCGCGGCCTCCAACAATTCGCATTTCGAAGTCTTCTTCGGTATCTTGACCGGATTCGACCAGGTCCCCGCGTCTGGATTTCTCAGCGTCCCCACCGACCCAACAATTTCGGACACTGCGTGTGCGAAACCGGATACGGAACTTAACCGCATCACGAACAAGCTGGCGGTGGCGCTCTGCGACGTGTTCGATGTGAGATATCGAATCATGCTGGCCTGTCTTCGCACTGCGTTGTCGCGTGACCGTTCCAATGTCACTGACGCCCCAGTGCGGACCAAGTACATTCAATGGGCGCTGGAAGAGATGCAGAGCGCCATCCGGCCGCTGGCCGGGACTATCACGTCGCTGCCACGCAAAAACGACGGAAATACCAAATTGCTTGCGGGACCGATGTTCCGGTTAGGTGGTCTCGATCTTCCCGACGACCCTGTTAGCTTGGACCTGAAGGTCAAACAACTCTATTTAGAGGGTGCAAAGGCCATCGCCGCTGCGCTGAACATCCCCCCTGACCGGATCACAGCACAAACCTTGCAAGACATGCTGGACCGGGACAACCAACGCTTCCGTGAGTAAGGAGAAGGAGATTCGGCGTGGCCAAAACATATCGGATCTTTCCAGGCATAGGAATTGCCCGCGTTGGAAACAGTCCAGACGGATTCTTTTTGGCTCCGGAGGTGCCGGGGCTTGGGCCTCTGGAGCTGACGCCCGATGACTTAGTTAGACCCGTGCACGAGTTCAAGGACCCCAACCGCAAGCTCCGGCGCCAGGCCGCTCGCTTCCGCGTCTTTGAGTTCGACAGTATCACTGGCAGTGCCCGTGAAATCGTGGCCGGCGCTGGAGTTCAAATCGAGTGGCGCGTGGAGCTAGCCAACGAGAAGGCTGCGGCCGGTCGTTTCGAATCGGAAACGGTACCCGAATCCGCCATACCGCGCAATCCCAACGTTCCGCAAGCTGACTTAATCATCAAGCCAACCTTTGCCGCAATTTCGGGCACTAGTCAGAATCGTCAGGGCAATCCATCAGGAAAGTTCAAAGGTCAGGCTGTGTATCTTGGCGAGCTGCGCACCGATGGCAAGGGCCGCCTGATCGTTTTGGGCGGCTATGGCGACTCCGCCAGCATTCCGCCCAATAAACCTGTGGGCACAGGCGGTAACAACAACAATTTCGCGAACAGTGAATTCTGGCATGACGACGTGTCGGATGGTCCGGTGACAGCCACGGTGAAGATCGTCGGACAACCTGATGAGCAAGCGGATAGCGCTTGGGTCATCGTGGCTCCGCCGGATTTCTCCCCTTATACCAACGGAATCGCGACGATGTACGACGTCGCGGCCCAGGCCGGCGGCACCGCGGCGCCTGCCGCGCCGTCGTTCCAGGACGACGTGTTTCCAATTCTGAATGCGGCCACTCGGCTACGCTGGGTTTCGAAACTCAAAAAGTTCAGCAATTTGTCTCAGGATTGGAACACGCTATCGCAGAAAGGAAATGTTGCGTCCGATGATCTCCGGCAGGCCACCTTCTTGGGAATCATGAGCCTTGAAACGGGCCATTCACTCGCGAATTTCAGGTTTACGGCCAACCAGCGCACAGTTCTGTCGAACTGGGCGAAGGGCAACTTCGTTATAGGTTACAATCCCGCTGCGCCGGTGTCGCAGGTTACGCCCAATGGCCTGGACTTGGCATCTCTATCGGTTTCGGTGGGCGGTGGCTTCTTTCCGGGAATCGAGGCCGGCATTCGGATGACCGTGCCTGGTATGTACCGCAGTCCTTTTCGGATCACTAACATGCCGTTCACTTTCGCCGGCGTGACAGTGATTCCGCATCCCGGATTTATCACACGCAATATGGCTTGTCCATGGCAGGCCGATTTTTTCGAATGCGAAAATCAGTCAGTCACATCCGTATGGTGGCCGGCGCAACGACCCATCGAGATTTTCGTCGACCCGAGTTTGCAAAGCAATCCACGCTGGGACGATTCGATTCCTGACCATCAGGCGCTTGTCGACAACTACTGGAAGCTCGGAATCATCCTGCCCTCAGACTTTACGAACCCTGGCCTTGCCCAGCCGTTGCTCGAAGTCGATCGCGATCCGAGTGTACCTCACGTTTAGACGGTGAATTCGCGCGATTCCTTCGATGTAGTCATCGCGGGCGCCGGACCGGCAGGGGGTGTCATTGCCGCGCGCCTCGCTGCCGGCGGCTTGCGGACGCTTCTGGCTGAGGCAGGCGATTTCAGTGAGCTGCGTGCGGGAGAGTTTCTAGCTCCGCACGCTTGCGCTCAAATCCGCGTTTCTGGACTGCTCCGGGACAATTGGGAGCAGTGCCACACGCCAGTTCACGAGTTCGTGTCGGCGTGGGGCTCAAGCAACCGAGTCTTTCGCAACTACATCTTGGATGCACACGGCGCTGCCCTTGCACTGGACCGAAGGGTGTTTGACTTGCAGATCGCCAATGCGGCCGTCCAGCGGGGGGTCCGCCTGCTCACTCGCGCCCGGGTGCGTCGCCTTCGGCTCTCATCAAATGAATGCCGAATCGATATCGACCACTGCGGAAACCTGTTGCAGGTGCGCTCACAGCTACTAGTAGTCTGCTGTGGCCGTGCCGGTGCCGCGATCCACGAGCTTCCGATAAAGAGGAGTCGGCTCGATCAACTGGTAGTGGTGGGTCTACGCGTACAGGGATACTCCGGGAATGCTTGCCCTGCGGTCGAAGCCTATTCTCGAGGCTGGGTCTATTCGATCGGTGTCGGCCACGTACTGCTCGTCTATGTATTTACCGAGGCAGACTCACATTTCCCAAACCGAATCCGTGCAACAGCGGGTTTCGTCCTCGAGGAACTTGTTGAGTGTCCCATTGCGACCTCGCGACTGCGTGCGGCGCATACGAAGAGCGCAGCCTCCGTGAGCTGCTTTGCTACAGCGGCGATGTCAAGCGTCGCACGGCCGCTAGTGGGTGAGAGGTGGTGCGTGGGGGGAGACTACGCTCAGGCCTTTGACCCGCTGTCATCGAAGGGGATCCTGTCGGCATTCGAAGGCGCAGAGTTGATCGCGGGATCGATTCTCGGCGCCGCGTCACTGGACGCAGTCGATTTCTCACGTTACAAGCGTCTTCTCGATGAAGAGTACGCAACGTATCTGAATGAAAGGGCGCGCTTCTATGGCATAGAACAGCGCTGGCCCACGCCATTCTGGCTGCGACGAAACAGGATTCCTCCGTTCTCGGCGTGATCGATTCGAAACGACAAACCGTGCTTCAACTAGTGCCGAAGCCGAAGGCTCCGGCGGTGCGTGGCCAAGATGCGAGCGGCCATCCGAGCGGTGGCCCCGGGCGGCAGGATGAGATCTCACGACTGAGCTCGGTGAGGTTTTCTCGCCCGCCAGGTCGGAACTCCGTGCGTCATACGGAGGCATCGCGGCCGAGATGGTCAAGGACGTATCTCATGTGTTCAACTTGATAGCCCGCAGGACTCGATCATTACTTCTTGGCAGGAGAAACTGCTCAAGAGGCAATTCAAGAGTAATGGTACTTATCCGTCCACGGCATCGACCCACCGGTGGGCCACGGCCAATCGCAGCACCACATCGCGCAGCGCCGTTTGCTCGCGGCGTGGGGCGACCTGGCGCCAGTGCCGGTAATAGCTGGCGCGGCTGACTCCCGTCAGCCCGCACATCCGCTCGATCGACCGCGTGCCTTGCGGGGGCGTCATCGCGTGGATGAGCGCGAAGACACTCTGGCGCCACGCCCGCCGCTCGGCGGGGGTGGTGCCTTGACGTGCCGCAAGGCCGCGGTGGGAAAATCCAGTTCCACGGCCTGCTGGCCGACTTTGCGCTCGAGTTCGACCAGCCGCGCGTCGCGGGCCGGCTCCGGGCCGGCGGGCGGGTAGGCCCGCGCTTGACGACTCGGCGGCTGCACCAGGGCCCGCCGCCGGGCCCACGCCACTGCCTTCGGCGGGCGCCCCCGGGGCACGAGCGCGGCGGCCCCGCCCTGCTCGTAATAGTCGAGCCATGTGTACAGCAGCTGCGGCCGCAGCCGCAGCTCGTCGGCTACCGTGCGAATCTTCTCGCCCGCCAGGATCCGGCGAACGGCAGCCTCCCTGAACTCTCGGCTGAACATCCGGAAGCGTTGTCGGGCCATCGGTCCTCCCCCCGGAGGACTTTCACTTGTTTCTCTGTCTCATTCTAGGGGTGCACCCGAAGTTGCCCGGCGCGCGAGAGGATTGAATCGCTGGAAGGGGGGAATCGCACGTAGTGGTTATCTAACCCCCCGGGGTCCCAATTAACTTTTGCAGGCTGAGTGCGCGGAAGGAAATGATCGCGCCATAGGGGGCCTGTAAGCCGGGCCTGGCTGCCCGTCGGATCTTCTCAAATCTCTCAACCAGTTGGACGTCACACGGTGCGGCACGACGGGGAGGGTTTGTAATTCTGGCGCGTTCCAGCGGCGCGATGCCACTGTCTTGATAGTCAAGGCACCCCCCAAGCCGGCCTCGTCCATCGAATACGTCAAATGACGTATAGACACCGAGAGCACGCTCCTGTAGAGAAGAGGCCTGTGCTCGCAATGGTTTTTCCGGACGACAGTTGGCCGCATGGCCTAAAGGGTGGATCACGTTCTTCGTTCCTCGGTATTGAAACGAATATCTTGGAGGAGACTCACGGGGAGCAGGTCGACTTCGCTGAACCGGAATGGGAACGTCACGAGAGCCAAGTGGCTGATTCGTCGGTGCTTCCTCGCGGGGACTCGAAAGCTAGAGAAGTAAGAGCTCTTACATCGAGGGCAGAACACCAGCGAGTGACAGTGCGCCGAACTCACGAGGGACCGCTCCTCGGCATGCATCAGAAGAGCAGCGTGACGCATGCCGGAAAAACCACCCACTTCGATGTTTCCTACCTCGCTAAGCTAGGCCAACACGGCGCCGATCTCGCCCAGGCGATCCTCCAGAACTGCGAGCGAGACTACACCACCCTTCAGCAGGTCTTCAGCGGTATCACGCCTCAACAACTGCCGTTCATCGTTCAGATTACCGACGACAGCACTGGCGCCTCGCACTCGAGTTGCCTGGGCACCGATATCGCAGTCGGAGGCAAATCAGGCGGCAATGTCAACTTCATCCGATCGCTGCTCGTCGCAGAGGCTGACGAAGTATTCATGGCGAACTTTGGCCACGGTTGGGACTGCGGGGCCAGCGCCGGTGAAGGACTGTCGCGAGTTCTCGCGAACGATATCTATAAGGGAGTCGAGCCTGCGGACTTTATTTCATCCGACGTCTGGTTGAATCTCAATCCGCGGCCGAACTTCGTGGATCATGCCAAACCCACTGACATCGATTACCCCTCCATCGGATGCTCGGCACTTTTCCTCAATTGGCTCAGATTCCAGTTGAAGCACAACTGGACCGAAATCGTCGCCGCCAGCGGCGCAACTCTCGCCGCAACCTACAAGAACCTCACGGGCAAATCCACCGGCTGGAAAGACTTCGAGACCTTAATCAATAAGGAGTTCCCGGCAGGTCAACAGTACAACCTGAACACGGACAACCCGTTCCCCATATAGCCAAACGAGAGAGGCAGAGGAGAGCGCAGGATCACGAGCGGCCAGTCACCGCGAGAGCTGTATATCTCGTTTTCTGCTGGAGGATTTGGGTGGCCCTTTTGAAGCGGTTTGACCCGCCAGCTTACTTGGGCGATTTCGATGGAATGCTGGGCATGCGCGACGCCTGGCATGAGTTTGTGTCTCGTACCTTCGATGTCTCCATCGATTCCGAGAGGGCGCTAGTCCTCAAGACAGACGGCAAAACGGCAGGTACTGTACAGTTCTATAATCCTGCGATTTACGATCCAGGTGGCCCCTTGGTCGAGCAGGCTGTCACCTGGAATGCCTTTCCTAAGGAACTGCTGCGACGTTTCGGTCGCCAAAGAGCCTTGGTCGAAGCAGACCGCCTCTGGCCGCTGTCCGGATATCGTGGACGCTACAATTCCGACCTGCCGGAGTTCACGAGCCACAGGCCTACGGGAGTCGCTCAAGACGTGTGGTATCGGCCCCTGGTGGAATACTGCGAGTGGCATGTCGAGCGAGATCAACTCGATGGGACGATCCGTCGGGTCAGCTTCACGTCGGAACCGCCGGAATACTGGCAGGCTATGTTCGGCGAGGAACTGCACGTGCTCGGAAGTCCTGATCAGCCGTCGATCGCGTTCCCAGGCGATCCGGAGCGTGTTCTCGCGCTCTATCGCCAACTGGTCAGTCCCGACGTTCAGCTTGATGACCTGAAGGTCAAGACGCGGTTCATCGGTGCACAAGGAGAGGTCTTCGAGGTGGGGCAGTACAACCCCTACAACGAATGGAACACGTCGCGCGGGATTGTCCATCTGTGCGCTCCGCCGAATTCACTGGGTGCAGAAATCAAGCTCGGAGCGGATGCCACGGTGCGCTACGCAGGTTCTTCCGGCGAGGAAGTGGTTCATCCCGACGCACTCATCTGTTGTGCGGGATTCGGGGGCGCCAACAGGAATAGCGACCCCACGATCGGCGCGACGGTGAATGCGCTTGCCAGAGCGGGTGCCATGGTGACTCTTATGAATCCGGTCGGCCTCTACATGGACCACATTGACACTAGCGGCTGGGAGTTGCCTGGCGGTATAGACCCCCGCGATTGTGTACGGATCATTCGCGGCTCTCCGCGCATGATCGAGCGGCTGATGGTCGAGGTTCCACCTGAAAGCGGGTACGCGCTCGGCCACCTCCGAATCGGTGGCCAGCCGTTGCGCTACGGTGGCCAGCTGGCCGAGTGCATTACGGTTAAGCTGGTCGGTAGCGCTGCGAGGATTGGTGGAATAAACGAGAATGGTCCCACGGCATGCCAGGTCCGCGGCATGTTGGATCCCAACTATCCGGCCGAATTGGTTCTGAATGAGATCGGAGCGGCCTTGCCCCCGGGCTACGTTCCGGCCTTCGAACTCGAGGGCGGCCTTCTCGAATGGTCGCGGCCAATTCCCGCCGTGAGGACACACATGCGTTCTATTCGAAACCACCGCGGACGGGGACCCACCGAATGACAGCGCTAGAGCACCCCGGGGAGAGGGGGGCGGTCACACCGGACTATCTTGTCGTGACCGCCGCCTCGCCTGCGCTAGGCGCACCAACGGAACCTGTTCTCGAGATGTCGGACATTCAAGGTATTGCCATCCCAGGTTTCTTCAAGCCGCATCAAACGCTGATCTACATAAGATTGCCGGATAATCCAGGCGTCGTTGGTCAGTTTCGAAGATTCCTTGCTGGCTTTGTGGTCTCGACGGCTGCGGAAACTCTAGCCGACCGGCGGCTCTTCCGCCGCTCATCCGAGGATTCTCCGGAGCGGGCCCGCTCCGACGAACTCGTCCTGGCTGCGATCGGGTTCACGTATCAAGGACTGCTGAAGCTTACGCCAGGGGCATTCTACATTCCGAGCGAGGCGTTCAGACACGGCCTGCCCGTGCGCTCGGAGCTGCTTGGCGACCCACGCGATCCATCCGATGAAGGCCACCCGATAAAATGGGTTGTGGGTGCGCGTGGCTCGGAGCTCGATGTTCTGATCGTCGTCGCAGGATCGAGGCGAGGTCGGGTCAGCGAACGCGCTGGGGCGATTGTCAGGGCACTTTCGAATCTTGGCGTCGAGGTAGGCTCTGAAGAAGGCGACGTACGAGAGGACGCCAAGGGGCACGAACACTTCGGGTTCGATGATGGTGTCTCTCAGCCCGGGATCCGAGGGCTCGCGTCGAGCACCGAACGTGATTGGATCAGCGACAGGACGATCGACCCGGCCGAGGTGCCCGCAACATGGCTCTACGGGGATCCCGGCCAAGATCTCGTGTGGCCCGGAGAATTCGTACTCGGCTATCCTTCAACAAGTCCCGATCCACTCCTGCCGGGCCCGATCGCGTCACCAACGCCGACTTGGACGAGGAACGGTTCATTCCTCGTTTACCGGAGACTGCGTCAGGATGTCGGACTCTTCTGGAGGACTATGCGGTCAGAGGCCGAGCGGCTGGCGACGCTGCCGGGGTTTGAGGAGATGACCGATGACCGACTGGCTGCGCGCCTCGTCGGCCGTTGGCGAAGTGGTGCTCCCGTGAACCGTGTTCCTGACAGCGATCTCAAGGCACTCGGCGATGACAACCTGGCGAACAATAACTTCCGTTTCGATTCTGATACGCCGATCTTCAAGCTCGTCGGCGGCAAGATCGACCGCTTTCCAGCCGCAAAGGCAGACCCTGCCGGCGTGACTTGCCCGTGGGCAGCACACATTAGGAAGGTGAATGTGCGCGATTCCAGCTCGGATGTCGGCGCGCGCAGTGCGACTTTAGAGCGCCGGATCTTACGCGTTGGTGTACCGTTCGGAAAATCTCTGACCGATCGATACGCTGAAACCGCCGACGATCCACAGACAGGTCAACGCGGCCTGCTCTTCCTCAGCATTCAATCCTCGATTGAGGAGCAATTCGAGTTTCTGCAGTCTCGGTGGATGAATGACGATAGTCGACCAAAGATGCCAGGGGGCAACGACATGTTAGTTGGGCAGAATGCCGCTACGCGCGACGGTGTACGTCGCTGCTCCATCTTCGGAAAGGCGCTCGCCCAGGCAGAAGTTCGTGCGACCAAACAGTGGGTGATTCCGACCGGGGGTGGATACTTCTTCTTGCCGTCGGTCTCGGCGCTGCAAGCTGTACTTGCTGTAACATCGACTTGAAGGGCCAGCGAGATATTGATCAGTACGACACCGTAGCGCTGAGCTTCGACAGGTATCGAGCCCTGCCGGACGGTGTCTCGGCCGGGATCCGCGCGGCTATTCTTGACTCCATCAGCGCATCATCGCGATCGCGTGTTTTGGATGTCGGCGCCGGCACCGGGCGCATCGGCCGGGCGTTCGTGGCGACGGGTGATGACTATGTCGGCCTCGATCTCTCGTCCGGCATGTTGGGCGCGTTCGTGTGGCGAGCCAAAAACGACGGGCACGTGCCTCGACTAGTGCAAGCGGATGGCCAGCTCTTGCTGTTTGCTGACGCCGCCTACGATGCTGTCATGCTGATCCAAATCTTCGGCGCATTGCGTGATTGGCGACCGTTCCTCGCCGAAGCCCAACGCGTATTGCGGTCGGCGGGAGCTTTGATCATTGGCTGTTTGCTGATGCCCGCTGATGGTGTTGATGCGCAAGTGAGGCAACGCCTCGAGTCCACTGGACGATCTGACGTTCTGGAATCTTCTTTCTTTCGACAATCAGTCGCCATGCTGCTTGTGCCACAAGGGTCTCCCTTTCGCATCGGGGGAAGTACCGCCGACCAAGGCGTCGATTCCCCGCCTCCTCCCACTGCTCCCAATCGGGTGATCTTCTCGGTGGGGCGGTTCTGTGTGCTATGGGCCGCCGAGTCCGTCGGGCGCGCCGTACCTGGGCGTCAACGACTCGTCCGACCGGATGAGCGGCTTGGCGGACGCACTCTACGTGAACATCTACGAGGCCCTGTAGATGGACGAGACAATTGGGGTCGGAAAGTCTAGAAACTTGATCCCTGCCGCTAAAGATAGACCCATGTCTTGAGCAGGGTCTAAGTCGTTGAAGGAATAAATCCGCGCCAGAGAAGACCTGCCTGTAAGCCGGGCCTGACCACCCGTCGAGTTTTCTCAAATCTCTCAGCGAGTTCGATGTCACGCGGTGCGGCGGGAAGGGGAGGGTTTGTAATTCAGGACCGCGCCGTCAGCGCGATGCGACGAAGTCCGCGCGAATCCCTCTAGCGCAAGGTTCTACGCGGTCGCTGGTTCAGATCCCGGGCCCGCAACCACTTGCAGGCGAACAGGTCACTGGCGTTCCGGTTCGAGGTTACGATCTGAATCCCGCAACTCTTGGACCGGGGCTACATGGTCTTCGGTGGCATCCCCCCCCGGGCTCCCACCGATTTCGTGGCGATTAAGAGCGCGCGGAACAGGGCAGCGGAACCTGTCAACGAAAATGAGAGTGTGCCGTGCAAGGTCAGTCAACGCAGCCGGTGAAAGTCCGGTCCAAGGAGGTGTCGGTACACCTTGGTAGCTACCCGGGAGGCGGGAAGGGCGACCGACCCGTCGAAGCCTCGGGGACAGAGATCCGCCT
>WNFC01010979.1_pt1 | contig 18944 bp, 29 predicted proteins | sample 5400541 | NCBI WGS metagenome assembly WNFC01 (sample SAMN13153342, study PRJNA577476) | soil metagenome | isolation source: 120 cm saprolite under Douglas fir tree site 2 hole 2 replicate 1 | place: USA:California | collected 2015-04-18 | reverse complement strand
GGAGCCGGTGCCGGTGGTTGGTGGGCTATTGAGGGAGAAGAAAAAAAACATATGATGCGTCAGTCAGTCAGTTGTCGGAGAGAGGGGGAGTGGGGAGCGGGGAGTGGGGGGGGAAGGGTTGAGATAGAGCATTTAATGGATACTACTTACGGATGGGCGGCGGCGATGATAGCCAGCTCGGGTGATAGGCAGCTGGTATTACTGCTCCATTGAACTGCGATCTAAGAGATCAAGTGGGGGAAAAAAAATGGTTAAGGTTAAGGGACCTTGTGGTGGTGGAGGTGGAGTCACGTACGGGTTGGGACCAGGCTTCGTCTTCGAAGGCGTCTGCGATCGAGACCACGACATTCCAGCCTGCAGGGAGGGATACGGTCCACGTGGCAGAATTGTTGTGGATTTCGCCCAGGTCTGCACTAAATGATGACGACCGACAATGTAAGAAATAACACGAAATAAGCTTGTCGAAGTACGGGAGGGGGGGGACTAGTAGTACAAACTCACACCGCGTAGCCGCATGGACTGCTCTGATTCGCGATGAGAATGTCGTACGGGGCTATTGTACTCTCCCAGGACAATCTGGCGGGGGAGCACTGTGGCGATGAGCCATTCGTTCAGAACAGGGGAGGGTGGGGGGTATTGTCAGTGTTATCGATGCGGGTATGGTATGCGAGAGAGAGCCTGCTGCGTGTATGTACCTGAGTGAAGACGGGCGTCTGAATGCTAAATGTGCCGTTGTTGGCAGTGGCGCGGGCCGTGGGACTACTAGAGACGACCAAAACAAGGAGGGTCGTGGTAGAAACGAGCGTCAAGAACATTTTCTGTTCTGTATCCTTTCTACAACAAACAACAAACGCGGAATGGGGACGGGAGAGGGGGGGCGAGGCGTGCCCCGGCAAATGAAGAAGATAAATGAGAAGAGAGAAATAGTGTGGGGCCTCATCGGCCTCATCGTCCGCGGTCGTTGCAATGCTCGTCTCGTGGTCGAAGCGAAGCGAAGCTCTACATGCTTCCAAGATTTCTCACGCTTCTCACCTGCTCAAGCAAATCGTTTCCATTCCGATTCCGCCGGTCTGACGTAGTAGGCTTATCACACATACAGGCAGCGGTCATTCTATAGCTTGCTCTTCCCCGTGAACTCGGCCAGCTCTGTCCGCTTGCTTATCCTGAAACATTTGTGTCAGAGGATCAAGTAACAAATGCAATCAGAGGCCATCCTCACCCGGAATGGGGGACAGGTAATGGCTCTACTTTCAATCCCTTAGCAACCTGCCGTTCTCCGATTGGAATGTAGTCTCGCTTCCCTGACCCAACGTAAACCTGTCACTATTCTCAGCAATGCTTCAACTGCATCGATGTGTACCACATGGCCCCACCTGACGTGGGCGCCAGATCTTTACGCCGCCTTCTTGAAGCATCATCTATGAAGAACGTTAGAGTAGCAGCCCGTGCGGATTATGGTGGATGAACATGCCTGTCGCCAGTGGGCCAACCAGCCCACCACACGTGGTACAGCAAAGAGCACAGGGAAAAAGTCGAGAGGAAAACCTTATCTTTGATAAATGCCCAGCAAAACTTTCCTCTGATGGTGGGCAACTTACCCATCGCTCGGTAGATTAAACCGCTACACGCCACAAAGATAGGCCTCAATACCATTCCTTTACGCGAGGATCGACGACGAGCTTACCTCCTAGAATAGGAAGTGAGCGGCCCTGCAACGAGAACGGGGATGATAGTGACGCTTACCAAAAGTCTACATTTGGTGCCAAGCGGCGCTTCACGAAATATTCGTCCTTGATCGCAGCGTCATGGAGCGCCATTGCCGTCTTCAGCAATTCATCTTTGCCGGTCCTACGAATGTAGTTTCAGCCCATCGGATGTAACAGCTACGCATGAGACACATTACACTTGGAACACCTCGTCTGCTGTTTTTCTAATGATGAAAGACCGAGGGTCAGAGGTTTTGTATACTCTGCATCGAAAACCCATCCATCAGATATCAAAACACTGGCATGCTAACCTGTCCGTAACGCTCACCGGTGACCAAAGCCCGAAAGCACCTTTTCTCGCCGCTTCACCGCCTCGAGGAAGGCCGGAACATTCTCAGGACTGCCGAACATCATTCACAGGAACGGGGTGTGGTATGGGAACGAGTTACACACCCTCCGATGGAGATGAGCATCCGTATCACCGCCTCGTTAGCACCGCCTGCGCTCCCAGTCATTCCAAGAAATACAGTTTTCGTCGTCCTACTCACCATGGAGAGGACCGCTGGAAGCCAGAGATATGTCAGGGCGGTTTCTCGTAACATCGAACAAGATACTCACTATAATGATGCGCATCCAGCGCTGTTTAACACACAGAGGCCTCACGTCAGTATTCCCACGCACAACAGTGAGAGTGTGTCACAGAAGCTACTGACGCGATAGCAGAATATGGGTCCACTAGTGAGCTGCCTGTCTGAAGTACCGTGGTGCAACTCGCATTGAGTTCGTGATCGGCATGCAGAAGGAACAGCACATCGAGTGCCTTCTCGAGCACGGGAGACGGCTTGTAGTTCTCCTGGCCGAGGTGGTCCATTTGGTACAGAAACCTACGGGCAAACGTGTCAAAGGCCGAGAGCATAAGCTGGTACGAAGAGCGACGCACTGTCCGGTATATGAGAGGCCCGCCGGCGGCGTGGCAAAGTCGCGGCCCTGGCGGATGCGATAGGCCATCCTGTAGCCAGTTCAGCTGTAGCTGGGTTTACTGTATACACCGCGCAAGGCACGTACGCTGCGAGTGTTGTGGCCTTCCCGATGATCCTGAAGATCTGCCTGTCCATGTTTGCGAGTGAGGACTTGTCGCCTTGCGTAAAGAGTTTCTGCCCTAGCGTGGACAAGAGCTCACTGCGGACCGTCGCCAAGGGCATAACCACGTACCTCGCAAGGACGGGTTGGCTTCGCCATAATACGACCCAAGGTACGAGAACGCGCTCGTAAGGATCGCCATCGGGTGCGCGTCATATCTGGCAGTAAAGAAGTAGGCAAAGCGCTGCGAAATCAGCGTTCGCTCCCAACCGACGCAGAAACGTCGAGGATCGCGCACCGGAACGAGCGGAAAAAGTTCTCTGCGTCCGCGTGCACAAAAGTGTGCGACATGACCTCGCTCTCGAACAAGCGGAGCTGCTTCTCGCTGGGCAAGGTGCCGTATATGAGCAGGTACGCCGTCTCGAGGTGGGTCGAGCGCAGCGCGAGCTGCTCGATCGGGTAGCCGCGGTAGCGCAGGACGCCGGCGTCGCCATCGATGTACGTGATCTGGCTCTGGATGACGGCCGTGTTGAGGAAGCCCTTGTCGGACACGCGGAGGCCCTTGGGCGTCTCGTTCTCGACACGTTCCCCCGGCTTCAGCGGGGCGGCAATCGCCTTGAAGGACAACGCCGTGACGGTGTTATCGTTAATCCTATGACCCCTCGTCTCAGTCTGACTCTGCTTTACCTTCCCCACAGTCGAAGGGTGCCGATGGCAACTCGGACGTACGGAATATTGTATGTCTTCCCGGTGCGGTTGTCGCGAACGGTAAGAGTCTGACTCTCGTCAGCGGTGGCATTACCATCTGCTGGGCGGCCCATGCTGGAATTTGAAGAATTGGCGAGAATGGGGGTAAAGGTATACTTGCTGGGTCCAGGCCTCGTCGAGGCTTTTAAGTAAACGCTGGGGCCCCGCGAGTTGACCCGTTCACCGGGACGCGGTTTGGGCGTTTGCCAGCCAAATTCACGTGTTTCGGACCATCGAGGTTTCTCTCTCGAGTGGAGCAGCGCGGTGCGGTCACGGTGCCGGTACAACTCCGTGTATCGTGTAAAGACATTAAATTATCGAATCGAATACGAATACGGTACGCAAATATCACAGATACAGTCCCTCGGGCGTGCCCTCGTTCTTCTGGTATAGCACCTAACGACTGTACATCAGCGACTGTTCACACTCGCAGCTCAAGTCAAAAACAAACAACAAACCTTTTCCCGTGCTGTCGTAAAGTCGGCTTTATTGACCCTCATTCGTCGCTCCCGTAATGCCATCAAGCCAGCCTCCGTACAGATGGCCTTGATATCTGCCCCGGACAAGTCATCTTTTGCCATGACATACTCTTCCAGATCGACATCGTCTGACAAACTCATGCGCGAGGTATGTAGCCTGGACAACGGATCGGTTCAGATACCACATGATAATACAACTAGACAAACCGGAAGATATGACGCTTTGTCTTGACATCGGGAAGAGGGAACTCGATCTTCCGGTCAATGCGCCCGGGTCGAATTAGCGCCGGGTCGAGAGTCTCGATCTTGTTGGTAGCCATTATGACCTTGACATCCCCTCGAGTATCGAACCCGTCCAGCTGGTTCAACAACTCTAACATCGTTCGCTGAATCTCGCGTTCACCACCTGACGTCGAGTCGTACCTGTAAGGCTTTTAGTATCATGGGACAGGGCAAGTGACTGCGAACTACATACCGTTTCGTACCAATGGCATCAATCTCATCGATAAAGACGATACTTGGGGCATGTTCTTCGGCTACACGGAACAACTCGCGCACAAGTTTTGGTCCATCGCCGAGGTACTTTTGGATGAGTTCGGAGCCGACGACTCGCAAAAATGTTGCAGACGTCTGATTTGCCACGGCCTTGGCCAAGAGAGTCTTGCCTGTTCCAGGTACACCATACAGGATGACACCTTTTGGCGGTCGGATTCCCATCTCTTCGTATAGTTCAGGATGTGTCAAGGGAAGTTCCACGGATTCCTGGGGGTGGCAGCGTCGGCAAGCGTGACGGTGTCCTGCGAAGACAAACGCACCTTTATTTCCTGTATCTGACTCTCCAGTCCACCAATGTCGGCATACGTTTCTGTCGGCGCCTTGTCCAGTTTCATGACGCTGACCATGGGGTCTTGGTCATCCTGCAGAACTCCGACGACGGCCTGGTTCTTGTGGTGCATTAACACAGTTCCCCCCGGTTCAAGAAGGTCCTTGTCGACGATACTGAGGATGGAAACGTAGTACTCTGGCCCTGACGCGGTGCTAATGATGGCGTGTTCGTCGTCGATGATCTCCTCCAAGGTGCCAACAGCTAATGGGGTGCCACGGAGTGTGTCCACTTGACTTAACTCATCCTCGTTCTTCTCTTCCCTGGTGCTCCCTGGTTTGAGCCGTTCTTGATTCTGAATGAATTCCTCCTCGAGCAAGAGGTAATCCTTGATGCGTTCATTCTTGAGCAGCTTGAGACGACAGCGAGTGGTTGGGAACACAGCGGGCAGCTTAGTCGCGGCATCGGGTCCTCGCTTCTTCTTTTTCCCAACGCGCGTGGGTAAAGGAGACTCCCATTTCTTCTTCTGTGGTTCGTCCTTGGAATCCTTTCCGTCCCGCTTGCCCCCACCTGGCCCACCAGGGCCGCCATGTATTGAAGGATATTGTCCCTGTATATGAAAGTTAAGACCAATTCACGGGTAGAGATTGGCGGATGTACCATTTAGAATATTTTGTGGGTGAATGGAGAGTTGAGTGGAAAGGTCGGGGGAGTGCTTCAAGTTATGTCCCAAGCGCTGCGCGACGCGTCAGTCTTATGTTGACTAAGCAAAACGAGCGCCGGACTTTCTCCGTCCGTCCGCTTAATTGGCGCAAGCAACCATCCTGCCCGATGATGGCTTCCACTCCCCAAACTGCGACGACCCAGTACATCCGAGCAGGTCTGTTGTAACCCCCAGGACGGACCTCAGCGACCAAAAGGATAAACCTAACTTTCTCTTTTTCTCAAAGATGATAGCGACGACGACTTGAACGACGAGGATATCCCCGGTTTCGGTGCTGGGACACCGCTCCTCGCTACACCAGACAAGGGCAAAGGACGCCCCCCGCAAAATCAGACTTCTTCCAGCCTCCCTCCTCCCGTCGTATCCGGAAACATCAATATACCAAGCAACGCACCGAGGGCCTCCGCGCGTCAAAGTTTTGGTGGAGTGCAGGTGGAGACGCGGTACGCGCCCAAGTCCTTATCGACCGCGTTTTCTCTTCCTCACCGGAAGCTTCCTTCCTAGTTATGGTGGAATAGATACCCTCGATGAGCCTATCACTGCCACCATTGTATGTCGGCGACCGAGATGTTCTGGCAATTTTTTGGTCTAGCTGACTCCCACGTGCACAGAGCCGCGATCTATTATCTATATACAACAAACTAGTCCAGGTGTTGTACCCCTTACGGAGAGGCGCCGGAAGAGAGGTTCTCAGGTCGGTGACCACCCGCGAGTGTTACGGATCCAGCGAGGCTGACATATATTGAAGAGACTGGGACCTTTGGGGCCCACTCATCCTATGTTTGATGCTGGGTATCCTCCTCAGTGTCAATGTCAGTGCTTTTTATGTCGCTTCGCCTTCTTGCTTGCTGACCACCTTGGTCGGGCGCAGGCTCCAAAGGCCCACTCGCTAGGGGTATTCACGTCTGTCATCGTGATCATTTGCGTTGGTGCCTTGGTAGTGACGGTTCAGGCCAAGGTAAGCATGGGCCTATGTCGTGGTTGTAATTCTCTGATTCAGTCTTCTGCTCCTTTAGCTTCTCGGCGGCCGGGTGTACGTCCTATTCCAATTTCGTTGGTTTCTTGGCCTGAGAAAATGCGCACAGGTCATTCTTCCAAGGACTCTGTGCCCTTGGCTATTGCGTAGCTCCATTGGACATCGCTGCCCTTATCTCTTGCTTCGTTCGCATCATTTATGTTCGTGCTCCCATAGCCATTCTTGCCTGGGTTTGGTGTATATGGGGTGAGCCAGTGACCTGCCCCCCATCCGCAACGATTAACGTCTCTTCAACTCCAATACAGCCTCAGCCAATTTCCTCGATGGGACCAAAATAGAGCCTCAGCGCATTCTACTCGCCGTTTATCCATTACTGTATGTAGACTCAGATGTCGTGTGAGATGCTTCCTGACGGGCTCGGACAGGTTGTTTTACTTCATTTTGGCATGGATGATACTCATCCAATAACCACACCTTCGTCTCGCATTACTGTAGTCAAGACTCGTTGGTCGGGTACCGAGAATGCGAAATTCTCAAGCGCTTACAGTTGGCGTATTATTGAATCGTCTTCTGCTCATGAGTAACTTAATAGTACAAACTACACACATCTAAGTCGCGCTGCCGAAGATCTTGTAGCGACGTCCAATACTCGGCCCAATCTCATCATACTGTGCCTTGGTATGGCAAGAGGAGTAGAACTCAGGCTGTAACTAGCTTCAGCCACCATTTGCACCGTCGCAGATATCCACTCACAAGAGAGGCAAGCATAGAACCACCGAACCATACTGCATATCTCTGACGTTTGTGGGTAATGACATCGACGTCAACACCGGACGACTATCATAACGTGATGAGTGTGGCGAAGCCAAAATGCTGTAGCACACCGACCTTCTGTGCGCTGCCGCTTGAGATAACGCTCGCCTCTAACCGGCGGTCGACGAGTTGTTTCAGATCGCGCTTGAGCCGCTGACCGAAATACTGGAACATCGTCGATCCACCCGAGAGCACAATGTTCTGCGTGAAAGTGCTTTCATAAGGGAATGGAATAAACCGTAAATGCGGGAACGGACCTTGTACAAGCCTCGACGAACGTCGATGGGCGAAGCCTGGATGGTGCTGTCGACAATCTCCGGAAGTGGGGTCAGGAAGTCCGAAGAGTAGATTTCCGGATTGAAGAAGATCTCAGGGGCAAGGAAGCGCTCGTACCCGACGTCGACGATGTATTGCTGTCGATGAAAGTGAGCCTCTAATGGGCATTCCAAGGCAGACACAATCGTACACGACCAGTCACCGAATGCTCGCCATCGTACCGCTCGAAATATTTGTAGGGCTCCGCATCATACTTTCTGAACTCCTTGACGATATCTTGGCACACGTACGTAAAGTTTTCCTTGACCTTTCCGGCGACCTTCAGCTGGTCCTCGGGCGGCACCTGCGCCATCTCGCCGCGCTCTCGCATAAGATTGAGTACGAACTGCGTGATGTCCCGCCCGGCGATCGGGATGTGTTTGATGGCGCTGCCGATCACATAGCCCTCGGCGCAGGGGATAACATGGGTCACACCGTCGCCCGAGTCGATGACCGTGCCGGTGAGCGTGCGGTCAGACACGCGATTCGAGGACCAAGACGCGGCAAGGGCAAGCACGGCCTGGACGGCGATGTATAGCCCTTGGATGTTGAACGACTCGAAGAAGATTTCGGCCGTTTGCTCGCGATTCTCGGGGGGGTTCAGCGGGGGTTCGGTCTATGCGAGCCGGTATACACGAAGGGAGGAAGAATGGCCATGTCAGGAAGTTCACACGGACATACATATAGGATAGTTCATCGTAAACTGACCAGAAGGAAGTAGTGGTCCTCTGGCTCGGCGCGGAGGTACTTGAAGATCGTCTGCTCCCAGTAACGTTCCATGTAATCCCAGTTGTCGATCTGACCATGGCGGATCGGGTAGTAGACACCGTATCCTGGCGTCTTGGCATTGGCGAGCGCCTCGTCACCGATGAAGAAGTCGAGGTCCTCGACCCCGCGCTTCGAGGCGAGATTGCCAGGCTTTGCTGGTATTGCGGGCCCCGATCTGCTCGACTGGGCGGAAGATCCACGAGTCGCAATGGCGGTTGGGAAAACGCTGGCAAAAAAATCGGGTCAGCAAAGGGGCGTGGGGTAGTACCAGTGGGGCAGTGGGGACGCATGCTAACAATGAAGGGTCTGAATTCCCAGCAAACCTGGACGCGTCAAGAAGATGAGCCCGGTTTTCAATAAGTTATGTATCTGCAACGTGCGTACCCTACTTTTGAATAACCTGTTCCATTGTCGCATATGATGGGTGCAAGAAGCGACATTTCCCCTTACATAAAATATATCGTTAAGAATATTAATTTAGACGTGGGCCGTGTATCAGAGACTTTCACTTCCTGGAACTGGACGTTCTTCCCTCGCAATAGCATCTTTGGCCTACCATGCGGTGAGTTGCAATCCCTCGGCCAAGTGAAGGGGGTTTAAGCCCACCTCCTCAATTAAATCATTATCGACGTCCGGAAGCGACTCTACCATATCTCCATCGAGAGGGGTCACTTGCCATCTTGTAGGAGGATTCTCGATGTAAAGACAGAGATCAGAGGGCAAATGCGCGCCGTGTTCCGCATTGAATGATTCACGAACCAATCGCTCCTCTGGGATGTCGTCCGTAATACATAAATGAGCAGGGCGACGGAGAAACAAAAACTTACCATCTGACATAGCCTCTAACTGCGCCATCATGCTACGCACAATATTCTCAGCTGCCTCTTTGTATTGCCGCCGCCGAGCGATTTCTACGAGTAATTTGCCATAAGACAACCGATAGGCATTAAATTGCCGTATAAGGTCTTCAATGGCCACAAGATTCTGGTGAAGGGTGTCAAGGCGGCTGTTACAATCTGTCTTATGGATGCATGCGAATTAGAGGAATCGTAAACAGATGAATCATAGTGACGAACCTCAATCTCGTCTTGCCGGCGCAGCATATCATCCATGATATCGCCTAATTCCTCGAGGTCTTCGAGAGTACTACGATGCTTCTGCAGATATTGCTGGGATGTTTGCTTGGCCGACAGAAGCTCTTCACTTCAAATCGGGTCAGGTCCAATGAGGACCATAGGTGAGCAGGCAATAACATACAGGCATCGTTCCACGGCCTTCCAAGCATGTTCCAACTCAGCAAGGATAACGGGAAGCTCTTCAGCATCTCGCATCATCTCTTGAAACGTGCCTCAATCATCACGCAAACATGCGGGGGACGAGACCGCATACCTTGGATATCGCCTTCGCTAAACTTCTCACCGGCTTCACTCTCCCTCAGCGCAACTTCCATCTTCTCAAAATGTTCTGCCAAGCCTTCTAACTGGTTTGCCATTTCTGTAGTCCAGTGTTCCTGCGTAGACAGTATTTTCTGGACATCCACAACTTGCTTGTCAGGTGGCAAAGCATCTCGGATAGAACGCAGAGTCTCTTGTAATGTCGCGGTGTAGCTAACCATCACTGCGAGGCTATCCTGTAGCGACATAGTCCATTGAGTTGGGATTGTTGAAACTGTTAGCTCACTTCTAGTTTAGTCCGCTCAGACTCTATCGTCTCAAGGGCATCCTCGATTGTACGCTCATCCACGAAGTCGCGTAGGGTCTTCCAACGGCTTTTGTCTTTCGACTTTCTTATCTTCTTAGATGCACTCACCGCATTGCCATTAGTGTGGCGGATGGTAAGGGTAGGGCTATGATCAAGCGCTGTGACATCCCGTGGTTCCTCAGTGTCGGACTCTGAGGAAGGGTTGAGGAATATCGACGAGCCAGAGGCATTCTCGTGAAAACTGGGTGGAACAACATGAGTTTCCAACGACTCGAGTATCGCATCAAGCGTATCGGTGTTTCGAGATCGAGAAGAGTCCCAGGCCTAGGCGTATGTGAGGACACATATGTTGGAGTTAAGGGGGACGCACCTGGGCTTGCTTCTCGAGCCTGGCACGCCGCTCCTCGATGAGCTTTGCCACTGCAGCGGCGAGCTACGTGACATGAGCTACGAACGCGGCGAAATGTACGAGTTAATCATGCCTTGAGTTGCTCAATCACCGCATTGCTAATCCACTGAATCTTGGCGTTAAGAGCCAGAAGATCCGTGGCCTCCTTCGCCGAGGACGTTGCTGTCGCGTTGGCACGAGAGCAGAGCGCCTCTCCCTGTTCGAGGGCCTTCCTCGACTGGAGTACCAAAGAGATAAGATGTGGTTGTTCGCCGCGATCCGTAGGAGAGGACATGGCGTCGACGAACTTGACTGTCCAGCGCGAATTCCGACGAATCGCGCGTACCACTCACACGACTTTCCATTCTCGTACTAATGTATTTTAACAATAGGCCATTCCGGTTTATTCAACGTTTTTATGTATTTTTTACGATCATGAAAAAACTTTAATTAAAGTCTTTGAAGGCAAAGACCGAGTAATGTTGTAGTTAAACGTAAACGGCAGTATCCACGTTGCCACATCGTGGCCATCGATCCCTACGGTACACAATTCCCGGCTAAATCGGACTCGGACTTGGTCTTGCATGCTATGACAGATTATCTCGACGCTCGTGTTCGCGGCCGTAGCGAGTCGGTAAACACTGATGCATCTAGCACAGTTGCCTCTTCACTTCCTACACCAATCACCAATCCCAAACTGCCAGTGACACCCCTTATCGGTACGAAATTCCCGACCAATACCATCTTGAAATCTCACGGAAGACCTCCGTGGTATTGCCCCGTCTATGCTTCTGGGTATCAATAAGTTCTGAATTTGTGTAGGTATGGAGAAGATGGCCAGTCCGTATCCCCTGCCTTTGTTGTTGCAATAGCTGGTGTGCAAACACCTTTCAGAAATTCGACCAGTCAAATCTCACATCCTCTGTCACGGTAGGCGGGTCTTCCAGCGGAAAGGTTTGGGCATTCGGACTTGCCCCGTGTCGTATAGGACCTTATATGCTGTGTAGACCCACGTCGCGCGCCAGATTGTGCGTTCCCTTGGCTCCATTCCGACTGTTGTTATCATGTCGCAGGTTCTCGTCTAATCCAGACATTTGTGCGCTGCGTGTAGTTGACGTCTCTCTATGATTTGTAGGATAGCTTCTATAAGAAGCACACCCCCGAAGAGGTTGCGCTAGCATTCGCTTCACGTTTCGACTTTGACCATCCCGACTCTATTGACATGGACCTATTTGCAGCCGTTAGTGCCACCATATATTCCGGATACGCGCGAGCGACTGATGATCGAGCGCCTCATCCTTTCTGTTGTAGTGCCTTTCCGATCTCAAGAATCTTCAACAGACGAATATACCCGTTTACTCGTTTACAGAACACCAGCGGTTGAATGAGAACAAGTATCTATACGGGGCAACTATCATCATAGGTATAGTTTGGTCCTTGCGTGGTGAACCCACGCTACAAAGTCTCTTCAGCGGAGGGTATCCTGTCTCTTCACGATCCTGAGATGCGGAAATTATATGACCTCAAGGTTGCTGCTCGCGAAGATCATCTTCGTCAGTCACTATAGTACTGATAACAATTCTTCAGATTTTTGTCCAAGCCGACTCTGATCTCATGCTTGCGCGCCGCATAGCCCGTGATACCAAAGAGCGAGGACGCTCAGTAGACGGCGTATTGGAGCAGTAAGCTCTTCTCGACGACCCTCCAAATGCTCTAACTCACGTTCGAAGGTATCTCCGCTACGTCAAGCCATCATACGATAACTTCGTCCTCCCGAGTTCTCGGCATGCCGATATTGTGTGTATCTGAGTCATGAAACATCATGTCCTACTAATCAGCGCAGATCGTTCCTGGAAAAGATAATGCTGTGGCCATTGAGCTCATCTGTACGCATATACAGAGGCAGCTCGAATATCGCTCGCGTCGTTTCCGCCAGAAGATGGCTGCATCTCTGTCCCTGAAGCCATCGCTATCCAGGGGACCTCTTCAGGAACCGAGCATCGAGGAACTCGGACTGACAATTTTGGAACAAACGCCGCAACTTAAGGTCGCTTCATCTTAGCCGGAGTAATGTTGTATTCATGACATGCAGGGTATCTACACTGTCCTACGCGACCGAACATCGACTCGACAAGATTTCATCTTCTTCACCGACCGTTTGGCAACTCTATTGGTTGAACGGGCCATGGAAAAACTTCCTTACCGAGAAGTTACCATCGAGACTCCCGTCGGTGTGCAAAGCAAGGGTAAAGCGATCGAGGTAGAGGTGTGTCTTCCCCACATCCTTCTCGTAATTTGACAGGCTTTGACGTTCACAGAGCTTATGTGGCGTGTCCATCCTTCGTTCGTGAGTGCCGCATCCCTACCAGAGCGGTTCGTGCTCAACAATTGTGAATAAGTGGCGGGCCCCTTGAATTGGGCTTACAGCGCGTCATCAATGACGTGCCGATTGGCTCCCTTCTCGTACAGTCCGACTCAAAAACGGGAGAACCTCTTCTCTTCCAGGTCAAACTACCCAATTGCATCCGCGAAAGACATCGCGCGGTAAACACATGGGTCTTTCTCCTCGATGCACAGGCATGTTTTCTTGGCCCTGACTTCTGCCCGGCCCAACGGTGCTCTGACCTCATGAATATGCACCTTGTCCTGTCGTAGATCGGCACAGGCGCGGCTGGATTCATGGCCATCCGCGTTCTCCTCGACCACGGCGTGAATCCGGCACACATCATCTTCGTCACGTTCCTCGTGGCTCGCAGCGGCGGCATCGCACACCTCCGCCGCACGTTCCCGGACGTGAACATCGTCACCGGCGCAATTGACGACGGACTGCGGGAGGTCTGGCTCGAGAATGCCGAGCGGCACGCGGCGTTCCGGGACGAGGATGGGTTTGACAACGCTGAGCAGCACAAGGCATGGGTTGTTGAGCCTGGGATGGGCCAAATCGGTAAGTCGCCTCTGTCGAACCGTTAAAAAGGCCAGCTCCAACGTTTTCGACAGGTGATAGGTACTATCTCAATTGAACCACATGCCGTTTCGACCAGTAGGAAGACCTATCACTCCACCGATACATCGATTACAGTAAGTAGGAGCACACTGGACCGTCCTTTCGTACTTGAGTTACTATACTACTGTGATACAAGCCGAGTCAACGTAAACGAGGATAAGGTTGGTGAGGAGCTGATGTATAAAGAACGCTCCACTCGTCAAAGAGCAGCATGTAGCTCAGACGTAGAGGCGGGTCTTTGGATTATCTAGAAATGATATGTAATTCGTAAGATAGCCATGCGGAATTTGAGTCCGAAGTTGAGGTGAGGTAGGCTGAAGGCTGCTTTATCGTCCGAGGTCAGCCAGCCGTGCAGGTTCCAAGAGTGCTAGAGTACGTCGAGCCCGGGTAAAACCAGAAGCTCACGGCTATATTAACGTAAAAGCCTGCGCCATTGAATTCATATCAGCGGGTATCGAGAACCGGGATAGGAAACGGACAAATGAGTATTGCGCCTTCTAACCAGTTGGATTTTCCATCTCCCACAACGTAACTCATAACATGGACTACGAAACAATGAGTAATGCCCCGTGACACGTATGAAGTGAACCCTACCAGAGATGTATAAGACCTGTGCATATAATCAGGAATATTGCAAGGGCCATAAAAGGACCGTGGGAACGTACAATAGACTCAAAGGGGTCAAAAAGGAGCGGAAGAGGTTTTTCGAATATCCAGCCTAGGATTACCATGAACCTGTGCAAAAGAAATGATATCAGAATTACGGGCCGTGTTAGATAACCATTTCGCTGACGGAATTACGAAGAGGGCAGTTTGCTGCATTGTTTTGTCTGGTAGTTAGCACCCTAGTCAACTGAATCAGTCGGCCAGCTCACAATCGTTGAGCCCACAGCGACGCTGATGCTCAGCGTCAGGTGGTCTTTCCGCGAGACATTGATCGCAGTCAGGCATTCTTCACTCCCATCAGAAGCGAAGTCGAGGTACAGCACTAAACACGCACCTGCTATACAGTTCATCGCGGGAAGTAGGATGAGAGCTATCCATTCCTTGCTGATGGTCCCAGACAGTTCATCCATAGATTCGACCAGGGACTCCGCGTTGACGGCAACCAGCTAAAGTAGATAAAACATCTGGATGAAATAAACGTAGCGAGAGACCCACAATCGTGACGAGAATGAGAAGCGCGAGTGTTAGCGTCCAACTCAACTGAGATTTCTCGTCGGGTGCATCCAATGTGGTAGTCTTCTCTCCACTGGCATTCGCCACACCCAATTCCTCGTCACAAAGTTGTTCGAGATTTGAGCTCTCGCACAAATGGACTTGGGGTGCCGAGTGCAGTTCTTCCCCAGATGGCAGCGATGACACTGTGCAACGGCTGTCACGCACGAGCTTTACCGTTGAACCAAGGACAGGTGCCGGTGTCGCAGTTCCACGAGAATAGACAAAACCCAGAGAGGATGACGTTCCACTCGCGAGAGGAAGTGACACGTCCGAGACAGAAGGAAAAGTGCGCTTGTACCCTAGGCACTGAGGACAGGAATACACGGGGGCTCGAGGCCCTGGACTCGACTCGGTGCTGCTCTCGCCACTTTGCTCTGGCGCCCTGAATTGACTAAGCCGTTGGTGCAATCGAGGTCGCTTAACAGCAAGTCGATTGTTCTTATCCGGGTCTTCGAAGAGATATGTGTGTGACCACAGCTGAAAAAGGAGGTAGGCGCAGTATACTGCGTGCATATATTGGAATCCATGATGCATCATTAAAAGAAATCGCACCTGTAACGAGGACGACGGAAACCTTTATGATAACATTACATTATATGTACCCTCACGTTTGCAAAAGAAGGCACGTACCCCATGGCTCATCTTCAAAATAGCTGATTTCTGATCTGTAGACGTTGTTTCTGTTCGCCAGCTCAGAGAGAAATGGTACGCTGCGGGCATGAGAACAGCCCCGACGCTGATGCCCAAAAGTGAGGAATGAATCTGCGTGGCGGCTAGACAACGGACAATTGGGTTGGTCAGCCAAATCTTTGACATTGGGAGGGTGTCTCACTAGCATCGAAGCCTTGCTCCGCGAATCGCAACCCGCCAGCAAAGAAGCACATTCCCAAAACCATGACTATGGTCATCAGAGCGGGCATGCAGGAGGAAGATATACCACTCACGCAATTTGCTAAGCATGGAACCTATTACTGTGGAAACTTAGTTGGAAGAGGTATTCCTTAAGAATTTGCGCTCACACGATGACTGGACTACTCTTAGCTCGCACTTTCGAAGAGCCGTGCCCTAGGAAAGGTTAATTAGTCATCATAAGTAAAAGACTAATATGGCGGCGTACAGCTATCACCAATTCCACTCTTCACAAATCAGATACGACATTGGGGGTAAAGAACGATGCTCACATGTTACTCTGGGAAAACGGATCAGCCAACCCTACGGGACATCCATTGGAAGACAGACCAAGCTAGCGTTTAGGAGGCCCGCCTTGGAGCCTCCCAAGCGTATTGCCAACTCCCGGATTGCGAGGTCATGGAACTATAATGGGTAATTATTAGTGGACAGCCAGCGATGGACAGCGAAAATGCACACCTTGACAAGCGGCATCATGGACAGGATAGTGACTATGCGTTGCATTGGTCGGTGAATACCGAGCGAAGATGGTGAATGGGAGTACGCACAAGTGAAGACAATGGTGTGGGAGTTCTCCGACAGGGCATCAATAGCCCACTACGAAACAATTAGTAACGAGTATGCCTCAGAGTACGCACTCACTCACGGAAGCAGGAAGAAAGAGGATGAGCACATTAAACCCTGGGGCTTGTTAGAAGTTATGCCTGATGGAAAATGCCATCGACCCACAAGAACCAAAAAGGATTACTCGCCACCCTTCCCAGGGTTTCATACTTACTTTTGCTGGGCCGCGCCTTTCATCTGTAACCAATGCAATCTTCTCTCGATCATCGAAATCAACAGCGGGTTTGTGCCACGGCCAGAGAAATGACGTGTTGGCGCCCACGCTGCGGTGGGAACTAAGACCAGTAGACATGATGGACGACTCATTTTGTATTTTCGAAAGAGTCGGCAGGGGTAGGGAGTCGTGACGAGAAACGCCAGCGCTTGGTCGTCTAGGTGGAGTCGAATGAATGGACTGATAAAAGAGGGTGTTGTCCGCAGGTGATACACGGCGAGACATGGTCCTAGCACGGCAGAGGTAGGAGATGAACAGCGACCAGCGGCGAGCGGCGGTTGAGAAGGAGGTTATGTATGCATAGCGAACGGGAAGACGTCACACATTCCTGATTTAAAAATAGCCATGATGGACCGCTTGAGATCCACTAGAAGGCGGCTAGTTCTGACTCGGAATCAACTCATAGTAGCCGACATGATGGTACGAAGTTACAGTACATTGGAGACATAACTCGGGGGCTAGACTCTATAAATTCCAGTAAGACAGGAAGTAGAACTCGAAAGCGAGGAACGACAGCACTGTATACCTCTCGATACGATCTCTCACTTTGACTTGTGGGGTGTTTTGACCGAGTCGAGTTTTAGCTCAACGTCGCGTAAGTTAGCGTAGTGCTAGCGTGCAATATCTTGTCAATCCATTACATGCATTACATAATAACCTAATACTGCCACAAAACAAGTCATGTCTCCTTCTACTTCGCACCTTCCAACACCTCACGCTCACTCCTCAATTCATTGGCCGTAAATATGAACAGGTCCTCCGAAGATCAAGGCTCTACGTACTCCTGGCACCAAGTTGAGTCCCCAGAACTAGCAACGTTTCCTCATTCATTGACCACCTAGGCATATGTACTAGTCCCATGACCAGGTACAATTCTCCATTCTTCCTAGTTTCTAACCCGCTCGAAGACTCATCTAACGTCAGGCTACCATCCTTCTCATTGTCCCTTATAGCACAAAAGAGGATGAAATCCAAGTCAGCACGTTTTTGTCATCGGGATTGTCTAGTTTTGACGGTGTCTTGACACATTGACAGGTGATTATAGAGCAGGATATCCTTGTGGCTGGAGTCCGGGGTCAACCCCCGCTTATCAAGGTATGTTCGTTAAAAATTGACTCTTGTCGAGCGAACTATATCATCGGCATCCATTCCAAGGGCCGCCTTTACGGAAATGTCGACGAGGCGGGTTCCATGTGGCAACTCGAGCCGAGGGGCTCACTCTCACTTCGCGACCGTACTACGTCCACAACATCCACAACGTCGACCCGCTCCTCATACACGTTAATCTCCGAACCCGAAATATCGAGCAGCTTCGCAGCTTCCCTTGCGAGTGGACCCACGTCCGACACCGAAGACTTTCATGGCTCATCACCAAGTTTTTCGTCGCCTGTTTCCTCTGCGGATGAACACACCGGTTTCGCTACCATATCCCGCTCTCGTCGTCGCAAGCAGCATAGATCACGTACTGGATCACCTCTGCATTTCGCACACAACATAGCCTCACCATTATCATCTGTCGAGTCGCTCAACGCATCAGGCCCAGGACGGTTGTTGACCGTACATCTGGAAAAGTCCGATTCGATCATCTGGCCCTCACTCATCGTTGGGCCCGTATCGGAGACACTCTCCCCATGTCCTCCTAATGCCATGGGATCATCGCCAGAGACAGAGTCACCCTTTAATATGGATCCTACGAGCCTCACGCTGATTGCATTAGAATTATTTGATATTAGGAAAGATTACGACAAGGCTTTCGAATACTTTGCGTGAGTATCTTCCTCCCGACTGCTTTGTAGATTTTCTGATATTCCGCCGCAGGCGAGCTTGGCTCCAGGCACACCTCCCTTCTGCAACTATGCGGCTCGTTAGCCACTATGTTCCCCTTCATTCTCTCCCTGACCCTCTTCCTACATTGGAGGATACTACCGAACAGGGGCAAACAACCTACTACATACAATCCCTGGGTGGACTCCCAGGTCTCGCCCAGCTCTATTTCGAAGCGGGTCTTCTTCACTTGGAAGGCGCCGCCTCCATGCTTCTCACAAGCTCGTACTCGTCATTATCTTCTATCCGCCTCCCATCACAGTCACAGTATTTCCCCACGTCTTCCGAAGGAGGAAGTACTGCTGTGTGGAAGCGCGATCGAGAAGCCGCTCGCCGTTACTTCGACCGCGCCCGTCTGCTTTGTCCGACCCTCGAAGTTCCTGCCCTCCCCGCAGAAGACGAGGGATCGGGTGATGATGACGAAGCAACAGAGCTAGGGTTACGGATGCCATCTGTTGACGTAAAGGCATCGTCAGAGGCTAACCAACCCCGCCGACGACAAACCCAGAGAGAGGGGTCACAAAACAAACAAGTAGTTGAAGTTCCACAAAGAGCGCGCAGGACAGATGACTTGGATGGTGCATGGTACCTGTATGTGCCGGGTCTGGTTGGTGCTGGGACTGCCCTA
>WNFC01008410.1_pt1 | contig 18945 bp, 16 predicted proteins | sample 5400541 | NCBI WGS metagenome assembly WNFC01 (sample SAMN13153342, study PRJNA577476) | soil metagenome | isolation source: 120 cm saprolite under Douglas fir tree site 2 hole 2 replicate 1 | place: USA:California | collected 2015-04-18 | reverse complement strand
TCGTCGAAGTGCCGATCACCTTCGCCGATCGCGAGGTCGGAGGCTCGAAGATGTCGAAGGCAATCGTCGCCGAGGCGATCTGGAAGGTGCCGGGCCTCCGGCTCAAGGCCCTGCTCGGACGGATCTAGCGGCTACCCTGAGCGCTCGTGTTCGAAGTGACCGACGACACGTTCGAGCAGGACGTCCTGCAGGCCGACACGCCGGTCGTGCTCGACTTCTGGGCGCCCTGGTGCGGCCCGTGCCGAGCGGTCGAGCCGATCCTCGAGCAACTCGAGTCCGAGACCCGGGGCCGCGTCGAGTTTGCGAAGCTGAACATCGACGAGAACCCCGTGACGGCTGCTCGTTACGACGTGCTCTCGATCCCGACAGCGATCCTGTTCAACGGCGGCGAAGCCAAGGCGACGCTGATCGGCGCGCGACCTCGGTCACACTACGAGCGCGCGCTAGCGGAAGTGCTGCCAGCCGCCTAGCTCGTACGGCTCGCCGTCCAGCTTGACGGCGACGCCTTCGCCCTCCTCGCACCGGCCGATCACCGCAAAGCGGTCCGGCTTCGCGACCGCGGCGAGCAGCTCGTAGTCCTCGCCGAATGCGAGGTCCTGCAGCTCTGCCCCACTGGCGAGCGGAACTCGTTCAAGCTCGATCACGACGCGACAGCCCGAACGCGTCGCGATGTGGCCCGCATCGACGGCGAGCCCGTCGGAGATGTCGAGCAGGGCATGCGCAGCCGCCGCGAGCTGCTTTCCCTCGGCGAGCCTGAGCGGAGGCCGCACGTACGACTGGCGGCGAAACGCCGCGCCGGCAGCCCCAAGCGGCCCAGTGACGACCAGCTCGTCTCCGGGCACGGCGCCGGCACGACCCGGAACGCGAGCGGAGCGTCCGAGGGCAGTCACCCCGAGGATGAGCTCCTCGGCCCTCGACAGATCCCCGCCGACCACGGGCACGCCCGTCTCGGCAATTCCCTCGTAGAGCTCGAGGATGTCGTGGAGCTCCGTCTCGCCGGGAGCACCAAGCGTTACGAGCAGGCCTTCCGGGTCGGCTCCCGAGGCCGAGAGATCGCTCAGGTTGACGGCCGAAGCGCGCCAGCCGAGATCGCGCCAAGAGATCCAGTCGAGGCGAAAGTGAACCCGCTCGACCAGCACATCTTGCGTGACGACCAGCCCCTCGCCGAGCTGCGCTGCATCGTCTCCGATGCTCTGTGCGAGCCCGCGGCGTTCCAACTCGGCGAGCAGGCCCAGCTCGCCGAGCTCAAAGAGCCGCATCGATCGCCGACCTCAACGCGGCGGCGTCACGGGCCGCACAGTTGAGACCGACCGCAGGATCGGCATCGGGTTTGGACGGCGTCTCCCACACCGGGCCGGCGCCGACGTAGTCGGCCTGCCCGGAGCGCGGCTTCGACGTCGTCGTTCACCATGAACGTGACGCCGCGACGTGCGCACAGGCTCGTGCCGTAGCAGCCCGCTGCCGCGAACGCCTTCAGATCGGCCTGGATCCCGGCTCCGCCGCCGGAGTCCGAGCCGGCAATCGTCGAGCAAACTGGAACCATCCAACTCCCTCCGCCGGTCAACACGGGGGAACCCATGGTTCCCCCTTGGGCCCCCTCCTTCTAGCCGGTGACCCGAGCCGCGCAGCGAGCCTCCGCCGGGCAAAGCCCGCCTCCGGCCTCAACGCGTAGCGATGATCGAGCGTTCTGCCTCCCTCCGCCGGTGCTAACCGGATCAGGTTCTACGGGTGTGATCTCAGCCCAAAGGGCACCCCGGTGACCCCAGGCTACCATCGCCAAATGGCTGTCAGCGCGGCGCTCTGGGACGAACTGCTCGAGGGCGAACAGGTTGCTCACGTCGAGACGATCCCATCCGCCGACGCGCAAACCCAGCGCCTTCCGGACGGCCTCGAGCCGCGCTTGCGCGAGGCGCTCCCCTTCGATGCCCTCTACGCGCACCAGCGTGAAGCCTTCGACGCAGCTGCGCGTGGTGAGCACGTCATCCTTGCGACCGGAACGGCTTCCGGAAAGTCGCTCGGGTTCAACCTACCCGTCCTCGACACGATCGCTCGCGAGCCGAAGAGCCGTGCTCTCTACCTCTATCCGACCAAGGCGCTCGCGCAGGATCAAGCCCGCGCACTGGCCGAGCTGCGCGCTCCGAACGTCCGCGCCGCGATCTACGACGGCGACACACCCGGCGAGCGGCGCTGGCAGATTCGCAAGTGGGCGAACGTCGTTCTCACCAACCCCGACATGCTCCACGTCGGCGTGCTGCCCCACCACGACCGCTGGGCCGACGTCCTGCACAACCTGCGTTACATCGTCGTCGACGAGGCGCATGTCTATCGCGGCGTCTTCGGCTCTCACGTCGGCAATGTCCTGCGCCGGTTGCGCCGGCTCGCGCAGGTCTACGGTGCCGAGCCACAGTTCCTGTTGGCATCGGCGACGATCGCCAACCCCGGCGAGCTCGCCCGCGACCTTGCCGGCGTCAGCGCTACGGTCGTCGACGGCGATGCCGCTCCGCGGGCCGAGCGCACGATCCTGCTGTGGAACCCCGAGCTGCTCGACGCCGAGCTCGGCCTGCGCGCGAGCGCCCTTGGCGATGCGTCGAGGCTGATGGCGGAGCTGGTCTCGCGGGGCTTGCGCACGATCTGCTTCGCGAAGAGCAGGAAGGCCGCCGAGCTGATCCACAAGTTCACGGTCGACCGCGTGGACGCGGAAACCGGGAAGCGCCTGGCTCCCTACCGCGCCGGCTACACCCCGGCGCAGCGACGCGACATCGAACGACGACTCGTAGCAGGCGAGCTGCTCGGCGTCGCCGCGACAGACGCGCTCGAGCTCGGCATCGACATCGGCCTGCTCGACTGCGCGATCTCCGTCGGCTTCCCCGGAACAGTTGCGTCCCTGCGTCAGCAATGGGGACGAGCAGGGCGCCGCGGCCACGGGCTGGCCGTCCTCGTCGCGAGCGAGGACGCGCTCGACCAGTACTTCGTCCGCGAGCCGGAGACCCTGCTGCAGCGGCGCGTCGAGGCTGCGATCCTCGACCACGCAAACCCTCGCGTCCTCGACGGGCACGTGCGAGCGGCCGCGTTCGAAGCGCCGCTCGACGACGACGACCGCGCCACCCTCGGAAACGAGGCGCTCGAGCGTGCAGCGCTTCTGCCCGAGCTGAAGCTGACGAAGAGCGGGTACGTCTGGGCCGGACGCGACTATCCGGCCGGACAGTTCGGCTTGCGCAGCACGACGCCGGACACCTTCGCGGTCGTCGAAGCGCAGAGCGGCACCGTGCTGGGAATCGTCGAGCGTGAGCGCGCCTACTCGACCGTCCACGAGGGCGCGATCTACCTCCACCTCGGCGAGAGCTACCTCGTGCGCGAGCTCGACCTCCAGGCGCGCACTGCGCTCGTGACGCCCTACAAGGGCGACTACTACACGCAGGCGAAGAAAGACACGAACACAGCGATCGAAGAGACGCTACGCACCGAAAGGCGCTGCGGGCTCGACCTCCGGTTCGGACGAATCTCCGTCACCGAGCGCGTGGTCGCGTACCAGAAGAAGTCCATCCGCGACCAGTCGACGCTCGAGACGGCCCAGCTCGACCTGCCCGAGACGAGCTTCGAAACCGAGGCGATCTGGTACGTCCCCGAGCCGGAGCAACTCGACGGCCTGGAGAAGATGCCGAAGCTGCTGGGAACGCTCCATGCGGCGGAACACTCCATGATCGCCCTGCTGCCGCTGTGGGCCATGTGCGACCGCTGGGATATCGGCGGGCTCTCGACGAACATCCACTTCCAGACGGATACGCCGACCGTGTTCATCTACGACGGACACTCCGGCGGCGTGGGGATCACGGAACGAGGCTTCAACGCCTTCGAGGGTTGGGTCGAGGACACGGCGCGCATGCTCGAGGGCTGCCCCTGCTCGGACGGCTGTCCTTCTTGCGTTCAAAGCCCCAAGTGCGGCAACCTGAACGAGATGCTCGACAAGGGCGGCGCCCTGGCCCTGTTGCGCCGGATGGTCGCGGCTTCGTCTAACCGCCGAGCGCCTTCAACGCGTCCGTCAGACGCTGCCTTGTCGTGAGCACGCCCGCATAGTGGTCGCCGTGCTTCCGCACGCGTTCGAGGACGACGGGCATCGTGAACGAGAGGGGGTCGAGATCTTCCTTGACCTCCGACCAACGGAGAGGCGTCGAGACGGGTGCGCCTGGACGCGGACGCACCGAGTACGCGGAGGCGATCGTCTTCCCCTCCCCGTTCTGGTTCGCATCGATTAGCACCCCGCGCCGCTTCGACTTCGTCCACTCCGTCGTGGCGAGCCCACGATGTGTGCGCGCGATCGCGCCGGCGACGATCTCCGCGAACTGGCGTGTGTCTGCATAGCTGTAGCGCCGCTCGACCGGCACGAGGATGTGCATCCCCTCCGCGCTCGACGTCTTCGGAAAGCCGACGAGCCCAAACGCGTCGAGCGCCTCCTTGACGAGGAGCGCAACCTGCACGGTCTCCCTGAAGCCGACGTCGGGTGAGGGATCCAGGTCGAAGAGGACCCAGTCCGGGCGGTCAGGCTTGTCGACGCGCGAGTACCACGTGTTCATGTCGATACAGCCCATATTCACCATCCAGAGCAGTGCAAGGTCGTCGTTGACGAGCGGGAAGTCGACCCACTTCTTCGTCCTCGGCGATTCCCGCGTGGAGACCTCGGTGCGGAAGGTCGGAATCCATTCCGGCATGTGCGACGGCGCGTCCTTCTGGAAGAACTTCTTCCCTTCGATGCCGTCGGGCCAGCGCACCATCGTGAAGGGGCGTTCCTTGAGGTGCGGCACGAGCACCGGAGCAACGGCACGGTAGTACTCGAACAGGTCGCCCTTCGTGATGCGCTCGACGGGAAAGAAGACCTTGTCGAGGTTCGAAAGCTTCAACTCGCGCGAGCCCCTCTTGACGACGTCGGTGATCGGCTCCTCGCGTCGCACCTCCTCCGCAGGCTTGTCCTCGCGCAAGCCCTGATACGACGGAGCCCGAAGCCGCCCGTCGTGCGTCCACTCCGCAAACACGACCTCGACCACGAGCTTCGGCTCCACCCAGATCACGTCCTCTTTGCGCACCTTCGGCATCTTCGGGACCTCGCGAAACGGCGGAGTGTCTCGCTGCAGTGGTCTCAGCTTGTCCAGCAGCTTGTCGATCTCCTTGCTGTTGAAGCCCGTGCCGACGTTGCCGGCGTACACGAGCTCGCCGCCGACGTAGTAGCCCAGGACGAGTGAGCCGAAGCTCGAAGCGCGCCTACCGGTTCCCTTCGTGTAGCCAGCGACGACGAACTCCTGCTCGGAGTGCGTCTTGACCTTCAGCCAGTCGCGTGTGCGCCTGCCGGGCAGGTAGCGGGAATCGAGACGCTTGGCCATGATCCCCTCGAGGCGCTGCTGCTTCGCGGCTTCGAACAGGGCTTGCCCGTCGTCAAAGGCCTCCGAGAGGCGCACGGTCTTGTTCCGCCGGTCGAGCAACCCTTCGAGCAGCTCGCGGCGCTCGACGAGCGGCAGGTCGATCACCGGCTCGCCCTCGATCTCGAGCACGTCGAAGACGTAGTAGACGATCGGCGTTCCCGCCTTGCGCTGTTGCATGGCGGAGAAGCTCGAGCGGCCGGACTCGTCGAGCGCGCAGACCTCGCCGTCGAGGACGCAGTCGGGCGTCTTCACGGCCTTCGTCGTTTCCTTCGCGACGTTCTGGAAGCGTGCGGTGAGGTCGTTGCCGTTGCGGCTCGTGAGCGTGACGTTGCTGCCGGCGACGGTGGCGATCGCCCGATAGCCGTCCCACTTCACCTCGAACGTCCACCCCGCTCCGCGCGGCACGTCTTCGGCGAGCGTCGCGAGCATCGACGCATATGTATGCGCGCTGCGAAGAGGAGCAGCCGAGCTGTCGTCTCGCTTGCGAAGGATCAGCCAGTTCTTCTCGTCACCGTTGAGATGAGCCGGGACGAGCGCCCAGATCCCGCTGAGCTTCGTCCCGTGCAACCGCACCGTCACCCCACCGTTCTTCTTCTCCTCGAGCAGCTCGTACGTGCCGTGGTCCCAGATCTCGACCGTGCCCGCCCCGTATTCGCCCTTGGGGATCTCGCCCTCGAACGTTGCGTACTCGAGCGGATGGTCTTCGACGTGCACCGCAAGGTGCTGCTCCCCGGGCTCGAGCGGCACGCCCTTCGGGACCGCCCAGCTGAGCAACGTCACGCCCTTCTCCAGGCGGAAGTCGTAGTGGAGCCGGCGCGCATCGTGCCTCTGCACGACGAAGATCGGTTCTTTCGTCTTGCCCGTCTTCCCGCCGAAGGGCTCGGGGGTCTTCTTCGGATCGCGCTTGCGCTTGTACTCCGAGAGTTTCTGCGTGGCCACCTTGGAAGCTTTGCGCTTCGAGGGTGCCTTGCGCTGCCTCTTCGTCCGCTCGACCGATTCCGACGCAGCGATCTAGCCGGATGGGCCGGTGTTTCGACCCGGGTGCCCTCCGGCAAAGCTCTCACTTCAAAGGCGTGTTCTTGTTCTTTGCAAGGCTTCTCCAGCCAGCGGGGGGTCGACTCGGGTCGGGGGAAAAGGCTGTGGATGTTGTGGAGAGGCGACACCCGTCCAGGCCCGAAATCTGCCTGAATCTACGCGAAGCTCCGTTCTTTCCACAGGTCGCGGCTGTTGACTCAGGCGTAAACGCCCAGCGAGCGGAATTTGGCTCGGCGCCTGCGCTTCAGGTCGTCGGGGGAGACCGATTCCAGGTCTTCGAGCGCTTCTTGCAGACTTTCCCCCAGGAGCCGGGCAGCGGCGTCGTGATTCGTGTGGGCACCCCCGGCGGGCTCGGGGACGATCGCGTCAATAACGCCCAGTTCGAGGCAATGGCCGGCGTCCGGCTTGAACGCGGCGGCCGCCTTCTTGGCCTCGCCGGCGTCCCGCCAGAGGATGGCAGCACAGCCTTCGGGTGAGATAACCGTGTAGATCGCGTTCTCCTGCATCAGCACGCGATCTGCAAGCGCAGTCGCGATCGCGCCGCCGGAGCCGCCCTCCCCGATCACGCAGGTCACGATCGGAACTCCGAGTCGCGCCATCAGCGCCTGCGACCGCGCGATCATTCCGCCCTGGCCGTGCTGCTCGGCCGCGACACCCGGATAGGCACCTGGAATGTCGACGAGGCTGAGCAACGGAAAGCGGTGCAGGTCCGCGAGCTCCATCAGACGCATCGCCTTGCGATAGCCCTCCGGATAGGCCATTCCGAAATTGCGCTCGGTGCGTTCCTTGATGTCACGACCCTTTTGGTTGCCGACGAGCGCGACCGTGCGCCCGGCGAACCGACCGAGACCGATGACGAGTGCGTGATCGTCGGCGCGGCCTCGGTCACCGTGCAACTCGACCCAGTCGTCGAAGAGCCTGTTGACGTAGTCCAGCGTGTACGGGCGGTCTTGATGGCGCGCGAGCTCGACCGAGCGCCAGATCTCCTCATCCGTCGGCGCGGCCTGGATCCGCTCGAGCTGGCGCTGCAGCTTCTCGAGCTCGCCCGAGACGCGAGCACCCCCGAGCAAGCTGAGATTGCGGAGGCGCGTGAGCCGCTCGCGCAGCCTCAGCTCGGCGTCAGTCGCCATTCGGAGAGAAGAGCCGCAGGAGCCGCGCGACGTACGCCTTCAACTCGGGCCGCGGCACGATCGCGTCGATGTGACCGAACCGGAGGTTTTGCTCGGCGAGCCCGAAGTCCTCCGGCAGCTTTTCACGCGTGGTCTGCTGCACGACGCGAGGACCCGTGAAGGCGAGGAGCGCGCCCGGTTCGGCGACGATCACGTCCCCGAGGCTCGCAAAGCTGGCGAGCACTCCGGCCGTGGTCGGATGCGTCATCACGCTGATCAGCGGTTGTCCGGAGTCGTGCAGGTCCTCGACGGCGCAGACAGTCTTCGGAAGTTGCATCAGCGAGAGGATCCCCTCCTGCATGCGGGCGCCGCCCGACGCGGTGACCGAGACGAGCGGCACGCCTCTCTGCGCGGCGGCGTCACAGGCCCGCGAGAACTTCTCGCCGACGACGCTCCCCATCGACCCCCCCATGAAGGCGAAGTCCATGACCGCAAGCTCGCACGCATTCCCGTCGATCGTTCCCTGGCCGATCACCATCGCCTCGCCGAGCCCGGTCTTCATCTCCGCCTCCGCGAGCCGCTCGGTGTAGGGCCGGAGATCGAAGAAGTCGAGCGGATCCTCGGAGCGAAGATCGGCCGCTGCCTCGACGAAGGTGCCTTCGTCCGCCAGCGAGGCAATGCGCGCGCGAGCACGCATCGTGAAGTGATGCCCACAGTGCGGGCACACCCAGAGCGCCACCTCGAGCTCGTCGTCCCGATAGTGCGAGGAGCACTGCGGGCACGTGTTCGGGTGCTGCTTCCCCGGCGGCTCTGGGACGTTCCGATGCTCGATGGAGACGTCGATCCGGGAGGACATTGACTGACGAGTTTAGACTGACACGGCCGGGCGCCAGTTACAGGCCCAGGGCCGCGGTCACCCGGGCGAGCGGCCCGACGTTCCGGGGCTCGAAGCTGCCACCGGTCAAACCGGCGCCGAGAACGCTGGTGGCCCTGGCGACTTCGCCCAGGATTCGCTCGGCCTGGTCGAGCGAGAGCCCGTCGGGCTCGGGGATGAAGACCACCACCTCGGCCGGATCGAGGACGTCGGCATCGAAGGCGACGTAGGCACCGGTAGCACCTTCGAGCGCCCTGACGATCCCCCTCTCGCCCAACTGGACGCCCCGCGCACGGATGAACTCCTCCTCGGGCGGGTCGAGGTTGCGCGCGCCGACGAGCGCCACGTCCCCCGCCTCGACCGCACCGGAGTCGATCAGCTTGCGGAGAGGTGTCGCCCAGAGATTCCCCGTCGGCGAGCTCTCAACGGTGTTGAGATCCCCGTGCGCGTCGAACCAGATCACGGCCAAGCGGTCCTGGCGTGACGCCAGACCTTCGACGGCGCCGATGTGCGCGCAACAGCAGCCGCCGAGGACGACCGGCCGCTCCGGAAGATCCGCGGCGAGCGCGAGCGTCTGCTCCTCGAGCGTTTCGGCCTCGACGACCGCGGTCTCGGGGTAGGGGAGCTCGAGCCACGCCGCCTCCGCCATCGCTTCACCTCCGTCACCCCAGGCTTGCGGAACCCGGACCAGCCCTGCGAGGTAGACGCGGCCGCAAGAGTGGCACTCGTACTCGGGGCCGAGCGCGACCGCCGTGAAGGTCTTGCAGTCGGGACACTTCGCGCGCAAGCGGCTCATGCGAGCTCCGTCTCGAACGCGACAGCCTCATACGCGATGTGCATGCCGGCGCGCTCGTACAGACGCGTTGCGCCGGTGGGATTCTCCTCCTCAGGCGGCGCTGAGCTCATCGGCGTTTCAGTCTTCGAGCCGCTTCAGCACGATCGAGGCGTTGTGACCGCCGAAGCCGAACGAGTTCGACACGGTCACGCGCACGTCCGCGTCGCGCGACTTGTTCGGGATGTAGTCGAGGTCACACTCCGGATCCGCGACCTCCTGATTGATCGTCGGAGGCAGCTTCCCGTCGCGGATCGCGAGCGTCGAGAAGACGGCCTCGACCGCGCCCGCGGCACCAAGACAGTGTCCCGTAGCGCCCTTCGTCGACGAGACGGGAGTCTTCCGCGCGTTCTCCTCGCCGAGCGCCAGCTTGATCACGCGCGTCTCCGCGGCGTCGCCCAGCGGCGTGGACGTTCCATGCGCGTTGATGTAGTCGATCTCCCCGGGATCGATCCCCGCGTCGTCGAGAGCATTCCTCATCGCCCGGGCCGGATTCTCCCCGGTCGGGTCCGGCTCGGTCACGTGCTTCGCATCCGACGAGAGCCCGTAGCCCACGACCTCGGCATAGATCTTGGCTCCCCGAGCCTGCGCTCGCTCGAGCTCCTCGAGGACGACGACCGCGCCGGCCTCACCCATGACGAACCCGTCGCGCCCGGCGTCGAACGGCCGGCTCGCACCGGCCGGATCGTCGTTCCGGCGCGAGAGGGCGCGCATCGCCCCGAAGCCGGCAATGCCAACCCGATTGATCGCGGACTCGGTCCCGCCGCAGAACATCACCTCGGCTCGGCCCAGCCTGATGTCGTCGAGGCCCTGTCCGATCGCCATGTTCGATGCGGCGCACGCAGTGCACTCCGACGAAAGCGGGCCGCGCGTCCCGAGCTCCATCGAGACCCAGCCCGCCCCCATGTTCGGGATGATGCAGGGAATCGCGAACGGATTGACCCGGTCGGGACCGCGGTCCTTCAGCGTGTCGTAGCAGTCCTGGAAGGACTTCAGGCCGCCGATCCCCGTCGCGATCGAGGCGCCGATGCGATCGCCGTCGGCTTTCACGTCGACACCCGAATCCGCCTCCGCCTGACGCGCCGCGGCGAGAATGAGTTGCGCAAAGCGATCCATGCGCCGCGCCTGCTTTCGCTCGATCCAGTTCGACGGCTCGAAATCCTTCACCTCGCAGGCGAAGTGAACGTGGTAGTCCGTCGCATCGAACTGGGTGATCGGCCCGGCGCCGGACTCGCCTGCGAGCAAGCGCTGCCATGACGTCTCCGCATCGTTGCCGAGCGGCGTCACCGCGCCGATGCCGGTGATGACGACTCGTCTATGTCCGTTGACTGCCATCTACATCCCCATTCCGCCGTCGACGAGCAGGACCTCGCCCGTGATGAACGACGCCTGCTCGGAACAGAGGAACCGTACCGCCCCGGCCACGTCCTCCGGCTGGCCGAATCGGCCGAGTGGCGTGTTGGCGAGCATCAACTCCCTCATCTCCTCTGCAATCACCCGCGTCAGCCGGGTGTCGATGTAACCCGGTGCGACCACGTTCGCGCGCACGCCGCGGTTTCCGAGCTCCCGCGCAAGCGCCTTCGTGAAGCCGATGATCCCGGCCTTCGAGGCCGAGTAGTTCGTCTGGCCGGGATTCCCGTGCACTCCGACGATGCTGGAGATGTTCACGATCGAGCCGGCGCGACGCTTCATCATCCCGCGCGCTGCAGCGCGGCACGTGTGGAAGACCCCACTCAGGTTTGTGTCGATGACGACGCGCCAGTCCTCGTCCGACATGCGCGCAATCAGCCCGTCGCGCGTCACACCTGCGTTGTTGACCAGGATGTCGAGTTCCCCTGCCCCGTCGACGAGGGCTTTGGCCTGCTCGGGGTCGGCGACGTCCGCTTCGACCGCACGCGCTCCCGCGTCGCGCGCGACCGCTTCCGCTTCGTCCTTGGCCGAGCGGTAGCTGAGCGTGACGTCCGCGCCGGCACGTGCGAGTTCGAGAGCGATCGCACGCCCGCTTGTCGACCTCTTCCGGCGTGGAGACGGAGATCGTCTTCACGCTCCGGTCGATCCGCTTGACTAGGCCGGAGAGAACGTTGCCCGGACCAACCTCGACGAAGGTCTGGACGCCCTCCTTGATCAGTGCCTGTCCCGCATGCGTGAAGCGCACCGGAGCCGTGAGTTGCTCGACCAGCAGTGGGGCCATCCTCTTCGCCGACTCGATGCGCGCAGTCACGGTGGACATGAAAGGCGAGTCCGGTTCGACGAATTTCGCCTTGTCGAGTGCGGGTCGGAGCCGATCCGCCGCCCGGGCCACCAACGGGCTGTGGAACGCGCCCGATACGCGCAGCTTCACGGCACGGCGTGCGCCGGCCTCTTCGGCGGCCGCACAGGCCTCGTCGACCGCGGGATTCTCTCCGGAGACGACGATCTGCCCAGGGCAGTTGTAGTTCGCGGGCCACACGTTGAGGATGCGCCGGCAGATGCGTTCGACGACCTCGTCGTCGAGGCCGAGGATCGCGGCCATCGAGCCCGGATTCTTGCGAGCGGTCTCTGCCATCGCGAGCCCGCGCTCACGTACGAGCACAATGGCCTCTTCGACCTTGAGCGCCCCGGCAGCCGCCAGGGCCGCGAACTCACCGACCGAGTGACCGACGACGAAGTCCGGCTTGATGCCGCGTGCCCGCACCGCCGCGCAGACAGCGAGGCTCGTTGCGACCAGAGCCGGCTGCTGGATCTCCGTCTCGACGAGCTTCTCTTCGGGCCCCTCGAAGCAGAGCCGCTTCAGGTCGAGCCCGGCGGCGACGCTGCTGCGCTCGAAGACCTCCAGCGCCTCGGGGACGGCCGCCGCGATCTCGCGGCCCATCCCGACCTCGAGCGATCCCTGCCCAGGGAAGCAAAACGCAACCAGACCCTTCTTCATTGCGTCCACCTCATCAGAGCCGAGCCCCACGTGAGGCCTGCTCCCATGCCCGTCATCAACACGAGGTCTCCTTGTTTGAGCCGACCATCCGCCTGCGCCTCTGCCAGGGCAAGCGGGATCGAGCCGGAAGAGGTATTGCCGTAGCGGTCAACGTTAACGATCATGCGCTCTCGCGGGATACCCAGCTTCTGGACCGCGTGATCCAGGATCCGCACGTTTGCCTGGTGGGGAATGTAGACGTCGACGTCCTCGACCGAGGCGCCGCACCGCTCGAGGACCGCCTCGGCCGACGAGACGAGCACACGCGTGGCGAACTTGAAGACCTCGCGACCGTTCATGTGGACGTACCCGTTGCCGGTGGCCGCCTCCATGCTGCGCGAGCCGCTGCCGGGGAGCGAGAGGTGGATGCCACCACCGCCGTCGGCACCCAGCTCGAAGCCCAGGAAGCCCGGCTGCTCGACTCTCTCCAGGACGACCGCGCCGGCTCCGTCGCCGAAGAGCACGAGCGTCGAACGATCGGTCCAGTCGAGGATGCGTGAGAGGACGTCGCCGCCGACGACGAGCGCCCGCTCGGCCAGCCCGGCGACGAGCATGCCGTAGGCCTGCGCGAGCGCATACATGAACCCGGTGCAGCCGGCGAGCAGGTCGTAGGCCGCAGCCTGGTCCGCGCCGAGCGTGTCGGCGAGCAGCGCGCTCGACGTCGGGAACATCATGTCGGGCGTGACGGTGGCGCAGAGCAGCAGGTCGATGTCCTTGCCCTCGACTCCCGCTTGCGCAAGAGCCGCCCGGGCAGCGGGGAGCGCGAGATCGGTGAGCGCCTGCTCCGGCGCCGCGATCCGCCGTTCGCGGATGCCGGTGCGCTCCATGATCCACTCGTCCGACGTATCGACCAGCGTCGAGAGCTCCTCGTTCGTCAGCACCCGGTCGGGCGCGTAGGCGCCGACCCCGGTGATCGAGATCGGAGGTCCTTGCGCCTTGCCGATCATCTTTCCACCGCAAACATCAATGTCGCGCGGCAGGCGAGCTCGCCGTCCACCCGCGCCTCGGCCTTCCCGCGGCCGATCGGGCCGCGGACCCGCTCGAGGTCGCAGCGGAGCTCGAGCACGTCTCCCGGTTCGACGATCCGCTTGAAGCGGCAGTCGTCGATGCCCGCGAAGAGAGCGAGCTTGCCGCGATTCTCCTCTTCGCTCAGAACGGCCACGGCCCCCGTTTGCGCGAGGGCCTCCACGATCAGCACGCCCGGCATCACCGGCCGCCCGGGGAAATGCCCGCCGAGGTACCACTCGTCGGCGCGGACCGTCTTGCGCGCAACAGCTCCCTCGCCGGGCCGGAGCTCGAGCACCTCGTCGATGAGGAGAAACGGCTCGCGATGCGGAAGGATCTCCTCGATCGCCTCCCGGCCGAACGGAGTCGTAACGCTCACGGGCTGCTTTTCGGCCCGTGAGCGGTGGAACGGGCGAAGGGGGAAACCGGGAGGTTTCCCCTCGTGTTCTCCTCAGCGCACGCGGCGATCTCAGTGGCGCGTGAGCTGAGTCGACCCCTGAAGAAGGGAGCTCGTAGCCGAAGGCGAGCGAAGACGGTCACGCGACGTCCGAGAGCTTGTCGCGCAAACGGCTGCGGCCACGATGCGCGTAGCACTTCGCCGTTCCGACGGGCATGTCTGCAGCGACGGAGATCTCTTCGAACGAGAACCCGAGCGCGTCCTTGAGGACGACGACGCGGGCCTGCTCGGGCGCGATCTCCGCAAGACAGCGATTGAGCTCGCCGCGCAGCTCGGCTCGGTCGGCCTCCCGCGCGGGATCCGCGTCGGTCGCAGCCCGCCGGTCCTCAAGCAAGGGCTCACAGGCCCGCGCGCGCTGCCGGTTCCCGACATCTCGGCAGGCGTTGATCGTCAGCCGGTGGAGCCACGTCGCGAACTGCGATTCGCCCCGAAACTGCCTGATCTTGACGCAGAGCTTCGCGAGCGCTTCCTGCGCCGCGTCGCGCGCGTCCTCGGGATCGCGAAGGAGATGGCCCGCGAGCTTTTCCACGCGTGGTGCGTGCCGTTCGCAGAGCGCCTCGAGGGCCCTCGCGTCACCGTCTTTCGCTCTTTTCACCAGGATGGGATCGCTGAGCCGCGCATAGGCAAGGTGCCCTTCCGAACGGGAGGACTGCTCGATTTGACGCCGGCGGCCGCGTGGCAGTTGCATGTCTGCGCCCTAGTCTAGGAGCGTGGCGGATTCGCTCGCCCCGAGCGGCGTGAAACCCCTTCTCCGTGGCCGATTTGGCCGTGTCTATCGGTATGCCGAGGTCGCGCCGTCGACCCAGCGGATGCTCGCCGATGACGCCGAGGAGGGAGCTGTCGCCGTCGCCGAGGAGCAGACCGAGGGACGGGGACGTCTCGGGCGCAAGTGGGAGGCTCCCGCGGGCACGAGTGTGCTCGTCTCAGTCCTCCTGCTCCCCGCCGTGGACGCCGCGCGGCTTCCGGAGCTCTCCCTCGTCGCCGGCAACGCCGTGACCGAAGCGATCGTCGAGGTGACCGGGATCGAGCCCACGATCAAGTTCCCGAACGACGTCCTCATCGGTGGCCGGAAGGTCGCCGGAATCCTGGCCGAGTCGAGCGAAGGGCGCGTCGTGCTCGGCATCGGCGTGAACGTCAACCAGACCCCCGAGCAGCTCCCAAAGAACGCGCAGACGGAACCGACGTCACTCCGCGTCGAGCTGGGCGAGCCGGTGAGCCGAGCGCAGCTGCTCGCTGCGATTCTGCTTCACCTGGAACGCGCGTACGACCCGTGGCGGGCCGCTACGGATACCTCAGCGTCCGGCTGAGGTTCCCGGCCGCATCCTCTGCGACGATGCGCACGCTGCGCACGCGCAGCGCGCGGAACGCGAACACACCGGCGCGAACGTTACGGGTCAGGACCTTGCCGTTGAGCGTCAACCGGATCGTGGCCGGCTCGCTGACGCGGAAGCGCAGGCTGCGAAACGAGAGCGCCCGCAGGTTCGGTGGGATCGTGTCGATCCGGAACGGAGCGGTGTGCGTGACGGTGCCGACGTCGTTGGTCGCGGTCAGCACGCCGGCGTACTTGCCGTCCTTCAGTCCGGTTGGAGCCCACGAAACGGTCTGGGCGCCCGGAGCAAGGTCCGCGGAGTAGACGGAGGCCAGTGTCTTCCCGGCCTGCGCGATCTCGAGCTTCACGGTCGCGGCCTGCGCGAGCTCGAAGCTGAACGTGAGCTCGTCATTGCGGCCGTCGCCGTTCGGGGACACCACCGGCGGGGCGGCGAGGAAGCTTCCGACGGTCCGGTCGACGAGGATCGGCACGACGGACGTCACGGTCGTCCGGCCGTCATTCGCCCTGAGCACGATCTCGTAGCCGCCGTCGGCCACACCGGCTGCGGTGAAGCGGAACGACTGCTTGCCGGCTGGGCGAGCCTGCGAAAAGAGGACGGAGAGGTCCTGCCCGTCCGGCCCCCGTAAGGTGGCGGTGACCGTCGCCGGCGCGGTGAGCGTGTATGAGATCTGGCTCGAGTCTGTCTGCCCGTCGCCGTTGGGAGTGATCGTGCGCGGTAACGCGGTCGCCGAAGTGATCGCGAGCGCGACCGGCTTCGCGCCGATCGTTCCACTGGCCGGACGCACGTTGTCCCCCGCTGAAATCGTCCAGCTGTACGAGCCCGGAAGTGCTGTCGTCGCGTCCCAGGTCCAGTCGACGTTCTGGCTCGTTCCCGTGCCGCTGGCAACGAGGGCGCCCGTCGCGTCGGCGACGCTCACGGTCCAGGGGAGCAGCGCGCTGAGGCGTGCCTGGAAGCGAACCGGGCCGCCGATGGCGCCCCGCACGGACGGTGCGTAGAGCTTGGGCAGCCCGCTGTTCGCGGCCTGGCCGGCGATCGCGTCGAGCTGGGCGTACAGCGCGGCACCCGGACACGCCGTGAAGCCCGTGTCACGGTGTCCGGAGACGGCGCGGATGAAGACCGGGACGCCTGCAGCGAAGCGGGCGTTTCCACCCGAGACCCAGGTCAGCGTCGACTTGGGATCGACGTGCGCGATGTCGAGGCGCCACGCCAACAACTTGGCGAGGGCGGTTCGGGCAACAGCAGGCGGAGCGCTCGAGCCGTAGGTTCCGATCATCGCGACCCCGACCGAGCCGGTGTTGAAGCCTTCGGCATGGGCGCCGATGACGGGCTTGTCGACGCCGCCGTAGCGACCTTCGAAGACCTGCCCGTACTTATCGACGAGAAAGTTGTAGCCGATGTCGTTCCAGCCGTTGCCCATGACGTGGTAGATCTCGATCCCGCGCACGATCGCCGCCGACTGCGAAGCCGTGTACGAGTTCGTACCGGCCGTGTGGTGGACCAGCGCAAACTGAAGGGTCGCCGCGTAGCTCGGCGGAGCACGCCGAATCGTCTCGTTCGCGCCCCAGGCTTCGCGGTCGATGAGGAGCGGTGAGCCGGTCAGGGAAACCCGCCGCAGCGGGATGCGGATTTCGGGGCTGCGCACGAAATAGGCGCGAAGCCGCACGACCTTGCCACGCAAGCGATACGCGATTCGGTCGGACGAGCCGGTCCAGTACGGGTTGCCGACACGCCAGCCACGCGTGGCGCGCGCCTCGCCGGTGCCGGTATTCGGTAGGTCCTCGCCCTCAGGGTCGGCGCGCCGCCAGGCGCTCCAACGGCCTGCAAGCGAACGCGTTCGGAACTGCACCGTTCCCGTGCCTTGCCAGTGCAGGCCGACCAGGTCGAAGTCCGTCGTCGTCGCTGCAAGCGTGCGCTCGCCGTGCAGCGGCACCTCGCGCATGGTCAACGACGCGCCCCCGAACGCAGCGGCAGGCGCAGCGAAGAACAGGAGCGTGGTGACGAGGAGAAGTTTCATCGCGACGGCAGCCCTCTGACCAGGGTGCCTGTACCCGGCTTCGGCCTCAAGTGAGCACGCCCTTCCCTGATAGAATCCTTACGAGTTGAAGAGGGCTTGTTTGCGGGGACTTTTGCTCGTCGGGGTGTTCCTCGCCTTTGCAGCTTCGGCCTCGGCAGCCACTCCGCGGGTTCTGGCGATCCATTTCGACGCGGACGTGAACCCGGTCACACAGAACTACCTCTGCGACAACCTCAGCCGCGCGGCGAAGGACGGCTACTCCGCGGCGGTGATCGTCCTGAATACGCCGGGAGGGCTGTTGCAGTCGAAGGACAAGATCGTGCTCTGCGAGCTGAATGCAAAGCTGCCCGTGCTCGTGTGGGTCGGCCCGAACGGCGCAACTGCCGGCTCCGCAGGGGTCTGGATCGCACAGGCGGCCGACTTCCTGGGCATGGCACCACAGACGAACATCGGCTCGTCGACTCCGATCGACTCGGGCGGCAGCAACATCGGCTCCGATCTCCGGCGCAAGCTCATCAACCACGAGGCAGCGACTCTGCGCGCGCTCGCCCAGAGCCACGGGCGCAATGTCCAGTGGGCCGACCGTGCCGTGCGCGTGGCCACGAACGCAACCGCTCCCGAAGCGTTGCGGATGCACGTCATCGACGCGATCGCCCCGACCTTGCCGTCACTCCTTCAGCAGGCGGACGGCGTGAAGACCAAGCCACGGGGCTACACCCTTCACCTCGCCGGCGCCGAGATTCGGCACGTCCATCTCGGCTTCTTCACGCGAATCCTCAACACGCTGATCGATCCGAACATCCTGCCGCTGCTCTTCCTCGCGGGCCTCGCCGGGATCGGCTTCGAGATCTTTCATCCGGGAGTCGTCCTGCCCGGAGCGCTCGGCGCGGTCGCGCTCGTCACGGCGCTGTTCGGGTTCTCGGTCCTGCCGATCAGCTGGGGCGGCCTGCTCCTGATGCTCCTCGGTGTTGCTCTGCTCGTGGCCGACGTTCACGTGACGTCACACGGCGCGCTCACCGTGGCCGGCCTGATCAGCCTCGCGGTGGGCTCGATCATGCTCTTCCAGAACGCTTCGGGCTTTCACACCTCGAAGCCGCTGGTCATCAGCATCGCCGTCGCGCTCGGGGCGGTCTGGGCCTTCGCGATCAGCAAGGCGGTGCAGGTGCGGCACAGTCCCGTCGAGGTTGGCGCGCAATTGATCGCCGGCTCCATCGGCGAGGTGCGCGGCGACGGACTCGTCTACGTCAACGGTGAGCTCTGGCAGGCTCGCACACAGAGTGGTGAGAAGCTCCGTCCTGGTGAACGAGTTCGCGTCGAGTCACTCGACGGCCTCGTCCTCACGGTTCATCCCGAAGGCACCTGAGCATCCCATAGGATCCGGTTATGAGCGCAGTGCTGATCATCATCGCAATACTGGTCCTCCTCGTCGTGCTGTTCCTCTTCTCAGCGATCAAAGTCGCGCGCGAGTACGAACGGGGCATCATCTTCCGCCTGGGGCGACTGCTACCCGAGCCGAAAGGGCCAGGACTGTTCCTGCTCATTCCGGTGGTGGATCGAATGGTCAAGGTCGATCTGCGCACGATCACACTGACGATCCCGCCGCAGGAAGTGATCACGAAGGACAACGTGCCGGTGAGAGTGAACGCCGTCGCGTATTTCCGGATCGTAGCCCCGAAGGATGCGATCGTGCAGATCGAGAACTTCATGGTCGCGACCTCGCAGATCGCGCAGACGACGTTGCGCTCGGTGCTCGGCCAGCACGTGCTCGACGAACTCCTCTCGGAGCGAGAGAAGATCAACGGGATCCTGCAAGGGATCATCGACGAGTCGACGGCGCCCTGGGGCATCAAGGTGTCAATCGTCGAGGTGAAGGACGTCGAGATTCCCTCGTCAATGCAACGCGCAGTGGCGCGACAGGCCGAAGCCGAGC
>WNFC01003477.1_pt1 | contig 18948 bp, 19 predicted proteins | sample 5400541 | NCBI WGS metagenome assembly WNFC01 (sample SAMN13153342, study PRJNA577476) | soil metagenome | isolation source: 120 cm saprolite under Douglas fir tree site 2 hole 2 replicate 1 | place: USA:California | collected 2015-04-18 | reverse complement strand
GGGCGGCGGCGAGGAGCGACGGCTCACCACTTGCCACGGCCTCGACGACGGGCCCGACTACACGCCCGACGGTGCATTCATTTATTACAACTCATTCTGCAGCGGCAAGATGGAGATCTGGCGAATGCATTCGGACGGCGGCGGGGCCGAGCAGATCACGCACGATGCCTACGCCAACTGGTTCCCGCACCCATCGCCCGACGGTCGCTGGGTGGTGTACCTCGCGTACCTCGAAAACCAAGCCGAGGAACATCCGTTCGGCAAGCAGGTCAAGCTTCGCCTCATCGATACGCGTGATGGCTCAGTCCGCGATCTGACGCCACCGTTCTTCGGCGGGCAAGGCACCATCAACGTTCCGTCATGGTCGCCGGATAGTCGTCGGGTCGCATTCGTGACGTTCGAGACGCGCTAGGAGAGCGACTAGCATGTCAAAGGTGAGAATTGGGATCCTCGGCTCACGGTTTCAAGCCGACTGCGTTGCGGCCGCCGTGCAAGCCGTACCGGAGGACGCCGAGGTCGTGGCTGTAGCCTCGCCGACCAAGGGACACGCGGCGGCCTTCGCGAAGCGGCACGGCCTCCCACACGCGTATACCGACCACCGCGAGCTGTTGCGCGATCCTGCAATCGAGCTCATCTGGATCACGACGCCGAATCGGCTGCACGCACAGATGACGATCGACGCGGCCAAGGCCGGCAAGCACGTCGTGTGTGAGAAGCCGCTGTGCCTGACGCTCGACGAAGCCGACGCGATGATCGAAGCATGCCGCAAGGCGGGCGTGCTGCTCCTCTATGCCGAGGAGTTGTTCTTCGCGCCAAAATACCTGAAGGCCAAGCAGCTGGCGGACGAGGGCGCATTCGGCCGCGTGCATTTGGTGAAGCAGGGCGAGAAGCACTCGGGTCCGCACTCCGACTGGTTCTGGGACGTGGACCAGTCGGGGGGCGGCGCGGTCATGGACTTGGGGTGCCACGGGATCGCTTTCTGCTGGTGGTTCCTCGGGAAGCCGCCGATCAAGAGCGTCTACTCGCAGATGACGACCCAGGTGCACCAGCAGCGTACACTGGGCGAGGACGAAGCGGTCACGATCATCGAATTCGGGAGCGGCGCCATCGGGATGGTCGAGAGCAGCTGGAACCGGCCCGGCGGGATGGACGACTGCATCGAGGTGTTCGGCGACAAGGGGCAGACGTACGCCGATATGCTGATGGGCAACGCGCTCCCGACGTACTCGGAGGTGGGGTTCGGCTATGCGGTCGAGAAGGCGGCGACGACCAAGGGCTGGACCTATCCCGTGTTCGAGGAGCATTGGAACTACGGCTTCCCCCAGGAGGCGCGACACTTCGCACGCTGCGTGCGGGGCAAGGAGACGCCGATCGCCGACGGCGAGACCGGGCGCGTCGTGCAGGAGGTCCTGTACGCGGCGTACGCATCGGCCGGCCTGGGCCGCAAGGTCATGCTGCCTTTCCACTCTAAGGGCATTGCCAAGCCGATCGATCTCTGGAAAACGCCCCAACGCGCCAAGGCGGTGGGGTGAATGTCGCGCTGTTAGCGCTCCTCGCGTCGGCCCCGGCCCCGGCCGCGGCTCAAGCTCGGCCGTTCGGGCCTGATGACCTGGCGGCGCTCGTCCGGCTCTCGGAGCCGGAGATCTCCCCCGACGGCCGCGCGATCGCGTTCCTTGCGGCGCGTCCGGACTACGCGGCCAACGGCTACGACACGCAGCTTATCGTGCACGACCTGGCGACCGTGGGAGAGCGCGTGCTCGTCGCCCGGCGGCCGGGGCTAGGGCGTCCGCGTTGGGCGCCGCAGGGTGACGCGATCGCGTTCCTGGCGAACGTGGACGGGCGCCCGCAGGTGCTCGTGGTCAGACTCGTGAGCAATGAGCCGCAGGTCGTCACCCGAGCGCCCGCCGGCGTGCACGACTTCGCTTGGCGGCCGGACGGGGGCGCGATCGCCTACATCGCCTCGGACACGGCGCCTGCGCCCACGGAGCGCGGCAACGACGCGTTCGAGGTGGGAAACGACGATTACCTCACCACCGCGCCGCCCGCGCCGGCGCACCTCTGGCTCGTCTCGCTGGCGACGGGCGCAGCGTCCCGCCTCACGCAGGGCGACTGGAGCGTCGCGACGAGCCTCGCGACCTCGCCCATTTCCTGGTCCCCCGACGGGCGGACGATCGCGTTCGTACGGTTTGCCACGCCCCACTCGGGCGACACGGACCAGAGCGCCGTGTGGCTCGTGGACGCTGCCACGGGCGCCGCGCGCGGGCTTACCGGGCAAACGGCGCGCGAGGCAGCGCCGCTGCTCTCACCCGACGGCGCGCTCGTCGCGTATACGTTCCCGCGGGACGGCGACCCCGCGAACCTCGACGAGGTGCGCGTCGCTCCGGCGAGCGGTGGGGAAGGGCGAGCGGTGACGCGCGCGCTCGACCGGCACGTCACCGAGTTCGCGTGGCTGGGCGACGGGCGGGCCGTGGTCGTGCTCGGAACCGATGGCACCCGCTCGGCGCTGTGGGTGCAGCCGCTCGAAGGTGCGGCGCGGCGCGTCGGGCTGGGGGATGTCGCGGAGGTCTCGGGGATCAGCGTGGATCGGCGCGGTGCGATTGCCCTGGTCGGCACGGAAGCCGCTCGGCCGCCGGAGATCTATTACCTCGCCTCGGCGGCGGCGACGCCCCGGCGCCTGACGGACTTCCACCGGGAGATCGCAACCCGGACGATGGGTCGGTCGGAGACGGTCGAGTGGGCCGCGTGCGACGGCCTGCGGGCCAACGGCGTGCTGACGCTGCCGCCCGATTTCTCGCCGGGACGGCGCTATCCTCTCATCCTGCTGATTCACGGGGGGCCGACGGCCAGCTCGACCGAGGGGTTCTGGGCTCGAGTGCAGCTGCTCGCGGGGCACGGGTGGCTGGTATTCCAGCCGAACTATCGCGGCAGCGACAACCTCGGGAACGCGTTCCAGCGGGCGATCGCGGCGAGCGCGGCCGAAGGACCCGGGCGGGACATCATGGCCGGCGTCGCGGCTCTGGTGCGCCGCGGGATCGTGGACACCACGCGGCTCGCGGTATCAGGCTGGTCCTACGGCGGCTATCTCACCGCGTGGCTGCTCGGCCGCTATCCGGCGTCCTGGCGCGCAGGCGTGGCGGGCGCGGCACCCCTCTCGCTGCTCGACATGTACGATCTGTCGGACCTGAACGTGATGCGCCGCCACGCGATTACGGCGTCGCCCTGGGTAGGCGACCGGATTGCGGCCTGGCTGGCCGAGTCGCCCTTCACGCACGCGTGGCAGATCCGCGCCCCCACGCTGATCCTGTCGAACACAAGCGACTCGCGGGTTGCCGTCACCGGGTCCTACATGCTGTATCGCGCGTTGCACGACAACGGCGTGGCAACGCAGTTCGTGGCCTACCCGGGTCCCGGCCACGCGCCGGCCGACCCGGTGCGCCAGCGGGACGTCAACCGTCGCTGGGTCGAGTGGCTGGAGCGGTATCTGCGATAGGACCTGAGCCTCGCTGCCGGAAATCACATCCCGCGTTCACCCATGAACGACTATGAGCGCGGCATACCGTCGCTCAGCGAGTGCGGGACGCGTCCGTGCGACATCTAGGTCAGCTCTTGATGGTCTTCGACGCCTCGTCCCAGGACACTAAGCTCCGACGGAAGTACGACTCATTCGCCATGTGGCAGGCCAATGCGTGGTGACCGAACACAGCGTCCTCGACCACCGGCTTCCGGGTGCGCACGGCCTCGAAGTACGTCCACAGGTGTGGCCTGACGTCGTCGAAGTTCGGTCCGGTGAACGAAATGGTCTCGGGCATCGCCGTCGCCTGACCCAGCTTCGGATCGTTCTCCTGATGCCACTTCTCGAGATAAGCTTCCCGCATCGCGTGCGGGTAGCTGCCGGTGTAGTAGCTGGGGTAGTTGTCCTTGCCGCTCTGCGGGGCGAGGTTCAAGGTCGAGCCGGTCACCTCGAGAATCCCCTTCGATCCATGGATGCGGTAGGTCTCCGGCATCTCCGTCCCCAGGTTCAACCGCATGTACACGGGCAGCTCGCCAAAGTAGTAGACGACGGCGTGAACGTCCGGCATGTTGCGGCCGTCCTTCCAGCGCCGGATGCCCCCGACCGCCGAAGCCTGCTTGGGCGGTTCATTGACCCCCAGCATGAACATCATGCCGCTGATCAGGTGAACCAGCAGATCACCAGCGACGCCGGTGCCGTATTCCTTCCAGCAGCGCCAGCGCGCAAAGAGGTTGGGGTCGAACGGGCGCTTGGGAACCGTTCCCTGCCAGGTATCCCAGTCGAGAGTGCGCGGTGATAGATCGGAGGGCGGCAGATACTGCCACGCGCCGGTCGGATCGTTTCGTCCCAGCCATCCTTCGACCAGCATGAGGTCGCCCAGCGCCCCCTGGGAAATCAACTCCTTGGCCTTTGCACAGATCTGGGAGCTGACGCGCTGTGAGCCGATCTGCACGATGCGTCCCGTCTTCTTGGCGGCGTCGACCATGGCCACGCCGTCGGCCGCGCTGTGCGACATCGGCTTCTCGCAATAGATGTCCTTGCCGGCGCTCACCGCGTCCACGACGATCTGCTTATGCCAGTGATCGGGAACCGCCGCCACGATGCAGTCTATGTTCTTGTCATCCAGCAGCGCCTGATAGCGGCGCGTCACCGGCAGATCGGCTCGCACGATCTCTCGCGCCAACGTGTGGCGGCCGTCGTAGAGGTCACAGGCGGCGGCACATTCGACCCCCGGCAGCGTGATGGACTCGGTCAGCAGCCAGTGCCCCTGCATGCCCACGCCGATCATGCCGAAGCGGACCCGATCACTGGCAGCGACGGCGCCCGGTGCGGGGATGAGATTGTGCGGTAACGAGACCATCGGTTTCGCGGCGAGCGATGCGCCGGCCGCGGCGCTCGCGCCCAGGAATTCGCGACGAGACCAATTGTTCTTCTTCACGGCGTCCCCCATGTCGGATGAGGTGGTGAAAGGTCGACCCCATTTATGCTGGCCTACTCGGCCTCCTTGCGCTAGCCACCATCCTGCCCACACCTTGTAAGCGGTCTGAACGCGTTCCGGTGGGAGCGTGTAAGTACTGGTATGAATCCCAAGACGCTCCTCGCCATCACGTTCCTCGTTGGCGCGGCGCCCGTCGCTGCTCAGCTCTCGCCGCATACGTTTGGTGGTCTCCCCCGTTGGGCAGACAGCGCTCTGATCGCCGCTAGTCTGGGTCAGCGATTCGTTCTGTCGTCTGAGCTCAACCCGATATATGCATCCGGGGACTTCGATCGCGACGGCCTGCTCGACATCGCCGTGCAGATCAAGGACATCGGCGGGCTGCGGCAGGGGATCGCCATCGTGCACCGTATCGACTGTTCGGTCCATGTCGTCGGCGCAGGCCGGCCAATCGGCAACGGAAAAGATCAGCTGAATTGGCGGGTGGGCTGGGGCGTCGCATCGCCCCGATACGCGCGTGGTCACGCTCGTGTCGGCCCTGACTTGCTCTATATCACCCAGCCCGACGCACCCGGCGGCTGGGTCGTGTGGGATGGACGCGAGTACGTGTGGATCGAGGAGGACTGAAGGACGCTCGGCCGCAGCTCGTGACCCCGATCACACCGGACGCACGCAGGGCTCGGCATATGTACGCTCTCGAGCGACGGCGGCCCAGCGGTCGGCTGCTTCTGCCCGTGGCCGTCCACGCCGCGGGTGCTCGAGGTGCGCAGGGGAAGGGCCGTTGCGCTGCTCGACACGGCCGGGCGGGCCGCTGGGCCGCTGATCGAGCCGTGGGCGCCGAACACCGTCGAAGGAATGTTCGACTTCATTGAACAGGCCGCGCGCTCGGCGGACATCCTGGCGGTGCGCTACGACCAAGACCTCGACTACCCGACCGAGATCCGCGGGGACCAGAGGGTGGGCCGGTTCGACGATTGGTTCTGGACGAGGGCGCCGGGTCTGACGCCCCGGCGCTAGCGCCCGCCCCCCCGGGCCAGCCGTTCCCGCAGTGGCGGATAGAACTAAGTGAACACCTGGTCGTGCGCAGCCTCCGTCGCGTGACAGGAGTAGCACGGCGCTGCACCCAGGATCATCGTTGCGGGGGCCGCGCCGTCTCCGAACCCGAAGAAGCCCCACCCAGTCTTGTCGATGCCCGACTGCTTCAAGTGCACCTCGATCCCCGGCATCCGGTCGCCTTCATAGAACCCCGCGCGAGCCGGTGCGGACTTGTGCGACGCCTCATAGAACGAGAGCACGAACATCGTGCGCTCGGGGAACGCGCCCGCCCGGACGAACTCGCGATAGGCCCAGGGCTGCACGTAGACGTTGTGAAACATCCCGGGGGCGGCGCCCGCTGCCGGCGGGGGCGCAGCAGCGTACGACAGCCCGGTGGAGGAGCCGACCATGACCCATGCCTCCCAACCAACGGGCGGGAGGAGCTGGCCGCTCGGCGCGAACCGCGGCAACTGGTCGTGGGGTGGATCCTGTTGCTGGCTGCGCGCCACTCCGCGCCAGGCGACGATGCCGATGATCCCTGCGAGGGCCGCTGCGATCGACCCGATGGCACCACGGCGGATCTGCATCGTCGATTCCTCCGGTAGGGGACCACCCACTACGACGCGGCGGCACCGCGAACAGTTGCGTCAGGGAGCTGTGACGGTTGCGGGCAACGGCAGCCCGCCACCATATTCGCACGTTCATGGCTGATCTCCGCGCGGCATTGCGGCACGCGCTCGAGCCCGGGTACCGGGTGGAGCGCGAAGTGCGACCCGTCGGCAATTGCCGCATGTTCGTGGCGCTGGAAACGTCCGCCGGCAGCGGCCTCCTGGTGAAGGTGCTGCCCGGCCCCCTGTCGCTCGCCGTCGACTCCACCCGATTCGTGCAGGACGTCGCGCGCCTCGGCCGTCGGCTGCGGCATCCGAGTCTCGTGGCCCCCCGCGATGCCGGCCGGGCGGGACCGTTCGTCTACCACACACGCACCTTCGTCGAAGGCACCACGCTGCGGGCCTGGCTGGCGCGGCACGGCGAGCTGCCGCTGCGACGGGCCGTGGAGGTGCTGCGGGACGTGCTCGCGGCGCTGGCCCATGCCCATGCCGAGGGTGTGGCCCATGGCGACCTGAAACCCGAGAACGTGCTGCTCGCCGACGGGCCCGCACTGGTGGCCGATACGGGGATCCTGGGTGCGCTGGCGGAGGCCTTGTCGGGCGACGGGGGCGGAGCGGCGACGGCGACGCTGTGCACGACCGACTACCTGGCGCCCGAGCGCCGGGCCGGCCAGGCCGCCCCGGGCCCGCGCGACGACATGTTCGCGGTGGGCGTCCTCGTGCACGAGATGCTGACGGGGCGGCCGCCCACAGGCAACCCAGAGCCGCTCGAGGACGTACGCTCGGTGCCGCCTTGGCTCGCCGAGCTGGAACGCCGCTGCCGCGCCGCCGAGCCGGGCGCGCGTTGGGCAGACGCCGGCTCGGCGCTGGCGAGCGGGAGCTGGCCGAGCGGGGGAGCCTAGGCGCGTGCTTCCGCCGGTGCTGTGCTACCACCGCGTTGGTGGCTCCTTGGAGCTTGGCGTCACGCGGGTTGGTCGGTCCACCTTCGCGCGCCAGATGAATGCGCTAGCGCGCGCGGGCTGGCGGCCGTTGACGCTGAATCAGTTCGCATCCAACGTGCAACGTGGCGTCGTGGCGTCGCGTAACACGCTGCTTCTCTCCTTCGACGACGGCTACGCTTCCCTCGCCGAGCACGTCTATCCTGTCCTCGCCGATATGGGGTTCACCGCGACCACGTTCCTCATCACGGACTACGTCGGGCGCCTGAACACGTGGGACGTGCGCTACACCTGGGACCGGCTCGCGCATCTCGATTGGGACACGATCGGGCGCTGGCAAGAGCGGGGATTCGACTTCGCATCGCACTCTGCGTCTCACGCCCGGCTCACCTGGCTGTCTGACGTGGAAGCGGCTGCCGAGCTCGAGCGATCCCGCGAGACGTTGCGGCACCGTCTGGGACCGCGGGCGACACGGGCGGTGGCCTATCCGTTTGGCGCGCGGGACGAGCGGATCGAGCGGTTGGCGCGCGCGGCCGGATACGAGCTGGGATTCGGAGGCGTGCAGGGGAATGGTTCACCACTCGGCCTGGCGCGGCTGCCGGTCTACGTCTGGGACATGGGGAGCATCCCGGTGGGCTTACGGGGAGGCACCTCTGGGGCGATGGGTCGATTCGTCGCTCACGCCGCCAACCGGTGTGCAGTGGGGACGAGCGTTATGGAAGGGATTGGGTCCTGGGTGTCCGGGCTCAGGGCGTTGCATACCCACCACCTAACACCCGACACCTAGCCCCTCTTATAACAGATTCCCCGTGGCCACCGCGGCCCCCATGGCGTGGTACCCCTTGTCGACGTAGATCGTCGTGCCGGTAATCCCGCTCCCCAGAGGGCTCGCCAGAAACGCCGCCGTCGTGCCCACTTCCCGCGCGGTGAGGGGCTCGGTGAGCGGCGCATTGGCGGCGTAGTACTCGACCATCCGCTCGATTTTCCCGATGGCGCTCGCGGCGCGTGACGCGAGCGGTCCCGCGGAGATCGTGTTCACCCGCACTCCGTACTTGCGGCCCGCCTCGAACGCCAGCGTCCGGGTGTCGCTCTCGAGCGCCGCCTTTGCCGAAGACATCCCGCCGCCGTAGCCCGGCACCACGCGCTCGCTCGCCATGTACGTCAGCGACAGAAACGAGCCACCGGGGCGGGTGAGCGGACCCAACCGCGCCACGAGCGACACGAGAGAATAGGCGCTCGCGCTCACGGCGGCGAGGTAACCCGCCCGGCTCGTGTCGAGCAGCGGTTTCTTGACTTCGGGACCATTGGCGAGCGAGTGGACCACGATGTCGAGCGGCCCGTCGCCGAAGTCCTGCACGAGGCGCTGGGCGAGCCCCGCGATTGAGAAATCGCCGACGTCCTTGTAGCGCTTGTTGCCGCGAATCTCCTCCGGCGCCTCTGCCAGCGTATCGAACGTCGCATCGAGCGGATAGATCTTCTCGAACTGGAGCAGCGAGCCGTCCGGCATGCGGCGCGAGTCGTCGATCTTGCCGCGCTCGAGCAGGTTCAAGAAGATGTTCAGCGCCGGAGGCCACGTGCCAGCACACACCGTCGCGCCTGCCTCGGCCAGGGCCTTGGCGATGGCGAAGCCGTACCCGCCGTCGTCGGCCACTCCCGCTACCAACGCCCGTTTGCCGCGGAGATCGATCGCTAGCATTGCGCTCCCATTATCAGATGAAGAATCGCGCGGCCACCGGAATCAGTTGCGGGTGCCGAACGAGTGCGTGGGCAAAGATCCGACCCAGCGTGCGCTTCCTCGAGGGGATCGCGTTCGCGGTGCGCGCCAGAGAGTTGAAGAACTGGTCATCCAGGTCCTCGAGCGCCCGCTTGAGCCGATAATACTTGAGGTGATCGTCCCCCAGCAGCGCCATCCACTCGGCATGATACGCCGACAGCCGGCTCGCGCTGGTGTCCCCGGCCCGGATGGCCGCGGCGGCGACGCAGCCAGCGAGCCGCCCCGCCTTCATGGCGTTCACGATGCCGCCCCCGGAGAGGGGATTGATCATGTGCGCGGCGTCGCCCGCCACGAGCACGCCGTCGGTGTAGGTCTGCCGGATGGTCGTGTGAACGATGACGCCGCCCACGGTGCACGCCGTCTTCGCGCCACCCGGATAGCGACGGGCGATCCATGCATCGAGGTATTGCCGCGCGTTGCGGGCGTCGGCCTTCAACGCGACGAGGCCGAGGCCCAGGTTCGCTACGCCCGGGCGCTTGGGGAAGAGCCAGCCGTACCCACCCGGCGCGATGCTGGCGCCGAACTGCAGATAGATCGCGTCGGGATCGAAGTCGATCCCCTCGACGACGTACTGCGCGCACGACTCCATGTCGCGGGCTGGGACCCGCGTCTCGAGACCCGCCCAGCGGCCGACCATCGCCTCGACGCCGTCCGTCCCGATCACCACTCGTGCACGGCAGGTCGTTTCGCCGCCGGCGCCGCGCAACCGCACCCGCCACCGGCCGTCCGGCTCGCACGTCATCCCGGCCGCTTCCGTGCTCACGCGGAGCTCGGCCCCCAGGGCCACGGCCCGGTCGGCGAGAAAGGCGTCGAACCGCGTGCGATCGAGAATCCAGCCGACGTCGCGCTCGGCGACCTTCACCTCTGTGTCGTCGGGCGCGATGAACACGACGCGAGTGATCTTGCGGGCGGCCCAGGCAGCACCGTCGGGGTCGGCGAACTCGCGCAGACCCGCGTCCCCGACCCCTTCGGCACAACGGACCGGCGTCCCAACCCGGGCGTCGCGCTCGAGCAACACCACGTCGAGCTCGGGCGCGGCCCGCTTCGCCTCCCCCGCCGCCACCGCGCCCGCCGGTCCCGCACCAATGACCAGTACATCGGTGTCGTGCGTCACGCGGCGGCCATCGTGAGCGCGCCGACGGGGCAGGGGGCAATGCATTTGCGGCAGCCAGTGCACGTGCTGCGATCGACGACCAGGTCGGTGAGGTCGAGGTGAATCGCTTCCGGCGGGCAGAGGGGGAGGCACAGCCCGCAGCGGTCGCACGCCTGGAGATCCACTACGGCAATCTCGGGGAAGGCCGGCGCGGGTGTCATGCGCGAACGGTAGCCGTCACCATCAGGAGCGTCAAGCATCAGCCTTGCTTGGAGTTACGCTTTTCATTAGCTTGATGCGCTCGCACGCGCCCCCCTAACGCCTTTCACTCGACGACCTCGTGCCCATACGCTGGCCGAAATGGACGCTCGGTGCTTGGAGTCCGGCGAATGAGATCGCCGTGGATCTGGGCACAGCCAACACGCTGATCTACGTGAAGGGCGAGGGCATCGTGCTTAACGAGCCCTCCGTCGTCGCGATCGAAAAGTCGACTGGGAAGATCAAAGGCATCGGGCTCGAGGCGAAGCGGATGCTGGGGCGGACCCCGGACGGCATCCTGGCCGTGCGGCCGCTCAAGGACGGCGTGATCGCCGACTTCGACGTCACCGAGAAGATGCTCCGCTTCTTTTTGAAGACCATCATCGACCGCCATCTGTTTCGCGTGAAGCCCAAGGTGATCGTGTGCGTGCCGTCGGGCATCACCGAGGTCGAAAAGCGCGCCGTTCGGGACTCGGCGCAGTCGGCCGGGGCGAAGGAAGTCTACATGGTGGCCGAACCGATGGCCGCGGCGATCGGCGTGGGGCTGCCCGTCGAGACGCCCACCGGGAACATGGTGATCGACATCGGGGGCGGCACCACCGAGATCGCGGTGATTGCCCTCTCGGGGATCGTCTCGGACACCTCGATCCGCACCGGTGGCGACGAGCTGGATCAGGCCATCGTGCAGTTCATGCGCAAGAACTACAACCTCCTCATCGGCGAGCCCACGGCCGAGCAGATCAAGATCCAGATCGGATCGGCCGCACCGGTCGGGGAGGAGCGGGAAATGGAAGTGAAGGGCCGCGACCTCGTCTCCGGCATTCCGAAGATCGTGCGCGTGCACTCGAGCGAGATCCGGGAGGCGGTGCAGGAGCCGATCCAGCAGATCGTCGACGCGGTGCGGCGCGCCCTGGAAATCACGCCGCCGGAGCTGGCGTCGGACATCGTCGATCGGGGAATCGTGATGACCGGCGGGGGCGCGCTGATCCGCGGCCTCGACGTGCTGCTGCAGCAGGAGACGGGCCTGCCGATCCACCTGGACGAGGACCCGATGACCTGCGTCGTGCGGGGGACGGGGCGGATCCTCGACGATCCGGAGAAATACCGCAACGTCCTGACCACCTAGGGTCATGGCGCTCGGAGCGGACCGCTACGCCTCGCGGGGCGACACCTTCGCGTTCCTCGCCTGCGTCCTGCTTTCCGTTGCCGCCATGAGCCTGCCTGAGCGGATCCGCGATCCGCTGGCGCGCGGGCTACGCCAGACCGTACTCGCCCCGTTCCTCGTGCTGCAGCAGCAGACCGAGCTCCTCTCCGCTTCGCTGGCGCGCTACGATGCGGTCGTCGCGCAGCGCGACTCCGCCGCCCTCGCCGCCACGTTCCTTCCCGAGCTGCGGGGCGAGAACACCCGGCTCCGCGCACTGCTCGGCCTGGGCCAGCGGCTGGCGAGCGGCTACATCCCGGCCGAAGTGTTACGCGAGCCCGAGCCCACGGGCGCGCTGACGTTCGTCGTGTCGGCCGGAAAGAAGCAGGGCGTGAAGCCGCTGTCCGCCGTCGTGAGCCCAGACGGCCTGGTTGGGATCGTCAGCTCCGTGGACGCGAAGACCAGCGTGGTCGTGACCTGGGCGCACCCCGAGTTCCGCGCCAGCGCCATGGCCACAGACGGGAGCGTGTACGGCATCGTCGCCCCGCACGGTAGTGACGGGCCGCACGTGTGGCTGCTCGAGCTGCAGGGCGTGCCCTACCGGCAGCTCGTGCCCACCGGCACGCTGATCCTCACGTCGGGTCTCGGGGGCGTGCTGCCGCGCGGGATACCAATCGGCACCGTGGTGAGCGTCGCGGGGCAAGCGGAAGGATGGGAGCGCACCTACGTCATCCGGCCCGCCGTCCATCCCGGCGCCGTGACGCACGTCATGATCCTCACCGGGCCGCCGGTCCGCGGGGATCTGCGCGCGGTGTTCGAGTCGAGCGGGGAGACACCGTGAGGCGTACCGACAAGTATCGCTTCTACGTGATCCTCGCCGTGCTCGTGGCGCTGCAGTTCTCGGCGCGCGGCTGGCTGGGTGGCGACCGCGTGGCGCCCGATTTTCTGTTGCTGGCGCTCCTCATCTATACCATCCGTGCCCGGCCGGGCCCGAGCGCCGGCGCGGGGTTCCTGGTCGGCCTGCTGCGGGACGCGCTCACGCCGGCGTCGTTTGGGGCCGGGGCGCTCGCGCACACGCTTGTGGGGTATCTCTCCTCCTGGAGCAAGGCGGTGTTCTTCGCGGAGAACCTGTTCGTGAACGGCTGTCTGTTCTTTGCCGGCACCTGGTGCCGCAACCTGGCGGTGGCGCTCGCGTCCGGGAAACTCAAGGGCGGGATGCTTGGCTGGGAGCTGCTCGTGTGGTCTCCCATCCAGAGCCTGACGACGGCTGTAGCTGGCGTCATCGTGCTGTGGCTGTTCGGGCGACATCTGGCGATCCGCCTGAGCGACGCGTGAGCTCGTTCCATCCGCACCTGCTCGAGCGGCGGCTCCGTCTCACGCGGGCGGTGGTGTGGGGAGCAGGGATCGCGCTGCTGCTGATGTTCTTCCGGACCCAGATCCTCGAGCACTCGAAATACCAGCTGCAGTCCGAGACCAACCGGCTCCGACCCATCCCGCTGCCCGCGCCCCGCGGCATCATCACCGACCGCAACGGCAAGATCCTCGCGGAGAACGTCACCGGGTACACGGTGTCGTTACTCCCGACGACGAACGAAGACTCGCTCCGAGCCACCCTGCGCCGCATCGGAGCGATCGTCAAGCTCGACAGCCTCGCCATCGGGCGGGTCCTGATCCGGTATCGCCGGGCACCCTACCTGCCGGTCAGCGTGCTCCCCAACGCGACGTTCGAGGTCGTGTCGGCGCTGGAGGAGCGGCGGCTGATCCTCCCCGGACTCCTGATCCAGCCGGAGCCGCGGCGGCACTACCCCGACAGCTCGCTGGTGGCCCACCTCGTGGGCTACGTCGGTGAGCTCACCGAAGCCGAGCGGGCTCAGCGGCGCTTCGCGACGGTACGGCTCGGGGGTCTCCTGGGGAAGGGCGGGCTCGAGCGCCAGTACGACGATACGCTGCGCGGCGCGGACGGGGTGCGGTTCGTGGAGGTGAGCGCGTTCAACCGCGTCGTACGCGAGGCGGGCGCGGCCGCCCGGCTGCCGCCGGTGCCGGGCCGAGCGCTGCACACCACGATCGACCTCGACCTGCAGCGCTACATCGCGCAAATCTTTCCGGCGCGACAACGCGGCGCGGTGCTCGCGCTGAATCCCAATTCGGGTGAGATCCTCGCCCTGTACAGCGCGCCGGGCTTCGATCCCAACGCCTTTGTGGGCGGCGTGGATCCGGAATATTGGCGCCGTCTCAACGTGAGTGAGGCGCATCCCCTGTTCGACCGCACCATCCAGGCCCGCTATCCGCCCGGATCCACCTGGAAGCTCGCCCTCGCCGCGATGGCGCTAAAGCGCGGCATCGTCACGCTCAGGTCGCGGATGCCCATCTCCTGTCGCGGCGGGTTGCAGTACGGCAACCGCTTCTTCCGTTGCTGGTCCGCAAAAGGGCATGGCGACCTGGCCCTCGCCGACGCCATCGCCCAGAGCTGCGATGTGTACTTCTACCAGTTGGGCCTGAAGCTCGGCCTCACATCGTTGCTCGAGGACGCCACCGGTTTGGGTTTCCACGCTCGCACCGGCATCGACCTCCCCGGCGAGATCACCTCGGAATTCCCTGGTGGGACCGACTACTACGACCGCGTGTACGGCCCGCGCCGCTGGACGTCGGCGGTGACGCTGAACCTGGCCATCGGGCAAGGAGAGAATGCCCAGACCCTCGTGAACATGGTCCGCTTGTACCAAATGCTGGCGAGCGACGGCCGAGCCCGGCCTCCCTACCTCGTCCACCCCTCCGCCGGCTCGACCGTCAGCCTCGCCCTCGCGCCGGAGCAGCTCTCGGGCCTGCGGCAGGCGATGATCAGCGTGGTGGAGCGTGGCACGGCGCGAGGCGCGGGACGGTTCGGCGGCAGCATCTCGATCGCAGGCAAGACCGGTACGGCGCAGAACCCGCACGGGCCGGCGCACGGCTGGTTCATTGGATTTGCACCCGCCGAGAAACCGGAGATCGTCGTGGGCGCAATCGTGGAGTTCGCCCGCGAGGGCCCCTACGTGGCACCGCTCGTGACCCGCGTGATCGGCCACTACCTCGGGGTGGACACGACCCTCGCGTCGAAGGTGCGGATCGTGCTCCCAACCGACACCGCGCCACACTCCGTGCAGATCCTGCCCGGTGCCCCGGGTGAGGACACTACCGTCACGCCGCTCGACACCGGGACGACCATCCCTCCGGACAGCGTGCCGCCACCCGCCGACAGTCCACCGCCCCCCGATGCGGCCGCCGCTTCGCGAGATCGATAGGCCGCTCGCCGCGGTCTTGCTCGCCCTCGCGGCGTACGGGCTCGCGACGCTGTACTCCGCGGGGCAGACCGACGTCCCCACCTTCGTCGCCACGATCTGGCACAAACAGCTGATCTGGCTCGGCCTGGGTCTGACGGCCGCCGTGCTGATGTTCCGAACGTCGCCTCGATTGCTCGAGTGGGCGACGCCGTACGCATTCGGCATCAGCGTGTTGGTGCTCCTGTTCACGCTCTTTGTGGGCACCGGCGCCGGCACGGCGGCGAGCGAGCGGTCCTGGATTTCGATCGGAGGCCTGCGGCTGGGCCAGCCGGCGGAGCTCGCGAAGCTCGCAGCCATCCTGATGCTGGCGCGCTGGCTCGCCGAGCGGCGCGAGGGCCCGGCCACGCTGCGCGACCTGTTGTGGCCGTGCGTCATCGCCGGCCTCCCGACGCTGCTGGTCATCAAGCAGCCCGACCTCGGGAGCGCGATGGTGTTCATCACGATCCTGTTCGCGATGCTCTACTGGGCGGGCACGAAGCCGTCACTGCTGGTGCTGCTCGGCTCTCCGGTCATCGGCCTGGTGCTCGCCTTCTCGACGGTTGCCTGGGGTGCGTGGATCATCGTGCTGTTCGCGTTGCTCCTGTGGTGGCGGCCGTACGTGTGGGAAGGGTTGGGCGTCATGCTGGCCAACCTCGTCATGGGCGTCGTCGCGGTCCCATTCTGGCAGCGCCTCGCGCCCTATCAGCAGAACCGCCTCCTGGCATTCCTCAATCCGCAGCAGGATCCCCGGGCCACGGGGTGGCACGTCATCCAGTCGAAGATCGCGATTGGGTCGGGCGGATTCCTCGGCCAGGGGTTCACGCAGGGCCCGCAGAAGCGGCTGGCGTTCCTGCCCGCTCAATTCACCGACTTCATTTTTTCGGTGGTGGGGGAGGAGCTGGGGTTCGTGGGCGTGCTGGTCGCGCTGGCGCTGTTCGTCGCGCTGATCCTCATTCTGCTCCGCATCGCGCGGCGCGCCACGGATCCATACTCCAGCCTGTGCGTGTTCGGGGTCGCCGCGCTGCTGTTTACGCACATCATCGAGAACGTGGGGATGACGGTGAATCTCCTGCCGATCACGGGCATCCCGCTCCCGTTCTTTTCCTACGGGGGCTCCTTCCTGCTCACGTGCTCCATCGCCGTAGGCATTTGCCTCCGGGTTGCGTGGGAGTCTCGACAATCGGGCTACGCCGAGCTCTGACCACGAGTGCCCTTCCACCCTGGCGGTCGGCATGGCCGGGCAGCGCGGTTGCGTGTAAAGAGTTGTAGCGGCACGCGTTACGCGATCGGGACTGGCGCGGCGGGAGAGCCCCTCCCAAATTGTCGCCTTCGAGTCCCCCACTGTGGCGCGAATGGCCTGGTTCAAAAAAGAGCGTAAGCCCCGCACGTCCGAACGGGTCAAGCTGGAGATTCCAGCGGACGCCTGGGAGAAATGCGACGAGTGCGGGCACATCGATATCAAGGACCGCTTCGTCCGCGCCTTGAATGTGTGCCCCAATTGTGGGCACCATCGCCGGATTTCCGCCCAGGAGTACATCGATCTGCTCGTCGATGAAGGTTCCTGGCACGAGCTCGACGCCAGACTCCACTCCACCGACCCCCTCCACTTCGAGAACTACCCGCAGCGGCTCGAGACGGCGGTGCAGAAAGCGGGCCCCCTCGAGGCGGTACGCACCGGGTACGGTCGTTTGGACGGGATGCCGCTCGACGTCGCGGTGATGGATTTCAACTTCATGGGCGGGTCCATGGGCTCGGTGGTCGGAGAAAAAATATCGTGTCGGCCTCGGGCGGGGCGCGGATGCAGGAGGGAGTGCTGTCCCTCATGCAGATGGCGAAGAGCTCGGTCGAAATCGCCAGATTGCGGTCGGCTCGGGTGCCCTTCATCTCGATCCTCACGAACCCCACCACCGGCGGCGTGTCCGCGTCGTATGCCATGCAAGGGGACGTCATCCTGGCGGAGCCGGGAGCGGTGGTCGGGTTCGCCGGTCCGCGGGTCATCAAGCAGACGATCGGCCAGGACCTGCCGCCCGGTTTCCAGACGGCCGAGTTCCTGTTAGAGCATGGGATGCTCGACGCAGTGGTGCCGCGCAGCGAGCTGCGGGACACCACGGCGCAGCTGCTCCGTCACATGGCCGGCCGGCAACCGGCGGAGGCTGCCGACTGACCCGGCTGTCCTTCGAGGACGCCTGCCGCTTTCTCTTCGCGCGACAAGGGAGCCGTATAAAGTGGAGCCTCGGGCCGACCGAGGGGCTGTTGGACGTGCTGGGACATCCGGAGCGCCACTTTCCGGCGATCCACGTCGCGGGCACGAACGGCAAGGGATCGACCTGCGCCTTCGTAGCGACCGAGCTGCGCGCCCGGGGCCTCACGGTGGGCGTCTACACGTCGCCGCATCTCGTGTCGGTGCGCGAGCGCGTGGAGGTGGACGGCGTGCCGATCGGGGAGGAGGCCTTCGCCGAGTGGACCAGCTTTCTGCGACCCCACATCGAGCGGCTCGACGCCAGCTTCTTCGAGGCCACCACCGCTATCGCCTTCGCCGACCTGGCGGCACGCGGGGTGGACGTGGCCGTGATCGAAGTCGGGTTGGGGGGCCGGCTCGACTCGACCAACGTCATCACACCGCTCGTGTCGGTCGTCACAAAAATTGCCCGGGAGCACACCGACTACCTGGGCACCGACCTCGGCTCCATTGCCCGGGAGAAGGCGGGGATCGCGAAGCGCGGAGTGCCCTTCGTGACCGGTGAGCCGGATCCGGCCGTCCGCCAAGTGCTCGTCGCGGAGGCGGAGCGTCGGGGCGCCAGTCGCGTGATCCTCGTGGACTCGAGTGCCGCGCCTACGCGGCCGCTCGGCTTGAAGGGACGGCACCAGCACGCCAACGCCTGGGTCGCGTTGGGGGCGTTGAACTCGCTCCCCCCTCCATCCGGACCGGGATCTTCGATGTGGCGCACAACCCCGACGGGGCACGCGTCCTCGCCGACACGCTGCGAGAGTACGATCCGCCGCACCCGCGGCGCGCCCTGGTGGGCGTGCTGGGCGACAAGGACTACCTCGGGATGATCGACTGCCTTGCGTCGCAAGTGGACGGCTTCGTGTTCACCGTTCCCGAAACCGCGCCCGAGCGGCGCCGCTGGGACCTCGGCCGGCTGGAGCGCGAGCTCGGGCGTCTCGCGGTGGCGCACGAGTTCGAGCCGCAGTTCGAGCGCGCACTGGAACGGGCGCAGGACGACGCCGCGACGGTGATCGTCACGGGATCGTTTCACACCGTCGGCGACGCGCTCGCCCGCTTGCCCGGGTTTGCGCCGGTCGGCTAAATTGTTGCGATGCAAGGACAAGCCCTACCAGGCTTCCGAGACTTTTACCCCGACGAACTGGCTCTCAAGAATCACATCTTCGCTACCTGGCGCGAGGTCGCGCGGCGTTATGGCTTTCAGGAGTACGATGGCCCCCCGCTCGAGCCGCTGGAGCTGTATACGGACAAGAGCGGTGCGGAGATCGTGCAGCAGCTGTACGCGTTCGAGGACAAGGGCGGGCGTAAGGTCGCGCTGCGTCCCGAGATGACGCCCACCCTCGCCCGCATGGTGGGAGCGCACGCCCAGGCGCTCAAGAAGCCGATTCGCTGGTTCTCGATCCCCCAGCTGTTTCGCTACGAGCGGCAGCAGCGCGGACGGCTGCGGGAGCACTTTCAGCTCAATATGGACATCCTCGGCGAGGCAAGCCCGCTCGCCGACGCCGAGCTGATCGCCGCCGCGATCGATATCATGCGGGCGTTCGGGTTGGGGCCGCGCGACGTGCAGGTCCGGATGTCGGATCGCCGCGTGCTGCGCGCCTTGCTGTTGGGGCGGGGTGTGAGCGAGGGGCA
>WNFC01005378.1_pt1 | contig 18949 bp, 18 predicted proteins | sample 5400541 | NCBI WGS metagenome assembly WNFC01 (sample SAMN13153342, study PRJNA577476) | soil metagenome | isolation source: 120 cm saprolite under Douglas fir tree site 2 hole 2 replicate 1 | place: USA:California | collected 2015-04-18 | reverse complement strand
CCCGACCATCCGGCGCGCCTGCGGGCCTGACCTTCGCAGGCGAAGTGAAGAACTACGTGCCGGTCACCGACGAGATGCTGCGCCGCGCCGACCCGAGCGACTGGCTCATGGTCCGCGGGAACTATCAAGCTTGGAACCACAGCGCGCTCACGCAGATTACACGCGACAACGTGAAGGATCTCAAACTGGCCTGGGTCTGGGCCATGAACGACGCCGTCGGAGCAAATGAACCCACGCCCCTGGTCCACAACGGCACCATCTACCTGACCAACGTCGACAACATCCTGCAGGCGCTCGACGGCCGCACCGGCGACCTCATCTGGGAAAATCGCCTACGGCCCCAAGGCTCGCAGGGCGGCGGGACCGGCGCGATGCGCAACCTCGCCATCTATCAGGACAAGGTTTTTGCCGCAACGACCGACGCGCATCTCATCGCTCTCGACGCACGCACCGGAAAAGTCGCGTGGGACACAGTAATCGCCGATGTTGGCAGGGGCTACGGAAATTCCAGCGGCCCCATCGTGATCGGCGGCAAAGTGATACAGGGACTCGGCGGTTGCGACCGATACAAAGCTCAGGACAAGGATCAAGGCTGCTTCATCAGCGCCTTCGATCCGGCGAACGGCAAGCTGCTCTGGCAGTTCAACACGATTGCGCGCTCCGGCGAGCCGGGAGGCGATTCATGGGGTGATTTATCAAACATGTTGCGCGTCGGCGCCGAGACCTGGATCACCGGCAGCTACGATCCCGAGTTGAATCTGACGTACTGGGGCGTCGCGCAAGCGAAGCCGTGGATGCAGGCCAGCCGCGGCACAAAGGGCACAGCGCTCTACACAAGCTCGACGCTGGCACTCCGCCCGGATGATGGCAAGCTCGCGTGGTACTTCCAGCACGTTCCTGGCGAGACGCTCGACTTGGACGAAGTGTATGAGCGCGTCCTGGTGGACATAGGCGACCGCAAAGCGGTTTTCACCATCGGCAAGGCAGGCATCCTTTGGAAACTCGATCGCAAGACCGGCGAATTTATCGACGCCAAGGAAACCGTCTTCCAGAATATTTTCAGCATCGATCACAAGTCCGGCAAGCTCACCTATCGTCCCGACATCATGGAGCAGGAAATCGGCAAATGGACTCCATCCTGCCCCAGCACCGAAGGGGGCCACAACTGGCAGGCGATGAGCTATGACCCCGGAACCGCGCGGCTCATCATTCCGCTCAGCCAGAGCTGCATGGAGATGTCCGGACGCAAAGTTGAGTTCACCGAGGGATCGGGAGGGACGGCAGGCGACCGCAAGTTTTACGAAATGCCAGGCACCGACGGCAACGTCGGAAAACTCGCCGCCTTCGACGTCAAGACCATGAAAGAAGTCTGGAGCTTGCAGCAGCGGCCCTCGTTTCTGACCGCCGTGCTCTCGACGAACGGAGGCGTCGCGTTCGTGGGCGACCTCAACCGCTACTTCCGCGCCGTTGATGTGAACACTGGGAAAACCCTCTGGCAGATTCGCCTCGGCACTTCCGTGCAAGGCTTCCCTGTAACCTTCAGCATCGGCGGCAAACAATATGTCGCCGTCACCACAGGACTCGGCGGCGGCAGCCCGAGGAACGTCCCCCGCACAATCCTGCCCGACGTCCACCACCCGCTAAGCGGCAACGCGCTGTACGTCTTCACGCTGCCGGATAGCAAGTAGCGGAGACTCGGACTGCGGGACGTTCACTCGTCCGCCGAACATGTCCGTATTGCGGAGAGCCATTCGGATTTTGTGTTGACGAGTATGAGTGTTTTGGGCCGGGTAGTGTCGCGGTTCGACTCTTAGGGTTCGGTGAGTTGGCCCTTCAGCAAGTCTTCTAGGTATCTAGCCATCACGGAAACGTCGAGTTTGCCTTGATCCCAAGCTATGTCAGCCGCCTTTAATGCTTCATAGTAAGGAGTTCGATTTTCGCGTATGCGTTCTGGCACTATCTTCTTGCCAGGGAGCAACTTGCCATATTTCATGCAAATCAGATAGTAACAAGCGGCCCTTGCCGTCCTTCCATTCCCTTCCACGAATGGATGAATCCAATTTAATCTCCATAGAGCATAACCTGCGAGCCATGTCGGGTGGTCAACTATCGTCCAGTTTTCGTGGACGACCGAAAAAAATCGATCCATCAAGTTTGGTACATCATTGAAATGGGGAGGGGTATGATTGCCTACGGAGATTGGTTCTTCGCGGTAACGACCTCCAAACTGAGCAATGTTAGCTACGGCCGCATAATTCAAGGCCCAAAGAGTGTATTTGTCGAAGGCTTCGATGTCCTTCGTGAAACCAATCTCTAGGCAATTTGACAGGAGGTCATACTGGCGCAGGAGATTCTGTTCTTGAACTCTCGCGAAAAGTGCTGGGTTGTCTTTTTCGCGAACCGACATTGACAGCCAGTCCTACAAGAGTCTACGACTGAAGGCGAATGTGTTGCGAAGTGTGCCGGACGCTTTCCTTGGTAATATTCTTTGCGTCGGCTGGGGCGTTACCGAATGCAAAACTGATTCGTTGTTCTTGCAATTCCTGCTCCGTTATTTGCTTTTGCTTTGACGCCTCTAAAGCTTTCAGCAGTTCGGGATCAGTCTTGATTTCACCAAAAAATTGCTTCCGATCTGCCATGACACCACCATCCTTCGCCGTTTGTTCGACTGCTAAGAACAAATATAGACCTTAACGCTCCGATGTCAACAAGTTTGACGCCATCCTCCCATTGTATACAGCTATCTCTACCGTTGAATATACGGGCGAAATCAAACTGAGACACCACCAGGGGGCCGACTTGGCTTGACTCTTGAGGACAGCAGGGATATGTTTCGCGAAAGGACGCCGTTGAGATCAGGATTTCCGCCGAATGCAAACCGGAAAAGTCCAGTTGCGGATCCAATGGCAAAATCAATGCAATCTGAGAGGTACCCCGTGAAAAAAAGCCTGAGAGCGTCTCTTGGCTTGATGGTTGGCCTTCTAATGTTCAGTGTTTCTATGTTCGCACATCATGGCGGCTCGGAATATGACACACAAAACCTGGTGACCCTAAAAGGGACCGTGACCGATTTTATTTGGGCCAATCCTCATTGCCAGGTATTTCTGGACGTAAAGAAGGATGATGCAGGCAAGGTCGTTAACTGGGGTATCGAAACCCTGGCTCCAGCCGTACTAAAGAGGGCCGGCTGGAGTCCTGAAACATTGCATGCCGGGGATCAAGTCACGATCACCCTCGCGCCCAGCAAGAAGGGTACGCCGGTAGGAATGATCCGCAAAGTAGTGCTGCCGAATGGCAAAGAGCTGTCAGGAGGCACGATCGGCGAACTGCCGGCACAATAGCACCACAGAATCGCTGGGGTAAGCGCGCCTGGTAACCTGTCTGTGTAAAGAATTGCCCTCTGCAATCGCATTCGAAAGGAAGCGCTGCATGAACTCCAGATGTTTGTTTCTCACGTTCTCACTCGCTATTTGGGCGGGGTGCGCATATCCATCTTTGGCCGCAGACAAGCAAGCGTGCCCCATCACAAAACTGTCTGATCACCCGTTCGTCCCGCCGCCACCCTACGACCCAACCGCCGGGATCAACGAGTTTCTGTACGGCACTCCTGCACTCTGGACCTTGATATACCCCGATTGGCATGTCCACAGTGGAGGGAAGCTGCCCTTCTTTCGCCAAGGATACGACTGGATGAAGGAGCCAGCTCCCCGGTTGACAGTTGTGGCTCGGCAACTTGATGGCAACGCACCATTGGTTTGGAACGGCTGGGCCAATAACGCATACATTGACGGCCGCGGTATGGCGGGGATGTTTATGGTGACTGGCTTAGATATTCCGGCGTCAGGCTGCTGGGAGATTGCAGCCCACTATGTCGCAAGCCGCAATAATATACAGACTCTGACTTATACCGTGTGGGTTGAACCCTAGCGTTACCCGCGCCGTCTCGCGCAAAATGCCTGTGCAGCAAGATAGGTTAAGTTGCTACCTTCTAGATGCGAAACTTCGCAGGTGGACCGGAGGCCAAGAACTTGAGCCGCGCAAGGAGTTTCGAAATGCGAAATTACGTCGTGCGTTTAATAGCCGCGGTGGCGGCGGTGCTGGTTTTCTCAACGGTGACGATCGCCCAGGCCGCGCAACAATCGGGAGAGGTGAAAGCCGATATGAACTCCAGGCCCTTCGACGCGCATGACTTTAGTGGGGTTTGGAATCCGGCGCCCCGCATGCAACCCAAGGGCGAGGTTCATCCACTCGACTTGGGCGGCCACCCCGACCCTCTGCCTCCTTTCTCGCCCGCAGGGCAAGCGAAATACCTGGCCAACAAGAAGTTCATTGACGCCGGAGATGTCCTGGATTGCGATCCGTTCGGCACCGCAAAAAATTTCTTTACGCCGAGACCGTTTGAGAACATTCAGGCCCGCGACAGGCTCCTGCAGCACTTTGAGTATTATGACAATTGGCGGGAAATTTGGACCGACGGGCGAGATTTTCCCGGCGACCTGGAACCTGACTTCATGGGTTTCTCGATTGGCAAGTGGGAGGGAGACACTTTCGTCGTCGAGTCGCGCCTTTACAACGGCAAGCAGTTTCTAACTTGGCAAGGTTTTCCGTTAAGCGAATCGATGCACCAAACGGAGCGCTGGCAGCGGGTGGACCATGACACGTTGAAGATCGTCTTTACCTTCGACGATCCGAAGATGTATGCGAAGCCCTGGACGATCACGTATTTTTACAAGTTGGTGGACTGGAAACTTGACGCGCACCCGTGCACCATCTCGGAGCTCAAGCGGTACGATGACAACATAAGCCATCGCGACAATCTTCCAGGACGTGACTACAAGCCCCAAAACTAGCACGCCCGAAGCGTGTGACGCGCGAGTGCGGCCATCCGGGTGCGTCATCAAAGAAAAAAAGCTATCTGCGCGCGAAGTGATGGAAGTTCACCTGCGCCAGATCGCACGGGTGAATCCTAAAGTGAACGCCATCGTTACGATTGTGAATGAAGACCAGCTAATGGCCCAGGCGCGCGCGGCGGATGAAATCATGGCGAAGGGCAAATCCCTTGGCCCATTGCACGGCCTGCCTGTTGCCGTGAAGGACCTCACGGAAACAAAAGGCATTCGGACGACCTACGGGTCGCCACTTTATCGGGATTTTGTCCCGGACTACGACGCCCTGGTTGTCGAGCGAATGAAGAATGCCGGTGCTATCGTCATAGGAAAAACCAATACACCTGAGTTCGGGATGGGATCGCAGACGTTCAACCCCGTGTTTGGCGCAACTCTGAATCCCTACGATTTGACAAAGACTTGCGGCGGCAGCACAGGCGGCGGAGCCGTTGCACTCGCCTGCGGTATGGCGCCGATCGCGAGTGGGACTGATATAGGTGGTTCGCTTCGCAACCCAGCGAACTTTTGTAACGTCGTCGGCATCCGCCCTTCCCCGGGGCGAGTGCCGAACGCTCAATCGACGCAGCTGGGATGGTCCACACTCGGCGTCTCGGGATCTATGGCACGCAACGTCGCGGATTGTGCTTTATTACTGGGCGTCCTAGCCGGGTTCGACCGGCGATCTCCGATTTCGATCGAACAGTCTGGCAGCCAGTTCTTGCAACCGCTCGGCGAGCGCAACTTCAAGGGCGTTCGCGTCGCGATGATCAAGGACCTCGGTTTGCCGTGGGAACCGGCGGTGAAGACGGCCTTCGGCGCGCAGCGAAAAATCTTTGAGTCCCTGGGATGCGTCGTGGAAGAAGCTGAACCGGATCTGCAGGATGCAAATGAATGTTTCCTGGCGTGGCGCCACTGGGCCCTCGAACTTCAGCTCGGTGAGACGGTCGACGCTCACCCCGATAAAGTGAACGCGTACGGCCACTGGGAAGTCGAGGAAGGCCGCAAACTCACAGGTCCCTTCCTGTCGCGGATCGAGGCGAAGCGGACCGCTTTGTATCACCGGATGCGCCAGTTCATGGAGGAGTACGAGTTCCTCGTCCTTCCGGTGAACCAGGTGTTGCCGTTTGACGTCAACGTGCGATATCCCGTCGAAATCTCAGGCATGAAGATGGAGAATTACATCGCCTGGATGAAATCAACCTATTACATCTCGATTGCGGGGAACCCCGCCATTTCCGTGCCCTGCGCGTTTTCCGACGGAGGCCTGCCGATTGGAATCCAGATCGTCGGGCGGCACAACGACGACTGGGGCGTTCTGCAGCTCGGCTATGCCTTCGAACAAACGACGAATATTGGCGAAAGACATCCAGAAATTGTGTAACGCACGTCGCCTTTCGTTTTCGGCGAAACACGGGATGGCCAACCATCAAAACGCGTGAATTCAGATTTGCATAACTTTGATTTCGGCGCTGAAAGCGCTGCCGCATTCCAGCCCAGGGCAACGCCCTGGGTTTCGGAATTGATCGGTGCGCCCTGCAGGGGCGCAGGAATCCTCCGCCCTTGCAGGGCGGAACTTCTGCTCGGACACGTCCCCGGGGCGTTGCCCCGGGCTGGCATGCTCCGCGCCGTTGGCGCGTCATCGTGATTGAGTTCCATGTGCCACCCCTGCCGGGGTTTGCCCTTCACCCTCGACTCGTTTTCCCACAGCTTGCGCTGTGGGCTACGTTGTGCCGTCCCTCCGGGACTTCCAGTGACAGACGATTGATACGCTGCGGAAAACCTCAGGCGCTTTATGAGCGATTTCAGTACAATGTCCGATTGCAAGAATGCGCCCAGACGGCGCGGTGAAGTGCGAGGAGGAGTAAGGGATGGCGGGAGCGGGGCAATCGGCGCGCAAGCTGACGATGGACGACATCCGGGCGGCGGCGGAGCGGCTGAAAAATTGGGGGCGGTGGGGCGCGGACGACGAAATCGGCACGCTCAACTACACGCGGCCGGAAGACATCATCGGCGCAGCGCGGCTCGTGCGCAAAGGCAAAGTGATTTCGCTGGCGCTCCCTTACGATCACCGCGGCCCGCAGGGCGGGAAGACCAAGTATCCTTCGCTCGGGCGCTTCAATCCGGTCCACTTGATGATGCGAACCGGGACGGACGCCTATTCGGGCGTGCTCGACAGCCGCAAGATTCGCAGCTCCGACGACGTCATCATGATGCCGACACAATGCGGCACGCAGTGGGACGGACTCGGACATATTTTTTACGGCGACAACATGTGGAATGGCTACGACTGCCGGATGGTGACCTCTGCGGGCGCGCAGAAATGCGGCATTGAGAAAACCAGCGAGAGAATGGTGGGCCGGGGCGTTCTGCTCGACATTCCTCGCATGTTGGGAATGGAGCATTTGCCGGACGCCTTCGCGATCACGAACGAAATGCTCGACAAGGCGGAGCGCCACTTCGGCGTCCAAGTCCGGCACGGCGATTACCTGATCGTGCGCACCGGGCAGATGGAGGCGATGCTCTCCGCGAATACGTGGGACGGCTATTCGGGTGGCGACGCACCGGGCCTCGCGTTCGAAACGCTCGACTGGCTGCACGCGAAACAGGTTGCGGCCATCGCCACAGACACCTGGGGCGCGGAGGTCCGGCCCAACGAGACCGACGAAGCCAATCAGCCCTGGCACTGGATTTCCATCCCTATCATGGGCCTCACCGTGGGCGAGATATTTTTCCTCAAGGAACTTGCCAGGGATTGCGCCGGGGATAAACGCTATGAGTTCATGTTCGTGGCGCCGGCGTTGCCCGTGACCGGCGCTGTCGCCTCGCCGGTGAATCCACTGGCGATTAAATAGTGAATGGTGACTGGTGACCTGTGACTGGTGGTTTGTTTGCCGTGAGTCCCCTGGTACGCGTCGAAAGGTGATTCGTGATTAGTGACTCGTGATTCGTGAAAATCTGATATCGCCTTCCCTGCGTGTTGCATCCTCGGGAAGCTTCAAATATGTAAGTGGAAATGCAAACCAACTGGAATGCAAAAGGATGAAACTGTGACGAGCACACTCGCGGGAGATGCAGCGAACGCACTGACGGTATCGCAAGCGCTGGCGAAAATGGTGCGAGCTTACGGCGCCGAATACGTTTTCACGCTGACCGGCGCGCCCCAAAATCCCCTGATCGACATGCAGAACCGCGAAGGCGTGCGCGTGGTGCTCGGGCGCAGCGAGCGCTCGGCCTTCGCCATGGCCGATGCCTACGCGCGCGTGACCGGCAAGCCGACGTTCGGCATCGTGCAGTTCGGTCCCGGCGCAACGTATTTGCCCGCATCCATTATCGACGCCTACTGGGCCTCGAGCCCGCTCATCGCCATAAGCGGCACGACGACGACGAGCACGCGCCATCGCTACGAGTATCAGGAATTGGAGCAGACCTCCATGTTCCCCGCGATCACAAAGTGGGCGGGAGATTTGCCGCAGCCGGAACGTATCGCCGACGTGTTGCGCACAGCGGTGCGGGCAGCGGTCAGCGGCGTGCCCGGGCCCGTCTATCTCGGCATACCCGCGGATTGGTTCAACAAGCGCCTGGCCACCGCGCCCGACATTTACGCGGAGACGGCGTTCCTGAAGACTCCGGCGCTCCGAGTGGCCCCGCTCGCGCAGGATGTCGAGCGCGCCATCGCCCTGCTCTCGAGTGCGGAGAAACCTGTTTTGATTGCCGGCGGCGGTGTCATTCTCTCGGAAGCGTGGGCGGAACTCACCGCGCTCGCCGAAGCGTTGAACATTCCCGTCGTGACCACGATGGCAGGCAAGGGAAGCATCGCCGATTCTCATTTGCTCTCTGTCGGCGCTTGCGGCCGCTATTCGCGCAAGGTTGCCAACGATACGCTCGCCACCGCCGATTTCTGTCTCGCTGTTGGCACGAAGCTGAGTTCGATGGGTACCGACGTCTTCAAGTATCCGCGCAAGGGCGCGCGCATCGTGCACATCGATCTCGATCCGAATTCGCTCGGCCGGACGTACCGCGAAGAGGTGTCCATCGTCGCCGATTCGCGCGCGGCACTCACGATGTTTCGCGAGGCGGCGGTGGCCGCGCGTGTGAACGGCAGCCGCTGGGCGGGTTGGACCAAGCAAGTGCAAGGGTCGGTTGCCAGTTGGCTCGAAGATCTCGAGCGTGTCTCACGCGATCCCCTGTATGAGGGGCGCCTCAATCCCTACCATCTGATGCGCCTCCTCAATCAGCACATCGGCGACGATGACCTGCTCGTGGCGGACACTGGCTACATGGCTGCCTGGGCGGTGACGGTGCTGCAGCAGAAGCAACCCGGGCGTCAAATTCTGCGAGCGGCAGGCTCGCTGGGCTGGGCCTTCCCTGCCGCCTTCGGCGCGAAGCTCGCGGTGGGTGACAAGCGCCGCGTCTTCGGACTCACCGGCGACGGCGGCATCGGCTATCACATCGCGGATCTCGAGACGGCGCTGCGGCTCAAGACCCCGGTGGTTCAGATCGTCCTGAACAACTGCTCGCTGGCTTTCGAATATCACGTGCAGAAATACGTGCACGAAGAAATGTGTCCGGAAGCGAGTGAGTTCCTCGACGTGCCGTTTGGCGACGTGGCCCGCGCCTTTGGCGCTCACGGCGAACGAGTCACATCTCCCGAGCAATTCATCCCAGCCCTGCGCCGCGCCGAGGAATCAGGCAAGCCGGCGGTCGTAGACGTTGTCGTAAGCCGCGAAGTGCCGCCGCCGGTGACGCGCTACGAAGCGGCGGGTTTGCGCAAGGTTTGAACGGCCTCGAGTAGCACAGACTTCAGTCTGTGCGGTTTTTCTTTGGGCCTTGCACTAGGGAAAGCGGACCGATCGGAGTCCATGTGGTTTTGGCTTTCGCAAAATCCAAACAAAAGCGCACAGACTGAAGTCTGTGCGACTAAGCCCCGGCTTGCACCGAAACGCAGGCTGACACTTCAAACGAATGATATGAGGACAAATATCCGCCGCGCGCTCGTGAAAAATGCGGCCCCGCAGGTGCATTAACGAATGGGAAGGATCGCTGATCCCCATAAACCCGGCAGCCAGGACAACGGCCTCGCCCGCGCGCTCGCTGGCATTCTGGTCGTGTCGATCGAGCAGGCGGTAGCGGCGCCTTACGCTACCTCCCGCCTCGCGGAGGCAGGCGCACGTGTGATCAAGATTGAAAAACCGCCCGCGGGTGACTTCGCTCGACGCTACGACGCCGCAGCGCACGGAGAAAGCACGCATTTCGTCTGGCTCAATCAGGGCAAGGAATCCGCCATGCTGGATTTTAAGCAGCCCGCCGACATGCAACTTCTGCGCGCGATACTCCGCCGCGCGGACATCTTCATCCACAATCTTGGGCCTGGCGCGATCGAGCGCGCGGGGTTCAGTCTTGCGGCGCTTCGCGAAGTGAATCCGCGCTTGATCACCTGCGCCATCAGCGGCTATGGCGAAGACAACGACTATGCGGAAATGCGGGCGTACGACAATTTGGTTCAAGGCGAGGTGGGCGTTTTTGCCGTCACCGGCAATGCCGGCGGACCTGCAAAAGTGGGCATTTCCATATGCGATATCAGCGCGGGCGTGCACGCTTACATGGGAATTCTCGAAGCGCTCCTGGAGCGCCATCGAACTGGACGGGGACGTCACATCTCCGTTTCTCTTTTCGAATCTGTTGCGGACTGGATGTCGGTTCCCATTCTCTTTCAGCGATACACAGGTCAGGTCGCCGAGCGTACCGGCCTGAGCCACGCGTCCATCGCGCCGTATGGGGCCTATGCAGCCGGCGATGGCCAGCCCGTAATGATTTCCGTGCAAAATGATGACGAATGGGTGCGTTTCTGCACTACGGTTCTTCAATCTCCGGAAATCATCCTTCATCCGAAGTTTTCCACGAATACGGATCGCGTACGCCACCGAAAGGCCCTTGATGAATTCATTCGCATCGCCCTCGCGCCCATCGACAAGGAAGAATTCATCGCCCGCTTGCGGCAGGGCCAAGTCGCCTTTGGACTCATTCGCACCGTGGAGGAGGTCCTAAATCACCCGGCGCTGTCCATGAGCGAAGTGGATACGCCGACAGGGCCGGTTCAACTGCCGCGCCGCGCCATCCCGCGGACGAGCTTGACCGAGCGCAAGACTGTTCCGGCACTCGGCGCGCATACCGAAGCAATTCGCCGGGAATTTGCGACTAACACGGCGGTTCCCGACAACCCAGCGGTTTCCGGTCGATCCTGACCGCGTTGTCCTCGCTCCCTCCGCAACCCTTGCCTGCCCTGGAAGCGCCTCTGGAAGTCCACGCGAGATCGCAGTAACCTAATCATATGCCCTGGCCACGACACAGCTGATTAAAGGGGAGCACCATGAATCGAGGGCGCAATCTTAGATACGCCGCATTGTTTGGCATCGTTTTTTTGCTCGCTGGCATACTGTTCGCACAGCGTGGGCCAGATAAACCATTGGTCGTGAACGGGAGAACAGTTGGGACGCCTGTCGTGCAGATCGACGGACGTTCCTATGTGGATATCGACACTGTGGCGCAGATCACGAACGGGGTCGTTACCGTCCAGTCTGATCGGATCGTACTGACGATTCGTTCTGCGACTCCCAGCCCCCCGCCGCCCCCGCCCCCGGAGGGACTGTCAAAGGGATTTGCAAGGGAAGCTATCTCGGTATTAGCCGAAATGCGGGAGTGGAGGGGAGCCATCGGAACCGTGCGTAGTTACAATGTGCCTTTCGCCGGGACGTGGCCTCAGGACTATCACGACCGCGTCGAGTCGAACCTCATGCAAGTAGCCGTAGCTGCCTCGACCGAGCCAGACCGGGATGCCGTTCAGTTGCTCAGGAATGAGTTTGACAATCTCTCGAACTGGGCCAGCAGTGTGATTGCGGAGCGTCAGGCCTTGAATGCCACCAAGACGGTGGACCCCAACGTGACGCAGAACGATCAAGCACTGTCGAAAATTTCCGATTGCAGCAGTTTCTTGAGCGGCATGCTCGTCAGTGGAATGTTAGCCGACAGCCCGAACTGTCACTAAGATTTTTTTCTTATTGAAGCCTGCTGTGTCATCGATTCCTTCCTGCCTCACGGCCAACTGGAAGTGTGCGTACCGTGCGCCGAACTCAAGGAGTTGGGCGTAGTGCGCGCCGATCAATCGGAGGACTAGCACGCGCCGTCTTCGCGGGCAAGTCTCCGAGAAATCTTCCTAACGGTACCGGCCGGGAAAACAAGCTAAACTCCCGCCAGCTACAAAACCAATCAAACATGACCGGAGGATCGAAACCATGAGCAACTTTGATGACTCGAATAATCAAAACATCGAGTACATAGCGCGAAAGACATTGCGCGGTATGAAGAGACTGCTTTTGCCGTTGGGAATGCTCGCCGCTCTGTTAATCGTAGTGATATTTATTACGCGTATAACACGCATCGAGGCGGGGCACGTGGGTGTCGAGATCAATCTAGCCGGAAGCCAGCGCGGCGCATCGGAAATTCCGGTTCGCACAGGCTGGGTGATCTATAGCCCATTGCGCACACAGATCATCGAGTTTCCCACCTACGTGCAAACCGTGAAGTGGACGCGAGACGTGAACGAAGGCCATCCGATCAACGAGGAGATGGGATTCAACTCGAAAGAGGGTATGCAAATTTCGGTGGACGTCTCGCTCTCTTACGCGATAGACCCGCAAAAAGTGCCGGACTTCTATGTGAAATACCGCGTGAGCGATCTCGACATATTCACGCATGGCATTTTGCGCGACATCGTTCGCAATTCTCTAAACGAGATCGCATCGACCTTCACCGTCGAAGACATTTATGGCGAACGCAAGACTGATTTTTTGAAAAGAGTCGAGACCTTGATTGAACAGAAGATCGCCCCGGTTGGGGTGGGTGTGCAGCAGTTTGGTTTCATTGGCGCGCCGCGTGTTCCGGACGTGATCGCCACGGCTATCACTGCCAAAGCGCAAGCCATCCAGCAGTCGGAACGCGCACGCAACGAGCTAGCCACCACTCAGGCCGAAGCCGCGAAGAAGATTGCCGAGGCTGAAGGCGACGCGAAATCACTGGTGACGCGCGCCCAGGGCGAGGCCGACGCAAACCGTATTCGACAGACTTCGCTGACGCCGCAGCTTCTCGACCTTCGCCGCATCGAAAACAGCCGCGCGCTCATTGACAAATGGAATGGCCAACTGCCAACGGTTGAAACCGGCGCGCAGGGCAGCGGAATGATCCTGCAGCTCCCGCGCCCGCAGTGATCTCGTTCGCGCTGAAGGATGATGCGCTCAGGCCAGATCTTCCGGCCGAATCGGCAGGCGGCGGATTCGTTTTCCGGTCGCCGCGAAAATCGCTCCGCAAAGGGCCGGAACCACGGGCGGCACGGAAAGCTCGCCTGCACCAGTGGGCTTCTCTTCACTCGGAACGATGTGCACTTCGATCACCGGCATTTCGTCCATGCGAAGCATCGGGTAATTATTGAAGTTGGTCTGCTCGACGCGGCCGCGGGAAATCGTGATCGCGCCGTGCAGGGCGGCTGTCAGTCCATATACCACGGCGCTTTCGCTCTGCGCCGCGATGTTCGTCGGATTCACAACGCGCCCGACATCCACGGCGCAAATGACGCGGTGGACCTTCAGCGTTCGCGCGCTGCGGTTCACCGAAATTTCGACGACCTGGGCGCAGTAGCTCTGAAATGCAAACAGCACCGCGATTCCGCGGAACCTGCCCGCCGGGAGTGGTTTATCCCAACCCGCCTTCTGCGCGGCTAGTTCCAGGACACCCAAATGGCGCGGGGCCTTGTCCAGCAAACGCCGCCGGAACTCATACGGGTCTTTTTTGCCAACGGCCGCAAGCTCATCCACAAAACTTTCGCTGAAAAAACCGTTTTGCGAGTTTCCCACCGACCGCCAGAATCCCACCGGTATGCCCGTCTCCGTCAACTGGTAATCCACGAGGATATTGGGAATCGAGTAGGGAAGGTTTTCGACGCCTTCCACGCTGGTGGGATCGAGATTGTTCTTGATGCTTCCGGGAAACCAGAGGTTCATGATCGAGGGGCACGCGACGCGCGTGGTCCACGCAACAGGCCAGCCGTCCGCGTCGAGAGCGCCGGCCATTCGCGCGTACGACGCAGGACGATAATAATCGTGCTGCGTATCATCTTCGCGCGACCACGTCACTTTCACGGGCGCGCCAACCGCCTTCGACGTTTCCACCGCTTCGATCACAAAGTCGGTGCCGGCCTTGCGCCCGAAGCCGCCCCCCAGAAATGTCGTATGGATGAATACGGCTTCCGGCTTCAATCCACAAATCTTGGCCGCAGTCCCCTGCGCCATCGTCTGAAATTGCGTCGGCGCCCACACATCGCAGCGGTCCGCGCGCACATCCGCGGTGCAGTTCTGCGGCTCCATCGTGGCATGCGCCAGGAAGGGAACCTCGTACACCGCTTCGATTTTATTTGCCGCGCCCGCAAACGCCGCCGCGGCATCCCCTTCCTTGCGCGCCTCCACGCCTGGCTGCGCCGCGCGCTCCGCGAAAAGCTTGCTGATACTCTCGCTGTTGAGGTTTGCGTTCGAGCCTTCGTCCCACTTCACGTCGAGCGCGCGCCGCCCCTGCATCGCCGTCCAGGTGCTGTCGGCAACCACCGCGACGCCACTTGAAATCTGAATCACGTTCTTGACGCCTGGCACGGCTTTGGCCTTTGTCGCGTCAAAGCTGGCGACTTTCCCCCCAAACACCGGGCAGCGCGCCACGACCGCGTAAAGCATTCCGGGCCGCCGGATATCGATCCCAAACTCCGCGCTCCCATTCACCTTGTCCGGCGTGTCCAGGCGCTTGGTTGATTTTCCAATCACATGGAACTGCCTCGGGTCCTTCAGCGGCACGTCTGAGGGCACCGGGAGTTTTGACGCAGCTTCGGCCAGGCTGCCATACGCCAGCTTGCGCTTGGTGGCTTCGTGCAGAACCACGCCGTTTTCCGCGCGGCAACCTGACTTTTCGACGCCCCACTTCTGCGCTGCGGCCTCGACAAGCATCTCCCGCGCTGCGGCGCCGGCCTTGCGCATGGGGTCCCAGGACGAGCGCACGCTCGAACTGCCGCCCGTGCCCTGCATGCCGAACGCAGGATTGAAATATTCCTTGGCTGCGGGAGCGAATTCGGTGCGAATTTTCTTCCAGTCGCACTCGAGCTCTTCGGCCGCGAGCATGCAGAGCGCCGTCTGGATCCCCTGGCCCATTTCCGACTTGTCGATCATGATCGTTACGCTGTCGTCGGTGCCAATGCGCATCCAGGCGTTCAATGCCACTGGTACTGCCGCGCCCGCGGGCGATGCTGCGAGCGCTTCAAAGCGTCCGGGGAGATAGAATCCAATCACTAGGCCAGTCGCCCCGGCCACGCCAGTCTTGAGGAAACTACGACGATCCACTGCGGTTGTTGTGCCGGCGCTCATGCCGCACCTCCCACTTCCACGGTCTCCTCACTCAGCGCTTGTTCCGCGTCCTCATCCGCGCCGAGCTTCGCAGCCTTCGCAGGAGCGCCTTGCAATTGCGCGGCGCGGTGGACCGCCTGGCGAATCCGCTGGTACGTGCCGCAGCGGCAGATATTGCCCTTCATCGCGTCATCAATTTCCGCATCGCTCGGCTGCGCCTTCGTTGCCAGAAGCGCCGCGGCCGACATGATCTGTCCCGACTGGCAATAGCCGCACTGCGGCACATCAATCTCGATCCACGCCTTTTGGACAGGATGGCTGCGGTCGGCCGAAAGTCCCTCGATGGTGGTGATTTTCTTCCCGGTGACGGACGAAATGGGCGTGACGCACGAGCGCGTGGCTTCGCCATCAATGTGTACCGTGCAGGCGCCGCACAAGGCCATGCCGCAGCCGAATTTCGTGCCTGTCATCCCCAGCGTGTCGCGCAACACCCATAGCAGTGGCATATTGGGATTGACGTCCACCGATTGAGGTTTTCCGTTCAATGTGAATTGAATCGCCATAGGAGGTCTCCTCGAAGCAATTGCAGACTACCACAATCTACCAGAGTCTTGCGAAAAGTGCATTTTGCTGCGAGTGCGGATGGTGGGTCAGTTTCCGATAAGCGGGACTTGGCCAGTTGATAGTCACCGACATTTCCATTCTTATGGGCCCCAAAGCCCTTCCTATGGCGATCACTAACTGACGAAATTAATTGAAAGCCGCAAACGTACTAGACTAGTGGGCTTTCACAAAATGGGCCGATCTTCGTCCAGCGAGGCACATCGAGGAAGAAAAGAGGAAATCAAGTGAAGGCCGCCGTCTTAACGAAACCGGGCAGGACGCCATTGTTCGCAGACTTTGACGATCCCGTGCCGCAAGTTGACGAAGAATTGGTTGTCGTCACCGCGTCCGCTTTAAGCCACGTCACGAAAAGCCGCGCTTCGGGTTCGCATCACACCTCTCCTGGCAGTCTTCCTGCGGTCGTTGGTATCGACGGTGTTGGCCGGACTCAGGATGGCCGACGCGTTTATTTCGTGTTGCCCGAAGAGCCGTTCGGCGGCATGGCCGAAAAGGTCGCGGTGAGGATGGATCAGTGCATTCCGCTTCCGGCGGATGTGGATGACATCACCGCTGCTGCAATAGCAATTCCGGGGATGTCTTCCTGGGCTGCGTTCAAGGAACGGGCACATCTGATGGCCGGGGAGAACGTGCTGATCAACGGAGCCACGGGAACGTCAGGACGCCTGGCCGTGCAAATCGCGAAGTACATGGGAGCGAAGAGAGTCATCGCCACTGGCCGCAACGTTGAGGCTCTGGAACGACTGATGGGCATCGGCGCGGACGCAACCGTCCCGCTTACTCGATCCCCAAAGGAGTTGGAGACGGCGTTCAAGGAGCAGTTTGGCGGCGAAGGCGTCGATGTCGTCCTCGACTATCTCTGGGGACAAAGCGCCGAAACCCTGATTATGGCGGCGGCAAAAGCAGGCAAGGATGCAGTGCCCATCCGTTTCGTTCAGATCGGAGCACTCAGCGGCGGCAACATTGTTTTGCCAAGTGCAGCCTTGCGCTCGTCCGCACTCGTCTTGATGGGCAGCGGCATCGGAAGTATCCCTCTCAAAGGCTTGGTCGGCGCGATTAGCGATGTGCTGCAAGCCGTGGTTCCCGGCAAGCTGAAAATCGAAACGAAAGTTGTACCCTTGGCCGAGGTCGAAGATACATGGAACAAAGACAGCGGCAATTCACGCGTCGTCTTCGTTGTGAGGCAGAATTTGGAGGCGTCCGCTTCGCTCTAACTTCTCTGAGCAAACACTTCCTGCCAGCCAGTAAGACTCAGCTCCCGATCAACGGGATTATCGGAAACTGGCCAGCCACCCGATTTCGAAACGGGACGTGGGGACAAAAAGAGCACGCCGGCTATTTCTCGCCTTTCTTGCGGTCGAGTTTCAGTGTGAGGACAAATTCCTTGCGGTTGTCGAAGTTCGAAACGGAGCGATTGGGGGAAGTCCAGCCTTCGTGTTCCGCATGAATCTCGTAGTCGGCGTTCAAATCGAGACCACTGAACCGGAATTGACCTTCCTTGTCCGAAATGTGGGTTGTAATGTCCTGGTTGCGGACGTTCTTCAGATAAACGACGGCGGAATCGACCGGGGTTTCCTGTTTGTCGACAACGGTTCCGCGAACCGTGCGCAACTCGGATTCATGGCCCTTGCCCTGCGCAAACACCGCAGTCGCCGCAAATGCAATTAGCATTAGGATGAGGAAAGCGAGCCTACTGGACGCATTCATGGTTTTCCTCCGTTGAAAGGCTCCAGAGGGTAAGACTCCTCTTGTAATGGGATGATCAAAGGCAGGGAGGGGATGCCGGAAGAATTCGAGGAATAGGCTAAACATTCTCCTTGTCGTCCTCTTCTTCTCCGTCGTCATCGTCATCGAATTCGTCCCCATCGTCAGACTCCTCGTCCTCTTCCTCCTCATCATCGTCGTCCGAGATGGCATTGACCTTGACGGGATGGATCTGAACGACTTCCATCTCGGTTTCGCACTCGGGACAGGCCAGGATTTCGCCTTCTTCCACTTCATCTTCGTCGACGTCGATTTCAGTAGCGCATTTAGGACATCTGACCACGGCGAAAACCTCCTTGAGAGTGGATTGGGTCACCCCTCTACTGTCGTATTATATAACGTGAAACGCGCCAAGAGGGAAGCGGGCAAAATACGATGACACCCAAGCGGGAATACCCTGAACAGCCCCTGGTGGGCGTGGGCGGTGTGGTGATCGAAAGCGAGCGCGCGTTGTTGATTCGGCGGGGCGGGCCTCCCATGGAAGGCCAGTGGTCGATCCCCGGCGGGATGCTCGAACTGGGAGAAACTCTGACACAAGGCGTCGCGCGGGAACTCGCGGAAGAAACGGGACTCGACGTGAACGTGCTCGACATTATCGAAGTCCTGGAACGAATTTTCCCGGCGCTTCCAGGCGCGGACGGCGCCCCCGGCGACGCGGCGCGGCCACAGTATCACTTCGTGATCCTCGACTATCTCTGCGAGGCGCGGGGAGGAACGCTGTGCGCGGGAAGTGATGCCAGAGAATTTGCTTGGGCCCGCGAGGACGAATTGGTGAAATTTGGCCTGACCGCTGCGGCAACGCGCGTCCTGAGAAAAGCGTTCGCAATGGCCCGCGCCCGAGCGAAGCGGTAGGTCTTGGCTGACGCGCTCCAACTCGGCGTCACGTCATTAGGGTCATTGTGGGTCGCGGCTTCCGCCGCGACATTTCAGTTTCGGAAATCAGGGGCTTCACCTACCGAAGCTTCAGGTGTTGAAAGCCCTGCGCTGGTTAGAATGCTATTGTCGGACCTAAAGGTCCGACCCACAAAGCTATTTGGAATCAGTTGCCCTTCGACGGTTTTTTCACGAAGGCTTTCGGTCAGGCCGGTTCCATCCATACCGCCCCAGCAGAGGCACAAACTTGCAATCGAATAGGACGCGGGATTGCAACACGCCATCTTCTTTCCGCGCCTGCAGCAACTCCTGGCTCTCCTGGCTCCCGACCGGAATCACCAGGCGGCCACCTTCACGAAGCTGGCTCGCAAGCAA
>WNFC01014301.1_pt1 | contig 18950 bp, 12 predicted proteins | sample 5400541 | NCBI WGS metagenome assembly WNFC01 (sample SAMN13153342, study PRJNA577476) | soil metagenome | isolation source: 120 cm saprolite under Douglas fir tree site 2 hole 2 replicate 1 | place: USA:California | collected 2015-04-18 | reverse complement strand
CGTCCATCGCCATGGCGTGCGAGTGGTACCAGCGGCTTCCGGCGGGGCCAGGGGTGAGCTGGAAACGGCGTTGGCCGTGCGGCGGCACGTGCGGGGAACCCTCCTCGCTGGTGCCGTCTAACTCAGGGGGAATGAGCATACCGTGCCAGTGGACGAATTCTGGAGTGTCGGTGTCATTCATGACGTCGACGGTTACCGGTTTGCCTTCGCGCATTCGTAATAGCGGCCCCGGCGCTGTGCCGTTGTACCCGACGGTGGAGATGATGTGCGAGCGATCGAGCTCGACGGTCACCGGGGCGATGCGGAGGGTGTAGTCTGCCTTGCCGTCGGCGAGCACGGCAGGGGGCATTGGCATGGCTGTCTGGGCCAGCAGCGGAAACCGCGCCGCGCCGGCCCGCGCCAAGGCCATGCCGCCGAGCTTGAGTAAGTCGCGTCGTTTCATAAAAGCTGCTGATTCCGCAGCGGTCGTGCGTTCCTGCATGGTCTCACGCTGAAATCCGCCAGGACAAGAGCCGGAAGCAACAACTCACGGGTCCGCTTCGTCTATTAGACAGCGCGGCGGGCATTTCTGGTACTCTCGCCGAACAACTCCTTTCCGTGGAGGTCCTGATGAGGCTCTCGCAGATCGCATTGGTATCGGTGGCGGCTGCGACCTGCTGCGTGGGACTGCGGGCCTACCAACGAGTGGCGGACTTCGGGTTCGGCAACGACGACTCTCCGAGCAATGTTAAGGCGGAGTTTTACTGGTCGCGCCTGGCCTATACCTCAAACATGCAGAGCCTCGGTGGCGGCTACGGCGGCCGCGGCTACTGGGGGCGCACTGCGTGGTCGCGCGACTATCCTAAGGCCGACCGCCAGTTTTTGATTGCCATGCATCGGTTGACGCGCATTGATGGCCGGCCGACGGAGCAAGTGGTCACACTCAACTCCGACGAGATCTTCAACTACCCGTGGATCTACGCGGTGCAGGTGCAACGGTGGTCTTTTACTGACGACGAGGCAAAGCGGCTGCGCGACTACCTGCAGAAGGGTGGTTTCCTGATGGTGGACGACTTTCACGGCACGGAGGATTGGGAAAATTTTATGAACGGCATGCGCCAGGTGCTGCCCGACCGTCCGGTCGAAGACTTGCAGAGCGGCGACGAGATCTTCCACACACTGTATGACATCGACGACAAGATGCAGATACCCGGCGAGCAGTATGTGTGGTCAGGCCGCACTTACGAGAAGGATGGCTACCAGCCGAAGTGGCGAGCCATTCGCGACGACAAGGGCCGCATCGTCGTCGCCATCTGTCACAACATGCACCTGGGCGATGCATGGGAGTGGGCCGACGATCCGAATTACCCGGAGCCCTTCGCGTCGATGGCCTTTCGCGTGGGGCTCGATTACATCCTCTACGGTATGACGCATTAGGCTCGCCCGCGGCTGAGTGGCGATCGAAGTTGCAACAGGAACGTAGGATTTTCAACCAGGTCTCAGCGGGCATGTTCCAGTTTTTATTCAAGTATCCGAGTCCGGTTTTCACCAAAGGGCGGTTTGTGCTGCTCTCGGCGTGGCCTGCGTGGCTGCTGCCGGTGCTGATTATCGCCGCGGCCGGCGGGCTGGCGCTGTTGGTTCGCTGGAGGATGAGGGACGCATCACCAACGCTGCGAAACTGGCGCGCATGGGCGGTATGGGGAACACAGTCGACGTTCGTGGCACTGGTTCTTCTGCTGCTGTGGCAGCCGGCGATGACGGTAGCGGCGCTGAGCTCGCAGCAGAACATTATCGCCGTGGTGGTGGATGACTCGCGCAGCATGGCCATTGCGGACAACGGCGGTAAAACGCGCGAGGCCGCGGCGCTAGCTGCTCTTGAGGACGGCGTTCTCTCCGGGCTGCAGAAGCGTTTCCAGACGCGAATCTATCGGCTCGGCGGTGGAATCAAACGGGTGGATGGACTGAATGGCATTGAGCCTATGGAATCTGCTACACACATCGGCGATGGCCTAAAGCAGCTCGTCACGGAGACGTCTGATCTGCCGATTGGAGCTGTCTTGCTGCTGACCGACGGCGGTCAGAATACGGCCGGGATGGGCGACTCGGGTATAGGCCTGGACGCACTGCAGGCGCTACGGAATCGGCGTCTGCCGGTGCATACGGTGGGTTTCGGCAGCCTGGAGAATGCGCATGATGTGGAGCTCGAGAATGTGAGTGTCGCAACGAGCGCTATCGCCAACGCACGCCTCGCTGCGACGATCAGCTTTACACAGCACGGCTATGCGGGCCAGAAGGCGATGCTCGCTATTCGCGATGGAGAGAAGACGCTGGCAGCGCGGGAGGTGACGCTGGCGGCGAATGGAGCGATCCAGACTGAGTCTCTCTTCTTCTCTGCTGGGGCTGCGGGTGCGAAGAGCCTTCAGTTCGGAATCGGGCCACTTGCGGGCGAAGAAAATCTCAAAAACAACGTGATGGCGCGGCCAGTTCTTGTAAGCGATGCCAAGAGGAGGATTCTGTACATCGAAGGCGAGCCACGCTGGGAGTTCAAGTTCATCCGGCGTGCGGAGGAGGACGATCCTACGGTGCAGCTCGTTTCGATGCTGCGCACGAGCGAGAATAAAATTTATCGCCAGGGCATCAGCGATCCGGGCGAGCTGGCGGCCGGCTTTCCCGTGCGGCCGGAGGATCTGTTCGGTTATGCAGGCATCATCGTGGGCTCGGTGGACGCGGATTACTTCACACCTTTGCAGCAGGAGCTGCTGCGCGAGTATGTCGATCGGCGGGGCGGCGGTGTGCTGTTTCTGGGTGGCCGGTCGTCGCTGAGCGATGGGGGGTGGGGCGCGTCGAGCATGAATGAGCTGCTGCCGACCTTCCTGCCGGCGGGCCGCAATAACTTCCATCGCAACCCGACGACGGTGGAGTTGACGGCGGAGGGCAGGGACTCGCCCATCACACGGTTGTTGGATGACCCGGCGAAGAACGCCGAGCGCTGGAAGAAGCTGACTTATCTGGCCGACTATCAGGACGCTGGCACGCTCAAGCCCGGCGCAACCGAGTTGGCGCAGATGAATGTGGGGCGTCGCAAGCTTCCGCTGCTGATCACGCAGAGCTACGGCCATGGCCGCACTGCAATCATGGCAACGGGCGGGACGTGGCGCTGGCAGATGAGCGAAGCTGTGGGCGATCCGTCTCACCATCTCTTTTGGCAGCAGCTTTTGCGATGGCTGGTGGCCGACTCGCCGGGGCCGGTGACTGCGTCGATGCCGGCGCGGATGCTGATGGATGAAGGACGCGTACCGCTTGCGGCGCAGGTGCGTGACCGACAATTTCAACCGGCGGGAGAGGCTCATGTCACGGCACATATTGTGGGGCCGGAGGGCACGAATGCGTTGCTGGACCTCGCGCCATCGCAGGATACGCCGGGGCTGTATCAGGCGGAATGGACCGCGGAGAAACCGGGGGCGTATCTGGCGGAGGTTACGGCGGAGTCCGCAGGCAAGCTGCCGCAGGAACTGGGCCGCGACGTGGTTACGTTCCAGCGCGAGGATGGCATTGCTGAGAACTTCCACACGGAACAGAATCAGGTGCTGCTGAAGGAGCTTGCGTCACAGACCGGCGGGCGTTACTGGGAGCCCTCCGAACTAAAGGACCTGCCGCGCGATATTTCGTACTCCGAGGCGGGGATCTCCGTTCGCAGCACAAAGGAACTGTGGGGAATGCCAATCGTATTTCTGCTGCTGCTGGGGCTGCCGATCGTCGAGTGGCTGCTGCGCCGGAAGTGGGGTGCGATATGAACTGCACCCTGGTGAGAATCGTGCCTCGGATTTTGCTCCTCGCTACGATACTTGCATTCACGCTGCCGGCGCGTGCTGCGGTGTACTACGTTGTTGTGGCAGGACTAGGTGGCGAGCCGGATTACGAGCAGCGATTCACCGCAGCGGCGAAGGATCTGGATAAGGTGTTCAAGACTGCGGACAGTACGGCGCACGTCTATACGCTGACCGGCGCACAGGCCACGACGTCGCAACTGAAGGAGACGCTGGGTGCAGTGGCACGCGACGCGAAGGCAGACGATGCTTTTGTGCTCATCCTGATTGGTCACGGTTCCTTCGACGGTGTCGAGTACAAGTTCAATCTCGTAGGGCCGGATGTGACCGCCGGCGAGATCGCTTCGATGTGCGATCGCATCCCGGCGCGGCGCCAGCTTGTTGTTGACACGACCAGCGCGAGCGGAGGGGCGATACAGGCTCTCGAGCGGCCGGGGCGGGCCGTGATCGCGGCCACGAAATCGGGTACGGAAAAGAATGCAACGGTTTTCGCGCGGTACTGGGTTGAAGCACTGCAGGACCCTGCAGCCGACACGGACAAGAGCGACTCCATCAGCGCCATGGAGGCCTTTAGCTACGCAACGACGAAGACCGCAGCGTTCTATGACTCACAGAAGCGGCTTGCGACGGAGCATGCGGTCTTCGACGATGTGGGCCATGGTGAACCAGTGCGTGCGGCTGGCAACGGTCAGGGCGCGCTTATGTCCAGCTTCACACTGCTGCGTCTCGGCACGAGCCAGCAGGCGGCCAACGATCCGGCTAAACGCGTATTGCTTGCGAAGAAGGAGGAACTGGAACAGAAGATCGACACGCTGAAGTACCAGAAAGCGGCGATGGATCCTGCGGACTATAAAACGCAGTTGACCGCAGCGCTGCTGGAGCTGGCGAAGGTGCAGGAGGGGCTAGACAAATGAGACGCTTCGCTACCTCTCTTGCGCTATTGGGAGCAGGCGAACCAGCAGTTTCGTCTGGCCACGCAGGCGGCGAATAGCAAGGCTGTCTACAAGGTGCGCTGGGGAATGCTGCTGCACGAGCGCTTCAACAATCCCCAAGCGGCCGACCTCTTCCGCGAAGCGCTGGCGAAAGAACCATCGAACGGTGAAGCGTATCTTGGACTCGCAAATGTCTCCGCAGACGGTTTCGACGGTAAAGCTACGGAGTACGCGGCTAAGGCCATCGAGTTCGATCCCAAGCTGGTCGGAGCGCATGAGCTGATGGCGAATCTTGCGCTTGAGAATGATGAAAACGATTTGGCTATAGATGAAGCCGACAAGGCGCTCGCCCTGGACAAGGATGCGATGGATGCGATGGCGATCCACGCGGCGATTGAGTTGATTGCCGATCGTTCTCCCGATGCCTGGTTCGCGAAGATTGCGGCGATCAACCCCGGTTATGGAGAGGCGTATGCACGTGTCGCGCGTCAGCTCGAGATGCATTACCGCTACGAGGATGCGGTAACGTATTACCGCAGGGCGGTGAAGGCCAACCCACGGCTCTGGGCGGCTCATTCGGCGCTCGGCATCGACCTGATGCGGATGGGCAAAGAAGACGAGCCGCTGGCGGAGCTGGAGTTGAGCTATAACAACGGCTATCGCGACGCGGCTACGGTGAACAGCCTGCGCTTGCTGGACAGCTACAAGAACTTTCAGACCTTCCGTGACGATACGACGATTTTGAAATTGAAGAAGACGGAGGCCGGTCTGCTGCAGCCGTATATGCAGGCGGAGCTGCACACGATTATCGCGACCTACGAGAAGAAGTACAGGATGAAGCTGCCCGCTCCGGTGCAGTTGGAGGTCTATCCGGACCACGAGGACTTTGCCGTGCGCACGATGGGGATGCCGGGACTGGGCGCGCTGGGCGTGACCTTCGGGGAGGTCGTGGCGATGGACAGCCCCTCGGCGCGCAAGCCTGGCGACTTCAACTGGGGCGCGACGTTGTGGCATGAAATGAGTCACGTCTACATTCTGACGGCTACCAACCATCGCGTACCGCGGTGGTTTACGGAAGGGCTTGCGGTACATGAGGAGGGGGAGCGCTCGCCGGAGTGGAGCGACCGCGTTACACCGGAGGTTTTGATCGCCATTCGCGAGAAGAAGCTGCTGCCTCTGGCGGAGCTGGACCGCGGCTTCGTCTATCCGGAGTATCCGTCGCAGGTGGTCGTCTCGTACTTTCAGGCCGGTAGCATCTGCGATTTTGTAAAGGCGAAGTGGGGCGAAGAGAAGCTGCTGGAGATGGTCCATTCCTATGCGCAGTTGAAGACGACGCCGCAAGTGGTGCAGCAGGACCTGGGGCTCGCGCCGGAGGAGTTCGACAAGCAGTATTTTGGGTGGATCGACAAAAGGTATGGCACGGAGGCTGCGCACTTCGATGAGTGGCGCGAGAAACTGAAGGCGCTTGCCACCGCATCGCAGCAGAAGCAGTACGACACGGTGCTGGTGCAGGGGCCTACGGTGTTGGCGATGTATCCCGAATACGTGGGTGACGCGAACGTCTACGAGCTGATGGCTGATGCGGACAGGGCAAAGGGGGATGCGAGGGCTGAGGCTGCGGCGTTGACCGCGTATGAACATGAGGGGGGGCAGGGTCCAGCAGTGCTGAAGCGGTTGGCGACGCTTGAAGAGGGCGCGGGGCGGCCTGCCGAAGCGGCGGCCACGCTTGCGCGGTTGAACTACATTTACCCTGTCAAAAATGAGGAGCTGCATCGCCGGCTTGGTGATTTGCTGTACGCGCAGAAGCAGTATGACGGGGCTATTCGGGAGTACGTTGCCGTTGTGGCTTCGAATCCGCTGGACAAAGCGGGCGCGGAGTTTCATCTGGCGCAGGCGTATCTTGCGGCAGGACAGAAGGACAAGGCCCAGGAGAGTGTGCTGGCCGCGCTTGAAGCAGCGCCTGGCTACCGGCCGGCACAGAAGATGTTGCTGGAGTTGAACCAAAAATGAACTGACAAGGATGGGAACTGATGGCTACTACTACTTTTGCCGACTTGAATCCGGATGCAGCACAGCTCCAGCAGCGCGTCGAGCGCTTTCACTGGGTGCGCGAAGGCATCGTTAAACAGGTGCGCGAGGTGATCGTGGGCCAGGACGAGGTTCTGGACCAGGTGCTGATTGCACTTTTTGTAGGCGGCCACTGCTTGATTACCGGACTGCCCGGCACAGCGAAGACGCTTATGGTGCGTACGATCGCGGACGCACTGGACCTCGAGTTCCGGCGCATTCAGTTCACGCCGGACCTGATGCCCTCCGATATCACTGGCACCGACATCATTGAAGAAGACCTGACGACCGGTCATCGCAAATGGACGTTCGTCGAAGGGCCGATCTTCGGCAACATTCTATTGGCCGACGAGATCAATCGCACGCCACCGAAGACACAGGCTGCGCTACTCGAAGCGATGCAGGAGCATTCCTGTACCGTGCGCGGGCACATCTATCGGTTGCCGGCGCCGTTCTTCGTGCTGGCGACGCAGAACCCAATCGAACTCGAAGGCACGTATCCTCTGCCCGAGGCACAACTGGACAAAGATTGAGGCGGTAACGTCAGCTGAAGAGCTGCTTGATTTTCAGCAACTGGTGCGTATGGTGCCGATCGCCGAATCGATCGCGCGGTACGTGGTGAGCCTGGTGCGTGCGACGCGTCCCAGGAACGAAAGCGCGCCCGACTTCGTGAAGAAATATGTGAACTACGGAGGGAGCATCCGTGCGGCGCAGTTTATTGTGCTGGCTGCGAAGGCTCGGGCGCTCTCGCGAAAGCGTTACCACGTGACTTATGACGACATCACGTCGGTGACGTTGCCGGTGTTGCGACATCGCATCCTGCTGAATTTTCACGCCGAGTCGGAACGGATCGACGCGGACGAGATTCTCAACCGGCTCCTGGCGCAAGTGCCGCGGCCAAAGGAGAGCTGATGCAGCGCTTCCTCGATCCTGCGGTGCTGGCCGGCATCTCCTCGCTGGACCTGCTGGCAAAGACGGTGGTGGACGGCTTTGTGGCTGGTCTGCATCGATCGCCGGACTTCGGCTTCAGCCAGGAGTTTGCCGAGTACCGCGCCTACGTCCCGGGTGACGATCTGCGCCATGTGGACTGGAATCTGTTCGCGCGCACCGAGCGCTGCTATCTGAAGCGCTATCGCGGCGAAACGAATAGCCAACTCGTGGTCTTGCTCGATGCGAGCAACTCGATGCAGTACACGTCTGGTCCTCCGAAGAAGATGGACTATGCACGGTTTATTGCGGCGTCGCTCTTCTATCTCGCGATCCGGAACCAGCGCGATGCGGCGGGGCTGATCGTCTTCGATGATGAGGTGCGGGAGTATGTGAGGCCCTCCACGCGGCAGGGCCAGCTTGCGCGGCTCTTCGCGGGACTCGAGCAGGCAGAGCCGCGTGCACGGACGGACTTCGGCAAACCGCTGCGTCATTTCCAGGAGCTACTGCACCGGCGCGGCATCGCGATCGTGATCTCGGACTTCTATGAAGAACCTGAGAAGATTGTTCGCGCCATTGAGCCGCTGCGTTTCCACGGCAACGATGTGGTGCTGTTTCATATTCTCGATCCGGAGGAGATACGGCCTGTGCTGAAGGGGCCCGCGTTGCTGGTCGATCTTGAGACCGATCAGCAGATCGAAGTCATTCCCGAGTACACGAAGACGACTTATCGCGCGAAGATGGAGGCGCACATCGAGCAGCTTCGCTCACGCACGCGGGGAGCGGGGATGGACTATCGACTGCTCGTGACCGATCAACCCCTCGATGAGGCGCTGCGCGAGTATCTATCGCTGCGGCAGGCAGGGAACTGATGGGCTTTCTTGCGCCATGGTTTCTGGGAGGCCTGGCGGCGCTGGGCGTGCCGGTGTTCGTGCATCTGCTGCGGAAGCATGTGACCATACCAAGGCCGGTGAGTTCACTGATGTTCTTCGAGCGCGGCACGCAGAGTTCGACGCGGCACCGACGCTTGAGGTATCTGCTGCTCTTTGCCTTGCGATTTGCGTTGCTGCTGCTGGTGGTGCTGGCGTTTGCGGACCCGTTTGTGCGGCGGCCCGCGGCAGACATGAGCGGACATTTGCTGCTGATCGTGTTGGACGACTCCTTCAGCATGCGTGCGGGAACGCGGTTCGCGGACGCGAAGCAGCAGGCGCTTGCGGCGCTGGCCGCGAAATCGCATTCGCAGAAGGCGCAGGTGATGGCGCTTGGAGGGCAGCTCGAGGTGCTGACGCAGCCGATTGCTGATGAAGCGCAACTGCGCTCGGCGCTTGAGAGCATCCAGCAGGGAGATGGGCATGCGAACTTCGGCGAGCTGGGTCGAAGTATCCGCGCGCTGAGCGAGACGGTGCATGGGCCGATCGATCTGCATCTGTTCAGCGATATGCAGCGCACGGCCATGCCTGCGAACTTTGCCGATATGGTACTGCCAGCGAACGTGACGCTGGTACTGCATGCTGTGGCGAAGGGCACCGCGCCGCCCAACTGGACGGTGGAGAGTGTAAGCGCACCGGCTGAACTTGCCGACCCGAAGGACCCCAAGCGATCGCGTGTTCAGGCTGTGGTGGCGGGCTTCGGGACTCCGGCGGCGGAGAAGACGGTGTCGTTCGTGGTGAACGGCAAGACGGTAGCAACGCGTAACGTGAACGTTCCGGTCAATGGGCGCGCGACGGTGCAGTTTGCGCCGCTCGATGTGGGGTACGGATTCAACCGCTGCGAACTGCGGATTGAAGGTGGTGGCGATGCCTTTCCCGCAGATGACAGAAGCGTATTCGTCATTCGGCGATCAGACCCGGAGAGGGTGCTGTTCGTTCATGCCGCGAACGATACGCGGTCGGCGCTGTACTTTGGTGCGGCACTGGGCGCGGCGACGCAGGCGTCATTTGTGCTGCAATCTGTGACTGCTGATCAGACTACGGACCTCGACCCCTCGAAGTACGCTTTTGTGGTGCTGTCGGATGCGGTCACGTTGCCGTCGATCTTCGAGCACACGCTGGCGCAGTATGTCTCGAAGGGAGGCAGCGTTCTGATCGCGCTGGGCACGGGTGCAGGGCACCACGCGCGCATTCCGCTGTGGGGAGGCGATGTGAAGGATGCGCATGACTACGTCCGCACTGGTGGCGCGGCGACGGTCGGCCAGGTGGACTTCACGCATCCTGCGCTCGAGCAGGCGCAGCCGGGGCGTGATAACGGGGGATGGGCGGAGACGAAGTTCTTTTATGCCGCACAAGTCGACCCGGGACAGGCGCGCGTGGCGGCACGGCTGGGTGATGGGACGCCGCTGTTGCTTGACAGGCAGATCGGCGAAGGGCATGTGCTGCTACTCACTTCTGGGCTGGAGAATCTTACCAACGACTTGCCGCTGCATCCGGTTTTTGTGGCGTTCGTTGACAAGGCGGCGCGGTATCTCTCGGGCAGCGAGCGGCTGAGCGGCTCCCGGGTGGTGGACTCGTTCGTGCAACTCCGCTCGGCGGCCGAGCCGGTTGGGGAGGTAGCGAGTGTGGAGGTGATCGACCCCGACGGGCGCAGGCCGCTTTCGTTGAGCGAGGCGCGGACGGTGCAGACCTTTCGACTGCGGCGCGCGGGTTTCTATCAGATTCGATTTGCGAATGGACGTGATGCAGTGATTGGGGTTAATCCCGACCGGCTCGAATCGGACTTGGAGACGATTGCACCGGATGTGCAGCAGCTGTGGAACGGAAGCAGAGACGAAGCGTCTAAGCAGACAGCCGACGCCGCGGGAGTTGAAGCGAAATACCGTCCCGTGAGCCTGTGGTGGTACGTTATGCTACTTGCATTGGTTGTGGCGCTAGCGGAGACGGTGGTTGCCAGCGGCTACATGGGCACGCAGCGGGAGGACGCATGAGCAAGAGGAATGAGCTCAACTCCTATATCGCGCGGCTGCAGCAGAGGTTGCGGCTGGGAGCGTGGCTGCGCGGCGCGGCTATCTTTACCGGCACGGCGCTTATCGTCACCGTCGCGTTGGTGCTGCTGCTCAATCATTATGCCTTCCCGGCGCATGGAGTCACGGGAGCTCGTCTGGCGTTGCTTGCTGCGCTGATTGCAGTCGCGGGGTTTGGCATTGCGCTTCCGCTGGCTCGCCTGACGCGAGCACGGGCCGTGCGCGAGGCCGAAGCCGTACATTCTGGGCTCGAGCAGAGGCTGACAACCTTCCATGAGCGCGAACGCGATGGTGGGGACCCGTTTCTGGAGTTGCTGGCCGCTGATACTTTGTCGCGAACGCAGGATGCAGCGCCGTCTTCGCTGGTTCCTGACAACCGGCTCTTTGCACTCAGCGGCGCGGGGCTGGCTTGCTTTGGCGTGCTGGCGTGGATGATCGCTGCCGGGCCGGGCTATCTCGGCTACGGTGCTTCGCTGCTGTGGACGGGGCCTAAGAAAAATGTGGCTCCGTTGTATGCGATCACGGTTACGCCTGGCGACGTTGCGGTGCGGCGGAACAGCGACCAGCTTATTACCGCGTGTGTGACCGGCATGCGGCCGGAGAAGGTGCAGATCTTTGCTCACTACCAAAGTGCGGGGGCTTGGGAACCTGTCACTATGCAGGCGCAGCCGGACTCGGGTGGCTTGGCGGCGTATCAGTTTGTCTTTGCGGGTCTGCCGGAGAACGTCGAGTACTACGTGGCCGCAGGTCCGCTGGTTTCGCCGCACTACAAGGTGCGCGTCGTGGATCTTCCTGCTGTGAAGGGAATTCGAGTGACGTACCAGTATCCGAAGTGGACCGGCATGAAGCCGGTGACGGAGGAGCACTCTGGCGACCTGCGTGCCATTGAGGGGACCGACGCTGCACTCGAAGTCGAGATGGACCGTCCCTTGAAGGATGGACAACTGGCGCTTGACGGTGGCAAGACGATCCAGCTGGCGAGCGGGGAGGGGAACAGGTACCGAGGCACGATCCATCTCGAGAAGGACGGCGCCTATCATGTGGCCGCGACCGACCAGGGCCAGCCAGTGCGGCTCTCGGAGGACTACTTTATCGCGACGGACAAGGCGATGCCGCCGGCGGTCGCGATCAGCCGCCCCGGTGGGGACTATCGCGCCAGTCCGATCGAGGAGGTTACGGTTGGGGTGAAGGCGACGGATCAGTTTGGGCTGAACGATGTGCATCTGCATTACTCCGTGAACGGCGGGCCGGACCGCGACGTGAGCCTGCTCAAGACACCTGGCACGAAAGAAGCCGACGGCTCTTACACGCTGCGGTTGGAAGATTTCAAGCTGGTTCCGGGCGATCTGGTGAGTGTCTACGCGACGGCCAAGGATGGGCATGCTGAAGCTCGCACCGAGATTAGTTTTATTCAGGCCGATCCGTTCGAGCGGGAGTTTTCGCAGTCGCAGCAGAGCGGCGGTGGGGGTGGCGGCGGTGGTGGCGGGCAGAACAATCAGACCGACATATCCAAGCGTGAGAAGGAACTGATTGCTGCGACGTGGAAGCAGCAGAACGACAAGGCTGCGACCCCGAAGGACTCCACAGTGGCAGGTCAGTTTCTCTCTGATGCACAGCAGAAGCTGCGTGATCAGGTGATGGCGCTCTCTGCCCGAATGCAGAGCCGCGATCTGTCTGCAGCGAACGAGGAGTTTACCGGCTTCGAAAAGGACATGCAGACTGCGGCCGAGGCAATGGCTCCTTCAGCGGACAAGCTGAAGGGCATGCAGTGGAAGGACGCGATTCCCCTGGAGCAGAAGGCGCTGCAGGCGCTGCTGCGGGCTGAGGCGACCTTCCGGCAGATTCAGATTGCCTTCGGCCAGCAGGGGGGCGGCGGGGGTGGCGGCAGCAACAGTGCAGGCCGTGACTTGGCGAGTCTCTTCGACCTGGAGCTGGATACGGAGAAGAACCAGTACGAGACGGCGCAGACCGCATCTCCCGCGGAGCAGCACGAGAAGAACGTGGAAGATGCGCTCGCGAAGCTCGACGCACTGGCCAAGCGGCAGGAGGAGTTGGCGAATCAGCAGCACAATCCACAGCAGAGCTTCCGGGAGCGCTGGCAGCAGGAGATGCTGCGGCGCGAGGCGGAACAACTGCAGCGGCAGATGGAGCAGCTGGCGCAGAACAGCCAGGGTCAGCAGAGCGGGCAACAGCAGAACGGACAACAGAGCTCCAACGGGCAGTCATCGGGACAGCCCGGTTCGCAGTCGTCGCAGTCTGGTTCGCAGCAGGGTGCGTCGTCTCAGGGAGGGTCGCAGTCTCAGAGCAGTTCTCAAACAAAACAGCAGCCGGCCGGTAGGCAGGGTTCAGGGCAATCTCCGGACCAACGAATCGAGCAGGCTCTGAGCCGCCTGCGCCAGGCGGGTGAAGCGATGAAGCGCAGCGGTGGTCCGCAGCAGAGCGCCGAGGCAGCGCGACAGGCCGCTGATCGGCTGCGCGACGCGACGAATCTGTTGGGGGGGACGCAGCAGCAGCTTGCCTCGGGGAAGGTGGACTCGCTTTCGCATGAGGCGGACCGGCTAACCCAAGAAGAACGTGCGCAGGCTGACCGCATCGACAAACTCACCGCCGGTCAGCAAGGTGACTCCGGCACGATGGACCGGGATAGCATGATGGCGAGGCTTCGCGAGCGCGACCGGCTGGCCGGTGAACGGCAACAACTCTCAAACGACTTGTCGAAGCTGCAAAACGGTGTTCGGGAGGCTGCGCGTGAGATGGCCTCAAATCAGCCGGGTGTTGCGCAGAAGCTGCGCGATGCGCTGACGGAGATGGACCAGTCCGACCTCGACAATCATGTGCAGAGGACGGCGGATTGGTTGCGCGGCGGAATCAATCCAAACTCGAATGGAACTGAGAACCAGATCGCGCAGGGGCTGCAGAAGCTTAGTCAACAGCTTCGGCAGGCGCAGCAGGGAGTGGGCCAAGGCAAACCCGGACAGCGTGGCACGGGACAGGGTGATGAGACAGCTGCGTTGGGGCAGGTGGAGAGGCTGCGCAGTCAGCTTGAGGCGATGGCGTCCTCTCGCCGTGGTAACGACCGGCAGCAGGGCCAGAATGGCCAAAGCGGGCAACAGGGTCGCGATGGACAGCAAGGCCAGAACAATCAGGGCGGGCAGAATGGCAATCAGCAAGGGCAGGGAGGGGGCAACGGACAGCAGTCTGGCAGCAGCGGTCAGCAAAGTCATGCCCGGCTGCAATCGGGCCAGAATGCGCAGGGCGGGCCACAGCAGGGCGGCGGCTTCGGCCAGCAGGCGGGAGATCGCACGGGCCAGCGCGGCGGCCAGAGCGGTGACGTGCGTTACGGAGGCGGAGGCGGTGCGGACGGCACCGTGTGGGGCAATATTAATACCGGTAACAATCGCTATGGCCAGGCCGGGCAGCGGCCAGCGCCGCCTGACGCATCCGGCAATCCCGCCGATACGGAGCGTACCTATCAACAGGGCCTACGCGAGCTAAACCAGCTCCGGCAGATGGTTCAGGGCGATCCGCAGGCCACGAAAGAAGTGCAGGAGCTGGCGAGACAGATGCAGCAGCTCGATCCCAGCCGGTTTCCGGGCAATCCCGCGATGGTGGAGCAGATGCATCGTGAGGTGCTCAGCTCTATCGATCGCATCGAGCTCCAGTTGCAACGCGACGGCGCCTCGACCGAAGCGCGCACGGGCAAGCCGTACGCTGTTCCGGCGGGATATCAGGATTCAGTGGCCGAGTATTACCGGCGGCTCAGTAAAAATCCTTGAGAGACGTGCGGCGACGTAATCATTCGAAAGAGCGGCTAAACTCCCGAGTGTCGGCAATCCGAAACGAATTGGCGGAACTATTTCACTGCGCAATCTTTCCGCCCGGTATCCGCAACACTCGCAATCAACCACTTGCCATCTTTGCGGACAAGATTGAATAAATCTGTTCCGCAGTGGTCCACCTTGCCGTCAATCAGAAACTCGAATGGGGCCCACACCATCGCCAGGTCGTTATCGATTCGCACCAACGGATCATGGATGCGCTCTTCGATCTGCGTTGTTCCCGGTCTTCCCACCCGGTCCGCGAAGGCCTCAAACGTCATCTGAGCCGGCTTGCCGTCGCGCATCAGCACCATCATGCCGCCGGGCAGCAGCGGTTCTTTGATCGCCGCCGCGTCGCGCCTGGCCATGCCGTCAAACATCGCCTTCACAGGAGCAAGGACCGCCCGCTCTTCCGGGGTTGCGGCGTGCAGCGAAGAAGTCAGGAGACCGGCGGCTGTGGCTCCGGCAACAAACAAAACTAAACGCAGTTGACGAAAGATCTTCATGGCTCTCGATTCTAAATCTAATTACGAGCGGGCACAGTCTTCGGTGTCGATACGGTGCCGACGATCTGCGGCGCTGCGCCAAGGCCTGTTGCCGGGCTTCCGGATTGCAGTGCGGTGTTGAAGCCGTCGAGCTCTGCGGGTGTGAAGGTCGCGCCGTTGCCTTTGGGCTCAGCGACGAACAGGGGATCCACACACTTCTCGGTCGCAAGACAGGTGACTCCCCTAACGCCGAAGAATACGTTGGACGCTCGCTTGAAGACTCCGAGCTTCCCGCAGTCCATCTGCTGTGCGCCACCGTCGACGACGTTAGTGTTGTCCTGGCAATAGAGGAATGACGGACCTCCACCGCTGCCGCCCAGGTTGTACGTCGCGGGGTTGTCGTAACCGAGAATGACATTCTTCTGAAAGGTGGTGTGGGCATTCGGGCAGCCGCCAGGGGTCGAGCAGCCGAGCGTGAAGAGAAGAGGTCCATAGCTGGCGATGGTATTCGAGCTGAAGTTGACCGTCTGACCATCGCGATAGTTCCAGCTCAGCGTGCTGCCGGCGCGGCAGAAGTCTCCGAGGTGGGCGTTGTAGGCTGCAGCGTTATCGGCAAGCGGCGCGGCCATGCGCACGCAGTTCCCGATGAAGGTGTTGCTGGTGATCGTGGCTGAGGCGAAATTGTAACCCCACTTCAACTGTCCGCCACCGTTGCCGTAGAAGGCGGAGTTCGTGACGCTGAGAGTCGAAGAGCCGGTGTCGATATGTCCGGGGTCGATTCCGTCCTGCACATTGTAGCGGCTGACAGAGTGATCGAAGTTGATGTTCAGTGCCGTACCGGGAGGAGCGCCCATGCCATCGCCATAGCCTCCGTTGCTCTGCCCATAGCAAGAGATTGCGCCGGTTCCAGGGTAAGCCTGATTGCACCCGCTGTACTCGATGGTCGAATAGAGGAAGTTCCAGGTCGCATTGTTGATGCTTGGCGTGCCAAACGGATGACTTGTGCGATCCTGGCCGGTTCCATCGTCGAAGTCCCAACCGGCCATGCCGTTGTAGGCGATGTCGCAACGCAGCAGGTGACCGAGCCGCCGATCGCACCGAGCACTCCGCGATCCGGGAAGCCGTGAATCCACATATCCTGCATCAGCACATCGTGCGTGCCCTGGTCGGTGACGACGCCTTCCACCGCATAGTCGTCGAAAGGAAAGTCACGGCTGCAGCTGCCGGGCACAGCTGGGTCGCCATGCTGGATGCACTGCGAGTGGCGGGTAAGCTCGATGCACTCCACATCGACAAAAGAGGTCGCTGCAAGGCTCAGCACATGATAGAGACCGAAGCCGCCGAAGAGCTGCGTCTTGTTGGCCGCGGAACAACTGGCGAAGTTTTCACCGAGGATCTGCGTATGCTGCGCCGCTGTGCCAGCAGGGATAGGCGGAGCCTCTGATGCCTGCGGACCCAACCCCGCGCGACCCCAAACATCGTTCGAGCTTGCGCCCTGATTGAAGCCCACCCGCCACGGTCCATCTTTGAGTATGACCTTGTCCCCGCCAGCCATAACCCACTTCAGTGGTTTACCGCTCTGATCGTCATACAGAAAACGGTAGTCTCCCAAGGCGCAGTGTTGATTCGATTTTGTCCCGACAGGAGCGGAATCCGCCTTACCGTCGCAAGTTTTTCGTGTGCCACCGTCTTTACGCACATACCAGGTCGTTGGCGCGGGCGCGGCGAGGCCGCTTTGCATGGCCGCGATTGCGCCGACCTGGTAGCGATGGGTCTGGGCGATGGCTGGCAAACACAGGGAGACGAGAGTGATCAATACGTGACGCTTCATGGCAAGTTCCTTTATAGGCGATTTTGGCTGGGTTGCCCACTGCGCCGTGATGACCGCCGCCCGTCGCAAAACGCACCGCCGTAGGTGACCACCGCACCCGATACGGAAAACAAGCTGAGCCGCTATAGCGGAGGCATTTCCGAAGAAGAGCCCGCTACTACTGCCATTGGACGTTGCTGTGATCCTTCCTTTGGCATCCACAGTGGATCTGCACGAAGCTTCTAAAGTAGCCGTAAGTGATTGAAAGGTTGGTGGACGCGGTAGGGATCGAACCTACGACCAGTCGATTAAGAGTCGAATGCTCACAATAAGCTAACTGCCGTATTTACATTGATTTAATATGGATTTACGGCCTTTCCGCCCGCACAGACACTCGCTGCAAGTCGTTCAATTCGTTCGGTAGGTTTCAAGATGTCGAAGGGGGTTGGTCAGGTTTTGGTCAGGTTTATAGTCATCGTGAAACCGCTTCATGATGTATGACGATGTATTCGTGTCGAGAAAATAGACCCGAGTCAGCGTTCGCGCCCTGCACTGGCAGGTCCTCAACCTCATCGGTTCAACGATGACCTAGCCTGGGCCGCCATTGCCTTTACTAGGGCCTACCAGCCTGCGTATCGACCGAGAGCGGCTTCGACTCAAGAAGTCTCAGAGCTTGAGTTCCTTTATAGTGGGTGAAGCCTAGGAACGTGAAGGTCTCCGGTTTCCTTACCTCGCGGCGTATGCTGCGATGCCGGTGCCACTGAGCCGCTATACAGCTCCTCTGCGACCCAGGAGGCGTGGGGCGCGGCCTGAAACAATCACTTGTCCAAAAACAAGCCGTATTACTCGAAAGAACGCAACCCATTCCGCTGTTCTCACTGCGGCGGTCCCAACACACTGAGAGCGTTTCCAACCGTATACGGAAATGGTTCTTCGATCCTACCGCAAGGGCTTGATACTGAAAACCGGATGGGCAGAGACTCGCCGGCAGAGCGTTTTGGCAGAGAAGTGCTCCCCGCCCAGCAAGCGCCGTCTATTTTGGCGCGTCTCCTTCCTCCTGGTCTCTTTTGCAACCCTTTTGTCTGGTAAGGGCACACATATCCCATTCATCTCATTCCCTTTCGACTTCTCTGAGATCGGTGCTGCATCGTCGCCGCCGCCGCCGCCGCCTCTGAAATCAAGCATAAGCTGACCACCGTAAGCGCTTTACTTGCAGTCCCGCGCTTTTCGTCGGCTCAAGGAAATCAACCATAACCTAGCCAGAAATTCGGAAAGAAAGTTCGCTCGCCAATCAGTAGCGGAATAACCATTTGTCCGACAAGCCTGTCGTTGACGGCGGCTGTCCCAAAGGGGAGAACGTCTCGTTATCAAAATCCACCGGAACAATAGTCGGTCGACTGGAATTCGAGGCCTACTAGAACACTGTCGGAGGCGAGGGTGGAGGACGCTCCACCCCCTTCTCACGACGAAGATTTGACAAGTCTTACGTTTGAATCGCAGCGTGAGAGCAACTGCTTTTGCTGATACTTTTACAAACGTGCCAGCAGCCGGGTAAAGAACGGCTCTCTCTCTCTCTTTCGTCCTCTTGCTCTTGAATGGTTCGCTCCTTCTCCAGAATGGCTGAGAGTTCCTCATGACCTGGAACAGCAAGGACGTCCAAAATTAGTCCGGGGGGCAGCTCGCCTAACATGATTTGCCTGCCGTCCGCGAACTCAAAGATGTCCAGTTTAGGCTGTTTAAGCATTTTGAATACCGCCTCGGCCTCTGGCCCGAGGTGAAGAGAGGCTTGCTGATTTTCGGAGAGCCGGAATAAGACTCTGGTCTGATCCACGAGGCAAACCGGACAAGGCCTCGGAGCCTCGAGTTCTTGCTCTCGAACTACCCAGTTCGCGTGCCAATTCATGGACCTAATCGCAAGACGCTGTCCCGCCTTGGCTTCCTCTATATGCGTTGCATACTCAGCTGAGAACCAGCACATATATTTATCCTCCAGTCTTGGAAATTGAACCGAGTCTTGGGAATTGTCCCCACGTTCTGTTTCGGGATTTCAAGGTTGAACAGCAGATGGGGAGAGAGGATGTTGTGGGGTTCGGCGAATCTAGTGCCTACTTCGCGGCCCGAGAGGACTGAGTGGGTGCTCGGGTCGGTC
>WNFC01002749.1_pt1 | contig 18954 bp, 12 predicted proteins | sample 5400541 | NCBI WGS metagenome assembly WNFC01 (sample SAMN13153342, study PRJNA577476) | soil metagenome | isolation source: 120 cm saprolite under Douglas fir tree site 2 hole 2 replicate 1 | place: USA:California | collected 2015-04-18 | reverse complement strand
ATCCCTATGACACCTACATGCGCAGCGGCACGTATGCCATCAAGCCGCCGCTGCCGTACACGCCGGGCTCCGACGCCGCCGGCACCATCGAAGCGGTCGGAAGCGGTGTGAAAAAAGTGAAGTCCGGCGACCGCGTGTACACCGCGCAAACCGTGAACGGCGCTTACTCTGAGTACGCCTTGGCCCTCGAAGACCAGGTGTATCGCCTGCCGCAAAATATTTCCTTCGAGCAGGGCGCGGGAATTTGGGTGCCCTACGGCACCGCGTATCACGCGCTGCATCATTTCGCCAAAGCGCGCGCGGGCGAAACCGTGCTAGTGCACGGCTGCAGCGGCGGAGTCGGGACCGCCGCACTGCAGCTCGCCCGCGCCATGGGCCTCACTGTTTTCGGCACCGCCGGCACGGACAAAGGCCTCGCTCTCGTGCAACGCGAAGGAGCGGACCAAGTCTTCAATCACAGCAAGGCCGGCTATCACGACGAAATCCTGAAAGCCAGCGGTGGCCGCGGCGTCGACGTCATTCTCGAAATGCTGGCCAACGTAAATCTTGGCGGCGATCTCAAGCTCCTTGCTCTGCAAGGCCGTGTCGTGGTGATCGGCAGCCGCGGCGACGTCACCATCACTCCGCGCGATCTGATGGTGCGGCGCGCTTCCGTGCATGCCTTCACGCTGTGGGCCGCGCAACCCGCGGAGGTCGCGGAGATTCACGCCGCACTCATTGCCGGACTCGAGAACGGCACGCTCAAGCCCGTGGTCGGCAAACAAATCCCGCTCGGCGAGGCCGCGCGCGCCCACAAAGAAGTAATGGAGCCCGGCGCCGTCGGCAAAATCATCCTCACCCCGTAAACCACCGAAAGCTTCTGTTTTTCCGTTCCCCGCTCGTTCATGGAATGACGACGATTCTGCGTCCGGATTCTCCCTGGCGCTGCCACGCTCTTTCGATATCCGCAAGCGGAACTCGCTCGGTCTCCATGCGCAGCTCTCCGCGCGCCGCTCGCGCCATAACCTGTTGCATGGCATCGACTAAAACCTCGCGCGGCGGTATCCCGGCCGTTCCGAGGATCGTCAACGCCGTGCTGCGTAAAACGGCAGCGGGCAGCGAGATTGACGGCCCGGCACTCTCGCCCACTTGCACCAGACGCGTCTCTTTCGTCACCGCGGCAAACTCCGATTTTGTAATCGCTGCCAACAGCGTCTCCGTGGGACGGCCCCACACGTAATCGATGATGACGTCGAAGCCTGCGTCCCCGGCCTCGCGCGCGAAGGCGTCCTTGAGGGAGTCCCCAGGCTGGTCGAGTTGGATCGTGGCGTCCGCACCCAGTTCGCGCAGCCTGCCAAGCACGCGCGCATTGCGTCCCGCTCCGATTACGCGCTTGGCCCCGAGCCGTTTCGCGATCTGCACCGCAAGCTGTCCGGTGACTCCCGTCGCGCCCAAGATGAGCACGGCCTCGCCCGGCGCAAGTTTTGCGCGGTGCGTCAGCGAGAGCCAGGCGGAAACGCCCGGATTCGGAAGCGCCGCCGCGGTATCATCGTCGATGCCGGGAGGCACCGGGAAGCAAAATGCGCGCGGCGCTACGGTGCGCTCCGCCATCGCGCCGTACGGCCGCCGCGGCCCGCCAAAAAATACGCGCGTGCCGTCCTCGAGCTCTCCAACTCCGTCCGTTCCGCATACCACGGGCAATTCCCGAGGGCTGGCATAGTGCGAGCCGCTGGCCAGCTGCTTGTCGATGGCCTTGAGCGAGGAGGCGCGCACGCGCACAACCGCTTCGTCCTTGCCAGCCGCCGGCTCCGCAAACTCCTCGCATCGCGGCGCTTTCCCAAGCGCAAGCAGCACCGCCGCCTTCATTCCTCCTCCTCGGTGCGGTGCATTATGCCACCGTCTTGTAGAGGCCGTCCTTCAGGTAGGGCGCCGTCAGTTGGGCTTAGAGGATTGGGGAGGCTCCGCGGGTTTGAGTTGGGTCATCGGCGGCGTCGAGATCGTGCGAGGCGGCGTCGCCAGTACTGAAAGGCTTATCGTCGGGCTAGGGCCCTAACTCCTAATAAGTCAGGCGGTCTCAATGGGTCGACGCAACACCAGGCCGAAATCCACTTGCAGGGGCCTCCATAGCTACGAGTCGTTCGCGAGTGTTGATTCAAACGGAACACCATCCTGGCTAGGGTCTGATTGAGTATAGCCGGACAAGGCGGTTCTCCGTGGAGAAGTGCTGTCGGATCAACTGACTAGATGGTGTTGCACCGACCAGTTGAGCTCGCACAGGTTACCGGACATCTGCCGTTCCGGTACTTCACTTCTCCGATTGCCGTGTTTTCTCGCTTTACCACTCAAGTGATTTCGATGCGAACGGGATTGCTCCTGTAGAGATGTAGTAGTCTACAAAACCAGATATGGATCGAGAAACCTTCAATAATTGGCTGGCCTCTTATGGAAGCGCATGGACCCGGCGTGACCCCGAGGCCGCCGCCTCGCTGTACGCAGACGATGCCACTTATCAAGTGACGCCCTTCGACGAGCCCTTGCTTGGCCGGGCGGCGATCTACGAATATTGGGCCGGCGTAGCGAACACTGAAGAAAAAATCCAGTTTGATTATGAGATCCTCGCAATCACTGCGGAACATGGCATCGCCAGGTGGCGGGCTTCCTTTGTCCGCGTACCACCTGGCCTGGAAACGAAACTGGATGGCATCTTTCTGATCTCGTTAGATTCAGGGGGACGCTGCCAGTCCCTTCGCGAGTGGTGGCATAAACGACAATAGTATGCTGGCTCTGTGCCTTCCTTTCCCTCCGGCAATCGGACCTCCGAGGACGATTCGACGCGTCAGAGGGCAAGTTCGTTCCATCGCCCACCTTTCCGGTTACTGCCTTAATCCGGCATGAGGATTACTTCCGGGGCGCGTCACTTGGCACATTCAAGTAGGAAGGCAGAATCGGCTTGAAATTATTGTTCGCGGAGCAAAGTTGCCGGGTCGGCGTGCAGGACGCGTCTCACGGGGCCGGCTACCGAAAATGATCCCGTGAGAGCCGTGGTCATTACGACGGCGGCAAGCACGAATGGATCCCGCGCGGATGCCTGGTAGACGATGGCTGAGAGTAACCGGCTCGCCGCCAAGCCCAACGCAATGCCAACCGCGGAGCCGCTCCCGAGCAGGATCAGCATACGGCCGAGCGCAGCGGAGAGAATGTGTTTTGCCTGCGCACCCAGCGCGACACGAATGCTCATCTCGCGCTGCCGTTTGCTTACGGTATAGGAGGCGAGGCCGAAAGTGCCGGCGATCGAGAGCAGAAGTCCAAAAGCGCCAAAGAGTCCGAGGGCGACGGTAGCCACCTGGGCTGGAAAGAAACTCAGTGAAAGCTGAGTGTTCCAGGGGCTCAATTCGCGAATAGGAACGGCGATGTCAAGATCGCGGACCACTGCACGAATGGCGGCAACCATGTCGGCCGTGTCCCGCCGACTCCGGACAATGAGAGCCGTGCTTGTGCTTGCTTTCTGTGAGATCGGGAGGAACGCTGCGGCCTCCGGATCTTCACTGAGAATAAAGTATTTTCCGTCGGCCACGATGCCCACGATCTGGATCGACACGCCGTCACTGTTCTTAAAATAGCGTCCGACGGCCTGCTCGGTGTGGAAGAGCCGGCGGGCGAACTCTTGATTCACAATGGCAACAGGCGGCGTCTTCCCGGTATCGGTAAAGCTCACGTCGCGTCCCGCGAGCAGTTGTGTTCCCGCAGCGGTCAAATAGCCAGGTGAGACGTCGAAGGAATAGGTATAAAATGCGCTGTTTGAGGGTCTGAAATCGGCACTTTGTTGAGAGAAGACAGGAGACACCAGCGTGTCCCCGGAGAGCGGCGTGGAATTCGCATATCCTGCCGCGTCCACACCCGGGATCTGCGAGACCCTTTCCAAAAGCTGGCGCTGGAAATGATCGGCGGCGTCGCCCCGATAACCAGCCTGGTTCAGATCGAATTGTGTAAGCAATACGTTCTTCGGATTGAAACCCAGATCCATGGTCAGTGCTTTGCCCAGGCCGCGCAGCGACACAAACGCTGCCGAGACAGTGACGCAGCAGAGCGCGATCTGCGCCGCCAGCAGCACATCGCGAAGCGCCCAGCGGCGTCCTGCGGCGAATTGGCTTCCGCCGCTCTTAATCGTCTCATTTGGATCGGTCTTGAAGATCTGCCGCAGTGGCATTAATCCAAACAGAACGCCGGCGAGCACGGAGAGAGCGAACGCGATCAGGATCAACGATGGCTGCGGCAGCACGAAAAAGAACCCTAGAGGATATCTGGTGGGCGGATGCCACCCAGCCAGCCCAGTGAGGGCCGTCCAGGCCAGGCTGCAGGCGCACGCGCCCCCGAGAATCGAAATCACAAAGGCCTCGACCAGGAGTTGGCGAACGACGCGCCAGCGGCTCGACCCGATGGCCATGCGGATGGCGATCTCGCGCGCGCGGTCTGCGGTACGCGCTGCGAACAGGCTGCCCAGGTTGGCGCAGGCGGCGAGCAGCACAATCCCGGCCAGCCCCATCACCCCAGCCAGAAAACCGCGCACCGGCCCGCCCATAAAGTCGCCGATCATGCCAGGAGGAGCCAGCTTGAGTGCCAACCCCTCTTCTTCTTTCGGATACTGCCGGGCAATGCGGGCGGCAATTGTGTCCAATTCAGCCTGCACCTGCGGCAGGGTGACTCCGTCCTTGATGCGCACGACCGAGAAAAGATTCTTATAGCTCCGGGACTCAAGCCAGTTGAACCCGTCGAGGGATGCTTCGTTGGCAATGGGAACGAAAATGTCCAGCTGGGCTATTTTTTCAGTCCCGTAGAAGCCTTCCGGCGTAACCCCGACGATGGTGTAGGGATGTTTGTCGATGCGAACGATCTTTCCCACGATGTTGGGATCCGCGCCAAAATCACTCTGCCATACGGACCAGGAAATCACCGCTGCTTCCGAGGCTCCGGGATGATCGTCATCGGAACGTTCCAGCAGCCGACCGAGGAACGGCTTGATGCCGACGACCTCGAAGTATTGTCCGCTCACTTCGGCTCCCCACACAGACCGGGTGACACCGTTGGCTTCCAAACCAAAATCCTGAAACTCATAAACGGCTACCGCGGAGAACACCGAATTGCCATCGCGCACATCACGCGTTTCCGGATATGAAACAAAGGGGCCACTATATTTGGGCTGAAGCGTCATCACCCGGTCTGCATGAGGCACATCCAGTTGTCGCAGGACCAACGCCTGCAGGACGCCGAAAACGATGACATTGGCGGCAATGCCGAGCGCCAGGATAACGACCGCAGCGAGGGCAAAGCCCGGCGAGCGGCGCAACTGGCGAAGGGCGAATCGGAAGTCCTGCAGCAGGGAATCGAGAAGCGCGCCGGTGCGCGAATCGCGTACTTGCTCCTTGACTTGCTCGACGCCGCCAAGCTCGATGCGCGCCGCGCGGCGGGCTTCGCGCGGAGACATGCCGGCGCGAATATTTTCCTCGGTCAGCAGTTCGAGGTGGGCGCGAACCTCCTGGTCGAGGTCAGCGTCGATGCGACGAGATAAAAAGAGATTTCGCAGGAAGCTTCGAGCTTTTGCACCTAGCGGCATGTTAACCACCTCAGTAAACGAACTAACAGAACCGACTTCTACTCGTAACGCAACGCAACCATTGGGTCTACCTTGGTGGCACGGCGCGCCGGAATGAAACAAGCCAGGAGCGCTGCCACGACGAGGAGCAGTGTCACTCCGCCAAAGGTCAAGGGATCGGTAGGAGTGACGCCAAAGAGCAGCGACTGCACGGTGCGGGTCAGAGCCAGCGAACCGGCAATCCCGATCGCCACACCGATGAAAATAGTGCGCAATCCCTGGCTCAGGATCATCCTCAGAACGTTGCCGGAGCCCGCGCCGAGAGCGACACGCACGCCAATTTCGCGCGTGCGGCGGCTGACGGAATAGGCCATCACGCCAAAGACGCCTGCCGTAGCGAGAAGCAACGCGACGATTCCGAAGAATCCGACGAGAATGACGTTGAATCTACGCGAGCCCAGGGAAGCGGAATAGACTTGCGAGAACGTGCCAAACTTCGCAGGAATCTCCGGGTTGAGCTCCTGGAGGATTCCACGCGCCGCGGAAGTGACCAAGCGGGTGTCGGCGTCACTGAGCATCGTTACGGTGATGGCTGGGCGCGGCCGCTGGAACAGATTCACATAGAGGGTGGGGCGCGGCGGCGCATCGAGGCCATATTCGTGAGTGTCGCCCACGATGCCGACGATGGTCAGCAAGCGCATATCGCCATCCATGTTTCCAAACTCAATGGTGTGGCCGATGGGGTCCTGGTTGGGCCAGCGGTCGCGGGCAAGCGATTCGCTGATGACGGCAACGTGGGGAGAGTTGGGGCCGTCGCGCTCGTCAAAGATACGCCCTCGGATTAAGGGGATCCCGAGAACCTGGAAATATCCGTCCGTGACGGCGCCGAAGTCCGCAACGCCAACGCGTTCTTTTTGCTGGGACATTGCGGCAAGATCATCTCCCAGGGTCTTGGGGGCCTCACTCTGCGTCATTAGTAGAAATATTCCGTCGGGAAGGCCGCCTTCCACCATCGGCAAGCCGTTCGTCGCGCCAACCTTGCGTACGCCCGGGATTTGGTTGAGACGGTCGATCAGGTTGGAAAAGAGAGTGGCCAAACCTGCTTTTGCCTTCGCGTCGTTCCACCCCACCCACGGAAGCGTGACGTCCATGGTCACAATTTTGTCCACGCGGAACCCGGGATTCACTTCGAGCACTTTCATCAAGCTGCGCCCGAGCAATCCCGCTCCAACAACGAGAACCAAGGTAATGGCGATCTGCGCCGCCACGATTGCCCGGCCAACGCGCTGGCTGCCTTGCGAACCTGCTTGTCCACGCCCGCCTTCTTCAAGGCCTTTGCGCACGTCGCGGGAAGTCGCGCGGAAGGCGGTGAACGCTCCGAGGCCCGCGGCGACCGCCGTGGAGAGAAGGAAGGCGAACACAAGTACTGGAATACTGATCGAGACGCTTTCCGGCCGCGGGAGATTTTGCGGCGCCAGTCCCACTAATCCCGCTACGCCCCAGAACGCACCAACTACGCCAAGGCTGCCGGCAACGAGCGAAAGCAGAAAGGCTTCGGTAAGAAATTGACGGATGAGCCGTCCGCGCGCCGCACCAAGCGCGCTGCGAATGGCGAGCTCGCGCTCTCTCACCGAGGCTTGCGCTAAGAGCAAGTTCGCCACGTTCGCGCACGCCACGAGGAGGAGAAATCCCACGGCAACGAGGAGGAGCACTAGTGCCGGGCGAGCTTTGCCCGTGATCGAGTCCTGGAGCGGGACGACAGTTCCATCTTTGAGGAGATAATCGTTTTGCTCGCTGGAGGTTTCGCGAATGCGACGCGCGATCGCGCTAATGTCTTGATTCGCTTGCTCGACAGTCACACCGTCACGGAGACGCCCGACGGCGTAGTAGTTGTGCGCCGTCCTGCTCGGGGTTTCACCACCCAAATCGGCGGGCAGCCACAAATCGACGTCTGCCGGGAAACGAAACCCGGGCGGGAGCACGCCGATCACGGAGTAAACCGCGCCATCAATCTTCAGGTGCGACGGCGACAGATCCTGAGGCGATCCGAGATCCTGCCTCCAGTATCCATAGCTGACAAGGACGGTGGGGCCGGCCCCTTTTTTCGCGTCGCTGGCGGTGAAATCCCGCCCGAGGACCGGCTGAACGCGGAAGACTTTAAGAAAGTCGGGCGAGACGGCCGCGACCATCGTGCGGGTCGGCTGCGAAGCTCCCGAAACGGACACGATGTTGTCGTTGTATTTTGCGATCGCCTGGAAGCTGCGGTTTTGATCGCGAAAGTCGTCGAAGTTGGGGTCCGCAAGATGTGACCACGCGGCGTTGGAATTGACCTCGAAGATGGCCATGATGCGGCTCGAATCGGCATACGGCAGCGGGCGCAGCAACACGCCGTATACCACGCTAAAGATTGCCGTAGTCGCGCCGATGCCCAGCGCGAGCGTAAGGACCATGACGGCGGTGGCGCCGGGGTTCTTGCGGAGTTGGCGGAGACCGTAGCGGCAATCGGAGAGCACGGAGTGCAACCAGTTGCCAAGTCGTTCTTCGCGAACGTGTTCTTTCACCTGTTCGATGCCGCCCAACTCGATGCGTGCGGCCCGTTGTGCTTCCTGCGGCGGCATGCCGGCACGAAGGTTTTCCGCCGTGAGCAGGTCGAGGTGGGCATGAACCTCCTGGTCGAGGTCCATATCTACGCGACGAGATGAAAAAAGATTTCGCAAAAACCTTCGAGCTTTCACAAAGAGCGGCATGCCAAATACCTCGCTAGGATGCTTCCAGGGCTTGAGCAATCGCCCAAGAAACGCGGCCCCATCGCTTGGTTTCGACTTCGAGCTGCTTCAATCCCGCCTTGGACAATCGGTAGTATTTGGCGCGGCGGTTGTTCTCGGACTCTCCCCAAAAAGAGGAAATCCAACCTTCCTCTTCCATTCGGTGTAGCGCGGGAAAGAGCGAGCCTGGCTTAACAACAAAAGTGCCGGCTGTGATCTGCTGGATTCTGTACGAGATTCCCAGTCCGTGCATCTCGCCGGCGATAAGCGATTTCAGAATCAGCAGGTCCAAAGTCCCTTGCAAAAGGCTTGTCGGTTCAGGGCTCAATGTATGCCTCCTATCGGCTCTCTATAGGGATAATAAGGATCTACGTATAGAGTGTCAATAGGAAACGAGCATGCCCGTGGACGATGGGGAGGGGCCTCAGGCGATGACGCGGCGATTGAAGGGGCGATGGTCAAGCTGAAGAAAACCTAAGATGGCGAGAGTTCCATTCACCGGGGGTAGCCGGCGATTTCGAGCCCACGCGATGAGGGGGGCAAGGGGGCGCGCGCACATTTCGTTTTGGTGTCGGTGGACGTCGAGGTCCTTCGGCTACCCTCGTCGGATAGCCTCGGGACGACACCGCAACTTTTTTTTAGCTCTGGTTTCGCGGCGCCTGAAGGCACCGCTCCCCTGACCCTTCGAGGCTCAGGGTAAACTGAAGGTCTGGGGCTTCCACCTAAGTCCGGGCTGCGAAGGGTGGGTTGTGGTTAGAACCAATCGCTGCGGTAGGCGATCCACCAACTGGCCACGCCAATAGGGACTGTGGCGAAGAGGGCCCACCAAAACGGCAATGCTAGGTCGGCGATGAGACCAACGACCATGAAGGTCATCCAAAAGACTTTGCGCTGCATGGGATTATTCTAGCAGTCCAGAAGGAGCATCGATTATACGAGCCATCGGGCACACTAGCCCCTCGCTGTGCTTCGCATGGCACGTGGGATTTCACCGCGTGTGCCGCACCTACGGCGCTCGGGAATATATTTTCTAAGGCCATCCAGCGCATACCCTTTGACTATGCAGCCGCGAGCGTAAGGCGCGGCGCGTTGACAGGTGCGGCGTACGCCTTATAATCGATGGCACCGCAGCGGCTTACCTGCTCGGATTACAGAGATCGTTGTCGTGCACACACCCCTTCTCATCTCGGCGCTGCTGGCAGCGCACACCAGCACGCTCAGCCAGTATTGGCACAAAATTACCGACCCGACGTTCAGAGGCATCTACCACGCCAACGGTTTTGATTTGGCGATGATGATTCCGTATTTTCTGGTGCTGTTTGTGCTTGCCACGTACGGCTTGCACCGCTACTGGCTGGTCTACGACTACTACAAATACGCGCGGAACATTCCTGGGCCGCCACCCGAAGTCACGCGCTGGCCGCGCGTGACCGTGCAATTGCCGATCTTCAACGAGCGCTACGTGATCGAGCGGCTGGTGGAAGCGGTGTCGCGCTTTGATTATCCCCGCGAGCTTCTCGACATCCAGGTGCTGGACGACTCCGTGGACGAGACCGTGCAAGTGGCGCGCGCTTGCGTGGAGCGCTTTGCCGCGCAGGGCCTGCCGATCACGTACATTCACCGCAGCAATCGCGAGGGTTACAAGGCGGGCGCGCTGGAGAACGGACTCAAGACGGCGCAAGGCGAATTCGTCGCCATCTTCGACGCCGATTTTATTCCCTCGCCGGATTTTCTGCGCCGCTGCGTTCCTTATTTTGAAAATGACAAGATCGGGATGGTGCAGACGCGCTGGACGTATTTGAATCGCGACTATTCGCTGCTCACGCAGGTGGAAACCATCCTGCTCGATGGGCATTTCGTTGTGGAACACGGGGCGCGGTCGCGCCGCGGCACGTTCTTTAATTTTAACGGCACGGCCGGCGTGTGGCGGCGGAGAGCGATTGAGGATGCCGGTGGCTGGGAGCACGACACGCTCACCGAAGACACGGATCTTTCGTATCGCGCGCAGCTCCGCGGCTGGAAGTTTCTGTATCTGCCGCAGATTGAGTGCGCTTCGGAGCTGCCGGTGGACATCAACGGGTTCAAGGCGCAGCAGGCGCGTTGGGCCAAAGGCTTGATGCAAACGGCAAAGAAGATCCTTCCGCGGGTCATGAAATCGAATATACCCTGGCACGTCAAAGCCGAAGCGTTTTTCCACCTCACGGCCAATATTAGCTACCCGCTGATGGTGGTGCTCTCGACGATGCTCCTGCCGGCGATGATCGTGCGCTTCTACCAGGGCTACTTCCAGATGCTGTTCATTGACCTGCCGCTCTTCCTGGCGTCCACGTGCTCGATCTCCAGCTTTTATCTTGTGGCGCAGAAAGAGCTGCGCCCGAAGAATTGGTGGCGCACATTCTTATACATGCCATTTGTGATGGCCACGGGAATCGGGATTTCCGTGCGCAACGCGCAGGCGGTGCTTGAGGCCATCGTCGGCAAGAAAAGCGAATTCGCGCGCACACCGAAATTCAGAATCGAAGGAAAGAGAGATTCGTTTGTCGCGAAGAAATACAGGAACAAAGCGGGTTGGATGCCGTACGCGGAAGTTCTTCTTGGCATCTACTTCCTATTCACCGTGATTTACGCCGTTCTCAACGAAAACTACGCTACCGTGCCTTTCTTGCTCTTGTTTGTTTGGGGCTATCTCTATACCGGCTTGATGTCGCTGGGCCAGACGTATTTCGCGCACCTGCGCTTCGGCGTGAACGCCCCCGAGATGCGCCCCGCGTCCTCCGGTGCTCCCGGCTTCTGAACGTCACCAACCGCCGCCGTTTTCCGACCCGGATGGGCACCAAAGCAAACTCCGGGAATCGCGGGGGTGTGTCGCGATTCCCGGAGTTTGACGGGCCGGACGGGCTTCACGGCGCCGTCGCGCCAGGGGTGGGGCTGTAGGGGCCATCGAGAAGAGCCTGTACACGGCGTTCGCGCCGCGTCGCCGCCGTGGCATAGAGGGCGATCAGAATCACGCCACCGAACAAGATCGCCAGCGACGCGACGTCGGCGACCGTGACGCGCACAAGGTTTGCTTCCAGCGTGGCATCCTTGAACGCCGGAAGATCGCTAACGGACTGCGACTGCATCTTTTTCTCGCCGATCGCTGCGGCGTTTACGGCGGTCCGCACGTGCGTCAGGTGCTCGGCGCGGGGCGCGCCGGGGTTGATGTCAAAATAGGTGGGGTCCATATCCTGCTGGGCCCGCGCCGGAGTGGCGATGAGCAATGCGGCTCCCAATCCGGCCAACAGCATGGCTCGGGTCCGAAATGCTTTCTGGATTTTCATGACCCCCTCCACTTTTCGAGAATTTTGTTTGTCCGTGACGCCAGAGAGCGTGGCAAGTTCGCTGCCAAAGACGGCAACGTCGTGCCTGGGGGCATTGATTTCTCTAAGCTCCTGAAATGCGGAGAGTTGGAGCAACGACAGACCGCTGGAGTTCAAGGGCTGACCCACAGATATGCTCTCCGTTCGGCTAGAGGGCTATCTCTTCGGATAGAGGCGGTTGCGGTAGCGAGGTTCCGGGGTTGGCGCTAGAATACGCGCACCCGCAGGTGCGATTCGGGAGCCCAGCTCGATACCGCCCGCTGGCAGGCCTCGCCGTGCAGCCTAAACTCACAGCTCTGAGCGGCCCGCTCGGAAAGTCGGAATTCCGGTTTAGCGGCCCTCTCTCAATCGGCCGCGATGCCGCGAATTCAGTGTGCATCGAGGACACCTCCGTTTCGCAGCGGCATTGCCAGATCGTGAGCCACGATGGGCGATTTCTGCTTACGGACCTGGGCAGCACTTCAGGAACGTTCGTCAATGGCATCCCGGTGAACCAGCGCCTGCTTGCATCTGGCGATCAAATCGCGATTGGAAGTTCATTGTTCTGCTTCCAAGTGGAGGGCTCGCCGGCGTCGGCGAGCAACCCGGTCGAGCTCGACGAGACTGCGGCAGGCAGCGGAAAGGAGCAGCAGCTTAGCCAGGAGGAATTGCTGTACCTGCATCCGGAATCGCTGGCGGCGCTGCCGCACACGGAGCGGCTGGATCGCGCGCTGCGAACACTGCTGAAAATCAGTACGGCAATCGGCTCGATTCGGAATGGGGAATCGCTGCAGTGGCAACTCTTGGGAATGATCTTCGATGTGATTCCCGCCGAGCGGGGCGCGATTCTGCTGCTGCAGGATGACGCGATGGAAACCTTTGCGCAGATCGCATGGGATCGTGTTTCCGGCCCCGATCATCCCGTGCACGTGAGCCGCACGCTGGCACGAAGGGTCATCGAGGAAGGCGTAGCCATCCTCGATAACGAGGCCAATTCTCCGGGTTCCGCCGTCACCGACAAACCGCCTCGGTCGCTTCTTTGCGTGCCGCTGGTGGCCGCGGATCGGCCGTTCGGCATCGTTTATCTGGATTCCGCCAATCCGCTGACGCCCTTTGCGCAAGAGGATCTGCAGCTTCTTGCGGCCATCGCCGGGCTGGCGGCCGTGGGCATCGAAAACGCGCGGCAATTCGAACGCTTGGGCAACGAAAACCAGCGGCTGCGCGCGGAAATCAGCCTGCAGCACGACATGGTTGGGCAAAGCCCGCGCATGCAGCAGGTTTACCGCTTCATCGAGAAAGTCGCGCCGACGGACTCCACGGTGCTGATTCACGGGGAGAGCGGCACGGGTAAAGAGCTCGCGGCGCGCGCCATTCACAAAAACAGCGCGCGCAGGGATCACCCCTTTGTGGCTTTGAACTGCGCCGCGCTCACGGAAACTCTGCTCGAAAGCGAACTTTTCGGACACGAGAAGGGCGCGTTTACCAGCGCCATTTGCCAGAAAAAAGGGTTGCTCGAAGTTGCCGAGGGCGGAAGCGTGTTCCTCGATGAAATCGGCGAATTATCGCTCACGCTGCAAGCCAAGCTGCTTCGCGTCCTGCAGGAACGCGAGTTTGTCCGCGTTGGCGGCACGCGGCCCATTAAAATCGACGTTCGTTTCCTCGCCGCCACGAACAAGGACCTGCAGAAAGCCTTGCGCGAGGGAAAATTCCGCGCGGACCTGTTCCACAGGCTCAATGTCATCTCCTTTGCGCTGCCGGCCTTGCGAGAACACCCAGAGGATATTCCGCTGCTCGCCGAATATTTCGCCGCGGGTCACGCCAAGAAGTGCAATCGCGTGGTCAAAGGGATTTCACCCGAGGCGCGAGCTTCGCTGCTGCAGTACGACTGGCCGGGTAACATCCGCGAGCTGGAGAATGCCATGGAGCGCGCGGTGGTCATCGGCTCTTCGGACTTCATTCTTCCGGAGGACCTGCCGGAAGCCTTCCTGGAATCTGTGCCTTCCCCTGATGCATACGGGAACTATCACGAGGCCGTTCGCAACCTGAAGAGACAACTGATCCTGAACGCGTTCGAGCAGGGTGGCGGCAGTGTCACGGAAGCCGCAAAACTGCTGGGCGTCAACGCAAATTACTTACACCGGCTGATCCGCAACCTGGACCTGCGCGTGGCCATAAAGAAAAGCGTTCAAGCCCCATAGAGCCCGGGCCGGTGTGTCGCGCCGAAGGGTTTTCGTGCTGGCTCCGGATTGCGCTGTCGCGGTAGACTTTGCGGCTGAGACGACTGTGCTCGAGTCCGTGTTCTTCCAAAATGGCAACGTGCGACTGCACGCTGTCACAGCGGGCGCTAAAGACGCGCCTGTAATTCTTCTGCTGCATGGATTCCCGGAGTTTTGGTATAGCTGGCACCGCCAGATTGAGCCGCTCGCCGCAGCCGGATTTCGCATAATGGTTCCGGACCAGCGCGGCTACAACCAGAGCAGCAAGCCGCGCGGAGTCCGCTCGTACTCGCTGAAGGAGCTCACGTCCGATGTCATCGCCATCGCCGACCAGTTGGGCCAGCGACAGATTTTCCTGGCCGGGCACGATTGGGGCGCCGCGGTAGCCTGGAGCGCGGCTTTGTCTCATCCGGAGCGGATTGCCAAGCTTGCGATTCTCAACGTGCCGCATCCCTCGGTCATGCGTCGCTTTCTCATGAGGGACCGCGGCCAAATGCGGCGCAGTTGGTACGTGTTCTTTTTTCAGATTCCGTTCCTGCCGGAAGCTTTATTCTCTGCGAACAACTTCCGCATGGGGACATCCACGCTGGAACATTCCAGCCGGCCTGGGACGTTTTCCTCCGAAGACCTGGCGGAATACCGAACCGCCTGGTCACAACCGGGCGCCGTCACAGCGATGATCCACTGGTATCGCGCGGCTTTCCGATTCCGTCCGCGCTTCGCTCATAGAACCGTTCGCGTCCCGACACGCATTCTGTGGGGGCAGCGCGACCGGTTCTTGCTATCCGAAATGGCGGCGGCCAGCTTGCGCTATTGCACGGACGCCGAGCTCGTTCCCTTTCCCGACGCCAGCCATTGGCTCCAACACGAAGAGCCGGCGTGCGTCTCGGAGCTCTTGATCGAGTTCTTCCGCCGGAACTAACAGCGATATGCCTCCTTGGAAGTAATCTGCCACAGCATCGCGTCAGCTATTCGGATACAATCGGCCGTCGTTGCCCATCGCTTCAAGCACATCGTCGGTCGCGCACTTTGTGGCTGAGGTCCTTCGGCTATCCTCAGCGGATAGCCGAAGGATGACACTGCGATAGATACGCTGTGCGTGGTGTGGGCCTGCGGGTCTGCTGGATTTGGTTTCCGAGGTGAATGGATGAGTGGTCGACGGCGTGGTGCGCGCGCGAATGAGGCGCCGCCGATTTTGGGCATGCTCAATGTTAAAGATACCGAAGGTATCCGCTTTATCGGGCCGCTGCTGATTCTGTTCTGCTTTTTCGCGCCGTTTCTAGCAACGGCTCAGGAACGGCGGGAGCGCGAGCCGAACAGCGTTTACGCCGCGCGCCGGGCCAAGCTGGCAGCGCAGGTCGATGTCCCAATAGTCCTATGGGGCCTTACGGGCCGCGAGGAATCTTCGCAGACGTACGTTTTTGAGCAGGAAGAAAATTTTTACTACCTGACCGGGCACAACGAAGAAGGGGCAGGACTGGTGATTCTTCCGGCGGCCAAGGCGGCCGCTGAAAACGGAAACGGGCCCCGCGAAAGTTTTTATCTTCCCACGAAAAACGCGCTGAAGGAAAAATGGAATGGCGTGCGTATGTCCCCGGCGGAACCGGGAATTGAAGCGCGGACTGGGTTTGCCACGGTAAAACCGTTTGCCGAGCTGCGGGCCACGGTGGAAGCGCTGGCGAAGAAGTACGGTGACTTTTACACGATTCTTCCTTACGAAAAGGAATTGGGCGGCTACCCGCACGAAAAACGAGTGGTCGACTGGCTGCAGCAAGCGGCGCCGCAGGCCAAGCTGAAAGATATTCGCGCCCAGATTGGCGCCATGCGCCAGATCAAATCCCCGGGGGAGATTGCGTTTCTCAAGCAGGCCATCGAATTGAGCCTGGACGCGCAGCTAGCCGCGATGCGCATGATGCGGCCCGGACTCTACGAATATCAGGTGGCCGCGAAGATGGTGGAAGTACATGCCATGGGCGGCTCGGAGGCGGAGGGGTATGCGCCGATTGTCGGCGCCGGACCGAATTCCACGGCGCTGCACTATGACCGGCTTTCGCGCAAGATCGAAGACGGAGACATTGTGGTGCTGGACGTGGGGGCGCAGTTTTCCGGCTATTCCGCGGATATCACGCGAACGATTCCGGCGAACGGCAAGTTCACGCCGCGCCAGCTGGAGATTTACAACATCGTGCTTGGCGCGCAGAACGCCGCGCTGGCGGCGCTCAAGCCGGGCATGGATTTCTGCCAAAAAGGCGGGAAGAGCGTGCATAAGATTTCCTACGATTACATCAATTCGCATGGGAAGGATGGCCATGGAAAATCGCTGGGGCAGTATTACATTCACGGGCTCGGACACAATATTGGATTGAACGTGCATGACCCCGGCGACTCTTGCGCACCTCTCGAAACCGGCATGGTCGTGACCGTCGAACCTGGCATCTATATCCCCGAAGAGAACCTGGGGGTGCGCATCGAAGATGACGTGCTGATCAACGAGACCGGATACAAGTTCCTGAGCGAGCGCTTGCCGCGCGATCCCGGCGAAATCGAAAAAATCATGGCCGAAGCCGCGCAGCAGCGTGCGAAGGAAGGCAGGAAAGGCAGCGATTGACCCGGCGGAATCGGCCCACTTATACTGGTTGTCCGTGCCGGTCATCTTTTGTTCCGGCGTGCCTCGAGTCATTCCGGGCGCAGCCTCAGGCAGAGCAGGCAGCTAGCTGGAATTTCCGAAAATCGGCAACTTGGGAGCCTGGGACCGCTCCGCGGTCTCCAAACATTATGAGCAGCGTGAAAGCGACGCAACTTCGCCCCGGCATGGTCATCCAGCACGAGGGCCAGCTTTTTACGATTTTCAGCGTCGATCACCGCACGCCCGGAAACAAGCGCGGGTCCATGCAAACGCGCATGAAAAACCTCAAGAGCGGTGCCATCATTGATTACCGGTTTCGCGCTGAGGAATTTGTGGAGCGCGCAATCCTCGACGAGGTGGAGTTCGAGTATCTCTACAACGAGGGCGACGAATTCCATTTCATGAACACGGAAACCTACGAGCAGATGCATTTGACGCGGGAGCAGCTCGGGGAGACAGTCTACTACCTGATCCCCAACACGGTAGTGAAGGTGGAATTTTTCGAGGAAAAACCGATCGGCGTGGATTTGCCGGACACCATGGAGCTCAAAGTGGTGCAGACGGAGCCTACGCTGCAAAAGGCGACCGCCAGCGCGGTGGGGAAACCCGCCACTTTGGAAACCGGCTTGGTGGTTCAAGTTCCCCCGTTTGTGAACGAAGGCGACAGAATCAAAGTGGACACGACGGAAGCGCGGTACGTGCAGCGAGTGGAGTAGGAAGCAGCTTTCAACTTTGGCGCACTGTCAGAATTTGGCTGCGTCACAGCGTTTCCGCCTCCGCAGCTCGATACCTGCAAACTGCATCGCGCCCAATTCGTCGGGGCGCTTTATTTTTTGCCGGCGGAGCCGGCTGCTGATTTTTCCGGCATCTTCTCGGCGAAGACACGGGCAAAGATGGCATCGACGTAACGAAGTTGCCGCTGCAAAGCGAACGTGTGTGCTAAGGCCTTGGCATCCAGATATTTTGTGATGCGCGGGTCGGCGGCGACGCGATCGCGGAAGCTGGAATCGTCTTCCCACGCGGCCATGGCATTTTCCTGCACCGCTTTGTAGGCGTCATCCCGGGACATTCCCTTTTCCACCAAATCCTGCAGCAATTGCCCGGAGTACACCAGGCCGTGCGTGAATTCCAGGTTGCGCAGCATGCGCTCCGGGAACACGCGCATGTCTGCGACCACGGCGGTCATCTTGGCGAGCATGTAATCCACTAAGATCGTGGAGTCGGGAAGAATGATGCGCTCGACGGAGCTGTGCGAAATGTCGCGCTCGTGCCAGAGCGCCACATTTTCGTAGCCGGCAATCATGTTCGAACGCACCAGGCGCGCCAGCCCGCAGATCTGCTCGCAGGTGACGGGGTTGCGCTTGTGCGGCATCGCGGAACTTCCGCGCTGCTCGGCGGCAAAGGGTTCCTCCGCCTCGCGGACTTCCGTGCGTTGCAAATGGCGAATCTCCAGCGCGATTTTTTCGAGCGTGGCGGCAATGAGCGCGAGGGAGCTGAGAAAATGGGCGTAGCGGTCGCGCTGAATCACCTGCGAGGCGACGGGCGCCACGTTCAATCCGAGGCGACGACAAATTCTTTCTTCCATTTCCGGGCCGAGATGCGCGGCGTTGCCCACTGCGCCCGAAATCTTTCCTACCGCCATTTGCCCGGCGGCATCGCGAAAACGTTCTTGATTGCGCTGGTTTTCCGCGAACCAGTTGGCCACTTTCAGGCCAAAGGTGATGGGCTCGGCGTGAATGCCGTGGGTGCGTCCGATTTGCGGGGTGTGGCGGAATTCCTGAGCGCGCTTGGCGAGCACGTCGCTGAATTTCACGAGAGCCGCTTCGATCAAGCGCGAGGCATCGCGCACCAGCAGGGCCTGCGCGGTATCGACGACATCGTTGGAGGTCAGGCCGTAATGCAGCCAGCGGGCGGCAGCGGGGTCGGCAATGGATTCACCGACGGCCATGGTGAAGGCGATGACGTCGTGCTTGACGCGCGCTTCGAGTTCCAGAATGCGTGCGACGTCGATTTTGGCGCGGGCGCGGATGGCGTTGGCGGCTTCTCGGGGAACTTGGCCGGCTTCCGCGAGGGTTTCCGTTGCTGCAAGTTCCACGTCGAGCCAGTGAGCGAATTTATTGGCATCGCTCCACACCCGGCCCATGGCTTCGCGCGTATAACGTGGAATCAAATTGAGCTCCCCGGAGCAAGGAATCGACTAAGGCCTTTGTAATGATACGGTATTTCGGGGTAGAGGTGCGAGCCAGGGGCCCGAAAGGCTTATTCGCTTGGGTGCTCAGCCGGCCAGGCGAGGGCGCCTGCGGAACCTAACCGGGAGGGGGAAAAGCTGTCTAATGAAGCGGATGAGGCCGAGCGTCGAGACCATCGCGGAAAGCGACGCCATCGCCGTCGAGCAGACGCTTGCGGGCGATCGCGATGCGTTTCGCGTTCTGGTGGAGAA
>WNFC01007880.1_pt1 | contig 18959 bp, 21 predicted proteins | sample 5400541 | NCBI WGS metagenome assembly WNFC01 (sample SAMN13153342, study PRJNA577476) | soil metagenome | isolation source: 120 cm saprolite under Douglas fir tree site 2 hole 2 replicate 1 | place: USA:California | collected 2015-04-18 | reverse complement strand
GCCGGCCTCAACAACCTGCTCATCCACAGTGTCGCGGTCAGTGACGCGGTCGTCGAGAAGGTCGGCAGCGGTCCCCATGTCAGCACCTTCGGGTTGATCTTTACCGCGCTGTCGGTGAGCTCCTTGGCAGTGATGGTTCACCTGGAGCTCGTTGTTCGCTCAGCCCTGATCCTGACCGTGACCTCGTTCGTGCCCCTGGTCTGCGTGCTCTCGATCTGGCCGCGAGCGGCCGGCGCCGCCACCACCCTGGCCGAGTTTCTCCTTGGGCTCTTCCTCTCCAAGTTCGTAGTCGCCACCGTCGTCTACGTTGGCTTTCGTCTGGTCGTGGTGGCACTGACCTCGGCCGCGGACACCGACACAACCGAGAACTGGATGGCGTCGGGCCTTGCTGTGCTTCTTATCGCCGCGTTCTCGCCGCTGGTGGTCTTCTCGGCGCTCCGCTTCGCTCATACCCAGGCCGGCTCAGTCGCACGCAGCTTCACCGGCGCGACTGTCGCGATGGCTCCCGCAGGCAAGCTTCTCGGCAGCGCAGGAAGAGCGCTCCGTCCGCTGGCGAAGTCAGTTCAGAAGCGTCTTAGCTCAGGCGTCTCTCGCCTTCGGTCGCGCCAATGACACGTCCGCGTCTGCCAATCGATATCCGCGCTGAGTCATCTGGGCGGCGCGGAGGGGAGTGGGGAACCCGCGCCGCATCGGGTTCCCCACCCTCCATTGGGCCAAGTGCCGAGGCGCGTCTCCCAGCGTCCTCGCACCCGGTCCACCAGAGCTTGCCCTCTGTACTTGACGAGGCGTTATTGCTCGAGGTGCCGGAGGTTGCGCGCCTGCTTGGGATCGGCCGTACGACGGTCTATCAGCTCATCGCCAGAAGGGAGCTGCCCGTCATATGCATCGGACGGTGCGTCCGCGTGCCTCGCGCGCAGCTGCAACGGTGGATCGTTAGGCGTACAGCCGACCCCGACGCAGCGGCGGCCTCGGAGTCAAGCCGGCTTTGAAGCGGAACCGGCGCGGGAACAATGAGGGCACCGTCTATCAGCGGTCTGACGGGCGCTGGGCGGGGATGATCTCGCTTCCCGGAGGCCGCCGCCAGACATTCAGCGGTCGCTCGCAGGAGGACGTCCGCCGTCAGATCGTTGAAGCGCTACACGCGCGTCAGGACACGGCCGGCGACGACCCAACTGCTATTACGGTGGCTCAGTTTCTGGATATGTGGCTCGAGCGGATCGCCAAGCCAAAGATTCGAGCTCAGACCTACAGGGGGTACGAAGTCCACGTCCGCCTACACCTGAAGCCAGCCATCGGAAAGATCCCACTCGATCGCCTCGAGCCCATGCACATCCAGGACCTAATAGATCGCAAGGTCAAGGATGGCCTCGCGCCCAAGACAGTTCGCTACATGCACGGCACCCTCCGCACCGCGCTCAACCACGCCATGAGGTGGAACTACCTCGTCCGTAATCCGGCCGCAGTTGTCGAGGGCCCGAGGGTCCGCCAACAAGAGATCCAGCCGCTCACGCGGGAGGAGGCTCAGCGATTCCTCGCTGCGATTAGGGGTGATCGGCTGGAGGCCCTGTACACGGTCGCGCTAACGATGGGCCTGCGTCAGGGTGAGGCCCTAGGTCTGCGCTGGCGTGACGTCGATCTCGAGTTGGGCAATTTCCGGATCAACAACCAGCTCCAGCGAGTCAACCACAAGTACGAGTTGGTTGAGCCGAAGACCGCCCGCAGCCGGCGCAGCCTTGCGATCCCGGCCAAGATCGTCGACTCCCTGCGTCAGCACAAGAACCGGCAACTGGATGAGCGACGCCGCGCTGGACTCGCCTGGCACGACACGGATCTTGTCTTTGCTCGGCCCAATGGCTATCCGCTAAGCGGGAGCGTCGTGACCCATCACTTCCAGGACCTGCTGAAGGGAATGGGCCTTGCGAATCGCCGATTCCACGACCTCCGCCACAGCTGTGCGACGCTCTTGCTGGCGCAAGGGGTTTCGCCCAGGGTTGTCATGGACGTCCTCGGCCACTCCCAGATCTCGTTGACGATGAACACCTACGCTCACGTGTTGCCTGAGCTGCGGCGGGAAGCAGCCGACCGAATGAATGAGTTGCTCAACGATCGCTGACGGCCCATGGAACCGCCGCGAAAGCACGCCGAGAACCTGACCCTGGCGAACCGGTTGGCCTTTGAGCCATGGCCAGTGACTCTCGACAAGGGATTCGAACTCGCCTCCAGCAGTCTTATGCGCGAGGAGGCATCGGGATCATGGACGCACGGGTCGGGACCGTGGGCCAGCCGGATCGGAAATACAAGGCTCGAGCGATCTCGCGGACCGCTGGCCGGGGATCCGGCACGGTGGTGCTCGCGGAGGGAGTCGAACACTGAACCTTGGGATTAAGAGTCTCTCGACACTGAGTCCTCAGCGAGGATCAGGGAGGATCAGGGCGTCTCAATCGAACTTGAATTAATGACGCAACCGTCTCAGGGAGTCTTCCTAGAGTCAGAGAGTCTCAAGGTCAAGGTGTCAAATAAGGTGTCAAAAGATCACTTGTTTCGGGTCGAGTTTCGATCCGGTTCTAGCAGAGCCAAACGGCAACGAAATCATCTGGGACTTTACAGCAGCCTACAGGCGACGGGATAACGCCTTCAGCGATGCCGGGACAGGCCGGGTGGCCGCTCAGCGCACCCAGTAACCCGACGATGAGATCGTAGGAATCCCCCGTGACGCCCACTGCGCATCACTGATTGGCTGAAGTCGTCGCGCCCGGCCCTGTCGGCGCTGATGCCTCAACCGGCGCTCCGGGTGCGGTAAGCGGCGATCACCTCGCCGAGAGCCTCCAGATTTGGTTGGTGGGTAGTGACGCTGTCGAAGCCGTAATGGTCCTTGCGTCTCCGCAGCTCGATCGCTGCTTCGCCTGCATCCCGTGCCAGAAGAACGAATGGGCTGTCCAGGAGCTGCTTCACGCTCAGGGCAGGCGCACGTGATGCAATCTCCGCGGCTGCCTCCTCCGGGTCCCCGCCAACGACGACCCGCTGCAGAAGAACGTCCGAGCGATAGCGACGGCCATTGGCCTGTCGGCGCACGTCCTCAACGCGTTCTAAAGTCTCAGCCGCAGACGACAGAGTGAAGGTGCCAGCTGGTTTGCCCTTGATTTGGCGAAGCCCTGCGAAGCCGACAATGTCCGCCAACCGCGCCGCCACCGAGAGGCCGAGTCGCGACATCGCCCCGATCATCAATGGCACGCTCTGTTGTATGGGGCGCGGCTGGTTGGCCGCGTCGCCTAACCGGCGGCGCACTTCTAAAGCCATGCTCTCCAACTCCTCGACCCGCCGCTCCAGCGGCCGCCAACGGAGGCGGGCGTTCTCGAACTCGCTCTTCATGTGCCCAGCACCGAGTCCTAGCTCAGCCCGTCCTGACGACAATATGTCGAGCGTTGCCACCTCTCGAGCGAGCAACGCCGCGTTCCAAAACCCGACGTTCAAAACGTATGTGCGCAACCGAAGCCGCGAGTTGATGATGCCCGCGGCAGCAAGTGCACTGAACGGCGCAAGGCCTCCGAGGTGATCTGGCGTAGCAAAGACGTCGTAACCGAGCGCGTCGGCGCGCCGGACCAACAAATTGAGGTCCTCCCCGGAGGAGACGGCGCGTACGTTAATGCCGAACTGAATCTCCGACACGGCATCTTGCTGCGCCCGTTGAGACACGAGTGAGTTCGCCTAGCCCCGACTTAGCTGATGCGGTCCAAGCCTGCGAGGTTTCGGGCGGCCGGGTGAAGTCCGTGAAAAGGCAAGTACCCGCCTGTCATGGGAGCTGGGTTAACTCATAGAGCCGACCGTCGGGTGCACGGAAATGAACCCACGCACCGCCATCTTCCGCTCGAAAGGGGCCAAACACTTCAGCTCCAGCGGCGCGGAGTTCGTCCGCCCCGACGTCGACGTCGTCAACCACGAAGCCGACCACCGGTCCAGTTGTGAAATGGAGGTTGTGCGGCGAGGTGTGGCCGAACACCTCCACCAGACCGCCTTCCGGCAGCCCGCCGACCCAGAAGTCCTGGTCGCGCTTCTCCATCTCCAACCCCAGCACATGCTTGAAGAAGTTGACCGTCTCCGTCGCCGCCTCTGTACGCGTTCCGACCCATCCGAGCCTTCGGATTCTCATCAGTGTCAGTCTGGGCCGTTTCGGCGCGCTCGGGGAGCGGGACCATGGCTCTGGTCCGCGATTCACGAAGCTGCACACCCTGGCGAATTCGATGACCTCGTCCGGAGATAGCTCTGGCTCGGCCGGCGGGCTAGTCAGGATCCCGGCTGCGTCGGCTGCAGTCTTGGCTGCAGTTTCGGCTGCAGTTGGCTGCAGTTACGGTGTAACACCCCGGCACAGGGCGGCATGGGGCGGGCAAACGAGTTCAACACCTAGAATTCGGGGGACCCGTTCCGGAGTAGCTCAACGGTAGAGCAGGCGGCTGTTAACCGCAAGGTTTAGGGTTCGAATCCCTACTCCGGAGCCAAATCTGTTGTGCAGCTCGGCTGCTAGGTCTCAAAAGGCCTTCGGCTGATGCGTTACACACCTTCGGTTGATGCGTCGCACCTAGTTCGGCTGACTTGTCACGCTCCCGCGAATGAGGGAGTTGAGCGTGGCTGAGCAGAGGTACAAGGCTGCTCTGGCAGTAAGTGGTGACGGTGATAATCGCCCGATATCGGCAATCGTAATCACGGTCGCAGGAATCGGACGCTTCGTCTGGAGTTTGCAGAAGTAGCTTGCTGATCATGCGGCCGGTCCGAAGGTCGCTGCAGTTTAGGATGCAACTCATGAGGGGATTGTGGCGCTGGTCGCTCGGCTTTCAGCAAGTGGCCCGCCCAATTCCCCTGGTCCGCCAGCTTGCAAACATAACCGCAATACTTCGCTGGGTCGGCCTGGTGGTTGCCGGCATCATCGGGGTTGTCGCGCCGCCAAGAGCGTCGATTGCTTTCGTGTTGCTGATCCTAGCGGTTGGCGCCTACAACGCCTCGTTCATGCTGGCCACGCGTCGGGCGGGCGACGTCGCCATCGTCCGAATCGCGAGGCTTGGGGCAATCTTCGATCAGGTTGGATGCCTGGTTTTCCTAACGATTTTCACCGGCCTTCCGGGAGGCGCCCAGAGCGCGTTCTACGTCCCGATCCTGATCGAGTCGGTGGCGATCGACGGCCTCAATGGAGCCATCACCGGCGTGGCGGTCTTTGTCGTTGGCATTGCCGCGATCCAGGGTGCCGGTACGCTACTGTCGCTGCAGCCTTTCGCCTGGACGACCGTGTTGATTTGGTCCCTGATCATGCTGGTGGTGGGAGCGTCGCTGGCCGCGGTCGACCAGATTTCCTTCACCGTCGGAGCGGGCCGGGCCGCGACCGACGCCGTGCCCGACGGAGGACCCGGCCGGCCCGGCATCCGGCTCTCGCCTCGCGAGCACGAGGTGCTCAAACTCATCGCCGAAGGGAATTCGAACGCCATGATCGCGGAGCGATTGCACCTGAGCGAGACCACGGTCAAGACCTATGTTGAAAACCTCTTGACGCGACTCTCCGTGCGAAACCGGGCTGAAGCCGTGGCCGCCGCGTCCCGTCTGCGCATCCTCTAAACGACCCCCGCCGTTTGCTGCCGCCATTCGGCAGCGGCCAGTAGATTTTTCCTTCTTTCGACGGGTAGACCGCCCGTCCCCTGTCACGTAACCTCGCGGCTCACCAAGGAGGTTTGGAAAATGAGCCGCTCACGTGCCGTTCTCTTGCCGCTGTTGTCGGTGTGTCTTTTGATCGTCGCAACGCTCCCGGTTTCAGCCGCGTCTCAAACTGGAGGTGCGCTGGCGTCCGGAGCGCTTCCCTGTGTCGGGCTGCCAGCCGCTGCCCAAAGCGGTCCGACCTCGGGGGTCCTTCGGCTTTCCGCGTTAGACCTCGCCCGCCCAACTGCCCGAGCGATGTGCCAGGCCAGGCTGGCCCTGCAAGCGCACGTCGTGGTAGCAGCGGCTGGACCAACGTCGAGCCTGTCGGGGATCCTTGGCCTGCAGTTGCCGCAGGCATCGGTCAGCGTAAAGAGCCGCATCGCGAGCGTTTTCCAGGGCGTTCGCCTTGACCAAGCCGGCGTCATGCACGTGTATCAGGGATATGCCGCGGCGGGTGGCGGAGCCCGAGCGGCCGCTGGCTTGAACGAGTGGATCTCGGAACAGGCCAACGCTGGCATGTCGACGCTGGCCGCCAGTGCCCCATCAAACCAGGCCTGGACGCAGCTTGCCTCAACCGTCACATCCTTCACGGACTCCTGGAACGACTACATCTTCTACGGGATGGACGATTACCGGCTCAACGACATCAACAGTGGTGGCGAGTGGTATCTCTTTGCCACCCGCACGTTGACATCGCCCGGCTACCTGGGGTGCGGTGGCAGCAACTGCGGGCCCTACATCTTCCAGCGCAACATCACGATGACGGCTGGATCACCGGTCTCCTCTCTGGTTGACCACGGTCCGAGCAGCACCATCACGACGTCCTCGACCAGCTACACAGTCGGCGTGTCCCTGTCGGCTGGAACCGACGTTGGCGTCGGCGTGAACGCCAGCACCACACAGACCTGGGACCAGCCGTCAGTCACGACGTACGATCAGAGTAGCGGCCTCCGGGCAGCCTGGCAGGAAGCCTTTTCCGGACCCACGCTGAACATCGCGCCGCCGCCGGCGACGGCGACCGGCAGCTTCCAGAGTGATCAGGCCGCCATCTTCCAGGCCCCTGAGGGAACAACCAGCTTCAGTCTTTTCGGGGCCGGGAGCTACGCGGCTGAGAAGGATACCTTTTACTCATGCGGCCTCTTCGGCTGGGCGACCTGTGAGTCTTCGGCCGAGCAGGGTGCCACTGTCAGCATCAGTTTGAATGTGCGACCGCCGGCCATCTCGGTCAACCCGACAAGTCTCGTTCTCTCATCGGGGACCAGCGGCTCGTTCGGTATCCAGGCCACGATCCCCGGTTCAACTCAGGGCCTTACCTGGGACATCACTAACTACCCGAGCTGGCTGGCCCTGAGCAGCCTGGTCGGCAACGGTTCGGCAAACGTCGTGGCGACCGTACTACCCAAGACCAAGAAAGGTTCCGTCGCGTATCTCAACATCAACACCAGCCCGGCCTATGCGGCGCCTTCCGTCGAAAGAGGGCCGATAGTGCTTACGGTGACGGTTCACTAGGCAGCGACGCGCGGACAGGGGCTCGGAAACACTCCGAGCCCCTGTTGGACGCGGAGCCAAAATTCGATACGAACTTGTCCCATGCCTACCCGGTGTGAAGCTTCCACCCCGAGCCTCAACTGGGCAGGAGACCAAAACGATGCGCTTCCGAGCGCGGACCGAGATCGAGCGTGCAATCACCGCTGTTCGCCACTTGACCACTCCAAGTCCGGCTCAAACGGGAACAGCGGCCGCGGCCGGCGCAGGTAAGTGAAGCTGGTGAAGTCGGCGGCAGTTACACCAGGAGTCTCTGCGAACAGCATGCCGCCGGCGATCGGCTCGTAGGCAAGGCGGGGCGAGTTCACTCCCTTTGCAACAATCACTCGCTTCCTGGAGGGCTCGATACCGAGAGATCGGTATTCCTGGAGGCTGACATTGCCGATGAGCTTGGAGTGCAACACGATTGTCTGACCACCGGTAAGCCGGAGGACTGCAGTAGGCCCGGCGTCGAAGAACCGCTGGCCGGCATGCGTCGGCGTGCGATCCTCAAACCGTCCCGAGTCGATCCGGATGACAGCACCGGTAACCTCAATCGACCGCCCCGCGCTATCAGCGCACTTGGCTCCGACGTGGACAGTCACAAGGGCTTCCACACCGGCGGCTGCGCAGGCCTTCACCGCCTCTGGATCGCAGAGGCTCTGCAGGTAATCCCGCACCCCTTGCTGAAGCGCGAGTTCGAGCAGGACCGTGGAGTCGCCCGGACTTCCCCCGCCGATGTTGTCGCCAACATCGAGGACCACCGCCGGACCGTTATTCACTTCAAGCGCGCGACGAAGCGCCTCATCCGGGCTCAAGGCCCGTCCGACCAGCTCTCGGCGACGCTCCCAGACGCGCGACGCGAGTAAGCGTGCGGCATCGACGGCGCGCGTGTGGTCGCCGTCGTGTACGGCGATGCAACTCATAGTCATGTCGGGTCCGTCGGCGTAGGGATAGCCTTGAAAGATGCTCGCGGACAGCATGTCCGGCCACGCGAGCACCTCGGCGATGCCCGCGTAAATGTCGCGCATCGGCTGGTCATCAGTCCCTTGGCAAAGAATGTTCGGGATGACCGGTACGCGGATCATCGATTGCACGGGCCGGATCTCGCCACGCGCCGCACGGACGACGAGGTCAGCACACTCTTGAGCGCGGATGCGAGCATCCGCGTGGGGATTGGTCCTGTACACAACAACCACAGAAGAGGCGTCGATCAGCGACGGCGAGATGTTGCCATGCAGGTCCATAGCCAGCCCGATTGGCACAGCCGGACCAATTACCTCGCGTACACGCATCGTGATGTAGGCGTCTGCGTCGGAAAGCTCCTCGCTCACCGCTGCGCCATGCTGAGCAAGCAGAACACCGTCCCAGGGACCGCGGCTGCGGAGCCGGTCGAGCATTTCTTCGCATAACTGATGGAATGCGCCACTTTCGATCGGCCCTCGCGGGTTCGGGAAAGTAAACAAAAGTGGCTCCACAACGACCTCCTGGTCGTCATGCACGTCCAGGAAGCCCGCCATGGTCGTCTGCGCATCGGAATGTCGGGCGCGGATCTGCTCGCCGCGGAGGATGCCGGCCCGCTCGAAGGCCTCCATGTCGGTGGCTACGCGGGCGAAGGTGTTGGACTCGTGATGGAGGCCAAGGGCCGCGAGTCGAAGTGGAGCCGTGGCCTAGACCTGAATCGGTCTCAAGCGCCAATCGCTTTTCTGGCCGCGTCCTCGAGTCGGGTGAGGTGCCGGATCATCGCGGCCTCGGCGCGCAGAGGATCGTGGGCCGCGAGGGCCGCGACCAGCGACTCGAGCTCATCAACGGTCTGCCCCCGAACGCTGGGGAAGGAGGCTGTGAATTCTCTGCTCTGGTGCGCCACTTCTCGCAGGCTGCGGGTGACGGCTGAGATCAGCGGGTTGCGCATCGCCTCCATGATTTCATCGTGGATCCGCTCATCGGCCTTCACCAAGCCCTCAGCGTCGCCATCCTGAAAGCGTTGCTTCGCGTCCGCGACCAGGTTCATCAAGCCCACGATGGCTGCGTCACTGAGCCGCGTGGCCGCAACCGCGGCGGCAACCGGTTCGAGGATCCGCCGCAGCTCGAATAGGTGCAGCAGCGATGGCGGGTCCACTCGGAGCGCGAAATGCAACGGCGCAAAGAGCTCCGCCGTGCCCAGCTCGGTGACATAGGTGCCGGCCCCGGGCCGCGTGACCAGGATGTTGAGGGCGACCAGCTCTCGGATGGCTTCCCGCACAGAGCTCCTGGACACTCCAAATTGGGTCGCCAGCTCTCGCTCCGGTGGCAAACGCTGACCGGGAGCAAATTGCCCGGTCACGACCAACTGCTGGATCAGAGCCGCGGCGTCCGCCGGGCGGGGCTCGATTGCGATCGTCAAAACCGGACCAGCCCACCATCTATAAGCACGGACTCACCGGTTATGAAAGAGGCCTCGTCGGTGGCCAGGTATGCGACCAGGCCCGCTACCTCCTGCGGGGTGCCGGAGCGATCGAGCGCGGCTTCGTGAACAACGTTCTTCTTGATGTCGGCGGGTGACACGTGGTTCAGTTCGCCGAACCGCTGCGCAAGGAAGTCCCACATCGGAGTGCTTGTGATGTGACCTGGGCAGTATGCGTTCACCGTGATCCGATGCTTGGCGAGCTCGACGGCGAGGCTCTGGGTGAGCCCGATGACGCCGAACTTGGATGCGACGTATGCCGCCACCATCGCGGCGCCCCGGCGCCCAGCACCGGAGGAGCAGTTGAGAATCCGGCCACCATCACCCTGTCGAATCATCTGGCGAGCGGCCTCGCGACACCCAAGAAACGTCCCTCGAAGATTCGTGGCGAGGATCCGGTCCCATTCGTCGACTGAGGTTTCGATGACGGAATCGACCGCAATCACACCTGCGTTGTTGACCATGATGTCGAGGTGGCCGAATGCCGAGACGGTTCGCTCGACACACGAGCGGACGTCCGCCTCGAGGGCGACGTCGCCGGCGACTGCAAGCGTGGCGCCGGTTTTCGCGATCTCCAGTGCCGCGGCCTCGGCGCTCTCTTTGTGAATGGACATGATGCAGACGGCTGCGCCCTCGCTAACGAGCCGTTCCGCGACAGCTCTCCCAAGCCCCCGCGCTCCCCCGGTAACGATTGCAACCTTGCCGCGCAGGCGCCCCGCCTGCAGCCGCATCTCTTTTTGTTCGAGCACGGCTACACGGATTGCGGCTCATGAAGCGGGGCCGTGTCTTGCGCTTCGCAGAACATGATCTTGACGTTGCCGCGCAGGATGAATTTCGACGTGTCGTCGAAGGCCTCTTTCATCTCCGGTGTGCCCAGGGCCGTCTCCAGCGCGTCGACGTCCTTGAAGTAGACGTCGGAGATGAGCCAGCAGGGCGCCGGCGTCCCGTCCGATGTCCTCAACACCTGGCCCCACCGGATGTTCTGCAGCCCCGGGATCCTGCGAACGATCGGTATGTGCACGTTTCGGTAGTAGTCGAGCCATGCCTCGGGGTCGGGCGGCCGCTGATGAAAAGCAACGATCCGGCCCATCGGGGACTGTCCAGCGCCGACTCTCATGGCAATACCTCCCTATCGTGCCGCGCGGTTCTCACGACGTCTGATCGACGAACTGCCGGATCCCTCGGTTGAAATCGTCTGGGGCGTCCCAGTACGGAGCGTGACCGGCGCCCTCGAGGACGAGGCGCCGGCCGTCTGGGAGGTGCTCCTCTAGCCAGCGGCCCACCTCGTAGGGAACTGCGCTGCGGGTCCCGTTGACGAGCAGCACCGGAAGCTTTAAGGCTGGCAGCAAAGGCCTCAGGTCCGTGCCCGCCACTGCCGCCAGCATCGTGATGGCCACATCGGTCGGGGTCTTGAGCATCTCCCCGTACATCCAATCCAGCTCGGAGTCGGAGAGCCCGTTGGGAAACATGATCTCGAGCATGTCCAGTGTCGCCGCTCGCCTGTCGTGGCGGAGCTGGCGCAGGATCGCGTCCAAGGCCTCCGGACTGAAGTCGCCAGAGAGACCGTAAGGCCAGTCCGGGTTCGCGAAAAAGCGTGGGCTGTGGTCGACCCACACGAACCTCGACACACGCTCTGTGCCATACGCGACCAGATAGTGGACCGACACTGAGACTCCCATAGCCCATGCGACCAGGGTCGCCTTCTCGACACTCTTCTCGGCTAGAAAGCAGGCGAGGTCCGCCGCATATGAGTTCAGAGTGTGACCATCCGGTGTCTTGCCTGAGGCGCCCGCGCCGCGCAGGTCGAAGGTCAAGACGCGATGGTCGCGGCTCAGATCCGCGATCTGCTTTTTCCAGAAACCTGTCGTGATCGTCCAGCCGGGCAACAGCACGATCGGATCTCCCTCCCCATGCTCCTCGTAGAAGAGCGGGACGCCGTCTTGGAGGCGTAGGTAGGGCACGCCTATGCCGAAGCGAGGAAGTCGAGCGTCAGCCGGTTGAATTCATCGGCCATCTCGACGAATGCCATGTGGCTCGAGTAGGGCCCGGCGAAGACATGCAGCCTGCTGCCTCGAATTCGCTTCTGGACATCGCGTCCGTAACGGGTCGGGACCTGCCAGTCCATCTCACCCGAGCTGATCAGACAGCGAGCCTGGATCAGGGCCAGCCGATCGAGCGTGTCGTGCGTCAGGTCCGCATGCAGGTGGCCGATCAGGCCTTCCTTTGATGGCGGATGAGGATTCTCTTCCAGGTAGGCGCGTTCGAGCTCGGCCACTTCCGCCGGCTTCTGATCCAGACGCGCCGGGCTCATAACCCACATGAAGGCTGTCCGAACGAACATCGCCATGTCGTCGTGCTCGAGCGGATAGCGCATTCCCTCGAACAGTCGGGTCAGCCACGCATCGGACCGGCCCCACGTGCAGTGCAGCTGGAGGGAGCGGACCTTGCCTGGATGGTTGATGGCCAGCTCCTGTGCCACGGCCGATCCGAGCGACAGACCGGAGATGTGCGCGCTCTCTATCTCGAGGGCGTCGAGCAGACCAGCCGCGTCTTCCGCCAGGAGACGCATGGTGTACTGCTTGGGCTCCCGCGGATGGTCCGATTGACCGGTGCCACGGTTATCGAAGGTAATAACCCGATAGCGCTGCGCGTATGCGCGCGCCGTGTCGTCCCACAGTGAGTGGTCAGCGCCGGTGCCCATGATGAGGAGCACAGGCTCGCCGGCCCCGGTGCTTTCGTAGTAGATGCCGACGCCGGTCGGGAGCTCTACCCGAGGCATGCCCGTCGCTCAGGAACAGCCGATTATGGCGAAGGCTTCGGTTTCGAGAAGCAAGCCGGGGAGGCCCAGCTTCGCGGCTTGGACCACAGTCGCCGTCGGGTAGTCGCCGCTCGGGAAGAACTCCCGCCGGACCCTGTGGATCGCGTCGATGTCGACGAGGTCGGCCAGGTATGTGGTCACCCGCACGACGTCGGTGACCTTGCCTCCTGCCGCCTCGACGACGGTCTGAATGTTCTTCCAGGTCTGCCGCGCCTGGGCCTCGGCGTCCCCAGGGCCGACGATGCGGAGCTCTTCGTCCAGCGCGACCTGGCCGGCGATGAAGAGCATGCTGCCGACCTTGACTCCGTGTGAGTAAGGCCACGGCAGTGGATGGATGCCATGCGCGGGCCGGATGACCTCTTTTTTGCCGGTCTCGATCATGATCCCACTCCCCTACGAGATATAGCGGCGTTCGATCGTGACCGCGGCGCAGTAGAGGGGGTCAACCACCTGGCCGATGCGGACGCGCGCCGTCTGGCAGGCGAGGAGGTATGCCTCCGGCATCGTGAAGCCATGGAACTGGACCATTCGGTTAATGACGTCCACATAGGCCGCCCTGATGCAGTCAGCGATGTGCACCCCTGTGAAAGCCGCGATGGAGCCGATGAAGTCGGGCGTGTTGACCTGCGGCAGCGCCACGTACTGCGCGCCTGCTCTGGGCACGCGCTCTAGCGTCACCGTCACGTCCGCCTGGCACTCGATGGCCGCGCCGGAGATCTCGCCATCGCCCTGCACGGCGTGAGCGTCACCAAAAGAGACCAGGGCGCCAGGCACGTTCGCGCGCATGACGATCGTGGCGCCGATTCCGTTCAGCGGTAGATCCACGTTGCCCAGGAAGTCTGGTCCCTGCACGAAGGACAGCTTTCGCTCCTTCGCGGGCGCCAGGCCGATGGTGCCGAGGAATGGCGACGTCGGTATCTCAACGACTCCCTTGGCGGTTGGAAACTTGACCTTGCCATCGCGAATCTTCGCAATGACGGTGCGCGGCTCCAGTGCCGGCTGGAGCGTGTAGTTGCTCACGAGGCCTCCGAGCCCGGGCGTGAGGACTGTGTAGCCCTGCCCCTGGACCGCCCCCGGGACGATGTCCTCGATGGTCATTGCGACGCAGTCGCCAGGCTCGACTCCTTCGACGTAGATCGGCCCCGTGACCGGGTTGGCGCCGCCAAGCTTTTCGAAGACTTCCGCCAGCGATTTGTAGACGTCCTTCTCGGTCCTGATGCTTCCGATGTGAGCGTCCTCGGTCTCGACGACGGCACGCCCGCCCGAGGGGATCCTGAGTCGTGGTTCTTCGTTCGGGTCGAAGAATAGGTGCCACTGATTGCGCAGCAAACGAGGCAGCTGCGCGGTTGCCGGAGTCACAGCCATATCAGCCTCCTTGGTTTCGGCAAGCAAGCTCTTCGAGAACCCCCACACGTCTCGGTCGAGACGCTCGGCGAGCATAGTCCGCGCTTGGCGGAATCGTCAAGCGATTGGTCCGGCCAAAGAGGCGATCGGACCGCCGAATCAGGTACCCAAGCGCTTGATTGGTCAGACCGAACGCGATAGCCTGCGAGTCCGATCCGGCCGCCGCGCACGATGGAGGAGCGTATGCCGAGGCAATCCGTCTTCATGTCCGAGCTGACGATGACCGAGGTCGACGAATACCTCCGAGATGGGGACCTGGTCCTGGTCCCGACCGGCTCCACCGAGCAGCACGGTCCGCACAGCCCGCTCTCGACCGACGTCATCATCCCCACGGAGGTCTGCCGGCGCGTTGCGGAGCGTCTCCACGCGCTCGTGGCTCCCCCCGTCAACTACGGCATCTCGGCGGGTCATCGCGGATTCAAGGCCCTCGCCTACGTGAGCGTGCCGACGTTCATGGCCGTCATTGAGGACCTGGCGTTCTCGCTCGGCGAAGTCGGCTTTCGGCGGATTGTCTTCATCAACGGCCATTACACGAACTACTTCCCGGTGAACATGGCCTGCATGAACGTGTCGGCCCGGCTGCCCGACGGGACCCACGCCTGGGGCGTCTCGTACTGGGAAACACTTCCGCCTGAGCAACTGGAGGAGTACCTGAGCATGAAGACCGGCCTCCACGCCAACATCGGCGAAACGAGCGCGGTGATGGCGGTGCGGCCCGAGCTGGTCGACCTCACTCACGCGGTCGCGGAATGGCCCGATTTCCCCGAATTCCACTCGCCAGCTTTTCCGGCTGTGCTCGCGTACTTCGAGACCAACCCCGGCTCGGTGTGGCGAGCCTTGAGATCCGGAGTGTGGGGCGACCCGCGAAAGTCGAGCGCTGAGCTGGGGAAGAAGTTCTATAGCTGGATCGAGGACGGGGTGGTGCGCCACATCCAGGACGTGGATGCGACATATCGGCGCCTCAACGTCCGCCGCTGACGCTAGCGACCGCATCGATTGGCGGATGCATGTCGTGCCAGGGCGTGGCCTGCTCGTACGCGTGTGCCAGCCTCAGCAGGTAGGCCTCGCCGCCGGCACGGCCGATGAGCTGAAGCCCGATCGGGATCCCGTCGGAGCTCATACCGGCTGGAACAGCCAGCGCAGGATGGCCGGTGAGGTTGAACGGCGCGGTGAAAGTGGCGGTCCCGCCGGTGTTGGGCTGGGCCTTGGCCGCGCGCGCGGCCTCCGCCGTGAGCACCGGCACTACCGGCGTCGCGAGGAAGTCGACCGTTGAAAGCGTTTCGTTCACACGGTCCCTGACCGCCGCTCCCACCCTCAGCGCGACGATGTAGTCGGCGGCCGAGAGGAAGCCGCCCTGCAGGTGGTAGACGCGTGCGCTTCGGCCGAAGTCGCCCATTCTTGTGCGCAGCGCCTTTTCATGCGCGGCATACGCCTCCGCGTTCAGGACGATGAAGTTGGCTGCAGCCGCGTCGGCCAGGCCCGCGATGTCCACGTCCACGATCTCCATCCCGAGCTGCTGAATGACGTCGAGCGCGTCAGAAAACGCCGACGAGATCTCCGGATCGGGGTGCGCCAGGTCGACGTGACTGCGGGGTACGCCGACGCGTGCATGTCCAACCGACCCCCGCAGGCTCTGTGTGTACGACCCGCCGGTCAGCGCGTCCAATACGAGCGTGGCATCCTCGACCGAGCGCGTAAGCGGGCCGACGTCGCAAATCGTCGGCGGCCCAAGAGCGCCCGACGAGTCGACCAGGCCGTGCGTCGGCTTCACCCCGACGATGCCGCAGTTTGCCGCGGGCTGGCGCACCGACCCACCTGCATCGGTCCCAAGCGCGGCTGGACAAAGGCCGCTTGCGACGGCGACCGCCGACCCGCTGCTCGACCCCATCGCATAGTGGGTCGGTCTCCATGGGTTGCGTGGAGGCGCGCGAAGATCGTCCTCGGCGGGGATGCTCCACGCGAGCTCGTTGAGGTTCACCTTGGCCAGGACGATCGCGCCGGCCCGCCGAAGGGCTGAGACCGAGGGCGCATCTTCATGAGGCACCCAGCCCGCGAATACGCGCGAGTTCGCGGTGGTGCGGAGGCCGGCGGTCGCGATGCAGTCCTTGATCGCGACCGGCACGCCGTGAAGAGGGCCTCTCCAATCTCCACGGCCGATCTCAACATCTGCCGTGCGGGCGGCCGCGAGCGCAGCCTCGGCCGCCAGAGTGATCGTGCACCTCAATATCGGATCGAGCCTCTGTATGCGCTCGATGAGGAACTCGACGTATGTGACCGAAGTGAGTGAGCCGTCTCGGATCATCCGGCCGGCCTCGGCCACTGTGAGGAGATGGAGCTGGTCCGGCCGGCTCACCCAGGCTGGCGGCTGGAGCGTTCGTCAACTGCGGCACGGAGCCGCCGCGCGACCTCGATGAGGTCGCGCACCATCGGCAGCAGGCGGGTCAGGTCGTCCTCGTCCACGTCGAGCTCGCGGGTGGCTGCCATCTCACGCAGCTTCGCCTTCGACAGTCGATTCATCGACGCGCCTCTTTGAGAAACTCATCCGCGCCCCGCCGAAGCATGACCATGTCGGAGGGGGCCGCCAGCATCGTGTAACCGGCCTTGCGCCAGCGCGCCATGAGGTCAATGCTCCCGCAGGCGATCCCGGCCACCACGCCGTGGGCCTGACACACGGCGGGCACGGTCTCGAGCCGGCGCCGATGCTCGTGCTCGTCGGAGCGGGGAGCGAAGCCCATGGACAGTGCGAAATCGCTCGGCCCGATGAAGACCGCATCGACGCCGGGCACCGATACGATCGCCTCGAGCTGGTCGAGCGCTGGGACCGTCTCGACCATCACTGCGCAAACCACGGAGCCATTGGCAAGTTCCGGTGTGAAGTCTTTGATACCCAGTGAGGCCCGCACCGGCCCCCAGCTCCGATATCCATCGGGCGGATAACGACACGCGCCGGCCGCGGCCGCGGCGTCGGTTGGAGAGTTGACCAGCGGCACGATCACGCCGGCGGCCCCGGCGTCGAGAGCCTTCATGATCCACGAAGGGTCGTTCCACGGAACTCGCACCAGGGCCGGCACGCCGGTCACCCCGACCCCCTGCAGCATGGCGACCATTTCCTGGTAGCCGATGAGGCCATGCTGGAGGTCGATGCAGATCCAGTCGAAACCGGCGCGGGCCATGACCTCCGCCGAGAACGAGCCGGGCATGACGCACCACCCGCCGATGGCGGGCTTGCTCAGGACCTCTCGCACGGCCACGGCGCCAGCGTAGCTCAGCTACTCAGCGCCTCCGCCAACGGCGCGTGATTGAAGCAAGCGACGAGGTGATCGCGCTCCACTTCCTTCAAACGAGGCACCTCTTTCCAGCACATCTCGATTGACCGGAAGCATCGCGTCGCAAAGCGGCACCGGGTCGGAATGTCGATGGCGGTCGGGATCTCGCCGCTCAGCACGATTCGGCGCTTCTTCTCCCGCCGGCTCGAAATCACCGGCACCGCCGACAGGAGAGCCTGCGTGTACGGGTGCCTTGGATTCGAGAAGAGCATCTGCTTGGGCGCGAGCTCGACCAGGTGGCCGAGATAGAGGACGGCGACACGATCGGCAACGTGGCGGACGATGCCCAGGTCGTGCGAGATGAGCACGTACGTGAGCTGCAAGGCGTCCCTCAGATCGGCGAGCAAGTTCAGGATTTTCGACTGCACCGAGACATCGAGCGCGCTGACCGGCTCGTCGAGGATGAGGAATTCGGGATTAACGGCGAGTGCGCGGGCGATGCAGATGCGCTGGCGCTGGCCTCCGCTGAATTCGTGCGGGTAACGGTCGATGACGTTTGGCGAGAGCCCAACCAGCTCGAGCAGCTCTCGAGTCCGGGCGCGCCGAGCCGTTGAGGCCAATCCGTTGATGCCTTCCCCCACGATCTGGGCCACGTTGTGGCGCGGATTGAGCGATGAGTAGGGATCCTGGAAAACGATCTGCACCTTGCGCCGAAACCGCCTCACCCGACCTGGCGACAGCCCGAAAATGTTCTCGCCCTCGTACCGGACCTCGCCGCGGGTCGGTTCGATGAGCTTGATCAGAAGCCTGGCCAGGGTCGACTTGCCACTCCCGCTTTCGCCGACGACCGCGAGGATCTCCCCGCGATTGACGGTCAGGTCGACGTCCTCGAGCGCGCTTAGCCACGACCGCCTTTTGCTCAGCCAGCCGGTGTCAATCGGGTAGAGCTTGGTGAGGCCGCTGATCTCGACCAGGGGTGCGGCGGTGGTTGCCCTCACTGTCGGTTTGCTGAGGGCCGACATCATCGACATGAGAGCTTAAGCTTGCTGGCGCCGTGAGACTGACGGACCGCGTCTACCTTGTGGGCTCGGGTACCCAGGGCTTCGACCTCACCGATCCCTATGACTGCCACGTTTACCTGATCGACGGAGGGCGCGAGCTGGCGCTCATCGATGTAGGTGCGGGCATGGGAGCGCCAGCCATCGTCGAGAACGTGAAACGCGACGGATTCGACCCCGCGCGCATTCGCCACATCGTCCTCACTCATGGGCACGGCGACCATGCCGGAGGAGCCGCGCGAATGAGGAGCTTGCTCGGGGATCCGGCCGTCCACGCCTCCGGAGTGATAGCCGAAAGCCTTCGTCTCGCCGACGAAAAAGCGATCAGTCTTGACGTGGCCAAGCGAGCGGGCATCTACCCGATGGACTATCGGATGGAGCCGTGCGCCGTCGATCACGAGCTCGAGGAGGGGGCCGCTATCAAGGTCGGCGACCTCGTGCTCTCGGTGTTCGATACGCCCGGCCATTCTGACGGCCATGTCTCCTTGCTCATGGAGGAGTCGGGCGCGCGAACACTGTTTGCGGGCGATGTGATCTTCTTCGGCGGCAAGGTTCTGCTCCAGAACATTCACGACTGCAGGCTCGACGCGCTGATCGGTTCGCTGCGAAAGCTCCGGGAGCTCGACATCAGCACGCTGCTTCCCGGCCACCTGACGTTGTCGCTGAAGGACGGGCAGCGGCACATCGAACGCGCGAACCAGGTGCTCGACCGCCTGCTGATCCCGGAGGGAATAGTCTCGGCCTGGTAGTCACGGGTGGCGTCTGGCGTG
>WNFC01002748.1_pt1 | contig 18959 bp, 22 predicted proteins | sample 5400541 | NCBI WGS metagenome assembly WNFC01 (sample SAMN13153342, study PRJNA577476) | soil metagenome | isolation source: 120 cm saprolite under Douglas fir tree site 2 hole 2 replicate 1 | place: USA:California | collected 2015-04-18 | reverse complement strand
TTCTCGTCGCGGAGCTGGAGTGGAGTTACGTTCGGCTGGGGCGGAACCAGTACCGCCCCGGTTGGACGCTCGTGGCCCTGAAGCGCCACGCGTGCGAGCTGTTCGAGCTCACCGACAGCGAATCAGCCGGCTTCTGGCGCGAAGTTGCCGCAGTCGCCAGGGCCCTGGATCACCTGTACCAGCCGGCGAAGATGAACTATGGCGTCTTCGGCAACCTCAATCCCCACATCCACTGCCATCTGGTTCCACAGTTCTTTTCCGATGACCCGATGCTGCCGTTGAACATGCAAGCCAAGGATGTGCGCCTCGAAGACCAGGACTATCAGCGGATCATTCACGCGCTCCGCCAAGCGCTGGGCCGTGGCGGCTGACCCACGGTCACGTGGAAGTCAGGACGTCTTGCGCAGATGCTTTTGGGTTGTGAAGTGACTACTCGTTGGGATCGCCGCGCCGGCTCGGCGGCTTCTGCGGATCTCGAACAAGCGCCAACCGCCCATCAGCCAGGAACTTGACGTCGCTGACACTCGCTCCTGGATGTGTGGGCCGGAGCTGCACGGCATCGGGTCGTCGCCGCCACATATTGACGCTCTCGCCCATGTCGGTCGATACCGAGACCTGCCGCTCAGCGTCGACTGCCTGCTGATGCTTCAAGAGGAGTGTGTGCATTGCTTTGCTCGTGGCCAACGCTAGAGGTGTGGCCGATCGCCCGCGCCGTTACGTTCGAGTTCAACCGTGAAGAACAGTAGGTTCACCGCCTTAGCCTCCTCATCCTGAGTCGCGACAGTGCCACGACGGTGCCCAGGAGCGTGCCCCGATCGCCAGATGCAGAGCCGTCGTAAAGAACTGGAAGATGTTCAGTCCGACCACTGCGAGCACAGAGTTGGTGCGGGTCGGCCTGCGCTATCCTCGCGGGCAACCCAACGGGAGTTCGCCGTCATCATGTCCGAGACTGCATCGCCCCCGCCCGCGATCCTTGCGTCGATCGGCCGGCCGAACCTCAGCTCCCGGCTGCTTGACTCGCGTGGTCAGCCATGGCTGCTGGAAGCCGGGGACTGGCGAGCCGTCCTGCGGCACCTGCCATCGCGGCGGTATCCGCCAACGGAGAGTCTGCCTCATCTGGAGTGGCTGCACCGTTTCCTGGATCGACTCGCGCCGGCCGAAGTAGCAACGCCGCGGCCGCTCCGCGAGCTGGGCGGAGCCAGCATCGCGGTGGCCGATGGAGCCCTGTGGGAATTGCTCTCGTACGTGCCCGGGCGAGCGCTTGGCTATGACCCGCGCGTGCCGCTGGAATCGGCGGGCGGGCTGCTGGCAAGCTTTCACCTCGCATCGCGCAAGGTCCCGACGCCGGAGCAGCGGCCCGGCGCCCTACTGCTCGAGGATTGCTGGCCAGCAGCCCCAGGTGCGCTGGCCAGCGAGTTCCAGCGTGACCTCGCGGATCTTGACCAGGCCTCGGTCGACTGGTGCGTCCTGCACGCCGATTGCACCGCCGCCAACATGCTGGTGTCTGGCGAGCCTCCGACAACGACCGGCATGATCGACTTCACGCTTGCCCAGCTGGGACCGCCCGAAGCTGACATCAGCTTCGCTCTCTGGGTAACCGGGCGCACCGCCCAGCCGCAGCGGCGTCTCGACTTCGCCCGCGTACGCGCTTTTGTCAGCGGCTACCACCGCGTGCGCCCACTGACCGCCTGGGCCGCGAGGGCGATCCCCATGTACCTTGTTGGGCGCGGCATGCAGCTGCTTACACGCATTGAACGCGGCGGCGGCAACGACGAGATCCAACTCGAACGGGTGCGTTGGCTCCACGCTCATCGGGCCCAGCTGCAAGACGTCGTCGGTGGTGTTGTCCAGTCCGCGCCAACGACAGCTTCGTAGCCATGCCGCCCGCCTCGGGTTCAGCGGAGGTCGCACATGGAAGTGCTCAGAACGGCTTCACAGCCGTCCTGTTCGACTGGCGAGGCACGCTGTTCCCATGACGAAAGCGATCAGGATTGGATCCGCGCAAGCGCAGCCTCGATCGGCCGAACACCGAGCGACGACGAGGTCGACCATCTCGCCAAGCGACTCGGCGCCGCGGCGGAGCATCCGCTCGTTCGTACGGCGCGCGAACGTGCGGACTGTTCAGTTGAGTTACATCGTGCAGCAACGCTCCTCCAGCTTCGGCTCGCCGGTTCGTACGCCCTCGTGCTTGGTGGAGATGCGGCGCGGCCGCTGGCACGCCTCGGGCTTATCTACCCAATTGTAGCGGCGTACATCACCGCGATCGACGCGATTTTGACCGCGGTTTTGATCTCGATCGCAGGTCTGCTTTTCTGGCGCAAGCCGCGCCACCGGCTGCCCCTGCTGGTCTCCACGACGATGCTGGCCCTTGTGGCCGGATCAGCGCCGGTAATTGCACTCTATCGCACTCAACCGGAGTGGCAAGCACCTGTTGACGTGTTGTTTGGACTGGGCCTCGGCTGCGTTGTGGGGTTCTTCTTGCTGTTGCTCCACGCGAAGCTTTCCCGTCGCTCACGGAACGCGAACGCGAGATCCTGTATCTGTTGGCCAAAGGGCACCCAAATGCTGAGATTGCCACGCGTCTGTCAGTGACAGTCAAGAGCGTCTCGAACTATGTCTCGAACATTCTCAGCAAGCTGCAAGTGGCAGACCGAGCTGCCGCGATCCAACGGGCCCGCGACGCGGGGCTTGGCGCCTGACTGGCGGCGTCTGGCGCGCAGCGCGGCCGTTACTTTCTTAGAGCAGCAAATCAGAACATGTGACGGTGAGTTTCAGGCCACGTGGAGCCTGTCGCCCGCCATGACGGCGGGCGACAGCGCCAGGGAGAGTACTTCCGCGACGGTGCTGACCAAGTGGATTTCGATCTCGCCGCGGACCGACTCGGGGACGTCGTCCAGGTCCGGCTCGTTGCGCCGCGGCAGGATGACCTCCTTGAGACCGGCGCGGTGGGCTGCCAGCAACTTCTGCTTGACGCCACCGATGGGCAACACCTTGCCCTGAAGCGTGACCTCGCCGGTCATGCCCAGGTGGCCTCGAACGGGCCGATCGGTGAGCAGACTGGCGAGCGCGGTGACCATGGTGATACCCGCTGACGGGCCATCCTTGGGCACCGCCCCGGCCGGCACGTGGACATGGAAGTGTTGGTTGTTGAACGCCATGGCGTCGATCCCGAGATCAGCGGCGTGCGAGCGGACGTACGACAGGGCGATCTGCACCGACTCCTTCATCACATCGCCAAGCTGGCCGGTGAGCGTCAGGCCCTGATCGCCGGCCATGTGGGCGGCTTCGATGAACAGCACATCGCCGCCGATGCCCGTCACCGCCAGCCCGGTGGCAATCCCAGGCGTATCGGTCCGCTCGGCGACCTCCGACTGGAAGCGCGGTCGGCCAAGGTATTTTCTCACTTCGTCCGTCCCGATGGTGGTAGGCATACTGCGTCCGCCGGCGTCCGCGTTGGTCGCGACCTTGCGCAGCAACTTGCCGATCTGGCGCTCCAGACCGCGCACGCCCGCCTCGCGGGTATGCCCTTCGACAATTGCCAGCAGGGCCTCGTCGCTGAATGACACCTCGGACGTATCCAGGCCGTTGCGCTCGAGCTGCCGTCGGACCAGGTGATCGCGGGCTATGGCAACCTTCTCCTGGAGCGTGTAGCCGTCGAGTTGAACGATCTCCATGCGGTCCATCAGTGGACCCGGAATCGTATCCACCACGTTCGCCGTCGGAATGAACAGCACATCCGACAGGTCGAGGTCCACCTCCAGGTAATGATCTCGGAACGTGTGGTTCTGCGCCGGATCGAGCACCTCCAGCAGCGCTGAAGATGGATCGCCCCGCCAGTCGCTGCCAACTTTGTCGATCTCGTCCAGCATGATCACTGGATTCAGTGTCCCGGCCTCCTTGAGAGCGCGGGCGATGCGGCCTGGCAGCGCGCCGACATAGGTGCGCCGGTGGCCGCGGATCTCGGCCTCGTCGTGGATCCCACCCAGCGAGACCCGGGCGAAACTTCGCCCGAGTGCGCGGGCAACCGATTCACCCAAGGACGTCTTGCCAACACCTGGCGGGCCAACCAGGGTGATGATCGCCCCCGAGCCGCGGCCACCCACGGGCTGGAGGTGGCGGCCCTCACGCCGCTTCTTGATCGCCAGGAATTCGACGATCCGCTCTTTCACGTCGTCCAGGCCGGTGTGGTCCTCGTCCAGAATGCGGCGAGCCTCCGTCACGTCGAAGCGGTCTTCGGATTTCTTGCCCCATGGCAGCTCGAGCATCCAGTCCAGATAGTTGCGGATCCAACCTTGCTCTGGGTTCTGTTCGCTGGTGCGCTCGAGGCGGTCCAGCTCACGCTCGACTTCTTTCCGCACGCTGTCGGGGAAGGGCGTATCGTTCACCTTCTGGCGATATTCGGAGAGCGCATCGCGATCGGTGTCGCCGAGCTCCTTCTTGATCGCCGCCAACTGCTGGCGTAGATAGAACTCGCGCTGGCGTTTTTCGAGACCTTCGTTGACCTCAACGCGGATCTTGTCCTTGAGTGAGGCTTCGGCCAGGATCTCGCGACTCCAGGCAATCAGCTTTTCTAGCCGCGCGACGACGTCACGCTCCTCGAGGATTTCCAGGTGCTGGTGCAGCTTGAGGTCCGGCGAGTAGCCCGACATGTCGGCCAGTTGCCCGGGATGCTCGATGCCGCGCAGCATCTGCCCAATGGCTGACGCGCCGCGCAGGTCCAGCAGGTTCTCGAGGATCGCTCGATACTCCTTGGCCAGGCTCAGGGCGGCCGCGGGGAGCGCGCCAAGGTCAGGGTCCGGTGCCGACTCGACCGTCATCCAGAGCGCGCCTTCGCGTTCCACCGCGGCGCTATTCAGCACGCCACGGTATTGGCCACGGAAGACAGACGCCTGGCGACCATCGGGCAGGCGGCCGGACTCCTCGATGTGGGCGACGGTGCCGAGGCGGGCAAAGCGTCCGTCGATGCGCGGCACGAGCACGACCAGACCATCGGTCTGGCGCGCGGCCAGAACGGCGGCGCGGGCGCTTTCGGAGTCGACGGTAACCGGGACGGTCATGTGCGGCAGGATGACGCGGTCATCCAGCGGCAGCAAGGGTAGGAGTAATTCAGTATTTTGTGGCACGTCTTCGCGCTCCTCAGCCATCGTGGTGAAGGCTGACGTTAGTCTAGCACCATAGTTTATGTGCATAACTATTTATGATCTGGACTATGATGTACACCATGGACTGCCGCAGAGCCGCGCACCTGGCCGGCTCCGTCTCACCGGCAGATCAGGCCTGGGCGTTGCTGTTGCAGGTCGCCTTCGAGCTCGTCCATGCACATTTCGCGGCGGCCGTGGCCGAGCTCGATCTCGCGCCTGTGCAAGCCAAGGCGCTGCACGAGCTCAATGTTGAGCCGCCGATTTCGATGCGTGAGCTGGCCGAGCGGCTCAAGTCCGATCCCTCGAACGTCACTGGCCTGATCGATCGTCTCGAGGCACGCGGTCTGGTCGAACGCCGCCCCGACCCGAATGACCGGCGGATCAAAGGCCTGGCCCTGACGGCGGCCGGCGCGAAGATGCGCGAGCGTCTGTTCGCGCGCTTGTATACGGCACCGCACGCGGTTGCCGAACTCTCCGAGCGCGATCAGCGCATCTTAGCGGACGTGCTGCAGCGCATCCTGTCCGTGTCTTCGGTCTGAGGCTTCAGCCGTTTTGAAGCGCTCGGCGCCGCGCGCCTCCGCCGGGATCAAACGCAGCCCAATCGGAGTATGGCCTTGCCGTCGGTTGACAATATATTGGCGACGGTGCGTCCAGTAGGCCAGCGCCGGGTTAGTCGCCGGTCTCGTACTTGAACGAGATGTTTAATCGCGCCCGATAACTGGTGATCTTGCCGTTGTCGATGGTCAGATCCAGTCTGTCGACTTCAGCTACGCGCAGATCGCGAACGCTCTTGGCGGCGGTCTCGACTGCAACTCGCGCGGCGGCGGCCCACGATTCGCTGCTCGTCCCGATGACCTGGGTCACGCGGTACACACTGTCGGCCATATCAGCACCTCTCACGTCGTCGGCTCTTCCCAAAGAGCCCATCGACCAGTCTACGCCCACTGGTTGCCCATCGAGCAAACCGCGCTAAGCTGTGGCAATGCCAGGCCTACCCACGCCGCGGGTGAAAGCGTCCGCCCAGACCGGACCTTGGACCGGCAGCGATATTCCCCTCGCCTCGCGTAGCAGTCGACAGATGGCGGTCGCCGCGCGAGCTTTCCTCAACGGCCTGCCGGCTGACCAGCTGGGCAGCGTCCAGTACGCCAACCTGGGCGACCCAGCCCGCACCCAGTGGAGCAATTTTCCGGCTGGCGCCTCACCCCGGCCAGGGGTCGCGCTTGGCGACCTATCTGAAAGCCAGCGTGTGCTGCTGCACGACCTGCTGCGCGCGTCGACCAGCAGCCAGGGGTACCTCAAGATGACCGGTGCTATTCGCGCCGATCAGATCCTGCACGACCTGCAGGGTGGCAACCCGATGTTCGGCATCGCGCACTACTACACCACGGTGTTCGGCTCGCCTGAGGACGCCAACTGGGCGTGGATGTTGACCGGCCACCACATGAACGCCATGTTCACCGTTGCCGGTGACCGCACCGCCTTTACGCCGATGTTCACTGGGACGCAGCCGCTCCAGGTCCCCAGTGGTCTAGAGGCCGGCTGGCAGGTGCTGCCACAAGATGCATATCGCGCGGGCGAGCTCCTCGCGGCACTGTCAACAGACCAGCAGAGGGTCGCCATCATCAGCGCTAACGCGCCGAACGACGTGGTGGCGGGGCCGGGCCGCCAGGCAAGCCTCACCAGCTTCCAGGGCATCGCCGCCGGCGAGCTCGATGACGCGCAACAGCGCCTGCTGTGGCGGCTGGTGCAGGAGTTTGTCCGTAATGCCGACTTTGACGCCGGCCGAGGCCCAGCTCGCGCTCGTCCAGCAGACCTGGGGCGATGTGCACTTCGCCTGGCAGGGCCCGCCACCGGATCCGTCCGCGCGTTTCTATTTCCGCGTCCACGGCCCGCGTATCCTGATCGAATACGACGTGCAGGAGCCGCTCACGAACAAAGGCGGGCACGTCCACGGGATCACGCGTGACCCGAGCAACGACTACGGCATGGACTGGCTCGGGCTGCACTATCAGGAGTTACCTCGTCGCTGAAACCGGAGCTTTCGCCAGCTCCAGCAGGATTGCGACCGTTGCCACAGGCCGCCGCGTGCGCTTGTGCGACGGGCGCATAATGCTCGACGTGACAACGACCGATGTATCTGGCGCGCGCATCATCGCCGAACTGATCCATGCCCACGGGGTATCGCACGTCTTTTTCGTCCCGGCCATTCTCCGAGACGGGCTGGCTGAGTTGGGCAGTCTGGGCGTCCGGTCAGTGTCCGCGCACGGCGAGAAGGCCGCCGCATACATGGCCGACGGCTACGCCCGCGCCCTGGGTCGGCCCGGCGTCTGCATGTCTCAAACCGTGGGCGCCGCGAACATTGCCGCCGGTCTCAAAGACGCGTACCTCTCCTGCAGCCCGGTGATCGCGTTCACCGGCGGCACGTCGCCTGAGACCCGGTATCGCCAGGTGTATCAGGAGATCCGCGACTTCCAGATGTTCGAGCCGGTCACCAAGTGGAATGCCGAAGTCGAGAACCCTGAACGGCTGCCCGACGTCATCGCCCAGGCGTTCCGCGTCGCAACTACCGGCGCGCCGGGGCCGGTCCACGTCGAGCTGCGCGGCCACACCGGCCAGCTCGCGGTCGGCACCTCTGCCGACCGACCGTTTGCCCTGACAGTCGACGCACGCTTTGGCGAAGTCCCGCCATTCCGACCCGTTGCCGAGCCGCAGCTCATCCGGGAGGCATTGCAGGCACTCACCACTGCCGAGCGACCGGTCATTGTGGCCGGCGGCGGAGTCATGTGGTCCCGTGCCGAAGCGGAGCTGGTAGAGCTCGCCGAGAAGCTGTCGATTCCGGTGGCGACATCGCTGCACGCCAAAGCCACCATTGCCGAATCCAACCCGCTGAACGTGGGCGTGTGCGGCACGTACAGCCGCGCGTGCGCCAACCGGGTGTTGGCCGAAGCCGATCTCGTCTTCTTTATTGGCAGCCAGACCGGGAGCATGATCACAGCCAACTGGCATGTGCCGGGACCCGGCACGCGCATTGTGCACCTGGACATCGATCCCGCTCAGCTCGGCCGACATTATCCAACCGAAGTGCCGCTGAGCGGCGACGCCCGGGCAACGTTGCGTCAGCTGCTAGCCGGAGCATCCGCACGCAGCAACCCACGGTGGATTGATCGCGCCCGCGTGCTCGTCCAGCAGTGGCGCGACGAGATCGAGGAAATGCTCGAATTGAATACCGGGCCGATCCGGCCCGAGCGCATCGCGTCCGAAATCGGCAACGTGCTGCCCGCCGACGGCGCGGCCGTTGTCGACACACTGCAAGCCTCCGTCTGGTCGGGCAGCTTCATGCCGCTGAAGGGCCCCAGCCAACGCTTCATCCGCTGCGCGGGCTCATTGGGCTGGGGCTTCCCGGCCTCGATCGGCGCGAAGTGCGCGCTGGGCAGTCGACCGGTGGTCTGCTTCACGGGCGACGGCGGCTTCTACTACCACCTGGCGGAGCTGGAGACGGCCGCGCGCTACGGGATACCGGTGGTGGTGGTGGTCAACAACAACGGCGCGTACGGGGCCGACCGGCGCTCCGAGCCGAATCCGTACCGCAGAGATGCGTCGCGCGAAGCGGACCTCAGCTGGAAGTTCGGCCAGCACAATTTCGCGCAGATCGCTCAGGAGCTCGGCTGCGCAGGCATCCGTATCGAGCGTTCCACCGACATCAGCGCGGCCCTGCAGCGCGCGCTGGCCGGCGACAAGCCGGTCGTCCTGGACGTGTTGACCGATCCAACCGCGGCGCATCCGCGCGCGTGGACGCCGCCGGCGCTGGTCCGTCAGGGTGCGGCGAGGGGCTGAGGTTGAAGCTCGACACGCTGAGCGGACCGAGACTGCTCAGCGTAAGGCGGCGGCCACGGCTTATCCAAAAACCTCGACAAGCTCGATTGCTTCCTGGCTCGGACCGCTGATCATCACCGCCCGGGTCTCACCGAGCTGGTATGGTCCTTCGAGGACGTCAATTCCCTCATTCCGCAGCTTGTCCACCCAGACGTCGAGATCGGTGACGCTCAGGGCAAAGTGGTCATACAGGTGCCCACGTGTGCTCGCCAGTGGTTGGTCCGCCTGACGCATGTACCAGGGCAGCGCCACGTCCCCGAAGGCCACGCCAGCCGAGGGCGTCCTGAACAGGCCGTCTGATTCGAGTGCTGGAAATGTCCGATCCGGTCCCCGCGGGACTTTGCAGTTCGCTTCAGTCGACGGTGCCGGACCTGTGCGGCTCGGGCGCAGCGAGGCGTCGAGGTGCTCCTGGTACCAGAGCTGCGCGCAGAACGGATCCTCCTGGAACATGTGGACGTGGTTGAAGCGCTCCGCCGGGTAGTTGCCCGCGTACTCCACGATCGCATCGTCGGGGCCGCGCATGTACGCGAAGCCACCGCTGCGAGCTGTTTCAAGTCCGCTCGCCCTGGCTTCGGCGATCTGCGCCCTGGTGCGCCCGAGGACGCCGCCCGTGCCGGACCATGTGTCGCTGCTGATCAGGACCGTGCGCTTCTCATCTCCGGTATGTAGCGGTAGGAGCTGCAGACCTGAGCGGGTCCGATACGTCTCGAGTGACGCGCGTGCGTCGACGGCATGCCACCCGAAGTGCCAGATGGCAGTCTGCGGCGATGTCGCCGGCGGCGTCGGCACTTTCGTGAACAGGATCAGCACGCGGTTGGGCGATTCGAGCGCCGCAAACCCGCCCCACATCGTTCGCGAGGTTGTCCTGAAGTGCTCGGTGTAGAAGTCGATAGCCGCATCCGGATCGAGCGAATTCAGATGGAGATGGTGAAAGGTGGGCGATGTGAGCACCTCAATTCCTCCTCATGCGAGTCTAGGCTCATCCACAAACGGGCGCAGCGGGTCGTTCTAGACAGCTCGCCTGAGCACGCGCTAGTGTCTCGTGCTGTGGGCATTGGAAACGGGCCACAACCCGCGGAGGAAGTCCTGGCCTACTACGGCCGCGGCCTCGAGGACGAGCGCCTCGATCAGGACAGGGGCAAACTCGAACGCTGGCGGACGCAGGAACTCCTGCTGCGCTATTTGCCCGCTCCGCCGGCCATCGTGCTGGATGTCGGCGGGGCCACGGGCCACTACGCGTTGTGGCTCGCCGAACAGGGTTACGAAGTGCATCTGGTCGAGCCCGTGCCGCTGCATGTTGACACGGCGCGACGACGTTCAGAAGCTCAGGCACACGCTCCTCTGGCGAGCATCACTCAGGGTGATGCGCGCCATCTGCCCTGGCCCGCCGCTGAGGTTGATGTCGTCCTGTTGCTCGGCCCTCTTTACCACCTGCCCGACCGCAGCGAACGGCTCGAAGCCTTGCGCGAGGCATGGCGGGTCTTGCGCCCGAACGGTATCGTGCTGGTGGCTGCGATTTCGCGCTTTGCCTCGGCTCTCGATGGCCTGGTCAGCCATTTCTTCGCCGACCCGAGCTACGCACCAATTGTCTGGCAGGACCTGGCGAACGGTCAGCACCGCGGAATCGAACGCGCGTACTTCACGACCGCCTATTTGCACCACCCAACGGAGTTGGCGCCCGAGCTCGCCGACGCCGGTTTCGGCGACACGCAGGTCCTCGCAATAGAAGGACCCGGCTGGCTGCTGCAGGACTTCGAGCGTCAGTGGGCTGACTCCGTCCTGCGCGAAATGCTCCTGGAGGTGATCCGCAGAACGGAGTCCGAGCCGAGTCTACTGGGTGCCAGCAGCCACCTGTTGGCGACCGGACGCAAGTTGTCAGGATGACGAGCCTCAACTACGTGATCGAAGCCCGCCACCTGACCAAGTCCTATGGCCAGAACCAGGTCGACGGCGGAACCGTCCGCGTCGATGGCCACGACGTGACGAGCGAGGCCGACAAGGTCCGCGCCGTGATCGGCCTGACCGGCCAGGCAGCAGCGGTGGATGAGCTGCTCACCGGGCGCGAGAACCTGGTCATGATGGGCCAGCTGTACCGTCTGACCACCGCCAGCGCCAGGGAGTTCTCGGCCACCGTCATCATCAAGGACACCAATTCGGACGTGAAGCGTGCCCTGGACGTGCTGGCGGAGGCCAGCATCACAGTCCAGTCCCTGGCCGTGCACAAACCGACGCTCGACGATGTGTTCCTAACGGCTGGCTGTCAGTCGGATGGAGCGTGGGCATCCTCCTGGTGGCGATGCCGTTGGCGTCGTGGCTGTTCCGCCGCCGGACCTCGAACTGACGCCCACGCGTACTTTATTCAGGACAGGAAGTGGCCGCAATCGAGCCTACGCTGAACACATGATTGATGTGCTTCGCGCACCAGCGGAGATCCTGCAGCTTCGGCTCGCCAATCAGCACCTGGCACAGCAGCGCTGGACCGACCCGCGGGCCATGGTCGCGCACCTCGGCGCGGTTCAATCGCAGGACTACCCCGCCGCGCTGTGGGCGCTCGGGCTGCGCGTAGCGGAGGCGACCCGCGCATCGCTCGAGTGCGCCTTCAACAGTGGCGCCATCTTGCGCACCCACGTGCTGCGGCCGACGTGGCACTTCGTGGCGCCCGAGGACATCCGCTGGATGCTGGCGCTTACCGCGCCACGCATCAAGCGCGGGATGGCCAGCCGCGATCGCGAGCTCGGGTTGAACGACGAGTTGGTCGCACAGACCAACACGATCATCGCTCGGGCACTTGAGGGTGGCCAACAGCTCACGCGACCGGAGATCGGCGCCGCATTGCAGGCCGCTGGCGTCGCCGTTGCCGATGGCTCGGTGTTGAGTCACCTGGTCTCGCGCGCCGAGCTCGATGGCGTGGTGTGCAGCGGCGCACTGCGGGGCAAACTGCATACCCATGCGCTGCTCGAGGAGCGCGTGGCACGCGCGCGCGTGGTGGAGCGGGATGAGGCAGTCGCGGAGCTGGTGCGCCGCTATTTTGCCAGTCACGGTCCGGCGACGCTGAACGACTTCGCCTGGTGGTCGGGCTTGACGGTGGTCGACGGGCGGCGTGGGCTGGAGGCTCATGGCGCGCGGTTTGTGAGCGAAAAAGTCGCCGATTTGACATATTGGTTTGATTCGTCTGCTGCGCCCGTCGGAGCGCTCGGGCCGGCGGCGCTCCTGCTGCCGAATTTCGACGAGTTCACCGTCGCGTACCGTTCGCGTGAGCTTTTCTATTCGCGCGAACTCGAGTTCCGGCCCGGGCCGCGCGACGACGCGCCGTTCGGCAACGTGATCGTCATCGACGGCCAGGTCGTCGGTCTGTGGAAGCGGTCGATGGTCAAGGAGCGGCTGAAGGTCGAGCCGCGTTGGTTCAACACGCCCTCACGCCGTGAGGAGGCGGCGTTTGCGGAAGCCGCCGAGCGGTACGCCACATTCGTGGGGCTGCCACGCTAAGCCTTTTTGGCGCGCGCGTCGGAGACGTCCATTGAGACCGCCGCGATGATCGAGCGCGCGGGCCCTGCGGCGTGACGGGAGATTGGCCCTGCCGCGCGAGATCCCGGCGGAGCACGTCATCCGGCTGCCCGACGAGGTGGAGCGAGAGTGGGCGGCACGCTACCCGGATGGGCGGGTCTATCCGTGGGGCGCCGAATACCGTGCCGGTTGCGCGAATATCGACGAGAAGGTCGGGCCGTACTACCTCGGACCCGTCACCGCGGTAGGGCTCTACCCGCACGGCGTGCAGTCGAGCCTCGGCCTGTACGACCTGAGCCGCAACGTGAGTGAATGGTGCCAGACGAACTGGAGCGAAGAGGGTTACCGGGCCGACAACGGTCCGGAGAGCGTCGGACATCGAGTTGTGCGTGGCGGACACTATCTCAACGGTGCAAACTTCGCGCGGGCAGCCTCGCGCACCTGGGGAGATCCTGACCCTGATGATCATTACGACCCCAAGCACGGCTTCCGGCTGGTTATCGGTCCGCCGCTTCCAGCGCGGTCAGGGCAGGCGTACGCCGACGCGCTGCGCTGGCGTCAGGAGCACGGTTGGGTTGATGGACGACCGCCGCACAGCTCGTAGTGCGTCATGTGCGAAGCGGCGATCAGAGCATTCCACGCGCTGACCAACTCCTGGTGGGTTTCAATCCAGCGTGCCGCCTCCAGCGACGGCGTCTCGGAGCCCGGAAAGAGTTGGTTCCGATGCTCCACGGACTCGAATTCCTCGAGCAACAGGAACCCGCGGTCGCGCTCGCCGCGGTTGCCGCGCAGCAGAGAGACCGTCATGCCCAGGCTCGCGACCGCCGGAAGATACTCGTCGAGGGCGAATCGTTCGAAGCGGTCCGCCTCGACGCCGTCGGCCAGTTCGAGCTCAATCACGCGTACCACCTTGCCCATCCGCGGCTCCCTCCGACTTCGGATCATCGCGCCCAGTGTTTACGGGGTCTTCGTTGCCCCGGACGAGAATCATCTGCTGTCGACGAGTGTTTGCCATATCTCGCGCGCGCCGGCGGCTGCGTCACGCTCGCCCGTTCGGCTCGTCATGTGTCAGGAGCGCAGCAATGCACGTTGTGTTTTTGTACGGACCACCTGGTGTCGGTAAATTCTCCGTCGGCAGTGAGCTCGCCCGATTGACGGGGTTCAAGCTGTTTCACAATCACCTGACCGTCAATCTCGTGAGCGCGGTATTTGAGCGCGACTCCGAGGTCTGGCTGAACCTCCTGCGCCGGATACGTCGCGAGGTCCTGGTCGAAGCAGTACATAACGACATCAGCCTGATCATGACCGGCGTCTACAGTGGCACGTCTGAACATGCTGATGCGTGGTGGACGATGCTGGAACCGGTTCGAACTGGGGCGGGCTCGGTAGTGTTTGTGCAGCTGATGTGTGAGCGTGACGAGTTGTTCCAGCGCGTCCAGAATGAAAACAGGCGCGCGCTCGACAAGCTCCTCGATCCAGTGCGTCTGGCGGAGATGATGGAGCGACACGATCTCACCGCCACTGCGCCATTTGAACCGCACTTGCGGCTCGACGTGACGCATCTGGCGCCTTCGCACGCGGCGCAGCGGATCTCGCACTACTATGGCTTGCCGCTCGTAAGCTGAACACTTGCCCCCGCGACACTTCAGCGCAAGTGTTGCGGGCCTCAGCCTCGCGTGAGTGGTCACCGGTGGCACTCGTCTTGCCCGCAAATCCTCCCGAGGTCCGATGGTCAGCGGGCAGGTCCTGGTACTTGCAGGGGTGTGACGCTCTGGCTCGGCGTGACCACCCCTGCCCTCGGCTCGTAGTGATGTATGTGAGGTACCCTGAAACGTATCCAAGCTCGGATGGACCCTGACCTGGTCGATCGCATCAGCGCACTCCTCGGTCGGCGCGTCACCGCATCGCGGCGCGCGCTGGGCGGATACACCGCCGCTGAACGCTGGATCTGTTCGCTCCAGGACGGCCAGAGTGCCTTCGCCAAAGTGGCGGTGGACGCGCGTACCGCGCAGTGGCTGCGTGAGGAGTACCACGTCTACCAGCACGTCGACGCGGCCTATCTGCCGCGGCTTTGGGCTGGAGCGATGACCATGCAGACCGGCCCATCCTGCTGCTGGAGGATCTGAGTCAGGCGGACTGGCCACCACCGTGGACTCAGCCCCGAATCGAACGCGTGTTGGCGCTGATCTCCGCGGTCGCGGCAACCACTCCACCGCCTGATCTCCCGTGGCTAGCCGATCAGAAGGATTCAGTCTTCTCCGGCTGGGCAACTGTAGCCCGCGATCCACGCCCGTTCCTGTCGCTCGGACTGTGTTCGGCTGCCTGGCTGGAGCGCTCCCTCGGTCGCCTCGTTCAGGTGGAGGCGGAGGCCGACGTCTCAGGTGAAACATTCCTCCACCTCGATGTGCGCAGTGACAACCTGTGCTTCGACGGTCCGCGCACCGTGCTGGTCGACTGGAACCTGGCGGCGATCGGCAACCCGCGGATCGAGCTCATCGGCTGGCTGCCGAGTCTGTCGATCGAGGGCGGTCCACCGCCCGATCAGCTCGCTGGTCCGGACGACGCGCCATTCGCGGTGATCACCGCCGGCCACTGTGCCGCTCGCGCCGGCCTGCCTCCGTCATCGCCCACCTCACGCTCGCGCATCTCGCAGCTCATGCAGCTCAAGCCAGCGCTTCCGTGGGCCTGTCGCCTGCTGGGTCTGGACCCGCCCGACTTGTGACCCTACTCCGCGGCTTGGGGGAACACATCCAGGCCGCGGATGACCGAGCGCCACGGCCATACGAACGAGAACACTCCGCCAAGGACGCCGACACTGATCGCGGCACTCGTACCAAATTGCTCGCCGAGCAGGCCGCCGAGCAGAAGCCCGAGCGTTCCGGACGCCGCGTGCGCCACCAACCGACTCGCTTGAACGCGTCCGCGCAGAGACGGCGGTGTCACGGCGAGCTCCAGGCTCGAGCGGTTGACCATGTAGACCGCGTTTACCGCCAGCTGCAGGAACTCGCTGGCAAAGACCAGGAGCGCGGCTTGCGCGCGCCATACCACGCTGAGGGCCAGGAAAATCCCGAACAGCCCGAATAGCAGGTGCGCGATCACCAGCGTACGACCCAGGCCAATCAGGCGGGCGACACCGGCGGCGGCGGCCGAACCGACCAGCACCCCCACACCGCCACCCAGACCGAAGATCAAGCCAACCGTGGCCGCCGACAACCCCAGGTCGCGCGTCAGATACAGCACGTAGATTGCCATGATCACGCTGTAGAAGAACTGCGCCATGATCGCGGTGGCCTGGAACGCCCGCAGAATCGGGTCGCCGATCAGCGTGCGCACCCCTTCGACGAGCTCAACGCCGAGTTGACGCCGCTCATCCTTGGGCGGCGGTGCGGGTTCGGCGGTCCGGATGAGCGTTGTGCCAGTCACCGATGCCAGAAACGACACGCCATCGAGCGCTACGGCTCCAGGTACACCGAGCACTTGAATAAGCACGCCGGCGAGGGCCTGGCCGATGACTTCGGTCGCGGCACGGCTTATCTCGCGCGGAGTTGGCGGCGACGGCGAGGAGAAGCAACGCGCGCGCGACGTTCGTCGCAATGAGCAGTGGTCGGCGGCGGAGCCGGTCGACCCAGACCCCGGCTACCAGACCGACCACGATGCGCGGCACGTACTCGGCCGCGCGCAACGCAGCCATCTGGCCCGGGCTGGCGTTCAGGACGAGCGCGGCAGCCAGCGGCAGAGCGAGGTCGCCGACCTGTGAGCCGAGGTCGGAGATTGTCTCGCCAGCCAGTATTTGATGAAATCGGCGTCTTGCCACAGATGGCGGGCAGAGCCGCCTGACTGGGCAGCGTTGTCGGAAATGGACATGGAGTGCTCCAGGGCAAAGCAATAGACGGCAACCAGAGATCGCGCGACCGCATCACCGGAGTGGCGATCGGACCATACGTGCGCTATCCGCGCGCACCCACCAGTCGGAGAGCGGTCCTTTGCCTGCTGATCGATGATTTTTCAAGATTGATCGTGCACGCCGCGCTGATCGCCGCGCCTGCCGATGGCAAAGCGCTGGTCGACGACGAGTGCGCTAAGAAGGCCGTCGCCGAACTCAACCGCGACCGCGACTGAGGACCGCCAGATGACAACCTGGCGGCGGAGTGGTGCGCCAGCACCGGGTTTATCGCTGCCTGAATAACCACGGTCGTCATCCAGGCTCACGGGTGCACATACTTCCAGAACCTGCGTTTGCAGGCAAGGGGGTCTTTACTCTGACCAATCCAGTTGCGCGTCGGGAACTCCGACCGAACGCGCGTAGGCGACTACTTCGCGTCGGGCGGCGACATCGCCCCGGCGGTAGCGAAAGGTCCGTCCTGCGAAGACGACGGTCACCTCCGAATCTGACTGGAAGTCGCAGTACCAGCCGTGTTGACTCTCCAGGACCTCAGCCAGAGCGTCGGCTAGTTGCTCCGCGTAGGTATCGGGTACCTCGAACCAGATCATGGTCCAGAACGGGCGCCATCATCTTTCAGGTTATCGGTCACCGCCACCTCGGACAGCCGGCCAGAAGCCATGAAACATACGAAGCTTGCACAGGTCCCCGCTCGAGCGACGCTCGCAAACGATGACCACCATCATTTCACCGGCCAGAGGCGACCAAGCGCGCGTGCCGACCACCATCACCAGGTTTCCGATATACACCACGCGCCTACCCGGTCGGACAAGGCGCGGTGGCCGTTTCGCCCATGCCGATTGGCCCGTTCAGCCAGATGATCATCCCCACATGATGTGGCAATCCTGGCCGCGAGCAATGCTCAAGCCGGGTCCCGCCCGATCAGGCAGCCAGGTCGGTTCTCGACAGCGCCTGCACTGAGGCACGATTCGTGGCGCCCACGGTGGCCGAGTCGGTGCTCACCGTCAGCCATTCGGGCAAATCGGCCGCCAGGGGATCGCCGCCAGCGATAAGCCAGCCACTGCATCCGGCGGCGGCCCCACGCACGAACACTGCCAGAGCCAGCGCGATCCAGCGAAGCGGACCGTGTCGTGATCGGCCACCAAGCGTCGGACCGGCCCACTGTGCTGTGCTCGCCTTCAATACTGAAGAACAACAGGTTCACAGGCTTCGCCTCCTCGTCTGAATCCCGGCGCCGTCAACGCCACAGAACTGGGGTTAGCCTGCGCGAACCAGCGTTCCAGGAACGTGCTCCTGACCGTGCCACGGCCGTGCCGCGACCGCGCGCGAAGGTGACAGCACGCGGACCTACGGCCCCGTGGACGACCCGAAGCCCTTACCGTCTACGCCATGTCCACGAGGCGCCGGAAAGCCAACGGTGGAGGACCGTCTACGAGGCGCTGACGGACCACGTCGGCGCACGCCTCCGGGCTGAGTATCGAGGTGTCGACCTCGAGGTCGTAAATGCCCGGCAGGTGGACGGCCTGCTGCCACAGGCTCACAGGCTTCGGTACTGAGCCGTCGTCGCCGCCAGCCGCGCCCCAGGTGGCGCGTCGCCGTTCAATGACAACTTCGATGGGGCAATGCACGCCGACGAACAACACCGGCAGACCGCTCAGTCGGCGGGCACAGTCGGGGAGAATTCCCCGCGGCACCGAATAGGCGTCGTGGTGCCCGACATCCACCACCACGTTCAGCCCCAGCCGACTGTGTGCACCGATGGCCTCATACATGGCGCGGTACAGGACCACGACGAGCGGCTCGAGGTCGGGACGTTCACCGCCGGGACGCAGCCCGATCCCGGGCTGGTAGCGGTCAGGGGTCATCTGCTTGAACCGATCGACCCCCAGGTTCATCCATACGCCCTCGAAGGTATTCTGGATCGCTGCGCTGATACTGGACTTCCCGGATCGGGGCGGCCCGTTCAGGATGATGATCTGGCCAGGTTGGCTTACCGATACCACCGCCCCTCCTTAAAGCTGGCTACAGTCCTGTTGGACGAGGATCAAGGCCAGTGCTGCGGCGGCCACCAGACGTGCTGAAACGTTCAGGCTTCGAACACTGGTCGGCCGTCCACCAGGGTCAGCAGCACGCGGATCTCGCGAATTGCATCGGGCTCGACCGCGCACGGGTCGGCATCCAGCACGACCAGGTCGGCGTGTTTGCCGGGTGAGATCGACCCCTTCTGGTCCTCCTCGAATGCAGCGTAGGCGCTGCCGAGCGTGTACATACGGAGCGCCTCCTCAGCGCTAATTTTCCACTCGGGACCCAGCACGTCCGCCAGGTGAGTCTGGCGCGTGACCGAGCTCCAGATGCCGAGCAGCGGCTCGTACGGCGTCACCGGGCTGTCGGAGCCGCCGCCGACCGGCTGCTCGCTCCGCGCCAGGTACATCCGCAGGGGCTCGATGTCACGTGTACGGTCGGGCCCGATGTACTTCAGGAATCCATCGGCCAGGGTAAATAGCAGCGGCTGCTGGGCCGTCACGATCAGTCCGAGACGG